>CETC01070239.1_pt1 | contig 42369 bp, 55 predicted proteins | sample 326911 | NCBI WGS metagenome assembly CETC01 (sample SAMEA2622694, study PRJEB7988) | marine metagenome | isolation source: saline water (ENVO:00002010), including | reverse complement strand
AACCGCCGCCTTGGTTGCCGTTGCCTTGGTTGTAACCGCCGCCTTGGTTGCCTTGGCCGCCGAATGCGCTCGCAGTATCGACGCCGCCGCCGCCAATGTTTAGGCGTTGAGCGTTGGCGCTTGCAATGATTTGGATCCCGTCTAACCCGGCGCTAATGCCTTTATTACCCGCGTTGTCGTAGTCGTAGCAGTGCGCTAAAACGTTAACTTTTTGGCCGTTGTAGATCATGTTCCCGTATTGCATCGGGTCGAGCAATTGGCCGTTTTCGTCGTATACGTCCGGCGCGCGTAACGTCGTTTTAAAGCTGATCACCAGCCAGCCGGGGAACAGGTCGTTAAACTCGCCCGGTTGAACTTGGCCGATCGGCATACGGCCGCCCGCCGGTAAATTGCCTTTGAACTTACTTTCACGTAAGCGCTTTTGCGCTAGTTGGTCGTAAAGAGGCAGATCAGGACATTGCGGTGGGAAAACAACTTTTAGCGTCCACTTAGGTTTCCCGGCGTTCGCGCCTTGTTGTTGCGTCTCGGGTTGCGTTACGCCGTCCCATACTACGATCCCGCCGTCTAGTCTCACATGATTTTCGTCGAATTGAGCCATTTTGGTTCCTTAATTTTCAGTTTTGCCGAACGCTTTCGCGCCGATCGTTTCGTTAGATTTTACAAGTTTAAGCGACGCGCTTTTCGTCGCCTTTTTGCGGATCACTTCTTCGAGATCCGGGAATTTGCCGATCGCTTGGGTCGGTGTGATCGGTTCGCACTTGTCGAAGTCCGCGCCGAGCATACGGCCAAGCTTGATCGCCGTTTTTGGGTCGTCCCACTTAAGGCGGCCCGGTTTACTTTCAAGACGCAGCGGGATCGAGGCGTCGCCGCCTTTCACTCGCTCAATGATTAGATCCTCAATTGCTGATCGTCTCGCTTTTGCCAAGCGCTCGGCCGTCTCTAATAAGGACAACTCGATCGCCAGCGCTTCGCCGTTCATTTCGTCCATTTCGGGCGGGTTTTTGGCGTGATCTAACAGTTTGTAAACGTGGTTTTTAACCGCCGGACAACGCCACAGCGCCGGGCAATGGTAACAGTGAGCGCCCGACGTTAGTGTCGGGTTGTTGTGCGCCTCGTACGCTTTCGCCGCCAGTTGGTTAGTATACCCTCGGAGGTCGGACAGTTTGCCGCGCCATGATTGCACCGGGCCGTCGTTCTGATAACAAAACGGTTGGACGACGCGCAGTTCGATCGTTATGTGTTGTTCGGCGTGCCCGTCGATCCCGTACTTGTTGATCAGCCCGGCGGCGTAGTTTACGAACTGTAAAGACAACGGCGAGACTTCGGCGTGCCCGTGCTTATAGTCCCATAGGACAATAAACCCGGCGTTAAGGTTGACGAGCGCCGCGTCTAAAGTGCCGTTATTGTTCGCGTCAATTTGAGGACATTCGATCGGGCACTCGACCAGAAGTTCGCCGCCACGCTCGGCGACTATGCGCTGAACGTCCGCCGCGTAAATGTTCGCGCCCTCGATCATTTCGTCGTCAATAATCAGCCCCGTTTCCGGGCACGTCTTACCGTGGAAAGACTCAGCGGGCGGCATCATGCCGAACGACTTAAGCGCGTTTAGCAGGGTTTCGCCGACCTTGTGCGCCGCCGTGCCCTCGACGGTGCGCGGGTGGTATCGGTCGAGTGCTTCGTTAAGCGCTACGACTGACCCGGAACAATTACCCCATATTGGGGCCGAACTCGGTCTGAAGTGCATGATCGTCGCCTTTTAAAGTGAAATAGTTTTTAAGTGCGCGTAAAGCTTCGCCACCGCTTCGGCTTCTTTAGGGCCGAACAGGTCGTTAATTTCCACGCCTACTTCACCATAAGCAGCGGTAACAAGTTTCTGATCGAGCGTTCCGGCGGCTTGGCGCTCGCTGATATATTCCATTAAATCGCCCGCGTTTTGTGGTACGTCGCCGCCCGCCTCCGGTGCCGTTTGCTCGGTCTTACCGCCGAACGCGCTCGCCGTGTCTACCGGGGCGCTTTCTTTCGGTTCGTCGCCGTCTAAGGGCATAGTCGCCGCATACCATTCATTATACGCGTTTTCATCGACGCCCGGCTTTTTCTTCCATTGGCCCTTATTGGCACCCGAAGCATAAAACGGCTTTTGTGATTTAGTGCTTACACAAAATTTTTCATTGTGCGGCGTGCCGTGTTCGTCGACCGGGGCGTCGTTAGCCGGTGCCGTTTCTTCGGTTTTAGCGCCGAACGCCGCCGCCGTGTTTACGGTTTCTTCGGCCAGTGTTTCGCCCGTGTCCGCGTCGCTAACCGTGACCTTTGACTCGCCGGTCTTTTCGATCACGTCGTGAACCTTTTCGATCAGGCTTTTCTCGGGAGGGTTCGAGCCGGGCGTGGTTTCGGTTTTAATTTTGGCCGGGATTTGTTGCGACTCGCCCGCGCCGTATTGGCTAAGAGCGGCACCGAGAGCGGCGGCTAGTTTTAAATTGCTTGCATCGAATTCGATTTTTAACATTGGTTTAAACCTCGTTGTTAATTTGTCTTTGTGTCAGTTGACGCCGCTAAGGTTAACTGTTAATTTGTCACCGTGTCAATAACGGAAAGACAAAAAATTATGAGTAAAGCTATTTTTATGATAGACCGAGCCAGCGGCCGGATCGTTATGCTTAACCGTCTAGGCGCTAATACGTTCAGCTATACGTTTTTAAGCGATTTTAGATACATTCGACTGACTCGCGTTATCGTCGAGGGCATCGACCCGGACGAAATAAGCGCGGTTAACTTGTACCACGCGGCCGCGATTATTCGGATCGGCGTTATGACGTCGCTAAATTGCCCGGAAGAAAAGATCGACGACGAGGTCGCCCGGCTTTTAGTCCAAACCGGCGCGCACTCGTTACGCGTGGAGGCTTAACGGTGTTACAACTTCGCGACTATCAAGAAAAGGTTTATCACAAAATTATTGACGCGTTCGGCCGTGTCCGGGTTGTTTTGGCCGTGGTGCCAACGGGCGGCGGTAAAACGGTTATATTTTCAAAACTGATCCACGACTGGCGCGACGGTTACACAATGGCCGTCGTACACCGAAAGGAAATTCTAGGGCAGATTAGTCTCGCGCTTGGCGCGCTTGAAGTTAAACACCGTATTCTCGCGCCGTCTTCAACGCTTCGCCGTATTCGTCGCCGCCACGTAAAGAAATACGGCCGATCGTGGATAGACGAGCGGGCACCGTGCGCCGTTGCCAGCGTCCAAACACTCGCGAGTAAAAGAGCAAGTACCGACCCGGAGATCAAGCGCTTTGTAAATCAGGTGCGTTTGGGCGTATTCGACGAGGGCCACCACTACACCGACGCGGGCCACTGGGGGCGCGCCGTTGATATGCTCGAAGCGTCTAAATTGCTTTTTGTTACTGCAACGCCGGAGCGCGCCGACGGTAAAGGCTTACACGTTGACGCTGATGGCTACGTCGAAGAAATGATCGAGGGGCCGAGCGTCGACTGGCTAATGGATCAGGGCTATTTGTGCCGTTACAAGTATTTTTGCCCCGAGTCAGATCTAGACGTTAGCGGGATCGCCGTTACCGCGTCGGGGGACTTTAACGCCAAGGCGCTAAGGGCGCGGATCGTCGACTCGAACCTAATCGGCGACGTGGTGCAACACTCGCAGCGCTTCGCGGCCGGGCTAAAAACGATCGTGTTTTCTACCGACGTTAAGACCGCCGAAGAACAGGCCGACGCGTATAACGCCGCCGGAATTACAGCTGCAGCGTTGAGCGGTGAAACCGACGACGCGGTACGCGATCAGGCCGTGGATGAATTCGAATTCTCGGAACTGGAAAAGCTCGTAAACGTGAACTTGTTCGACGAGGGCTTCGACGTACCCGGCGCGGTGTGTGCCGTTCATGCCCGCCCGACCGAATCGCTGGCGAAGTATATGCAGATTAACGGCCGGGTGTTTCGTCCCGTTTACGCCAAGGGCTACGACTTAAGCACGCGCGAGGGTCGGCTGGCCGCAATAGCGAACGGCCCTAAGCCGTACGCCGTGATCATCGACCCGGTGAAAAACTGGGAGCGCCACGGCTTGCCAGATTGGCCTCGCGCTTGGAATATTCACGGCCGTAAAGCTGGCGGCACCGGGCCGGGCGATACCATAGCGCAGCGCGTATGTATGGATTGCACGCAGCCTTACCCGGCTTATTTGTCGCCGTGCCCGTATTGCGGGGCGGATCATAAACCAGAGGGGCGCAGCACCCCGGCACAAGTCGACGGTGATCTGGCCGAACTTGACGTCGACGCGTTGCGCGCCCTTTTCGACAAACAGCAAGAGGCGGACATGAGCCGGGAAGACTTCGCGCGCGGGTTATTCGTCCCAAACAGCGAGGGTAAGATCGTCCCGCCGCCGTATCACGGCCGTTTAATCCGCAAGCATGAAGCCGCGAAGTACCGCCGCCTAGTTTTGCGGAATTTCGTCGCGTGGTGGGTGGGGATGCAACCCGCAGATCGCCCGCTCGCAGAAAAGCACAGACGTTTTTACCACCGTTTCGGGATCGACATTGCGACCGCTTTCACACTAGGCGAGCAAGAGACCGACCAACTAATTCAAACCATAAAAACTAAATTTACCAAGGATCTAAAACATGAACTATAACGAATGGGCCGCGCGCTTTCCCGAGGCCGCCGCGTCGCTAGAAAACGACGTCATAGTCGCCACCGACTCGCACCTAAGCACAACGCCCGGCGACAGTGAAGCCGCGAGACAGCAAGACATAAGGATCAGTATCGCCAGTCAGGGCGGCTTCGCGTGGCGGAACAACGTCGGCGCGACCAAGGCGAAAGAGCCGTGCCAGTGTCCCGCGTGCGGTTTCCGCTTCACACTCGAACGCCAGCCGATACGGTACGGAGTCGCCAACGAATCGGCGCAGCTTAACGAGCGTATGAAATCCAGCGACTTGATCCTCGCCATACCTCGCCTAATCACACCCGAAATGGTCGGCACCACGATCGCCCAATTCGGCAGCGTTGAGACAAAGCGGCGCGGGTGGCAGTTCAGCGGAAAAGACCAAGAGGCCGGACAGATGGCTTGGCTTTCACTAGTGGCAAAAATTGGCGGGTTCGCTCGCTTCGCGTCGGAGCCGTTCGAGTTATGATCATTCAAGGGGATTGCCGCGACGTTATGGCCGCGTTACCGGGCGAGTCTATCGATCTGACTGTCACAAGTCCGCCTTATGACGACCTAAGAAGTTATAAAGGTAATTCGGCGCTATGGTGCGCGGCGGCATGGCAAGAGGTTTTAAAAGAGTTGTACCGCTTAACTAAAAAAGGCGGCGTTGTGGTGTGGGTGGTTTCGGACGCCACGATCAACGGCAGCGAGACAGGAACCAGTTTTAGACAGGCGCTATACGCTAGGGAGATCGGTTTCAGATTACACGACACCATGATCTACCAGAAAAACTCGCTACCTAAAAACCACAACCGCTACGAGCAAGACTTCGAATATATGTTCGTTTTTAGTAAGGGAAAGCCGAAAACTTTTAACCCGATACGCGTGCCGACTAAATTCCCGGAGAAAGAAACGGCACGTCAAAATAGTTATTTTTCGGTCACTGACGAAGTGAAAAGAAGCGCGAGAAGTGGCAAGAAACGAAAGCCCGTGGGGACTGACAAAATAAAGGGTAATATCTGGTATTTCACCACGGGCAAAGGCCACTCGACCAAGTTCGACAAGGCATTTAAACACCCGGCCATATTCCCGGAAAAACTCGCCCGCGATCATGTTTTAAGTTGGTCTAATCCGGGCGATACGGTTTTTGATCCGTTCACGGGCAGCGGCACGACCGGCGCGATCAGCGTCTCGCTAGGCCGTAATTTTATAGGTGTAGAACTCGAACCCGAATATATTGCACTCGCAAACGAAAGGATCGCGTTAACTAATAAGAAAGGAGGGTCGCAGGTATGATCATTCATGGCGATTGCAAACACGTATTAAAGAACTTACCGGCGGAGTCGTTCGACGCTTTAGTCACTGATCCGCCTTACGGCTTCAATAAGCAGCCGGATCTCGCCGAGGTTTTCGGACATTGGATCAAGGGCGACGACTACGAGGCCACCGGCTCGGGTTTTATGGGTAAGACGTGGGACAGTTTCGTGCCCGGCCCGGCTACATGGCGCGAAGTGTTCCGCGTGCTTAAGCCCGGCGCGTACGGTGCCGTTTTTGCGGGCAGCCGTACCGCGTATTTAATGGCCGCCTCGTTGCGCTTGGCAGGGTTCGAGGTGGTCGATCAATTATTTTGGCTCTACGGTTCCGGGTTCCCGAAGTCGCTCGACGTATCTCAGGAAGTCGACAAGCTGGATGCGAAACAGCTTAAGAAAGAAAGCGCGTACCGTTGCACGGATTGGATCCGCGAGTTTTGCCCGTTAAGCAGCGGCCAGATCGATAAGTTCTTAGGCCGTAACGGCATGGGACGCCATTACCGGGACAAGGCACCCGGAGGCAAGCAGCCGGAGATCCCAACGCGCGCAGACCTTGAAAAGCTTCGACCGTTTTTTACTGCAGCGGTGCCTCAGTGGTTCGAAGACTTGGTAGACGTTCGCACATTCGAAAGTGAAAACCACAACAGCCGGGAAGTGATCGAGCGTTACAAGAAAGTTGCCGGGCTTAACGAGTGGCGGCAAAAGTACGGCGAACAAACAAGCGCCGGGAACCTTGGCTCGAGAACGGCGCCTCACTCAGACGAGGCGAAAGCGTGGCACGGCTACGGCACCGCGTTAAAACCCGGTTATGAGCCGATCATATTAGTGCGCAAGCCGACGACCTTAACCTACGCCGAAAACGTCGTCACGCACGGCACCGGCGCGCTGAATATAGACGGCAGCCGCAACGGTGAACGGTTCCCGGCCAACATACTGCACGACGGCGAGGCGTTCGCGGGTAAAGAATGGGAGCGTTATTTTTATTGTGCTAAGGCGTCAACCGCAGACCGGGACGACGGCCTTCAGCTATTCGAAAAGGTAAGCGCCGGAGACGCGACCGGGGGGCGTAAAGAGGGATCGGCCGGGTTGAACTCACCAAGAGCCGGAGCAGGGCGCAGAGACGGCGCACGCAACACACACCCGACCGTTAAGCCTACCGAGTTAATGAAATGGCTTTGCGGCCTGTTAGCGCGTCCGGGGGCGTCTATTTTGGATCCTTTTACCGGGTCGGGGTCAACGTGGCGCGGTGCCAAACTTAACAATCAAAAATTTGTAGGCGTAGAACTTAGCGCCGAATATATTCAGATCGCCAAGGCGAGAGCGGGAGCAATTAAGCCATGAAGAAAAGATTTAAACCAGAAGTAAGAAAAGAGCAGATCATCGACGCGGCGATCGGTATTGTCGAGGGCGACGGCTTCGCAGCGTTAGACCGTCAAACCGTCGCGCGCGTGGTAGGTGTGAGCGGCCAAACAATTAACCACTATTTCGGCACGCTTAAGCAGCTAGAACGCGCCGTAAAACGCGCCGCTATCGCTAAACCGTCGTATTCGGTTATTGCGCAGCTTATCGTTATGAAAGACACCACGGTCGAAAACTTAGACGAGGGCGTGAAGCGTAAAGCATTAGGGGGCTTTCTATGAACCCACGGCAAGCAACAGCGTATTTAAAAGGCATTAGAGCGGCGCGAACCTATGACATTCGGAGCGGCCAAAAACCGCCCGTGTGCCCGTACGAGCGGCAAAGCCTCGCGAACTATTGGCGGCGCGGTTACTCGGATTACTTCGAGCATTACGAGGACGCGATGCACTTTTTGAAACATGCGAACGGCGACTATTAGGTCGCCTTTTTTGTGTTTAGGTGTTGAACTAAACGTAACACAATGTTATATTCTAATCTCACTTAGCAAACAACGGAAACGCAAACATGAATACTTATTACGAAATTACAGGCCAGATCGACGGTGAAACCGAAGTGCTTTTTGGCTCTTTTGACAAAAGCGAGGTTGAGTACGAACTTAAGGCGGAGCGCGACGGGTGGAAAGACCAAGGCTATAAAAAGTTGACTAAGACCTCGCGCCAAGTTAACGAAACACCCGACCCGGAAGTATACGCGAACGGCGACAGCTTCAAAGCGGCCGTGTGTAAAGCGCTTAAGCATGAAGACGTAACGGTGAGCGTCGGCGACGTGAGCGAAATCGAATTCGACCTAGACGACTCGCGCGACATTGGCGACATTTTCGAAGCAATCGAAGCGACCGACGCCCCGATCGTTTCATTCTTCAAGCAAGGCGAGTTCGTCGGGTCAATGTCTGTAATGGTCGGCTACGGCGACGAGTCGATCAGCGATCACCACGTTAACGCTTTTATGAACGAGGTGTGCGCGTAATGAACTGGGTTAGTCGTGACATATATCGCCGTTACAATGCCGTTGTGGGCTTCTCGCCCGAGACGGCGCACTACCGAGCCAAGGCACGCGAGGCCGCCCTGCAGTTAGGCAACGCGCCCGGCGCGGCGCTTACTCTTACGTGTGACGTCGTAAAGCAAAACGAAGACGTTCACGCCGGGCTTGTTTTGTTGGCCGCAGCCGGAGCGATTAAAGAGGATTTAACGCCGGGCGGGGTTCCGCTGTATTACTGGGAGGCTCAAAAGGTATGACGTGTTCGGAATACTGCAAAACCGAGGCGGGCGTAACGCTCGCCAAGGTGCAAGAGATCAGCGGCCGCCACCGGGTAACGCTTGATCGGTGGTTTCGTAACGACCGCCAACTTTTCGACCTTGTGCTAGATGGCGTCAAACACCGTTTGGACAACGCCGATCAGGAAGATAAAAAATAGCGCGGCCGTTAAGTCGCGCACCCACTCGGGCACCCGTCGCGGTGCCTTTTTTATTAGCTTCTCAACCATTCGCCAACGCCCGGATCTTTTCTTCAACTATAAGACGCGGCCAGCCGGTAAAAACTTGCATAGTCGCCACTAGTTGCCCGTACCTCGGATCGTTCCAATTTCGCGCGCGTAGCGCTTCTTTTGCCATGTGCCTTAATTCAGCCCTTGTATATTTCGCCATGTTAGGACGCCTCACTCATTAATTTATTTACTTTCTTCATAACGCGAACCGGCACAAAAATCGCGTTTTCTATTTCTTCGCCGTTCGGTGCCTTTTGCAAGCAAATATCAACCGGCACGCCGCAGCGCTCGACGTGTTCTTCGTATATTTTGTTAAGTTCGGCCATTACCTCGGCCGTTTCTAAAAGCCTTTCCACTACTTCACCTTTTCGCAATCGGGTTCACTTGTCAACGTCTTGACGTCGAACAGGGACGGGCACCACGCGCCCCGGTCAAACTTAAGCACTACGCCGTCTTTTACTCGGTAGTAGTACGGCGCGCACCAATGAGTCGCCCCCTCGGGAGCGAAGCGACCAAAATCTAACTGCTTACTCATTTTGCAACGCCTCAACCGCTAGGCGCATAAATTCGGCCGCCTTAAGCATGTTCGCCGCCTTGATCGTTTGTAGGCGATCGTTACGCGTTAATACTTCTAAGTCCGGGGCTACGTTGTTGATCACTTCGATCGCGTCGGCGCGCGTCTTAGCGGCGTTATATCCGATAGTTTCGTCCTTGTCGTGGCGGGTGGTCGGGTAGGCTTCGTCGAAGTAGCCGCCCGAGCCGATCGCCCGGCCGTCGTCCCGGCGGTATCGTTTACCGTTTACAATGATTTGCGTCCGGGTCGTGCGGGTCACTTTTTGCGGGATCCTGTACTTGCGGGAATTCCAGCCGATACGCACCTCGACGGGCACCAGTACCAGATCACCGGGTTTAATGTTTTCAAATATCATTGCGTTTCTTGCTCCTTTAACTCACTTTTGTAAACCTCACTAACAAAATAAGTGAACTCTATCCCACCACTTAATGACTTGTGTTCAAAGCGCTCTAAATAGCCTTTCCCGTGAATGTTTTTTAAAAGTTGGCTCGCGCCTTGAACTAAAGTGTTTTGATGCTTGGCGAGGTCTGAACTTGTCGTGCCGTCTCGGCTTGCCACAAAACGCAAAACATTTATATGATTTTTCGTCAGCATTAGCCTTTTTATGCTATCCCTCATTTGATTATTAATTACGAGGCATCGCAGGTCTTTTTCATTAAGTACCATAACGTTTCTTGCTCCTTTGTTACTTCTTGCTAAATGCCGCAGCGGTGCGCGGCGGCGCGTCGTCGTTACGCAGTACAACGCCTTTAAAGCCGCGTACAACTTCGCCGTTTATACGGTGCGGGCCGTATGTTACACCCGCGCCGCGTGTTACGTCTTTAACGTCGCCGATCAACGCCTTGCGCGAACGGATCTGATCTTCGCCCTCGTTTAGCGCCCAATTGCGATAGTGTTCATACAAGTCGACGGAGGACGTTATAAACTCGCCGCCGAGGTGCAGCTGTGTATCAACAAATTGCTTGATCGGGCTGTATTGCTCAGCCATTTGGTTAAGTTCTTCGCGGCTCGCCGCCGGTTCGGTAAATTTGCCCTTTTGGTTAAGTCGCATTAACCCGGCCAACGCCCAATTCGCGATCCCCTCGATTTCGTTCGCCAGCTTATCGAACAGGTATAGATCCTCATTGCCGTAAAATGATTTGTATAACGGCAGCATTAGGATCCGGCCCGCCAGCGCGCCCGAGTCGTCGAACAGGCGCGGCAAGTGATTACCCGCCAATGTGAACCGGGTCGGCAAGTAAAGGTTTAGCGGGCGTTTATAGAGGCGCGGGATCGTTACCCGGTCGTTACCGCTGATCGTTTTAAGCTTTTTCGTTATCGCCTCGGAACCGGCTTTAAAACTTTTCGCCACGTCGCCGTCATACATAACGGTTTTTGTGGGTAGGGTTTCAAGAAATTTGTTTTCTGTTAGGTCGGATAAGTCCGCACCCGCAAAGTTTTGATCACCGACCAGCCTGTTAAGAATACGGCCGATCGTGCCCTTACCAGAACGACGCGGGCCAAGGATGAAAAATATTTTTTGGTGCCGGTAATCGTTTACGAGCATATAGCCGAACCATTCCTGCAGCAGATCCATAAGTTCGACGTCGCCGCCGGTTATGTCGTTAAGAAAGTCGATCCACGTCGGGCAGAGCGCGCCGGGATTGTAGTTGTAAGGCATTATGTTAGTGGTAAACAGGTTCTTATCGTGTGGGAACAGTTCAAGCGTGTTCACGTTTAAGACGCCGTTTTGAACCAGGAGGACGTCGTTCGGCACGTCGCCGGGTGTTAGGTCTTCCCGGTACGTTAGCGCCTCTAACAATGAGTATGTGCCCGAGATCGTCGAGTTTTGTGGGCTAGTTGGTGCCAGTTCAACGGCGAGGTTATGGCGTACCGCGTCGTCGCTCAGTTCTACCCACGATCGGCCGTCGAATGCGTACCACACCTCTAAGACACGAACGAGGCACCCGTCCGGGTGTTTTTCGTCTAAGAACAGTACCGCGTTTTGTGAATGGTTCTTACCATACAACCCGGTTACGTTTGACTCGCCTTTTACGCCGATCATTTGTTCCAGCGTCTTGTCGAGTTCCTTAGTAAGTAGGCCGTCTTCCTTAAGCTGGCGACGCAGTAAAGCGCCAAGCATGGCACGCTGTAACGCCGACCCGTCGAGACGTTGGATCATGGCTACGACGTGCGCCGCTTGCTTGGGGTCGCCGCCTATCGCTTGAATTTCATCGATCGCCGCGTCGTATTCTTCGGAACTGGCACCACCGGCACCGAACGCCGCCGCCGTGTCAAACTGGCGGGGCGGGATCCACCCGGATTGTACCGCCATGTGATACACCGTGCCGATCTTTACTTCGCGGCCGCCCTTACTGGCTTTAAAACTCGCCCACTGATCGAACTGGGTGTCCGGGTTGTAAGAGTCCGGGCAACCGTCCGGCCAATACTCGCCACGGCTCCACGCATCAAACACACGGAACCCGGCGTCGGGGTCGTCGTGGTAGTAGTTCCGTAACGCAAGGCCAACGGTTAGCCAGTCCGCGCGCGCCGTCGGGTCGCAATACTTAAGCGCACTAATCAGGCTTTCTTCGTCGCGGGTGGTAGGGTCGGGCAGCGGTGCCGGTTCAAGCGGGCCACGGTCAACGGACACGATCGGCGTATTGGTCGGGAATTCCGGCAAGGCCGCCACGTTGCAAAGCGCATAAGGGCCAAAATTACCCGCCGACGGGTACAAGTCGCCCGAGCAAATGAAGCCCGCCCCGGCTGTCCTAGTGTCGAAGCCCTCGATCCAGTCTGATCGTTGGTGCATGTTTTCGGACGTCTTGAACGCATAGTGCGCGCCGCCGCTTGGTGTGTTTTGTATTAAAGCACTTTCCCACGGTAGACGGACGCCGAGAAACGCCTCAACGTCGGCACGGGTAACGCCTTTTTGTGTATCAAGGTCGAGTACCACCACGCCCGCCGGGATCGCGATACCAATGCAGCCGGTGTTCCAGTTTAAGCGCGGGTCGAGCGGGTCGACGGTCTGCCAGCTTGTGTTCTTCGGGATTGCCGGGCCTTTTTCGAATTTGTTCTTATTCGGGTTGTGTCTTATCCAACACGGGAAGACTTGAACGCCCGATTTTATTAGCGCGTCTTTTATCATTTACTTAAGATCTCCACCGCTTGTTCAAACGTGATCCGTTCAGAGGGCTTGAATTCTCGGATAAACCAGTAATCAAGGCTTTCAGACGGTAGCGCGGGGTCGGGCCTAAAGTCGCCGATACAATCTTCGTCCGCAGTAATGCCGATAGGCTCGCCGCCTTGGTAGCGGATCCCTTCAAGTAGTTTTTCTATTTGTGCCGGTGTTAATTCCGAGAGAGGTACATACCATTGTTTCATTTAGCCACCACCGTTTCGCGTTGCGCTAGTTGGCTTGCCGGGATCCGTACGGTGCGGTTAATTCGAATGTATTTAATAGCCTTAGCAGCGACCCACCGCTGGACGGTGCGTTCGTCGACTTGCATCCGCTCGGCGAATTGCGGAATGGTTAAATATTCCATTGCTTGCCCTTTGTCGTGTAATGTCGTTTTCCGGCCGCCTACGTTACGCCGTTATGGGGTCAACGTCAACCGCTTTTAATAGTACGTACTTACCGCAGTTTGTAACGTTTGGGCGTAACGTTACACAAACGTTACGCTGGTAAGACCAGTTGAGCGGCGGCGTTGTAACGCGAGCCGTAACGTTACAGTAACGTTTCGCGATCCGCTCGCAGCCCAGAGCCGTTCTGGCTTGTAACGTTGTAACACCTTTTCTTCTTTTTAAATAGAAAAATAAAAAAGGGGAGTATATAAAGAGAATATAGGGTGAAATATATAAAAATAAGTTTTACGGGGTTTTACGCGTTACAGCGTTACAAGCGTTACAAGTGGATCGCACCGTTCGCCCGGTGTAATATGTAGGTACTAAACGACGAGGATCACAACGATGGACTTAAAACAGGTCAGACATAAAAAACTTGAGCTAGAAGCCCGGCTCAGCCAAAGCATATTCGAAATTATAGACGACGCGGGCGAGGTGCCGGAAAACGTCAGCGTAACGATCGCTAAAAATCAGACCGTAGCGGGCGAGGTGGCCGTATCAGCCGTATATGTCGAGGTAGGGTTCGGACTATGAGAGCGTACCAAAAACAAAACCGTAAACGCCGGACGTTGCCCCGGTTGCCGTCGGGCTATCTATCGTATCAAGAGTACGTACTTTTAGAGCGAGCGGCAGAGAAGCACGGGAGCAAGAAAGCGGCGATCGTGGCGGGATTGCGGGCGCTTGATCTTTGATTCATAATCTTAAAACAAAAAGGGGGAATTCGGAACCATGACACAGAAAGGCCGCACCACGCCCCACCAGCGCAACGAGAAGACCGCCAAGGCGATCCGGGCTATGCTGGCCGACGGGTTAAAACTCCAAGCCTTAAAACGCTATACAGGGCTTTCAGTTAACACACTAAAGAAACACTACGGGAAAGAGATCGAAGCGGCGAACCTTAAGCCGGGTAAACCAGAGCATAAGCCAAACGGCCGAACTCGAATGTTAGTTAAATTTATGAAGATGAACGGCGAGACGAACGAACAGATCGCCAAGGCGCTAAGTATTAACGCCGTAACACTGACCGCGCACTACCCGGAAGAAATCGAAACGGGCGGATCCGCAGTTAACGCAGAGATCGCCGCCGGGTTAGCACGTAACGCATTAAACGGCGATAAGATCGCTCAAATCGCTTGGCTGAAAATGTTCGCCGGACGCTACGAGGCCAAGGCACCAAACGACAACGCCGGAGCCGCCGACGATATGGCCGCCGCACTGGCTAAACTGGCGGAGGGATTGCCGGGTGGCTGAATTACCGCTGCAGTTAGTCAGGGCGCGCGAACGGTGGTACGATCTGATCGACGTCCCGGAACAAATAGCGCTTATTAACGCCGTCGCCGAGGGTGTTCGGTTTCCATGCGTCCCGGCGGGTCGTCGAAGTGGCAAAACCGAACGCTTTAAACGCTTTCTTGCTAAACAGGCCATGAAGAACCCCGGCGAGCGGTACTTCGCCGCAGCGCCTACCCGCGATCAGGCTAAAAAAATATTTTGGCAAGATCTAAAAATGCTCACATTCGCAACCGTGCCCGGATTGGGTCACAAAATCAGCGAAACCGAACTAATCATAACGCTACCCAACGCCACCGAGGTTCACGTCTTAGGACTCGACAAACCAGAACGGATCGAGGGGGTCGTGTGGACGGGTGGCGGCATTGACGAGATCGCCGACGTTAAGAAAGAGGCGCTACACGTTAACGTTATGCCCGCCTTAGATACCGTCGACCCGCGCCGCCCCGATTACCGGGCGTGGTGTTGGTTTCTAGGGGTGCCGGACGGCCTAAACCATTACTATACGTTGTGTGAATACGCCCGGACGAGTGGCGATCCGACATACGGGCTTTATCACTGGAAAAGTTCGGCCGTGTTGCCGCCGGACATACTCGAAAGCCGTAAACGCTCAATGAGTAAAAAGCAATTTCGCCAAGAATTCGAGGCCAGCTTCGAGACGGCCACCGGGAGGATCTACGAGGAATTCGGCGATCATAATCTTACCGACCGAGAGCTTCAGAGCCATGAGGCGATCCACTGGGCGCACGATCAGAACTTTACGCCGTTGTCGTCGTCGATCAGCGTCGTCGAGGGACAAAATATGTTTATCGTCGGGGAAATTGTCTTAGAGTCGGCCGTGTCGTCTCAGTCCGCCGAAGAATTCGTAGAGCGATACCGCGATCACCGTAACAAAATGGTTTATATTTACGGCGACCCGGCGGGGCGGGCGGGTGAGAAACACGGCCATAAGTCGGACTATAATCAGATCGAAGACGTGCTACGGCGCGAGGGCTGGCGATTCGAACGGCGCGTAAGCCTCGCACACCCGGCGATCAAGGACAGACAGAACGCGGTAAGGGCTAAGATCCTAAACGCCGCCGACGAAACAAGCCTGTTCGTAAATAAAGACGCCGCGCCGTGGTGTTACGAGGGCTTAAATACGGTACAGTTGCAAAAAGGCTCTACGTTTATGGAAGACCAGAAGAACCAGTACCAACACATTACGACAGCGATCGGTTATCAGGTCGCGAAAATATGGCCGGTTGAACGCGGGACAATGGCCGCCGCGCCGCCTCGGAGGGCTTAAGCAATGAGTAACGTTATCAGCATCGACGCGAACAAGCCGCACTTAGGCGGCCCGGCGCGGTGCCTATCATGCCGCCACGAATGGCACGCGGTTGTAGTAGCGGGCAGCGAGCAAAGCGTAGGCGGCCTAGAATGCCCGTCGTGTAGTTTGAGTAAGGGCGAGTTTATACACAACGCGGCACCGACCGACAGCACCCTGATTTTTCAATGCAATTGCGGCTATGATATGTTTTTCGTAACGCTTGACGGCGTCTTTTGTCCGGGTTGCGGCGCTAGACATAACGCGGGGGATCTATGGAGTTAGAAATACTCGACGATACGATCCGCCGTGAACTCGCGCTGCAGCGGTTCGCGTCGTTTCTTGTCCGCCAGTATATACGGCCAACGGCGCAAGAATTGGCGCTAGAAATACCGCGCGCGCTCGCCGGTTATGAGGACTTACCAAGGGCGGAGCAATTCAAAGTATTTGCCAAGCTTAAGCGGCTAGTCCGGGAGCGCTGGAAAGCCATGTGGGATCCGATCACCGGGCAGCTTGGCGACGTGGCGATCCAAGAACTCGAATACATGACCGACCTTTACGACGACGTGATCGCCGGGGTGCGTAATCCGGGCGGGCGGGTCGTGGTGCCCGAAATGGTACTGGGTGACGGTAACTTGATCCGGGCGGGTAAGTGGGCCGAGTTTATCGCCGGTAACGCCGACGAAACGGCGCAACGCATCGACGGCCGTATTAAACGTATGTGGAGAGACGGCGGCACGCTTAACGATATTCTTTACCAGTTGCGCGGCAAGTATAACCGCCGCACCAAGGCGTACGAGGGCGGGATCATTGAGGGACAAGTTAAAAAGGCGACGACGCTCGCCCGTACCGGCGTATCACATTACACCGCAGCGGCGCGGGATAAGTTCGCCAACGCTAACCGCGAATACATAAGCGATCGGATCTTCTTCGCGACCCTAGACGGCTCGACGACGGATATTTGTCTCGGCAACCACTTAAACCGCTACCCGATAACGAGCGACGAGTACCCGCGCTTACCGTTGCATTACAACGAGCGATCGGTATACATTTTCGCCGGGAAAGGATTCGACCCGCTCGACGGTGATCGCCCGTCTAAAGGTGCCAACGGGTCGGAAGAAATCAGCGCCAAGACCACGGCGGCGGCATGGCTTAAGCGCCAGCCGCGCGAATGGGTGGAACGCCAGCTAGGCAAAACCCGCGCCGCGTTATTTCTCGACGGCGGGCTACCACTTAACAAATTTTTGGACGCGGCAAACGTACCGCTTACACTAGAACAACTAGCCGAAACCATACCCGGACAGCGGGCGTTCCGCCGGGCTAACTTAGGACTTTAAACAATGGCAAATGATAAAGGTATTACGAAGCCGTGCGCCGCTTACACCGTGGCGGCCGCGCAAGTTAAACAGGTACGCGACACCCTAAACGGTGAAGTTGTGATCCGCGACCCGGAAAACATCGACACCCACCTGCCCGACCCGTTTCCGCACTTGACCGAGGACGACGACAAAACGGCACGCCTCGCGCGTTACAGGGCGAATGCTGAATTTGACGAGGTGGTCGGCAACACGGGCGAAAGCCTAGTGGGTGCCATGTTCCGAAAGCGCTTAACGTTTGAAGACATACCGGCCGGGCTGGAATACCTCGTAGACGACGCGGACGGCGACGGCGCAGGGCTAGAAGAAACGGCGAAAAGTATCGCGCTCGAACAGTTCGGTTTTAACTTTGTTGCCGGGCTCGCCGAGTTTTCGGATCTCGCCTCTATGGACTTAGACGCCAAGACGCTAACCCGCTCCAAGGCACGCGAAGCCGGGCTACGGGCGTTTATTAAAATCTATCCGCGCGAAGCCGTGATCGATTGGAATTTTAGACGGATCAACAAGACCAGACAGCTAGACTACATCGTCCTAAAAGAACAGGACGAGACGCGCGACGCGGGCGACCGTTTCGCAGTAACGAAGCGCGACAGCTATTTGGTGTTATACCTCGACGGCGAGGGCGTTTACACACAGATCCGCTACACCGTGAACCAGAAAACCGGCGGCAGTTGGTCGGATCCGTTTCAGCCTCAAATGCGCGGCGCTAAAATGAAGTATATCCCGCTGGAATTCGCGATCGCCTCGCCGTCGCTACGGGAAGACCTACCGAAAAAACTCGGCTACCTATCCGGGATCGCGTCTAAGGTACTGGCACGTTTTCGCGCTTCGGGCGACTACAAAGAATGTTTATGGCTTAACGGCGCGCCCATGACCAGTTCTAGCGGGTGGGACACTCACGCGCATGAGCAATACCAGAAAATGACCGGGTTGCGACACGTACCGAGCGGGCCGGGCGCTCACTTCATGCGACCCGCTGGCATTGAGTACGAGATCCACGCGTGGAACGCCGGACAGTCGGCATACGCGGACTACTTAAGCCGCAACGAGCGAGAGATCCGCGCACTGGGCGGCGTATTCGATACGACCGACGGCGACCCGGAGACAGCCAAGGCCGCAGCGATTAAGCACGCGGAAAAAACCGGCGTACTCGCAGCCGTAGCGGACAGCACCGAGAAAATGCTCAACAAACTAATCATGTATTGTGGAATGTTCCAAGGCATTCAGGCACCGGCCGACGTGGTGAAAATACCGCGCGACTTCATCCAGTCGAAGATCACACCGCAGGAACGAAACGCGATCCTAAACGAGCGCGACGCGGGACTTTATGACGACGAAGAAGCGTTGAAACAGCTTAAGCAGGGCGGCGCGTTGGTTGGAGAGGTTGACGACTTGCGCGAACGCATGAATAATACACAAAACGGCGGATCGTAGGTTACGGCCGCCCTAACTACCACGCGAGGTTCGCACAATGAAATTGAAGTATAAAAGCAAGGACGAGATCCCGGCAGACGTCGCCGAGTTTTTCGTCGAGTTCGAGGAAAACGGATCAACCGTTTATGTTCACACTGAATTAGCCGACACGTTGCGCGATTCGTTCCGCACTAAGGGCGATCTGACTCAGGCACAAACGAAACTCAGTGAACTGGGCGACACCGTGAAAGGGCTTAAACAGTCACTTGAAGACCGCGAGCGAGACGACAAAAAGGATCAGGGCAAATTTAAAGAAATTGCCGAGGATTGGGAGAAGCGTTACAACACGGACACCGAAAAGCTACGGAAAGAGGTCGACGACCTTAAAAACGAAAGCCGCCAGAGCGTTAAGAAAGCGGCGATCGCCAGAATGTCGGCGCACGGTACGGAAGAAACACGATCAGTCCTTGCGCGCGTGGTAGGGCTTGATCTAGACTTTAACGAAGACGGCGAACTAATCGTGCTTGAAGACGGCAAAGCCACCAGCTTAAGCCTAGACGAGTACGAGAAGACGATCGCCGATCGCTATCCCTCGTTAGTTGCGGAGGTTCCGAGCAACGGCGGAGACGCGAAAGGATCGAAAGGCGGGTCGCCGGGATCGAAAAAATGGGCTGATTACACGTCGGCCGAATTGTCGGATATTCGCAAGAGTAACCCGGCGCAATATGAACAGCTTAAAGCAACCCGCTAAACAGGAGCATGAAAAATGCCATCAGTTAGACTCGAAGATATTATCGACGTTGTGGTCTTCCAAGACTTACCGAGCGTCGAAAGCACTAAACTAAACCGCTTTTTAGACGGCGGCGTGGTGGTTCAAAGCGAACTACTTAACACCCTAGCAAACGGCCCGGGTAAAACGGCCGAGTTGCCATTCTGGAACGACTTGGACGGCGACGACGAGGTGAACTATTCGACCGACGACCCGGATCAAGACGGCCCGACTTCTAAGGTTGCCCAAAGCGAGCAGAAAGCGCGTAAGGCTTTTGTGAACAAAGGCTGGAAAGCGACGGATCTCGCGTCCGAAATGGTGATGGGTGCTAAGGCAATGGAGCATATCCGCAACCGCACCGACAAGTATTTTCGCACTCAGTTCGAGAAGCGCGTGATCGCTTGTGCACAAGGCGTTTACGCCGACAACGTGGCGAACGACGGCGGCGACATGGTGATCAACGTTGCGACCGAAGACGGCGACAACGCGACCGACGCGAACCGTTTCAGCCGTAAGGCGTTTGTATCGGCGGCGTTTACCGCTGGCGATCACTTCGACAATTACAGCGCAGTTGGTATGCATTCAATGGCTTATCAGCAAGCCGTTGATCAGGACGACGTCGAAGACGTACGCGACGCAGACGGCCGCCTATTGTTCCAAACTTATATGGGCCGTCGCATCATCGTAGACGACTCACTGCCAGTATTACCGGGCGCAACGTCGGGTTTTAAATATATCACCATTCTTTACGGTGACGGCGCGATCGGTTGGGGTGAGGGCTCGCCAGAAATGCCGGTGGAAGTTGAGCGCAAAGCGTCCGGCGGTAACGGCGGCGGCGTTGAAACACTATGGCGTCGTAACACTTGGTTAGTGCATCCGTTCGGTTTTGACCTAGCAGCAGACCCGACGGGTATGTCGCACACGTTGGCCGAATTGCGCGCCGCTGCAACTTGGGATCGTAAAATCGATCGTAAGCTTGTACCAATGGCGTTCTTGATTCACAACTAAACGCGCGGGGCGGTCTTAACAGGCCGCCAAGCCCTTAACACTTCAAAAAGGTGAACTAGCATGGCAACAGCTAAAAAAGCGCCAGCGAAAGCGGCAGAGACCGAAACGAAAGAAAAGCCGGTCGACTACGGCCTAGAAGCGCGCAAGGCCGCCAAGGCTAAGATCGAGCGCGAGGCAGCCGAAGCGGCTAAGGCTAACGCCGAAGCCAAAAAGGCCGAGAAATAATAAAAACGAACTTCCACTAAGCCAAAAGGGCGGGCCGGTGCCCGCCTTTTTATATTTAAGGGGCCGAAAAATGCCGTTAATAGTTGAAACAGGCGAAGCGCTGGAAAACGCCAACGGGTACACCGACGCCGCAGCCGTGCGCGAATACTGGGAAGACCGCGCGCAAGTTATCGAAGCGGACGACACGACAGTAGAAGCGGCGATCGTCGTGGCGAGCCAATTCGTTGATCTAAAGTTCGGCCCTCGCTTCATTGGCAAGAAAAAGAACCCGGATCAGGCGCTAGAATGGCCGAGAAAGTGCGCCGGGCCATATTCCGACACGTCGGTACCACGCCAACTAATTAAGGCCGTGGCGGAGTATACGAAGCGCCAGATCGACGAACCGCTGCAGCCCGATCCCGGCACCGCTGGCGAAGTAATAGAAACGACCGAGATTTTGCAAGGCGTCGGCGAACTTACCACCCGATACGCAGAGGGCACCGGCCGAACTGCAGACGATGTTCGCCACCCGCTCGCCGAGGGTTATCTCGCCCCGCTCTTAGGGATCGGCGGCATGAATTATCTTAGACGGTGATCACATGGCAACGCTAAAACAACGTTTTAACTCGCTGGCGGAGCGCCTTTTCGAACGCTTCGAAAGCGTCGCCGTAACGGCTTCATTTGTTGAGCCGGGACAGTTGGATCCGATCACTGGCGAAGAAGTGGCACCCGGAACCGATAGCGATCCGATCTCTATGCAACGCCCGCAGCTAGACCAGAAAGCCCGCGAGGCGTTCGGCATGGCTACGGATGAATTTTTATTAATCGCCCTAGTTCGCACCGTCCCGGAAGAACCCGTCGCGCATAGAACCGGCGTGGTGGTCGACGGCGTGCGCTATGAATTAAAAGCCGTAGGGAAAGACCCGGCCGGGGCGACGTACCGCTTAAGGTGTGCCGGTGGCGCTTAATCCGTTCGGTATTGAACTAGGCCGGGAAGTCGACCGAGCGATCGAGGAACTAGACTTTATTTGGAAAAGTTCGACAGTGACGCTTTTCAGCCGTGTGATCATCGGTACGCCCGTTCGCACCGGCTACGCTCGATCAGGTTGGCGCGTCGGTGAGAGCGTCGACGAATTTCTACCCGCGCCGGTATCGGGTGAAGAAACGACGCAACGGCCAGCGCCTACAATTGAATTTAACGAGATCCCGCCGGTGGGGTCGTCGGTTTACCTTTTCGCTAATGTCGATTATCTTGAATACTTAGAAGACGGCACCAGCGACCAACGGCCGAACGGTTGGATCGCGCAAGAGGTCGAAAGGTGGGGCGAAATAGTCGACGGGGTGGCAAGGTATGTATAAAACAGATTTACGCGAAGCGGTGATCCGTTCAATAATAGACGGCGCGCTACCGTTCCCGGTGATATGGCCGAACGGTACGGAAAAGCCGCCGAAGAACGGCACATGGGCGCGCGGCGCTATTACTAGATTAGATGGGGCGGGCGGGTCGCTCGGTCCCGGTGGAAAAGATAAATTTAACGGGTCGTTAGAGTTTAAAATTTTCACCGAGCAGAAGACCACCGAGGCCGGAGCGTTTAACGCAATGGATAAGATCGGCGCGGTGGTTAAACGTGGTGCGGCTCTTACCGCTTCGAGTGGCGAAGCACAGATACGCATTACAGCGACAGGAACCCGGCCCGGATCCAACGTGGACGGCTGGCATTTAAACACATTACGCGCGGACTTTTTCGCGTATGTTAACAGGGGCTAATTATGGCTGAATTACACAGCGGCTTCGACGAAGAAGTCGGGATCGTAAAAGAACAAACACTGGGCGTAACGCCGCCTAATCCGCAGTTTCAAGTTTTGCCGGTGTCGTCGTGCACACTTAAGACAGACCGCGAGACGTTGGAGTCTAATCGCCTCGGCGTAAACTCGCGTTTTGGCACTCGCTTAGGCGGCTACAACGTAAACGGCGATTTAGTCGGCGAACTTGTGTTCGGCGCATTCGATGATCTACTAGCCGCCGCCATTGGCGCGACTTGGGAAGTAGGGACGCCCGCAGCGGGCACAGATCAAGCGAAAGGTGGCCGAGGCCGCCAAGGCTTCACGGTTGTTCGTAAACGCGGTGATAAGGGCTATCAGTATTTCAGAGGGTGCGAAGTTAACAGCATTGCGTTAACTATCGGCCAAAACGCGGCGGTTTCTTGCACTTACAACATGCTAGGGCTTGAAGAACTGAAAGACAACACGGCGATCGCCGGTCAGAACCTTTTACCTATGACCGAGGCATACCCGTTTACCGGGTTCGACGTAGCCGTGACGCAAGGCGGGCAAGTGGTGGCGATCGCTACGGCGGCCACTATCAACGTGAACCGCAATTTAACAACGTCGTTTAACCTTGGTTCGTACGTCGCGGGCAGTAAAGCGCCGGGCAAGTTGCTTGTAGATGGGACGCTGACCGTTGATTTTGTCGATATGGCTTACCAACAAGCGTATTTAAACGAGACGCGATCGGACTTAGAGCTGCAGTTAACCGACTACCAGACCGGCGACATTAAGTATATTAAATTGCCGAACTTGCTCTACACTCAAAAGCAGGACGACACCACCAGCGACGGCCCGGTGCCTATCGTTTTGAACTTTTACGGTGAGTACGACGCCACCGAGCAAACTAGTATTATTTTAGAAAGGACACCGGCGTAATGAGACTTGATGATATACCAGACCCGGACGAGGGCGAGGAAATCAAGGTCGAGCATGACGGGATCGAGGTGTTTATCACTTCGACCCTGTCTTCGGCTTACAATGATTACTTATCACTCGCTAACCGACGCGTTGCAAAAGGCTTGATCAATATCGAAACGGCCGAGGGTAACGGACAGATTAACCGCGAGGGTGCCGCGCATTTGGTGCGCCGCTGGAACTTAGACGACGAACTCACGATCGAGGGCGCGGTGAGTCTATTCCGCAAGGTGCCCGAGTTGCTTAAAAAAGTACAGATCGAAGCCTCGGCGGCGGCGGTTAGTTTGGGAAAGCAATCGGACAACTCGAACGATACGCCGAAGCCTACTACCGATTCGCCCAACGAGTAGATCCCAAGGATCCCAACTCGAAGACGCTCGGCGAGACTAACGAGAGGCGAGTCGAGAAAGCGAAAGAGTACGGCACAAGGATCGATCCCGAGTGGTTACTACCCGAGGCACCCGAAACACTGGGTTACTTGTGGACGCACCACCGGGATCTAAGTCTCGCCGAGTTTAGCGCGTCAAACGTGCACCACCATTTTACTAATTTAGGCACGACGCCGCAGCCGTTCGAATATCACATATTATTAAGGTTGGAGCGCGTCAGGAGGTTGTCACAGTGTCAACAGTTGAGATCCGCGCGGACAGTTCCCAAGTCGAAACAGCCACGGCCCGACTCAAAGAACTTAAAAACGAAGGAAACGCGACAGCTACGGCAGCGGATCGCGTCGAGTCTTCAACAGGCCGAGCGAACCAAGCAATAAGCGCAGCGGCGGCCGTATCAGGCCAAGCCGCCGCAGCACAAACCAAACTAAACACCTCGCTAAGTCAGGGCGTGACCGCTTCGCAAAAATTCACCAGTGAGTTAAGCGGGGCGCGCGGTGCCTTGCTCGACTTCATAACGCAACAGGTGAAAGCCGGGCGCGTTATCAGTGACACCGGGGAAGTGCTAAACGCCAACGGCACCAAAGCGACCGAGGCGACCACCAAGTACGCCAAGCTAACCGGCCAATTCGTAAACCTACAAAATACGGCGGATAACGTCGCCGACGCTATGGAACGCGCAGCACAAGGCACGGCGCGCAACGTGGCCGCAGCACAAGCCGCAGCCGCAGCCGAAGAACGACTGCAGCAAGAAGCGCGCGAAGTAGCCGAGCAGATCGAGAAACAGATCGGCATAACTAACCGGGCAGCCGCAGCGCGCCGGGCGTACGCAGAAAGCGCAGACGTCGCCGCAGCCGGGGCGGGTCGATTCGGTGCCAAGGCAGCGCAAGCCGGGATCCAGATTGAACAGCTTGTGACGAGTCTGTCAGCGGGGGCACCGATCGCGCAGTCGTTCGCATTCCAAGCGGCCGACCTTGGTATCGTATTAGGCGCGCCATTAATCGGTTCGATTGTCGCCGTTTCGGCCGCCTTAGCCGGGCCATTTATTAACAGCCTTTTCGACGGTGCCAGCGCTTCGGACAGACTCGCCGACGCACTCGACCGGGTCGACCGGGTAATCACCAACTCGAACAGCGGCGGTATAATTGAATACACCGACGCGATCCGCGAACTGGCAAAGGTTAGCGAAGAAGCCGCACGCGGCCGACTACGCGCCGCCATTTTAGACGCCGAAGACGCAGCCCGCGCAGCCTCGCAGGGGATAGCCGATAGCTTTCAGGACGCGTTCGATCTTGGTGACTTTATCGCGGGTAATTTAGAAGACGCGATCAGCGCAGCACGCGCGGCGGGCGATAGCATCGGCCCGGCGTTAACTACCGGCATAGGCCGCACGCTTGAAAACAACATAGCCGACCAACTCGGCACGGCGTTAGGTGCCACGACAGAAGAAGCCCGCGCGCTAGGTGTCGAGGTGGTAAACCTTATCGCGGCGGCGGAGCAGTTCAAGACGCCCGAGGCGTTTAGAGAAATCGAAGAACGGCTAAACAGCCTATCAGAAAACGCCACGCCGCAGACCCGCGACCAGATCGACCGCTTGATCGGCTCTATTTCCGAATTCGTCGACAAGGGCGTCGAGGCGGGCGACAAGTTAAGCCGCTTAAACTTCGACGTATCAAGCGAGGGTACACTGCAGACCGAGCCGGTTAAAAACTATTCCGACGCGGTCGACAATCTGATCCAGCAACTAACGATCCAAGACAAGACCCTAAGAGAGGGCGAACTGGCCGGGCAGCTTTACGCGGCCGCACTGGCTACCGGCAAAGAGTCGGTCGACGATCTCGACCCGGTGATCGTTTCGCTGATCAAGTCGATTAACGACCAAAAGCAAGCCAGCGAAGACGCCGCACAAGCAAAGCGCGACGAAGCCGCAGCAAACGACGATCTACGAAAAGAGTTAGCCGAGGAAGAACGCGCACGCCAAGCCGCTAAGAAAGCCCTAGAAGACCAAAAACGCGAACTAGAACGGTATAGCGCATTCGTTAGACAGATCGAAGCGGAAAACAACCCGGCGGAACGTGCGCGCCAGATTTACGAAGAACGGCTGCAGATCATACAAGACCATTACGGTTTTGTTTCTCAGCTAGAAGCCGAAAACACCGAGGAGGGGATCGCAGCCCTTAAGCGTTACGAAGAAGCGCTCGACGACCTTAAAAAGAAAACGGAAAACGGCCTTTTTGATGATCTAGCCGGTGAAATGGACAGCCTCGCTAATACGGTAAGTGGTACCGCCGCTTCGGTTGCGCTCGGCTTTCAAGACGGCGAAGACGCGGCGGCCAGCCTTGCGAGAACTATCGGTACGCAACTACTCGGCACCGTGATCAACTGGGGTATAGAAACCGCAGCGGCGGCGCTTAAGGGCATGATCGCCACGCAAACCGCCGAGGCTGGCAAAACGGCGGCTATCACCGGCGCGATTGGTACACAAACCGCAGCAGCGACAACGGCGGCCGGTGTGGTTGCCGGGGCGCAAACGTCGGCAGTAACAACAATCGGAGCGGCAGCGGCACCCGCAGCGGCGGCAACGTCGATCGCTACCGGGGGCGGCGCGGCTATCTCAGGCACGGCGATCGCCCTTGGCGGTATCGCGGCCATTATGGCGGCGCTTGCTATTGGCGGACGTAGTCAGGGCGGTAATGTTCGAGGCGGCCAACTCTACCGGGTGAACGAGTGGGATCAAGAGTTCTTTATGCCTCACACCGACGGCCGGATCGTAACGCCTCGCGACGCCGGGCAAGGCACAGCGGCGGGTAACAGCGTCGTAATGAATAACGTAATGAATGTTACAACGTCGAACGTTCGCGAATTTACCCGCCCGCGTTCACGTCGTCAGTTAGAAGCGGCGCAATACCGAGGCTATCAGCGCGCGTATGAAAGGAACCGTTAACTATGTTTATAAATGAAATTTTCCCGGAAGATATAAGCAACGGCGCGCAGGGCGGCCCGCGTTACAGCACAAGCCGCACCGAGTCGCTAAACGGCCGCGTTAAAAAGAATATCAACTGGGAATACCCGCTACACTCTTACGACGTGGCGTTCGGCGTTCGGTCGTTCGAGGACTTGCACAAGGTCTTAAGTTTCTTTCACGTTGCCGAGGGTGCCGCGCATTCGTTTCGGTTTAAAGATTGGTTCGATTATAAAAGTTGTTTGCCTCACGACGAGATCAGCCGAAGCGATCAGCTGATCGGAACCGGCGACGGCACAACCCGGACTTTTCAACTAGTGAAGCGTTACACCGTCGGGCCGCATGTGAAATTTCGCCGTATCAACAAGCCGCGCTTAAATACGTTAATCGTTGCGTTTAGCGGCTTAAACGTCGACCCGGCCGGTTACACGGTGGACGAATTCGGGCGGCTTACTTTCTTGTCGGCACCCACGCCCGGAACCTTGATCACGGCGGGCTATGAGTTCGACGTCCCGGTAAGCTTTGAAGAAGACGACCTACCGACTAACCTCGACGGCTACGACAACGGAACCGTAAACGTGGTACTAACCGAAGAAAGGCTGATCCCATGAGTAGAGCGATCGATAATATCTTACGCGAGCATTTGATCGAAACCGTCACCACCTTGGCGACGTGTTGGCGCGTTACGCGCACGGACGGCGTCGTGGTGGGCTTTACGTCGCATGATTCAAGCATTGAGGCGGGCGGCTTGGTTTTTAAAGCCTCGGGCGTCTCACAGACCGACACGGCCGCGACGATGGGGCTAGACGTTGACACAACCGAAGTTCACGGGCTAATAGACGACGAGGACGGCGTCCCGGAACAAGTTTTAAACAAGCTTTACGACGGCGCTAAAATTGATGTGTTCGAACTGAACTATAAAAACCCACCAGCGGAGATCACCGAGACGTCAGTTATTTGGGTTAAAAGTGGCGTAGTGGGTGACGCTATCCGGGAGCGTGGCGCGTGGGTTATCGAAGCCCGGACGCTTACCGACTTATTAAGACAGTCGAACAGCGTTAAAACGTCGCGCCTATGCCGCGCAGAGTTCGGCGATCACAATTGCCGGGCAGACTTAAGCCAATACCGAAAAAGCGGCTTTATAACGGGTTACAGCGGCCGCGTTGTCTCGATCAATATTCCGAACTTAGGCGTAAATGACGCCCGGCGCGGATTGCTCGAACTATCTAACGGGGTTAAATTCGACATAGACAGCAACACGGCGGACAGACTAACATTGACCGAGCCGCCCGCGTTCGATCCGACGGGTTTAAATGGCGTCGTGACGTTCGGCTGCAATAAGTGGATCACCGACTGCCAAAAGTATAACAACATGCTTAATTATTACGGTGAACCTTATGTGCCAGATTCCGACGACTGGGTCGCGGGCTTCTTCAATACAGTTAATTTGTAACGCCGCTCGCAGTTTCAAAAACACACCTTACAAACACCAAGGACGGACACCGGGCGCGGGGCTGGATTGCATAGGGCTCGTAATGGCCGCGCACGAAACGGCCGGGGTCGAGTTCGACCTACCTACCGACTATTCGCGGGTGCCTCGCCCGGCTCTACTGCTTAAGCACTTAGGGCGCTACTGTCACACCGTACCCGTGCAAGAAATGGCCGCCGGTGATATTCTTCTACTAAAGCTTCGCAAATTCCCGCAACACTTGGCGCTATACGTCGGAGAAAATACGATCGTTCACAGCTACCAAGCCGCGCGGAAAGTAATCGAACAAAGTCTGGATCCGCGCACGTTTAAGCAGATTCACACAGTACACAGGTTAAAAGAATGGGATCATTATTCAGCGTAGACTTACCCGATCAAGAGGGCGAACGCCTCGACACGTCCGACGTAAACCCGGTCGGGTATGGTAAAGTTTTAGCACGCGTTAAGGGCATGGCTCGGATCCCGGCGCGTCTTATCCACCAATTACCGATCGTCGAGACGGTGCACGAAGAAGAAGTCGAGGCGGGCGGTAAAGGTGGCGGAACGTCGTCATACACGAAAACCACTTACACCTATTCGGCAACGTTCGCCGTTATGATATGCCCGCAAAAGATCCAAGGCGTGCGCCGGATCTGGCTTAACTCGAAACTGTTTTATGAAAACCGCCCGTTTATGTCCGGGACGGTAGCGCAAGCGCGCGAGACGGCCGAGTCATTTTTTAACGTCTACCACGGCACCGAAGACCAGATGCCCGACCCGATTTTACAAGCGCGTTACGGCGACGCGACGCCCGCGTACCGGGGCCGGGCTTACATCGTATTCCAAGACATTGAGCTGGAAGAATTCGGGAACCGTGTCCCCTCGGTGGAAGTCGAGGTCGTGGAGAACGGCACCGGCTCAACGTATGACACTGTTTACCCGTACCCGCTTTATTTGCGCGACCTAGTCGGCGAAATTTGCGTGCGTTCCGGGATCCCGCCGACGCTTTTCGACGTCTCGGAACTGTCCGACACGATCACCGGGTATTCGTTCACGTCGTCGGGCTCGGGTATGGAACAGCTTGAACCGCTTATGGCTTTATACAATTTCTTTCCGCAGGAGAAAGGCGAAAAGCTAGTGTTCAAAAGCGACCCTGTCCCGGTTGAGCGCGACGAGTACAACGAGCCATGTTTGATCAACGAAGACGGGCTCCTGGTTAACGCGTATCACGACGTTTTAGGCCGTCAGGGTTACTTCCCGAGCGAGGCGGGCACGTCAGAGGGTCAGTTCTTAATGTTACGCGCCGCAGCGTTGGCGGTTAAGTACGTCGGCGATTCGACGAGCGAGTGGCGCGGCATAATGGATAATTTACGCCGGGGTGTTGATGGGATATACAACCAGACCCCGCCGACCGATACAGACACTTTGTATTCGCCGCACTGGCTTTATAACTGCAAGGCACCCGTCGCGGCGCAAAGTGAAAAGCTAAACGTTAAAATTTACCTTGAACCGTTCGCCGGTGGTTGGACGGCGTTTATACCAGCGGGCTACCCGAATTTCGGCGAGAGTATCAAACAGATCACGCGCATCTATTCGGATCAATCGTCTTGGGTTACGTTTTTTAACCCATTCGCCAGTATTAACGGCGATGACTACGGCGTCCCGGTAAGCGTGGAAACCGACGAGACAGGAACTACTCTTGTACTCCAAGGCGATAGCAGCGGCGGCGCGCTAACCGCTAACGCTATGGTGATCTATAACTTCGGCCCGGTGCTTAATGTTTCGCAAAACATGGAGGCTTGGCCGTATTGGCGGCCGTTGGAACCCGGTGAAATAGATTGCGCCGTGGACGTCATGCCGTGGGCGCTGGAATGCTTTGAACTACTCGCCGACGTTACGGGCGAACAGCAGTACACCGACGCGTATAACGCCACCGAGGCGAGCATATACACCGTGTTTAACGTTGACGACGGCCGGGCGTGGTTCAAGCCGCGAGGCGGCGAGCCGTTAAACACGTCGGGTGCTTATGTATCGTCGAGCCGTCCCGGTTTCGGTGACAACTCGCTTTCACGTTCTAACGATCTCGGCGTTTTGGCCGTGATACCAGAGGGCGAGGGCGAGGCACAAGTCGGCCGGGGTTTACGCGACTCAATCAAAGCAACCGACACCGGGATCCGGGTTCGCCTCAAATATGACATTGACGCGACCGCTTCGATCACTATCTTTGTTCAATCAGGGCCAACGGTCGACAACTCCACCCGTTATTTTTTGCGCCGTACTCTACAACCCGGAGCCGGGGAGATCGACGAGGTGATCCCGCTTGAAGATTGGATCGCTTACACAATACGCGGTGATTTTGGTTGGCGTCCCGTGATTAACGCAACGCCGTTACAGGAGGGCGTAGTGATCGACGTTGTGGGCTACACCTACCAAAGCGAGCCCGCCGCAGAGATCGAACTTTTGAATTTCCGCCCGGTGCCGGAACTACAACTGCCCTACTCGCCGCACATTGCGCCGTACACCGCGAACAGTATCGACGGCCAGCTAATCGAATGGCGAGGCGCACCGGGGATCGGTTATCAAGACCCGGTTGTATGGTCGCGCCTTAACAATAGCGCCGGGCTTGAGGGTATGCTCGACTTTATGGAAGATTCACAAAACGAGTATTTCAGCCGCTACGGACAGCGCGGGCCGTTCATGCCGTCTTACGTGTGGGATCGCTTCGACTTGCAAGCGACCGACGCCGCCCCGAATACGTGGACGTTTGACTGGGTCGATCCGAACTCGCAGTGGGTCGGCTATACCGCGCGGGCGGTCGCAGCGTTGGCAGAGTCGGCGCACTTATCCAGTAACAGCCGCGCCGCGTTGCTCGCGTCTTACTTCCTCGCATGGCTTGAAAGCGAATGGCAAGACCCGGATCAATACATCCCGACAAACTTCCCGGAAACACTCGCATTTATTCAGCGTTCCCGCCCTTACTCGCCGGGTGACGTCGCCACGCCTTACAACGGCCGCGTTTATCGTTGTGTCAATTTGTCCGAGGGTGGATCGACCGCAGCGAGCGCGCCGAACTTCCCGACGTCGATCGGGTCGAGTGTCCTAGACGGTGAAATTCAATGGCTTTGCATTGGCTATACATACGGCACGATCCCGGCTTACGGAGACTACGACGAACCGCACGCGGCGGCGCTCTTTATGCGCGCGGCGGCGTACTTGCATTTGCACGGCACCGAACAGGCTCGCATGGTCACTTTAATTGATCGCTTGTGGGACTACCTCGAAAGACTATGGGGCGACGCGTACGGAGAAGTCGCGGGGACGTGGTCACATAACCCGGCGAACGCGGAGTGGTTCGGTTTTTGGTCGGGCGAGATCGTAACGGTACTAGCTAAGTTTTTAGGGCCGCTCGACTCGGTGCGCGCTGCAGTAGGTATTCCAAGGCAAACAATCGAAGACCGGCTAAAAACACATGCTGAATGGATAGCGGCGCGGTCTCGTACGGTCAGCGTTGAAAGCCTCGAAAATGTGATCACCTCGCGTGGTTTTAATGAGACCCGCACCCGAGAGTCCGAATTGCCGCGCCGGGTAGAACTGGACTTCCCGAATTCGTCGCGCAACGGCCAAGACGATACGCGTTACATTGAGAAGCGATCAGCGCGCAGCGAAGACGAACGCAGCTTTAAAAGCCCGGTTTATATGTCCGGCGACGAAGCGCTGCAGATCTGCTACACGCAAATGCTAAAAGCGCACAGCCAGCGCACCGACTATGAGTTCGCGATAACCGACAAGACGCTGCAGCCGGGCGACGTTCGCGAATACATGATCGACAACGTGATCCGCCGTATGCAGTTTAGAGAAATAGACTTAAGCGCCGAGGGTGTGGCAGACGTGAAAGCGCACAGCTACGACCCGACCGCGTTCACGTTTGGCATTGCGGGGAGTGGCGACCCGGCAGGAACGACGGGTGTTAATGCCGTCGCGGGGACGATCGGCGTCATATTGGATATACCGCTTTACCGTGACGATCTCGACTCGATCGGGGTGTCGTCTTACCCGGTGCCGCTTGGGTCAAACTGGCGCGGGGCTGGCCTGTTTACGTCTACCGACGATGTTACATATTCGGCGAGCGCGCGGTACCTAGTGGAGCCGACGCACGGCATAGTAAACGCGCCATTACTTGAAAAGAGCCCGGATCAGTTTGACCGTGAAAGCCGCTTAATCGTAACGCTAGAAAACGGCACGCTTTCAAGCATCAGTGAGGGCGAGTTCTTGGCGGGTAAAAACCTTGCGCTAGTCGGCAACGAGATCATTTATTTTAAAGACGCCGTGATCGTTGGCGCGAGTCAATTCGAGATTAGCACGATCGCCCGTGGTCGTTGTGGCACCCGCGATCGAATATACGGCCATGTGAGCGGTGAACGCTTCATTTTGCTGTCTTCCACCGGGATCGCTGATGTTCCATTGAATGAAAACGAAATAGGCGTAGAAAGCTATTACAAAGCCGTTTCAGTAGGGCAGACCGAAGCCGACGTCGAGCCGCTAACCTTTACGCCTTACGCGGAGCGCTTAAAGCCATTCGCGCCGGTGCACCTTAAGGCACGAAAAGCGGCAACCGGGATCACCGTCACATGGATCAGACAGACCCGCTTATCGGCTGAATGGCGCGACGGGGTCGACGCGGTACTCGGCGAGGCGTCCGAGTTGTATCGGGCTTACTTGCGCGACGGGATCGGGGGTGACATACTTCGGACACATGAAATAACGTCGCCTAGTGTATTTTTTAGCTACGAAGAATTAGACGGCTACTTCGGGCCGGGCGACGAAAGATATTTAGAAATAGTCCAAGTTTCGGCGGTAGTCGGCGACGGAAAACCAGCGGGGATCGTAATATGACAACAGCACGGCTTAAGCTACCCGAGATCACACAATCTCAGGCCAGTAAGCATTTAACCCATAACGAAGCGCTCGCCATGCTCGACATATACGCGGGCGCGAGTCTTAACAGCATAACGACCGCGACGCCGCCGAGCGTCCCGGTTGAGGGCAGCGCGTTTTTTGTCCCGGAGGGGGCGACGGGCGACTGGGCACCCAACGAGGGAAAGATCGCTTTTCGCTTCAATGCTGAATGGCATTACATAGATTTACCGACCGGGTGGATCTTCGAAATACTCGACGAAGAACGCGTAGTGGTTGCCCGCGCTTCGGGGATCGCCGACGTGGGCGGCGCGGGCGTTGAGTTTTCCGAATACGGGCTAGGCACTAACGCCAAGTTCATAACGCTAACGGACTATAACGACCTAGACCAGTACCAGACGGGTTTTTATTCCGTTTTCCATTCCGACGTGTCAGCCGTAGCCAACGCGCCCGCGTTTAAATCGGCTACTAACGTAAACGCAATTATTAAGCTTGTGAAAGAGTCCGATCGATTCACGGTAGAAGTTATCGAAACTAAACGATCCGACTCTACGCACCACCGCGTAAAAGTCGGGGCGTCTACTTGGGGAGGGTGGCGCGACTTATGGGCCGAGATCGCAGCGGCGGCCGGTTCGGGTGGCGGTAGTGAATTAACAGCCGCAGAAATAAAAACACTTTACGAGTCGAACGCAGACACGAACGCTTTTACGGACGCAGAAGAAGCCGCGATCGCTAATTTAGGCGCGTCGGCGTTCTTAGAAAGCTTTAAGGGATATGGCTTAGGGGGTGATGCTCCTGTTTTTAATGATTGGGACTCTATTCCCCTAAACTTTGGGGGTTTTCTTTCAGTACCAGCGGGGGCGGCAAATATTCCGCAGGGAATGCCCGATGCGTTTTACATCTTAGCCTATGTCAGCCGTAATACGGACGCGATACTGGCTATGAGTAATAGCAATAATTCAATTCATAAACTACGTAGGGATGGTAACGGTTGGACTTATGACGGGGAGCTTTACCATTCAGGGAACAGCGTTAACGCTAAACAATTCGGGATCGGTGTTCCGGGCTTAGAAGACCCGCCGATAATCGGGAACTTCAACACGAACAAAATAAGCGGTATTTATAGAACAAGCGGCGGGGAGGTGGGAACGCCTTTAACATCGAGTATAGCCAGCGTTTTAAACTTAGGCCGTAGTGACGACGACGGCTTTAACCAAATTTATGTTAGGGGTGCCGAGCAAGACAACACAGTTCAAGCATACATACGAGGGGGGTCGGGGTCAATTTTCACTAACTGGTATGAGGTATTACACACGGGTAATTCGATTAATGCCTTAGACTACGGAGTGAAGCGATCCAAAGGGTGTGTAGGTAACGACATCGACGCCACGACTCAAAGCGGCTTTTATTTCGGGTATGGGGGTTCGCACGCAAGCAACCCGACCGCAGGGGACAATCCTTTCCCGGACTCCGCAGGGGTGTTCAGCGTCACCGTTTCGGGTGAGTATTTCAGCCCCGGTTCCGGCGAATACGTGACGCAGATCGCGGTCGATAACAGCAACGCTAACCCGGGCATGGCTTTCCGCCAAAAAACCTCTAACGCTTCGGGGTGGAAACCATGGTCGAATGTTCTTTTTGACGGCGGGAGCCGAGGCGCAACGGGTAAGGCTTACGCCGACGTGTCGGCCGGTAACGTGACGTTAAGCGCTGAACAATCAAACGTACCCGTTATACAATTAGGCGGCACGCCGGGGACGTCTCGAACTCTAACCGTTGCACCGCTTGAACGAATGTGGGTTGTGACAAATGACAGCGACGGCGGCTGCACCTTAACCACCGGCGCGGGTGGGACGGTGTTTTTAGAGGCGGGTTATCAGTATGTAGTGTTCGGCGACGGTACGGGCGTTCGCGCAGCGGTGACAATCGCGCCGAACGGTCTTAAGATGAACGGCGATCTAATATTGCCGATTTACTCTACCGCTACCGTCCCGGATCCGTCCACTCGTTACATGGTGGCGATCGGCGTAACCGACGGCGACAGCGGCGCGCCGTGCCTTGCGGTAAGTGACGGCGGATCATGGAAACGCGTTGCGCTTGGCGCGACCATATCGTCGAGTTAACTATGCCGGGTGTGTTTGTCGTGTTAGATTGTCAACCGTGCGCTAAAATACCAGTAAGAAAGGAGGCGATCGATCATGCCGTTCGATTTTAAAAGCGTTTTATACGGGGCGATAATCACGGCGATCGTCGCCGGTTTGGTAGGAATGGTTTTTGCTCGCCTTAAGAAGTCCGCCCCGATAACCGAAGCCGAGGCGCAGAAAATCGCCGACGGTGCCGCTGAAAAAATGGGGGCGCAAATTCGAAAGGAATGCGCCGGGCAGCACGCCGAGATCAAGAAAGCGATCGAGACGGCGACCCGAGCGAGTGACAAAAGAGACGACGAAGTCCGCGACGACTTTCGGCGACTGGGCGAAACCATGCTGGCCGCCGTAGACAAACAAGACGCGCGACTAACCGAATTAACGATGCACCTTTTAAACCAAAGGGGTGAGAAGCAATGACCACCGTATTATTGATAGACGACGACGTGATCAGCCTTGAATTGATCACCGAGGCTATGAAAGAGGAGGGCTACAATGCGATCGCCCTCACTGACCCGGAACGCGCGATCGAAGTCGCCGTAGAGTTGAAGCCGGATTTTATAATTATCGACATAATCATGCCGAATAAATCCGGGCTTGAACTTTGCCGGGACTTCAAACTCAACCCGGCCACCCGCGAGATCCCGATCATGTTTCTAAGCGCCTCGGACGACGTCAACCACGCGATCGCCTCGCTTCATTTGGGTTGTGTTGATTACTTGCGTAAACCTATACGCGCCGGGCAACTCGCCGACGTTATCCGCAAACATGATATGATCCGGGAGATCGCGCAAGTATGGCAACCCGCCCGGCGCGAACTGCAGAGCATTGTCGAAAAGTATCGAAACCCGAGGGGATCCGCAGCATGAAAAAAGCCGACATAATTAAACGCATTATCGAAAGGGAGGGGGGCTTTTCAGACCACCCGAACGACGCCGGGGGCGCTACTCGCTACGGCATAACCGAGAAGACCGCCCGCCGCCACGGCTACGAGGGCGACATGGCGGATCTACCTTACGATCTCGCCGTTTCGATATACTCGGGCGAATTTTGGGACACAGTCAACGCCTCGAAACTTCCCGCCAACGTCCGCGAACAAGTCGTAGATTTTTGTGTTGTTGCCGGGCCATTCCAAGCAGGGCGCGCACTACAACGCGCGGTGAACGCTTTTAGTCGTGGCACTAAGTTAGCGCTAAAAGAAGACGGGATCGTCGGAAGCAAGACCGCAGCGGCCGCAAAAGAGGCAGACCCGGACGCGTTGCCGGTTGCGCTTCGTTCTTTCATATCACAATATTTTATTGCACTGGCCCGGACTCGCCCGACTAACCGCGCGTTTTTAGACGGCTGGCTGTCAAAAAGGGTAGAACTACAATGAAACTGTTTTTATTAACCGTGCTTAAAAATTTGGGTGCCGCTTTTCTTACCGAAAAGATGGCAATTTGGGGCGCTCGCATGGCCGCCAGCTTTACCACCAACAAGATCGACGACAATGTCGTAAACCTTATCGCGGCGGCGTCAGCTAACGACCCGGAGGCAATGAGAACGGCGATCGAAGCAATCGCCAACGAGATCAAGACCAAGGACGACCAAGGCGTCTAAGTTCAACCGGGCGGCCTTTGCGTTTCGCATCTTCCACCCCGGCACGCATACCCGAAGACCAGCCGAGATCGGTATAAACGACCGTTTTCTCGGCGACGTCTCGCCACTCAAAGCCGAGCGCTATGCCTTGCGCCCTTTCTTCGGGGTCGTTGTCATTTAATACCCCCGGTTGCGTTAAAAGGCCGTGTGAAGTGTAAGGGCTTTCGTTACGCGTTACACAGTCGCGCATTGCCGCGCGTAAATAGTTCAAATTTTTCTCAACGTCGCCCGCGTAAGGGCTTTCAATAATTACTCGCATGTTCTACACTCTTATTGCGTTTCTTGCTATATGTATGCGCGCCAAGGACGGCGCACTCTTTTTTAAAATCCTTTCCCGTGGGGCTTCGCCCTTTCAGACCGTTTATGGTCTTGGCGGTTTTTGTTGTACGCCAGCTTTTCTTCCAACGCCCCGAATAAATCGTAGTCGTTACGCTCGGCAACAAAAATAATACTATCAACTAGTGTATGGTATCGGTGTTCGATCGAACGTGCCGCCGTCGGTATTAATTGCGCCAGATGAACCTCGCGAGCAAAGTCGGTAAGCGCGCCGTTTATGCCTAAGTGTTGCGCGCCGATCGTGTCGTATTCGCAGAAAGGATCCACGCTCGCCCCGGCTTTTTCCGGGTTGTACTTAATACAGTACCGCCCGGCAACGTCTAGCGTACGGATCAGCGCGTCGGCCAGTTCTACCTCGCCCATTTTGCGATCGGGCAGGTGGTCGTCGTTAAGGTTTTTTCGTTCGCCCTCGGTCGCTTCGGCTACTTCGGTACTAACAAGCTGTAATGTCTGTAATAGGCAACGGTTCGGATCGTCCCACCAGCCGACCGCCTTATTTTGTTCATAGATACGCCTTGCGAGTTCGTTTAAATTAATGTTTGACACTGTCTTCGGTTCCTTTTGCGTTTTCGATTGCTTGAATAAAATGGGTTGCGCTTTCAGTGAACGACTTTGCGTTCGCTTGCTTATACCCGGTCGTGTGGATCTGATCTAACGTGCGTTTAACTTGAAGTTGTAACGCGTTTTCGTTCGGTGCGTTGCGACATATCGCTGCAGCAACGAGAGCGGAGGCCGTCGCGATAATGTGCACGACGTCGGCCGGGCTTTTCGTCTCGCATAGCTTAAGCGCCAAACCGACCGCCTCAGAATTTAGTTTATTAAGGTGCGCGATTAGTTGTTCGTCCATTTTTGGATCCTCGTTTTGTCTTCTTCAATTTCGTTTATGATTTTAGCGAATACTTTAAACGCCGCAGGGTTAGCGACTAAGTGTTCGCCGAGTTCGTCGAACCGTTCCGGGTCGGGTATCGCCTCGGCCGCCTCGCTTACTAGGTCGACGGCTTCGGTTACGCGTTCGAGGCATTCGATCAAGTCTTCGCGAAAGTTCGGGCCGTACGGTGCCACGTCTTCGCCGTACTTCACCGACTCGATCAGCGCTGCAATTTTCTGGCTTAAGTTCATACGAGTTCTTCGCCTTGGCTATTTATCGACGTTCCGCAGTTAGGGCACGGCGCGATCGGTTCGTATTCTTCACCGTTCCACCCGGCTTTCTTGGTGTTTACTGATCCGTCGTCGTTGTGAATATCGCGAGGGAACGGCAACACCTCGGCGTCGAGTACAACGCCGCACGCTTTACAACTAATTATTTTCATCTTGTAACCTCTTTATTAGTTACGCGCAAGTAATCAATTAAGTGATTTTGTGAATAGCGCAAGTAATCGAATATACTTTGTTAACCGTCTTTTGTGCGCGGCTAAAATTCTGCTTTGCGACGTCGTGCGTAAATATCGCAGCGGCGGCGGGCATCCCGTCGACGTAATGCGAGAACAACGCGTCGCGGATCGGCCCCGGGCGGATCGACGTCAGGCTTAAGATCAGTTCGAGCCGTTCGCGGGTTTCTTGCCCTTGTAAAAGTGCGTGCACAATCATTTTGTACGTTCCCACTTAAATTCACTCAGCGGCAGGGCGTCGCGCAATTCGGAGAACTTCCAGTCAGGCGCGCCGGGGTGTGTGAAGTACCGATCCCAGTTGGAATACCTAGTCGCCCGCTCGTTGTGCATAGTGACGCCGCACGGCTCGCCGTCGATAAGGATCTGCACTTCTTGTTTCGCGTAGCCGTTAACGCCGTCTATAAAAGCCGTCGCCGACGCCGTAAAGCTTGTATCGTTTGTTATGGTCTTCATAGTCGATTAATCCTTTTGATAGCGTTCATGTTCCCACCCGTCGGCTTTAATCGGCCACCACGACGCCCACGCGGGACGCTCGGACATTATCGCCGCCATTTCTTGCCAAGAGCCGCGCCCGTGTTCGACCTCGGCTATTATTTCATCGTGCGTGTGCATTACCACGGGATAACCGGCGCGCTCAACGCGTACCAGTGCTTCGGCTTGAATATCCGCCGCCACGGCTTGCGTGACGTTTTCAGCTAGTCGGCCGCCGTAGGTGTCTTTTACAATCCAGCCGATCGGGCCTTTTTGTGAATTGGTGTTATATCCCTCGAACGTGATTTTTACGCACGGGCCGCGCTTTAACTTGTCTTCGTCCGGGATCAGCTTCGGCCGGTGATAGTGAAGAAAACGCCCGGACGGTAAGCGCAAATACAGCACGTCGCCGCGCTTATCATAAGCCATTGTGATCGGGCCAACGTCGTAGTATTTGCCGGGGTTGCGTACCGCTGCAATGAAAGCGCCCTCTAGGCCGAACAATTCGGGGACGGCGTCCCACGGTTTCGGGCCTATTTGTCGGAACTGGCCGCCCCAAAATTCGACGATCTCGGGCGAGGCTTCGCGCCACTTAATGATCAGTTGTTTAAGTTCGTCGTCGGATTGTGTCGCGCCGAATGCTTTCCACGCGCCTATCCAACCGCCGTAACCGCTCGCCAACTCGGCCACCTTGCCGACCTTTTTCCGATCCGGGTGGTGCGTGCCGTTTTGCTTTTTGTAATCTAAGTAATATTCAAGCGAATTGCCGGTGATAGCCGCCGCGCTCATTTCGTATATTTTGCCGTGTGTTGCGAATACGTCGATCCGCCATTGGCACCCGGAGAGGCACGCAAGGACGACAGCCTCGATCGCCGAGAAGTCACAGCAAATTAAACGTTTGCCCTCGCTCGCTTTAAACAGACCGCGCAAACAGCCAGTTATTGTTTCGACCGCGTCAACCCACAAGCCAGCGAATAAATCAGGCTTATCGTAGTAACGGTTTATGTCTTCAATAGCCGCGACCATTGGATCGATCAGCCAGTCGACGAGCGGAGTATTATCGGATCCGCATTCCGGGCACGCGTTAGGGTGTTCAAGCGTTTTTATGCCGTCGCCAAAGTAGCGGCCGCAATCGTCGCAGCGGCGCGTCTTCGGGCCTTTTGCGGTCAGGTTTTGCAACTGAACGCCACCTGCAGACCACCGGCCAGTCTGATCCGCGCCGCAATACATATACTGATCGCGTAGCCTGTTATCGGAACTAAGCGAGCGGTCGAGGCTGAAAAGCTTTTTAATATTGGCACCGGCGAGCGCTTGGCGTATCTGCAGCACGCGTTCAACTTTACCGCCCCGGAATTGTGCGAACTTCGGCGCGTCGTCGTAGTCGACAGGGTGAACGTTGACCAACTCGCCGGACATAATTTTTACGGCCTTGTCGATTTTCTGCAGACGTCCCTCGATCGTCTCGGCCTTAACGTCGGCGATCGGTAAGCCTTGCCCGTTCAACCATTCGCACATTTTAGCGGTTTCACCGACCGAGCCGACCGCGCCGCCGGTTATCTGCCCTAGTTCGATTGTCAGGCGCTTTTCGGTTTCGCTGTAAAGGTATAGACAGCGATCCAGCGTTACCCGGTCGACGAGTACGCCGCGCGCGTTTATGCGCTGATCCGTGATCCACGTTGCGCGCTCGTAGTCGGACATATCCGGCAAATGCGCCGCGACCATATCTTCGGCCGTTACGTCTTGCGCGCAATACGAATACAGTCGTTTAAATTCTTCGAAGTGGGTGCGCGGTAAGCGGCGGAACTCAGGCCGGGTTTTTGTCGGCTTGTGCGGGCGGGTCAATTGCTGGATCAGTTGCTTACCGTCTTTTTGCTTGCCCTCTAAGCCGAGAACTTTCGAGCAAGTCGCGAGCGATCCCGGCATAGAGAAACGGCGGGCGCGTGCCATAACGCAGACACCACGATCGAACGAGATAGGCGGCCAGCCGTAGCGGCGCACGCAGACCATATTCCAGATCCACCATTCAAATGTAAAATTGAACGCCTCTAACCACCCGCCGTTCTTAACGTGTTCGAGTAAATCGGTTGGCTCGGCGCTTAGTCCGGGTATGAACCCGCGCACGCCCCGGCCGTCCTTAAGGTCGTAATATAGGCACAAAATTTCGGTGCTAGGGTGTTCAGCATAAACGGGCGTACCTACAACCGGGAGGCCGCCTTTACCGTTCGCACCGATACCGCGAACCGTTTTTGTGACCCGGTCAACCGTGAAGCCCGCCTCGCTGTACGTCTCGAAGTCTAACGAGGGGCGGACGGTTGACGGGTACGCGCCGAGGCTTCGAATTTGTGTACCGTCCGGGATCTCATGTGGTGCCACTTCGTAAACGTGATCCCAGTCCGGCCCAGTCATTTGATCCGGGTTAGCGACAAAGGTGCAATCGCTTTCCGGGTGGTAAACTATAACGCCCATTACTGATCCTTATCCGCCACGCGGCGGTCTGTCATTGCGTCGGCAAAGTCGCCGCGCGTTTTGTCGTAGTACCACGATCCGCCGTGGAGTTCGTCGAGTTCGTCGCAGCGGTTCGCGCGTCGTCTTTCTTCGCGCTTTTGCGCCCTTTCGTCGCCTAAAAATAACAGGTAAGTAATGAAGCCCGCCGCAGAAAGCGCCAGAAACAACGCCAGCGCGTTAATAAAGAATTGTTGCATGATTATCGCCCTGTATAGCTGTAATCGTCAGAGGATAGCGCAGGGACGCGAGAAACAGCCCTGAAAAACCCGAAAAGACACAAAAGCCCGAAAAAAGTTAACATACACGGCCCGCCTTTTTCATAAGTGCGCGTATTGTTTGCATTGTGTAGCGCGCTTGGTGCCGGGCGTCGTCGAGTGCGACGTGTTTAACTCCCTCGAACGGTAGAACGTTTTTAAAGTCCGGCAGGGTGCAAAGTTCGCCCAACTCAACGATCGTTCTAACGTCGCGCTCGTTCCAAAATTCCCACGGCACCGCGTACCCGTGGCGCTCAAACATGCGCTTTATCTTCGTTATGTCAAACGTCGCACCGTTCCCCCATATACGAAAATCACCGTAAAAGTTCCGCAGGTATCGATCCAACTTCGCCACCGCGTCGGCTTCGCTTATTACTTCTTTAGGGCGAAAAACGCGGGCTTGTGCTTCGCGCGATTGCTCGCTCCACCATTTGACCGTTTTAGGGCATATCGTCCCGCCGCTTGTACTGGCGTCGATTATAACCTCAATGCCGGGGATCTCTTTCATATCGGTTTTAATGCCGTGTAGCGCGACGCTTAAGATCTTGGCGTCGTCGCCCGTGTCGAGCGCTTCGAGGTCTGCAAAAATGTGTACGGGTAATCTTTCCATATTGAAACAGCCCGGCTTAACACCGGGCCGCCTTTCGTTTTATTGGTTAGGTAAGAAATTATGATCTTGTTGCGGGCCGCCTTGGTTGCCGTTGCCTTGGTTGTAACCGTTGCCTTGGTTGCCTTGGCCGCCGTTGTAACCGTTGCCTTGGTTGC
>CETC01044591.1_pt1 | contig 44396 bp, 39 predicted proteins | sample 326911 | NCBI WGS metagenome assembly CETC01 (sample SAMEA2622694, study PRJEB7988) | marine metagenome | isolation source: saline water (ENVO:00002010), including | reverse complement strand
GCCACCAACTACAGACCACACTCGTCTGCCCCACCAAGCGGGCTTGGAAGCCGGGTTAGCGAGCATGTTTACTCTCGGCTTACGTCGGAGCATATTTTCATACTTAATGGGCATGACCGGAGACAAGCAGAGCAATGAGTAATTCCGCGTTTACGGACAACAAGAATGAAATGCAGCTTCTTGGGTGCATTTTCTTAAACAATGAGTGCTACAACGATGTTCGTCAAATGATCCCAGAATCGGAATACTTTAGTAATCCGGTACACAGGTTGATCTACGACGCAATCGATACTGTAGATAAATCGTCAGATGAAACGATTGATGCAGTCTCCGTTGCTGGAGTTCTTGAAAAGAAAGGGATTCTGGCACAAGCGGGAGGTATAGACCTGCTGCTCGCCTTGAACTGTGAGGTTGCAACATGGCGAATGTACGAAAGCTATTGCTCCCGCATAGTTAAAAACTACCAGCTTCGGTGCGTTTATGAGGCCGCGCAGGATGCATCTCGAATAATTAGCACATCTGACAATGCTGACGACGCCAGAGCGGAAGCGGTCTCCAGAATCCTTCAAACGGGAAGCATTACCCAGAGCTTAAAGATTGTTGACTTAAAAGACTCTTTAACTAGCGTTGTGTCGCAGTCACAGGAGGCGTACAAAAACCCACAGGAAACTACCGGGGTTCCAACTGGGTTTAAAACTCTCGATTGGTATACTTCGGGACTTCAAAAGGGGTTTGTCTATATAGTTGGAGCCGGAACCGGGCAAGGTAAAAGCGTTTTCGGGTTAGGCCTTGCAGTAACGGCGGCGAAGTCTGGCTGCAAGGTTCTTTATGTAAGCCTGGAGATGGCACCCGTTGACCTGTCTCGTCGAATACTTGCGTCATCAAGTAGTGTATCAAGTCACAAGATACGGTCTGGATTCCTTTCAGTCGATGAGGTTGACGCAATGGTGAGCGGGGCTAGAACCCTCGCTGATATAGGCTCGAAAATGAAGCTTATAGACGCACCATCGTTGAGCGTGTCTCAGCTAAGGGCTACAGCAAAGGCGCTTGGCGGAACCTCCAGCATCGATCTTATTGTTGTTGACTACCTTCAGCTGCTTCGCGTCAAAGGTGGCCACAGCAGAGAAAGAGAAGTGGCAGAAATTAGCGCCAGCCTTGTGGAGATCGCGCGAGACTGTGATGTTCCAATAATCGCGCTGAGCCAGCTCAATCAGGACGGCGCTGTCAGAGAAAGCCGAGCGGTCGAGCATGACGCAAGCTGCGTAATGAGGATTGACTACGAAGAAGAGGATTGGGAATCAGACTCAAACCTTGTCCCATGCAAGCTTAAAGTTCTCAAAAACCGTCACGGTATGCTAGGCACTGTAAACATGGTATTCGACAGACCTAACCAGCGATTTTTTGAAGAGGTTAAAGACCCTTGGTAGAAATCGAGCCCAGCAAATACTCCATGTACAATGACCCCGGACTTTACGGGGTCACGCAGAAGGCTAACCCTAGCCGATCAATGTTTTATAATGGCTACATAAGGGCATGTGAAACGCATATCCTAGACCTCGGGTGTGGAACTGGGGATGCCAGCCTTTACGCAGCGCAAAACGGAATATCCTCCGTCGGTGTAGACTCAAGTGAGCCAATGCTTGATTGTGCAAAAAAGAGGCTAAATAGGGCACCCTCCAGGCTTCGTGGTCTTGCTACGTTCATCCATTCCGATATTACAAGCCTTCCAAGAACCCTCTTAAAGGGAACCTTTGATACGATATTTTGTGCAAACAATACTCTGATGCACTTAGAGTCAGAGGCGCAGCTTGACGCATGCTTTCTGTGCGTCTCGAAAGCGCTACGTGTTGGAGGCTTTTTTGTCTTCGATGTTCTTAACCCAGGCTCCTTGCGAATAAAGAGCGATACACGCCCGACCAAAACCTTCGAAGACATGCCGGTTCTATTTAAGAGGCGAACGCTCTCCCGCAAGGTTTGGTCTACCTATCACCCACAGTCTCAAAAGTATGACCACAAAATTGCATACTTTGGGGCACAGTCATCCGGTGAGGCTATCCCGGGGTTGGCACCAGAGTCTGTTCAAATGCTTTCGCAATATTACCGGTACCCATCGCAAATAAAGCTTGCTCTAGAGTTTGCTGGTTTGAAGATTGTTCAGATCCTTGGTGGGTTTGAGCCTGGGCTACAAACATTTAATCTTCAATCGAGCGAACGGATGGTTATAGTTGCCGCTCTTGACTGTTAGCCTTGCAAAAATTAAGATGCTGTTATGGATGATGCAACTAAAAAAGGCTACGGGAAACGAACCCCTGGTCGCGAGCTTGAGTATAGAATCGATCAAGTTGAACAACTTCTTCTTCTTGGAACACAGCGCAAGCAGGCAATAAACCTCGTTGCAGAAAAGTTTGACGTAAGCAAAAGGACCGCCTTGCGCTACGTTAACCGTGTGTACGACAGATGGAAAGCCAGCGCAGAGTTTGAAGATGGCCGAACGCGACAAGAGAGAAGAGAGGAACAAAGACTTCGGCTGCGAAAGGTTCTCCAAAAAGCCTGGCAGGAAAATAACTTCCGCACAATTCTTAGGGCGGAAGAGTTGCTTGCTCGAATAGATGGGACGTTTGCTGCTGATAAGGTTGAGCTCGCTGGCAAAGGTGGGGGTGCGATCGATTTTCGAAATGCGTCCGATGACGACCTTCAGCGGATTTTAACTGACGCCGGTATTGATGTTGACCCAAAAACAGTCCATTAAACTCACAGATAGGCAGATAGCGGCAGCGCTTGAGCATGCTCGACGTAGGCTTAAGGGATCTCTTTACGAGTTCATGAAGGCTGCATGGCATGTCGTAGAGCCAAGCACAGAGTTTGTCGAGGGCTGGCACTTAAAGGCAATCTGCGAACACCTAGAGGCCGTAAGTCGCGGAGAAATCCGAAACATTGTAATCAACATGCCGCCTCGGCACTGCAAGTCACTTTTAACAGGAGTCTTTTGGCCAGCCTGGGTATGGGCATCAAACCCAGGGAAAAGATTCTTGGTCAGTAGCTACGCACATGCGCTGGCGTTGCGTGACAGCCTTCGGTGCAGGCGTCTTATTGAATCAAATTGGTATAAGTTACGCTTTCCTGATACTCGCATAACCACAGACCAAAACCAAAAAGCTCGCTATGAAACGAACAGTGGAGGCTTTCGCATCGCTACCTCGGTTCAGGGTAGCGCTACAGGTGAGGGTGGAGACTTTATAATTGTTGATGACCCGCACAAGGTTGGAGAAGCAGAATCAGAGCGAGTCCGTAATTCTGTCATTGGGTGGTGGGATAAAACAATGTCGACACGAGGCAACGACCCAAAAACCGTGTGCCGAATTGTGGTCGGGCAACGGGTTCACGAGTCTGATCTTTGTGGGCACCTCCTATCACAGGGCGGATACGACTGGCTCTGTCTCCCCGCTGAATATGACGGCGTTAAGCGTGAAACGTCCCTGGGGTGGAAAGACCCTCGGGAAAACAGCGATGAGCTACTTTGGCCTGAACGCTTTGGCGAAAGTGAAATTAATGAATTAAAGGTTAGGCTAGGCTCGTTTGCCGCAGCCTCGCAATTACAGCAGCAGCCAGCGCCAGCAGAGGGTGGCTTAGTTCAAACCTCATGGTGGAGATACTATAGTGGCGACAACATCCCGCAAGACTTTGATTTAACAATTCAATCATGGGACTGCGCGTTTAAGGGTAAGTCCACGTCTGATTTTGTTGTTGGACAAGTATGGGGTGTCTCCAAGGGGAACTACTACCTAATAGACCAAGTAAGAGGAAGGTGGACATTCTCTAGAACGGTTGCTGAAATCTCATCTCTTAAGCTTAAGTACCCAGAGAGCTCCGCAATCCTAATAGAAGATGCAGCCAACGGTCCGGCAATAATTGATAGCCTAAAACAGAAGATGGTGGGCGTTATTGCGGTTCGGCCAGACGGCGGCAAGCTTGCTAGATTTCAAAGCGTTGCCCCTATTATTGAGTCAGGCAATGTGTATCTTCCGACACCTAAGCTATGTCCATGGGTTGACGAGTTTATTCACGAGGTTACGTTCTTTCCCAATGGGGCCAACGATGATCAGGTAGATGCACTCTCTCAGGCGCTTCGACGTCTTGCTAAAAGCTCTGGCACTGGAGCATTTCGGCCAATAAAGGGAATATTCAAACGGACCTAAACCGATGCAGCCCCTAGCATTTCGGTGCTTTACAGCACATCGGGCCGCTGTTACCCTTACCTCATGAAGACACTTTGCTCATCATGCACGCACAGGAATGAGGACGGTTGCGACAAGCGGGCGCAACCCAAAGCCACCGTCGAGTCTGGCCTTATTGTTGTCTGTGGCGACTTTGCAGATCACAAAGGCCGTCAATCATTAACAGACACAACCGGGCGAATACAACATGCCAAACGACTACAGTGACAGCCCTTTAGCAAAGAGGCTCTTAACGCAAGCCACAAGGCTTCTTCAAGGCACACCAGACGTAATAGCTGCGGACTACGGGGTCACACCTAGTGACGACCTTAATACTACTACCGCTGGGGACAGCCCTCGTTTACGGGCCTTTCGTCGTGCTCAAAACAGGGCGCTTGGAACGTTTTCTGGGGACTTTGATAAGTCAAGACTCTCAAGGTACTCCGACTACACAGAGATGAGTGATGAGGTTCCCGAACTAAGCAAGTCGCTAGACGTTTTGTGTGACTTTGTTTTTGGTGGCGACGGAAACGAGGAGGTCCGGCTTGTCTATGGGGATAACGCTAATGATGGGATTAAAAACATCTTAAAATCGGCATGGGTTTCCGTAGACATGCCGAGATTTCTTTATGGGATCTTTAGAGAGGGTATTCATCTAGGGGACTCATTCTCTGAACTTGTCTACACCAGTGATGAGCTTATTGGTGAGAAACCCCTGCGACCATCCAAAACAAGCGTGCAGTGGGACGACTTTGGGAGAACAGTTGGATATAGCGTAAAGTCTAACTATTCAAGCTATGTAAGCATAGCTCAAAACGAGGGTCTTCGATTAAACCCATGGCAGGTTGTTCACTACGCACCTGATCGAAGACGTGGCCATAAATATGGGCGCAGTACATGGGTTAGCGCGAGAAAGCTTTGGCGTCAATCTCAGTCAGCTTTAGATGTTTTAAGTATTCTCGCAATCTTAAGGGCGGCAGCGCGAAAGAGTGTAACCTTTCCTGTTCCCGCAGGAATACGCGAAGACGAGGTTGTTGACTTTGTTGACTCTTTACGGTCCGGTGGCTGGAAGGAAGAGTTTTTTGACTCTGATGGCAATCTGCGTAAGCGAATAGCTGCAATGCTTGAGCTTGACGACCTCATCTACCCATACCGAGAAGGGGGAGAGAAGCCTGCGTTCTTTGCAGAGCCAGATGCAGATCTTCGTCAGTTGGTTGAGGTTCAGCGCTACTACCAAGAAAGCTATTTTGTCGCTACTGGTGTTCCGGCTGCGCTATGTGGGCTTGAAAGAAACATTAACAGCCGAGCAACCCTTGAGCAGCAGGGTTTACACTTTGTTCGAACGGTACGAAGACGCCAAGCCGAGGTTCGCAATCTTGCCCATGAGGTTCTTGGGCGAGCCTGCCTTGCCGCATCAATAGTCCCAGAGGCCGATCAGTACGAAGTTGTCATGCCCCCTGTGTCTGCATTTGATGAAAAGCTTCGGGCAGAAGTGGAGCGACTTAAAGCTGAGACCGCAAAGATTCTCGGCATTGATGTTGGGCTTGATCTTAATTGGGTATACAGAAACATTCTCGGAATGAGTGACGAGGATGCAAGCGCTCTATCTGAAAACATTTCTGAGTTCTGGTGGGCCGATCAAGTAGATGCCCCCTCCAAAGACGTTCAAACAAGGCTTGCTAAAAGCCAAAGCGTCGAAGAGGCGCTACGCAATGTTGCCGACGCGTACACTACAGGACGGGAGAACTTATGGGGCCTTGCAAACACGTCCATGTAGAAGCTCAAAGGCGACTGAATGTACAGCTTTATGCCAATAGTATTGCAGACAACATTGGCTCGCTAACCGAGTCAACCACAAAGGCTTCCCGTTCCGCGACCGCCGAATTGCGGAAAAGCTTTATGCGTAAGTGGATGGCAGCAGCCTCTATATTTCGAAGCAGAATGGCCTCAATAAAAGGTCGGTCGGGCCAGGGGTATCTTGATGCTCGAGACAACCTTGTAGGCGACCTTGAATCCGAGTGGCACACTGCATTAAGAGATGCGGTTCTCGCTGGATGGTCCCTGGGGTATGAATCAAGGGGGCAAGCTGCCGCAGGAACGCTGTCTGTTGATGAAATTTTTACTTTAGCACCACACCTTCGCACGCAACTGCAAAGGTACTTTCAATATGCAAGCCGGTTTGCACATGAGCTATCGGATGGGATCCCAGACGCAAAAGGGCGGATGCCTTTCGGTGTTAGGTCAGAGCAATACGCAAGAGCAATCAATGGCGCGTATACCCAGGGTGCTGTAGACGGTGGAGCTCCCGGCGAACAGATAATATGGGCACTTGGATCCAATGAGCGCTCGTGTGGCGACTGTCCCGCATTAGCCGCCATCTCTATGGAAACCCCCTTTACACGAGAAACACTACCAACAACCCCAGGGCAAGGCGAAACCGAGTGCTTGCACAACTGCCGGTGTCACCTAATTTTTCTTCGTGGGCCAAAACAACCAGAACTGATTCCCCAGATTTATGATCAGATAACCTCCGAGGGCGACCCGCCCCCAGGAAAGCGGCGACCAACCGACACAGAAAAGGGGGTTGTTCAAGACCTACAGTTCCGAATGAACTATGCGCGTCGAATGATGGCCGAAGTTGACCCAGGCTCTACCGAGTTTCGCAACTGGACCACAACAAGACAGCGACTAAATAAGCAGCTAATAGACTACACGGAATCCAAAAAGATAAAGGTTGTTCCAGAGTTTAGCGTTTCAGAGGTTATAAGCGGACAGCAGGTGTCGCCAGATGATGTTCGAAAGATTTTAACGCGCGGCATCGATGGGCGAACTATTCACATGATAGACGCGCAGTCGATTGATACAGAAATAGCAAAAGCCGAGGCCCAGCTTCGTGAGCTTCTTGAGGGTATACAGGCGTCTCCAGAGCTGCCGCTTGTTCCGAATATATCAATTCGAGACACTCAGAATGAGTCTATTTACCTTAGCAATGATGAACCGTTTGGAATTAAGTCAATTGACCCATCCAAGGAGTTTAGCCCAGACCCAACGGGGCAATGGACTGTAAACGTCTCTGGCATTGGAATCAAAACAACGCTTGAAACGCACCTCAAAATACTTCGACTTCTGGCAGATGTAGAAACCCCATACTTTTTAACTGTGGGGCCATACACAGGCGACGGCTGGATTGATCTTGTTCGCTTTACTGGAACATGGATAAAGGGTCCAGCCGAGGAAGTTCAACGGCTAATGGTTGATGCCCGCGAGGCATTTGGAATTAAGTCTACCGGCTATGCGCCGTTTCTACAGGGGGTTTAAATGTTTGTATGGTTGCTAAAGCTCTTTGCTAGAACATGGAACATAGGAAGAGCGGTTGTTTTTCAAAGAGGGCTCCTGGTTGATCAGGTGTCCGTCGCTAGGCTGCTTACTGAAAACGTGAGCGACGATCTCGATAGGCCGCTGTTTGTAAAGTTCCATACTGATAGCTTTACATCCCCACAGGGGGGGAAGCGAACACTTGAAGTAAAAAAGTGGGATGCATCCATTTTCCGAAGGTATCAAATAGATATAACCATAACGGGTGACTATCTGGATCAACTTGAAGCATCACTAAGGCGACTAAACGATGATAGATCTTGGACGTGAAATACACAAAAAGGCATCCCGCAAACAGCGCGGACTAAAGCTTTCTCCAGGCTCTCGTTTTGTAAGGGGAATGCAGCCGGTCGTCGTTGTTTCTACTGGGTCCCCAATGAAATATAGAGACCTTGCTACGGGTCAAGAGTTTGAGGTGTCTCGTCAAGACTTCCTTGGGGTGGCTCTCAACAGATTACCGCTTACAGGGGTTCCCGAAACAGACCAGATAACACGCGCATGGGATATAGCTGGCGCTCGAAGGATTGACTTTAGGCTGCGCACAACACTCTTAAAAAACATAGCTCGATCAATGTCAGGCGATGAAAGGGACATGGTTGATTCCTGGGTTAAATCCCTCGAGAAGAGAGAAGAACCCAAAAAGGGGAAGGTCAAAGACAATGCCTAAGCTGCTCCAAGAAATAAGAACATCTGATGCCGAACGGCTCAACATTAATGCATACGATGTTCGGCGACAGTTTGTTCATAAAGGAAAAACAAAAGAAGATCTTCACGAATACAACCGGCGAATAAAAGCGCCGTTCCTTGTTAAGGGTCGTCGCGTTAGGGGCAGAATGGTTTGGGATGTATTTCGCCTGTGTGGAAACAGTAAGCCACAGCTTGTTGCTTCTGGTTTTTATTGGCAGGAAGAAGCAATAGCTTTTGCCAGAGACAGAAAGCTTGGCCGCATGTCCTTTAAAGCAGGAAATATACGAGGAATGTTCCGAGCAGGAAACGCAGGGATAATAAAGCCGTCTTCTGATATTGAGGCTCCAGGGTCGGGTGTTGTTAGCGTTGTTGGAACCTCAAGTGGGGTTTTAGTTAAATGACACCATATAAAACAATAGCTGTAATAGACCTTAACGGTGAGATGTTTTATGCATCACTAGGCGAAACTGTCTCTATTTATGATAGGTCGCTAAATGAGCAAAGAACTTTTCTTTCTGGGATTGTTTCATGCTCTCTCCCGTCGGGAACCATTCAAATAGAGAACATGGATAATGGCTCATACCCAAGTGCAAGTATTGAGATCTCGAATAATCTTCTCGACATGTGGAAAATAACTAGAGAGAGACAACAAGCACAAACAGGCATTGTTAGCATTTACTGTGTTCGGGAGAACGACAAATTTCTTGACCAGTGTTTACGTATATTTAAAGGGGTTATTGGGCCAGTAACATACAAGCAAACAAAGGGAAGCTGGCGTGCCTCTATACGAGCGCAAAGGCAGAATGTTGATACCGTTTTCCCGCCCAATAGTGCGGGCGAAGTTGAACGGTATGGAATAATAGACTGGCCAGCAATTAGTGTTCGCGGAATATACGAAACACGTGGAGAAGCTGCCTATCCAGGCGGAATAACAAGAGTTGCAAACAATGCACTCCAAAATGCAAGCTCGGCTGTACCAGTTGTGTACGGCACGGTTTACGGAGCGTCGGTTCCGGTCCTACAGGCAAGGCTGATTACTTGGCATCATGACGAAGATGATCCAACTGTATATTCAGCATTAACCTTCGATGTTGGGATTGCATGCCACCCCATAGTTGGAAGCCCACAATACCAAACACCATCTGTAACAGCGCAACTAATACCAGGGCTTCACGTCCTTCCTGGTTCTGCGTTTCCAGATACGTTTGTCGATATATATCAAGATGGATACCTTATCCCAAACGAAGGAACAAACGGCATACCATCCGACCTTGACGGAAACGGTTATAATAGACGACGCCCAAGCCCTGTGTACTATAGGCGCGATAAAAAGGGAGGCTTTACTGCTGTAGCAAACCTTCGGCCACCGCCATTCGAGCAACCAATTCCAACGCCCGACTGGGTAGATCTTGATTTAATCGAGGGGTTACCAACACCGCACCCGAATGAACCAGATCCCGATGACCCTGGTCACTTTGATAACTTTCAACCCCTTATGCCCGAAATTGATACTGGGGCATGGAACATTCCTATATTAGTTGGCAAGCCGCACCCTTCGGGTACGCCAATGGACGGCCTTGGGGATATGCTTTTAGATATTTGGCGAGAGTATGCAAGACAAGGGTATGGAGATTTAGACCAAGCCCGAATCGCAAAAGCCTTGCCAGTGCTAAACAAGTACAAGGTTGGCGTCTTATTCAACGAGCAACCAAAAGCATCCACAGTAACACGAATGATTGCATCTCGAATCTCGTCTCAGTTCCCTGTGACGCTCGGTGCTCAAACTGGGGTCTGGGGATTTGATTGCCTTGAGTTCCCATCAAAGGAAGACGACCTCCTTTTTGAGTTTCGTCGAGGCATTAACCTTGATCAGGTTTTAAGCATAAAAGAAACAGACCTCTCAAAAGTCCGAAATAGGTTTCATATAAAATACAGGTACGACGGATGGAAAGGTGAAACCGTAAAAGAACTCTTTCTTGATAAAGAGAACAGCTCCTTATGTAGAACAAGCGCACACAGGTGGGGGGAGTCTCCACAGTATTTAATAGAGGCACCAGACATTTCCGATAGCGGAACCGCCGCACTAATCGCAAATGAGTGGGCCAGACGTCTTTGTTCAGTAAGGATGAGATATCAGTATGTTACATATGACACTTCTGTAATCTCTCTACCTCTCGCCTCACATGTAACTTTAACAGATGAGTCTCTTGGTATTCACAATGAAAGCATGTGTTATGAGGGTTGTTCTCTTGATGCAAGCAAGGGAACTGTGACAATACAGCTTCTCTCAATCGACGAAGTGTAAAAAAGCCTGTAAGGTATAAGACATGAGTAAAGATAAAAACGCATGGAACCTTAGTCAGTTAAATGTTGGCCTTTTTGATGATTTTGTCTTGGGTGAACTAATAACTCGGGGTGCTCTATCTGTTCAAAGCGAGTTCGGCCTTGTCGAAGATGGTCTTGCAGGGCCAAACACTATTGATGCAATTCTTGCTGGCATGGGCAACAGTCAGCAGGGCGAAACGCTCGACATTCCCTCACGAGACGTTAAAGACATTGAGCGCGTTTATGGCAAATTCTCGTACCGCGACAACGAGGATCGGCCGGGTGCCATCATTATCGATCCATCTTGGGCTAGAAAAAACATTGTTCAGGTCACGTTTCATACTGGCCAAAAGACATGGTGTCACGCTGGGATAGCTGACGAGTTTCGAGAGCTCTACAAAAAGGCCTGCAATGAATCAGGCTATACACCAAAGAGTGTCTGGTCATATGTGCCTCGGCATATGCGATGGGATAACTCTAGGCCGCTGAGCCGGCATAGCTGGGGAATCGCATTTGATATTGACCCAAAGCTTAACGGCGTAAACAAGCGCTCTGGAACACCGCTTCATGAAAACCCCCGCTGGGTAGAGGTCTTTAAAGAGGCGGGCTGGTCATGGGGCGGTGACTGGTCTTCGTATTGTGACCCAATGCACTTTGAACGAATCGCAAGGTGATACATGAGCTCCCCTCTTTCATTTCAAATTAACATAACTCAGATCGTTGCCGTCTTGGTTACATTCACAGGAGTTGTCCTATGGAGTGCAAATGTGAACAGCAAGGCAGAACTAGCGCTGCACGAAAATGCCCAGACACGAACGGAAATAACCGAAATAAAAGCCGAGCTAAAGGAGCAAGGAAAGGCCCTTTCCGGCTTGCAGGTGGATATAAAGACTGTGCTGCATCTTGTTCGTTTGCGGTCTCCGTCGTTGCCATCTGCTCCTTGATTGCATGCTCTAGCGCATCGAGTAACCCAAAGGAGCCCGTTACTGTTGCTGTTGTTAAAGATTTAGGCTTAACCCAAAAGAGCTTAAAAGTTCAGCTTGAAACCGCTAGACTCCAACTGCAAGACAATCGACGCACACTGCAAAGATCGCAACGGCAGATGAGGTGCGTTAAAAAGCTTTTACAGGAGAAGCACAATGGAACTAAGCCCAGAACACATCAAACCCTTTGTAATTTGCGCTGTCTCGACCTGGGGAGTTGTGGAGGCATTAAAGCCTCTAATTAAGCGATTTGCTGTCTCGGCTTGGTCGAAGTCAACGGTTCGCATTTCAGCGCTTGCTGTCGGTGCGGGCTTTGGGTTCGCTTTAGATTCAAGCGTTAATGGGGCGCTTGTTGGCCTCTGTGGGGCTGCTCTATCGGCAACAGTTGTTGGGGTCGTAAAGGGCAGGGTTAAAAGTGTCAAGCCTGACTGATCTCCTTTCGGCATTAGGTTTTCTTGGTGCAGCAATCGCAGCAATACTGTTTGCCCGCAAGGGTAGGGGCGGACCCGCTGTCAGCCGGGAGGCTTTAAAAAAAGAAAGCCTCGCACAGCAAGAAAAGGCAATCGAAGAAGCTACACAGGAGCACAAAGAAGTCTCTGATTCAATTAAGGCAGAGGCCAGCACTGTGGTTCATTCAAAGGAAGACGATCTTGCGGACATGGTTAATGATTCCTTTAAATAAAGCCCTATCTGTTTTTATTGCTGCACTTCTTATGTTTTCTAGCGCGGCGGTTGCACAGACGCCGACCTCTGTTGACTGCACCAAGGCTAGCTCGCTTAAGTCTGGCGAGATCTCTCCGTGCTCCGGTGTTCTTTGGTCATTTGATCAGACGCGCTCCGCCCTGCTTTGTGTTAAATCCTCACTTCCAACATGTCTTAACGACAAGCAGCTACAGCGAGAGCGCTACAATGCAGAGCAAAAACGTCTCCGTCTTTTATTGAGCGATGCAGAGGATCGTCTTAAGTCTAAGAGTGGCAACGATTACGTGCTATTGTCAGCAACCCTAACTTCGGTTACGCTTGGGGTCATCGCGGGCTACTTTTTGTTTTCAAAGCAGCCTTAATCCACAAGAGGCAGCGGTGAATCAAGCCAATGGACAAAGATTTCGACGATATAAACGCCCTGATTCTTAGCGCATACGCTAGAACAGGATCACTCCGTAAAACAGCTAAAGAGTTAAATGTCTCAAGGTATAAGGTTAAGGCTGTCTTAACACAGTCAGGGGTTGACACAACCGGATCTAGCTCAGCGCAGGAAGCTCTTTCTACGCCAAAGGTTTTTGACGAAACGAAGGACGGGCAAAGGGTGGTTACGGCGCGTGGCATAAGATCTGTTGAGGATCTTTTGGTTGAGGCAGATATAGACCCCGAGCAATGGATCGTCGTTAAGCATCTCGCAAACAAGTGGGACGCCCTATCCAAAAACGGCGAAGTTGTAGAGCTATTTCAAGTAAAAGCCTGGCTAGAAAGAAAGCCTGGGTGGGATTTAAAGCCTATAGAGGTTGTTACTCATGTAAAGCGTGCGCCAGTCTCACATAAGAGTGACCTCGAGACCGCTCTGATTGTTCCTGACAGTCAGCATGGCTTTCGTCGTCAAGAGGATGGAACGCTCGTCCCCCTTCATGACAGGGCTGCGCTTGATGTAGCTATACAGGCAGCGCGACTTCTCGCTCCCGATGAAATTGTTATGCTAGGTGACATGCTTGATCTAGCACCATGGAGCACAAAGTATACAACTGACCCATCCTTGCGATACACCACAATGCCCGCAATGCAGGAGCTGTTTTATTTTATTCAGCAGCTAAGGCTTGCTGCACCATCGGCACGAATTGTATGGCTCGAAGGGAATCATGAGGCTCGGATAAATGATGCGCTAACATTAAAGATTGACGAGGCGCTTTACCTACGTAGAGTCACAAACCCTGAAACACGCCCAGTGTTATCCATTCCATATTTAATGAACCTTGATTCTATAGATGTGGAATACCTTGGACCCTATGGGGCAGAGCACTGGCTGTTTGATGAGATTCGAATACACCACGGCTCCGTTGTTAGAGGACGAAGTGGAGCAACAGTCGGGGCTATGCTCGATGAGCCAGTCAGCCAGATTGTTGGACATATCCATAGGCGCGAAATAGCAACCCGCAAAATAAAAACCAAGTCTGGGCCAAAGCTCATTTCCGCAATGAGCCCTGGGTGTCTTTGTAGGACAGACGGCGTTGTTCCGGGAAGAAAAGGCGGATACGCAAACTGGCACCATGGACTGGGTATAGTCTGGAAGTATAGAGACTCTGTAAACATGCAGCTAATCCCAATCAATGACGGAACAGCAATAATCAACGGACACCCGCTTGTAGGTGATCCACAGGTTGAGGCAATCCGCCGCGCAACCGGATTGCCGCTTTAGGGGCCCATAACGCCCCGCTCAGCCCCGTTTAACGCCACACCTATACACTGGCCAGCGCCGGGGCCCATGACGCGCCCACAGCGCCCACAGCGCCAATCCCAAAAGGAGCAACATGATCCCCAATAACCGGCCATACTATAAAGTCATTACATCAAGCATTATTCCTCGGTTGCTTTCGCTGTTTATAAGCATAAGCGCCATAACTATCGGCCCATTTATATTTGTACGATCCCCCAAGGTCTCAGACAGGCTTCTTCGACATGAGCTTGTTCATGTCGTTCAATACAAAGAGCTGTATTATGTGGGGTTTGTTTTTCTTTATGTTTACTTTTGGCTTGTAGGCCTTTGGCGTCACATGGATGCACGCATGGCCTACAGAGAAATACCGTTTGAGCAAGAAGCTAGACACGGCGAATCACACAAGGACTATGTAATCCTTCGACCAAAGTTCGCGTGGTGTAAATTTAAGATAATGAAATAAAGTAGTTCCCAGGAGCTTTGCCAAGGGAGGGGGGGGAGGGGCCACCCCTGGGAACCGGCCAGCGATCGGCCAAATATGCTAGACGTGAGTCAGCGTAAGGACACCAAAGAGTCCTGGTCGAATCATCTTGTCTGCAACTCGGGTCATGACGCCAACCTCAACACAGGCGGTTGATGGGTTGCGGAATGTTCCGAGGTCCGAGATTGGCACGTAGGTACCGTGAATGTACGCGGTCTCCTGTGGTGCGTCGGACTTAGTTCCAAGGATGATCTTGTCGCCAGTCTGAAATGGAAGCTTCCAAACCTTCCAGCGGCCATTGGCTGTACCCATAAGGTTTGAGTACATGTCAATGTCGGACTCGCCGGCTCGGTCGCGGGGAACCATCTCATTGGTGTTGATGCTAAAGCTGCGAAGCTCTTCAAGATAAAGAAGTGCAGCAGGATTGCCGGAGATCCAGTTTGCACCACGGTAGCCGTCAGTGCTTGAAAAGATATCCGCGTCCAGGCTTTGAAGCGCATCGTACAGGGTGGACTGCCAGACCTTGGGATCAAGGTTCTCGTAGACGCTACCTGCTGGAGGATTAGAGTTCCAGTTTGCTGCGTTCCCAGCGTTGTTGATGATATCAACAAGGATGGTTTGCTGAATTTCGCGCTGAAGCTCTAAAGCCAAGAAGCTTCGGAGTCTGTCGGCAAGACCAATTCGGTACTGGGACTGTAGGTCCTGTTCGGCGGCAACGCTGAACTTGGCCTTCAATCGCTTCGTTTTGGCAGTGATTGTCTCTGAGGTGATCTTAAGGTCAGCACCCTTTGCAGTAGAGCAATCGTCATCTGCAATGTCAGCATAATCGGGGTCGATTGCCGCGTTAAATGGTGCGGGTGGACCAACGCCGTCATATGCAGAGTCGGCCTCGTATGACAGTGAGTGAACGAACGCCTTAGGTCCAGTCATTGCCTGCACGTGAACAAGCTGATCGATAACAATCCGCTCGAATACTGCTTCGACCATAGCAATTTGCTGCTGAATAAAGTCGGCAATGTTGTCGTTCTGGGTCAACTCCAAAAGGTCACGAGTGGACCAGATGGTAGGATCGTTGTTCCTGAAACGGTTCCCGAAGGATCCGTCAGCAAGGGCACCCTCCATGTAGCGTGCTTGACGCTCCATGTGCTGAGCGATCATGCGTCGCTTAACTGGGTCCTTTGACTTAATGTGCTGTCCCCACCGCTGCTCGACGAGAGCATCCGGCATCCTGGGATCAATGAGTCCGCTATTCATTTTAGTTTCCCTTTCCGAGCGCAAGTCGATCTCTCTCGAGGATTTTCTTCATCTGCTCATGAAACTGCTGGTTATTGAGAAGCCCTGGGCCCTCTGTTACTGCTTCAACGTCGACGCCTGGATCAACAATGTCATCCTTTGCGTCTTCTGCTTCAATCACTGCATCGCCGGTGGCTTCAATCTTTTCAGAACTGAGGCCTTCCGCGAGCGCAAAAAAGCGGTCCGCGAAAACGGTTACGGACTCTACACTGTCAATGACACCCTCTTCGAGTAGGCCATTAAGTTGTGCAGCAACACGCACACCGTACTTCTTTTCAGAGGTGCAAGACTGAATTGCCCCCTCGATTGCGTCCTGGCGGACACGAAGGTCGCGCTCATTGCGTAACGCCTCAACCTCTAAGCGAAGAGACTCATGCTCTTCGTGAATCTTGGCGTTTTGAGTTTCAAGCTCTTTGCGAAGCAATGTAACTTCACTCACAAGCTCAGAATCCTCACTCGAATCCTCTGGGACTGTAAGGGCCTCGGCGATTCGCACAAAAACAGACCGTTGCTCGCCAGTAAGCTGGGCGAACGGATCGTTCTCTTTGAATGTGGCCAATGCCGACTCATAAGCCTCCTTGCGGACGGTCTCAACATCAATCGATCCTTGGGCGGGAGCTTCAACTCCACCTTCCAGCTCAAGGTCGACGCTTTCTTCCTTCTTGATTTCGCTCACAGTAGCGTCCTCCTGGTTGTGGGAGATAAAGCCAGCCTCAGTCAATCGAGCAAAGGCTTCTCTCGTCTCTTCTGTTGCTTCGACGTGAGTGCCAGCACTTGGCACCCTAACAAGATCATATCGATCTAATTCAAACTCATGAACAATGTCTACGGACTCTCCATCGTAGTCAGTGTTTGCAGAATAGTATGGGCTCTCTTCATCAATTACCTGAGACTCTAGAACCCCGGTTCCCCGGCTGCTTACACCTATAGGCATTTTTGCCTTATAGAGAGTAAGGATATCCCTTCCTGCCTGCGTATTTAATACAGCAAAGTTGCCCATAGCCATTGCGGTGTCGCCGCTCTCTTTTACCTCGACTGAAACCAAGCGAACTGGAACGTCAAAGGTTGGAGGGCCGCTGGGATGACCCCGCTCTCCGTCGATAAACTCCGTTTGAAGCCGCTCGGAGAGTCTTGCATTTTGCTGAATGAACTCATTTACCTTGTAAATTCGGCCATTTGCATTAACACGACCGGCCACACCAAGCTCGGCGCTTAGTACGGCAAGGTACAACTCAGCATCAAGGCCGGCCTCGATAAGGCCACCCATGTTGAGTTTTGAGATATCTGTTCGTTCTGTAAGAGTTTCACGCATGTTATTGTTATATCACTATTTGTTATGAATCAGAAAACCGTTTTTATTTCAAAGTGTTAGAGTGTGTGCAATGCACACCGCTCTCCCAGGTTAATTACTCCCCTTTGACACCACAACGGCGGGACCGAGTCCACCCCGGCCAATCCTAAAGTACGCTTTGTCTACCCACGACCTCTTTCCTGGCCGAACAGTTTTTCTCCATGAGCGAGTCGCCCTAAATAGGCGAGATGACTTTTTGCTTCCTGGCTCTGTTGCGGCAATGCTTTTGAAGATTAAGTCGAACCGCTTTTTTTGCTCCGCTGAAAGGCTGAGCCCGTCTATTTCGCTTGGTGCGCTCACGCCTTATATCCTTTTGAGTCAACATACTTTCGGGCTTGGTTTAATCGGTCTGAATAATCTGATCCTGTGGATGGAGTTTGCTGCTCTGGTTCTGGGTAGCAAATAGTGACGTACCGCTCGTGAGTTGACTTTAGGATTTCTACAAGGGCTGCATGATCTACAGAGTCAGCCATATCAATTATGCCTTCAATGTCTTCCATTAGGGCCATCAGTATGCGCTCTTTCATGTGTCCTTTTTCTGAGCCCTCTTTGTAGCCAGACGCCCTCGCTGCAACCCCTTGAAGGGTTGCCTTTGACACGGCCTTGTCTATACTTGCCTTATCGTTTGGGTTGTAGGTGTAGCATTTTCCGCTATCGCCCCATTTTACGCCGGGTTCGCCGTCGATATCGCATTTAACTATTGGCACAAGTCACCTCTCTGGAATTGTTATTGTCGGGTCAATAAATCTACTTGGGGAGCTTGCCCGTATAACCTCATGAATGTCAGCTAAAAGACGAGAGTGGTTATCAAGTTTCTTGACAACATCCTCATAGACAGTTTGCCGCTGTGATTCATGACGGGCAATGATCGCATCATATCGTGTGCGTATAAGGTCTTCGGCCGCTTGGTGTGCGGCTTCTTGATTTCGTACGGTTTGCTGGAACTGCTCGACCGTAGCTTCAAGCCTTTGTTGGGACTTGATATGTTGCCACACAAGAAATCCCGCAAAGAGCCCTAAAGCCCCAAAGTCCAGCAGTGATGATAGGATGCTCTGTTCCATTGTTCATCAACCATTACTCACAAACACAAACGACCCTGGACTGTCGCTCGCTGTGGCTATTTCGGTCCTATCGCCAGAGTCAGTCCAAACGCGAACAAGGAGCCGTTCCTCTGGTAGCTCCTTAATGACAACAGCAGGAAAGACGGTTGCTTGATCAAAGTAAAACAGGCCAAGCTGAGCAGAGGTAATCATTTAATCTCCTTACGCATAAAAGATGCTCACCTTGGCGATCACCGAGGTTGATGCGCTTGCAGATGAGTTTATCTTGTAAGTCACTGACTGCGACGGGTCTTCGTAAAAATAGATCTTAACCTGCGTTGCGGAGCTAACCTTAATGCAAGCCGAGCCATATGAGGTCACATAGTCGGTTGTTGTCGTGCCATCGTTCAGTATGTAGTTACTGTTATAGCTTGAGTCCTGGTAGTACCACCCAAAGGCTGGACCGGTTTGTGCGCTAAGATATGGGCTACCTTGGTTGTAGTTTGTTCCAGCGTTCCAGTTTCCACCTACTGTAGTGGGCATGATGGTTGATCCGCTAGGGTCCGCAATACCGATTGCGGACGCACCATAGACCGCCTGGAAGCTGCCAAAGCTATCCTTTCCAAGGGTGTTTTGCAGCTCAACCTCTACACCAAGAAGAGTCTTTCCGGACGGTATGCTTAGTGCTGTAAGGCTTACACTCCAGCCTTTTGCTGATGCCGCATTGTGCGCCGTTTGAATATCGCCGACTGTAAGGTTTGCAGAGGCAGTGGTGAGGGAGAAGCCCCCACCGCCACCACCACTGTTATCATCAACGTACTTCTTGGTGGCTAGGTCGTTATCCGATGAGGGTGCAACACTCGACGACAACTTCCCTTTTGTGTCCACTGAGGTAAGAAAAATGTTCATCGCCATTTGCTAGTTCCTCACTTTCTAATAAACCGGCCAACTACTACGCTTGAGTCTACATTATCCAATTGCGTAATTGACGCCACCGCTCGTTGAGCCAATTGCCGTAAAGCGTAGACGCTGATAGTCCTGATCAAGGGCGACACTTGTTTCATTGTCCATCTTGCCAGAGCTTGACACGGACACTGTAACGGTGTTGCTTGTGCTTGAACTCATGTTCCCCATGACCTTGACCTCAAAGCTCTTTCCGAGATCTGATGCGCTAGGAACGGGGAGCGTAACGGTTGATGCGCTTGCGTTTGCAGCAACCTGAAACACCATAAGCTCTGGGCCCGATGCAAATGTTGGCGAAACACTCTGAGCGCTCGTGTAGGGGCCACTGCTATCCATTGCCAACTGAATTGGCTTGGAGAACTCGCCGTATGTAGCAGAACCTAAACCACCGTTCGCAGCGGGAAGCTGTCCCGTTACCTGGGACGTTAGGTCAACACCACCCGACTTAATTGACACCTGACCACCACCACTAATGGCAAAGTCATCACTCGTAAACGAGGCAATACCATTCGTGGATGCACCAGCCTGACTAATATCAAGCTCAAGCTTTCCGCTTGCAACTGCGGTCGTGATACCTGATCCGGAAGCACCTGTTACCTCGATAGTTCCAGACCCAGTGATTGCCGTCGTGGTGTTGCTATCATCAGCAAGGAGCGCAACGCTTGTGACTGTTCCCGATCCAGCAGACCCAGCAACAATCTTGCCGTTTGAGTCAATGGCTAAGATATCGCCAGAAGTAAGGTTCGTTGTGCTTAGAACCTCAAGCACTTTCCCTTTTGAAAGAGACGCGCTTGATGCAATAGTTTTTGTTGCAGCATCTCCAAGCCCGCTGACGTCTGCATAGGCAACAGTAGCAGGGACAATCTCACCGCTTGAGTTTAGCTTAACTGCGTTTGTTGCCCCGCTTATCCCGCTTCCGGTGAGAGCAACCTTTCCTGACAGTTGGTTTGATGCGATATCAAGACCAATAACCGTTCGGGCTGCGGCTGCGTCTGCGGCTGTAATAAGTCCAACCATAGCGGCTGAAGCAGAGCCTGTGCCGCCGTTCGCTACAGGGAGTGTTCCTGTAACCTCGTCAGTCAAATCTACGCCACCGGACTTGATTGTAACCTCACCCGAGCTTACAGCAAAGTTATCCGATGAATACTTGGCTACACCCTTAGCGGAAGTTGTGGCGTCATCACCAGCTACAGTAATCGTGGTTCCGCTTACTGATGTAGTAATTCCCGATCCGCCATCTACAGAGATAGTTCCGCTGCTTGTAATTGCGGTTCCAGTTCCCGAGTCTGCATCGGGTGTGATGCTAGTCACTGTTCCCGTTCCGCCTGAGCTTCCCCACTCAAGGCCAGACGAGCCCACCTTAAGAACTTGACCGCTTGATCCTGTTGCCAGCCGAGTGCCAGAGCCGCTAGTTCCGCCTACAATCAAATCGCCCGCAGCCGTCATTGGTGACAATGCGTCGAAGGCCGCAGTTGCAGTCGAGGCACCCGTACCGCCATCAGCGATAGCGAGGTCGTTAATGCCTGTGATTGCGCCACCTGTAATGGTTACATTGTCGGCTGCTTGTGTAGCAATTGTTCCAAGACCAAGGTTCGATCGCGCGGTGGTAACACTTGCTACATCACTAAGATTGTTACTCTTTACGAGCGCACCGTTAAGGTTTGCACCAAGAACCCATGCAGAACCATTGTAAACAGCGACAACATCCGCGCCTAGAGCGCCAGTTCCGCCTTCGATAAAGACGTGCATACCCTCACTTGGAGAGGTGTACTCCCATGCACTACCATCATACTCTGCAACCTGATTATCTTTGCCGGACCAGCCGCCAGCGCCAGTCGCCGCAACAAGGTATCGATCCCCGCTGCTCGGTGAGCCAGGGGGAGTCGCAAGCTGCTCCTTAACAGAGGCAAGCCAATCGCCGCCACCAGCAGCAATGCTCTCATCAACATAAGTCTTGTTTACAAGATCATTTGCACTGCTTGGAGCAACAGAGCTTTGCAGTTTACCCTTTGTGTCTACCGTGTTTAAAAACGGTCCATTATAACTCATCTTAGATCACCTTCCAGTTGCTTCCGTCCGATGATACTCGGGTTGAAGACTTCTCCGCAGTTATTGTTGCTTCGGTTAGGCCGTCAATAAGACCACCTGCCGATGTTATTTTGAGCGTGTTTGACAGCAGGCTCCCGGCTGAGTGTTTAATCGTGAAAATTTGACCAGTAGTAGAAGAGGCTGACGGTAGCTGAACGGTCACATCGCCCGAACTAACATCTACGTCGGCAGCGTTACTTTGGCCCCATGCAGTAAGAGGGGAGCCTGCGTTATTTACAGTTGTCCATGTAAGGCTTGCTGCACCATCACCGACTGCCACCTCTGGGTCGGGGGCGTAAACCATGATGATTTTTTGATCGCCCGAGGGGCCATAACCACCGTAAAGATCAACCTCAAAGCCGCTCGTAGACTTGTTTTGAACCAGCATGTATCGAGAGCCGGTACCGTCTGCAAACTCTTCGTCGGTAACAACGGTGTAGTTTGTGTTTGGCTGGGTTGAAACAAAAGACACAGTAAACAGCTCTGTTGTAGAGTTATATGTCCAAGTGACGCCAACGCCTGTACCCGGCGAGCCGGTATCCGTCATCGCCGCGTAAGCAAAAGGAACCACTACATCAACGGTAGTTCCGCTACCACCTCCGCCGCCTCCGCCTCCGCGCCAGCCTCCTGTAAAACCCATCTGCCTTCTCCTTTATGGTGCTGTTGGCGGAATGTCGTACCAGACTTCCATCTCGTATGCCGCCTGTGCGCCGTTTGCCTTAACCCAGATTTTAGTTTGTTTTGTGTGCGCTGCAAATCGAAGCTCCACACCTGGGCCTTTAGAGAACGCCGTAACATACGCAGAGGCTGGATTTGGACCACCTCCCGCTGCAGATGCTGAGACCTGAATATCGGTATTTGCGTCTGCGTTAAGGATGCTTACACAGCGAAAAATTGCATCAGCAGCAGGAAGGGCACCGGTTTGTGCCACCCCGTCTGCGGCTTGAGCAAAATCTGCTCCCGTAATGTCTAGCTCATCCCAAGCAGCATTGCCGGCTGACATTGAGCGAAGAACCCGGTATTGGCCAGGGATGTCTGTGTACGCAGGAACGCCACGCCATCTTTCGTAGATTGTGGGCTTTGGCATTTAAAAGTCCTCCTCGAATACAACCGAGTTAATAGTAACAAGCGGCCTCGGCCTGCAAACTATCCCGTCGGTAGTTTGGAGTTTTTGCCCTATGTAGCCCTTGTTTGTAAGCTTACCGATGCTTTTTATTCGCGCCATCATGATAGTACAAGGATCTGACGCAATAGGCGAGCCTCTATAGAACCAGCTCTCTGTTCCTGCGCTATTTTTTGCCCATTCGGTTGTGACGAGATCGCCTTCGTAGGCTAAAACCAGGGGCTCTGCGTTTATTTGTACCGACTCAAATAGATCCAAAATCTCTTGCCATGAGCGTTTGTTTTGCTGGTATGTCTCGACCGCCATGTACTCCCAGGCGTTAATCCAGTTAGATAGCCCTTCGCTATATAGGCCATATGTTTTCATGTTTTTAATTAAAACAAGATCACCGTCTGCGGGAATTTCGGGCATCCAGACTTGGTTTATTGCGTTCCAGAATACGACCTTGTTTTCAAGGCCGACCCAAGCGCCAGATGGGTTTTTCCCTACAATGAATCGAAACTCGGGAGTTCCGGCTGGGTTTGCTGGCGGGTCTGATAGGATATCCATAACAGCAAGAAGTACCCGCTTTGGGTTTGGTGGGATTGCGAAATCCACGCCACCCTGGGCTGGGGGTTGAGACCAGTCAGGAACAGGGTTTCCATCAACATCTACACTCTTGCCGCTAAACTCTGCCCCTATAGGCATTGTTCCAAATCCTCTATTTGGAGTAAGGGCTCCAGGCTGGAACGCTTCATCGCTTACGCCGGCCTTTCCTTCGGGGTCAGTCCCCGAGAGAAGCCAGAGTGGGTCATTTGCGTTTCTATGTATCCCCCAATTCATTGAGAACTCTCGACGGGTCGGGCTGTTTTTAACGGCCCTTCTGGTCCCATCTATCGCGGTATTTATTTTGACGCCGCTCTTGGCTCCGGTTGACCAGTTCCACTCCACGTCTGGGCCGCTCAGGTTTGCAAGAAAGCCTGTTACAAATCGACCCACCCTTGTTTCGGTTTCGTCCTTGTCAGCCCTGTAGCATCCAAAGAGTGTAAGCTTTGCATACCTACAGCCACTATAGTCTGGCGCAGCTTGCGTATCGCCAGGGGCAGATGGGTAAAGCTCCCCAGAACCCCAGGATATTCTGTCAAACTGTGCCATCTGTCGATCACTAAAGATGGCAATACCCGTAACCTGCCTACCACCAGCAGCCTTTCCATCAGGCATCTCGTTTTTCTTTAGTGCTACCAGCGAATTAAAGTAATCACTTACCGCAGCATCAAAATACAGAGTTGTATCAGAGTTATCCCTTATCTTGAAAACGACCCTGTTGTATGCAGCTTGGGGCTGATCGAGGTTCCTTACACCATCTGTCGATGCCACAAGCCATGGCTTAACATCATCATCGTAATCCTGTGAAAAGATGCAGCAGTACCATGATGTTCCCGGATCTTTTGATTTAAACTGATGGGGCCTCCATGGGATAAACTTTGCCCGTTCTTGAGGGGTACCCTTGTTATCGTCCGTATCGTCAATATCGTTGAAGGCGTTTGCTTCAAGATTTATCGCATCTGGTGGTCGAACAGTTATTGACTTTGAGCCAATTGATACACCCATTCGCCCACTCGTATTACTTATGTCATAAGGTGAGCCTGTTGGAGACCATCGCCCACTGGAAAGCTTTCGGTATGGAATCCAGTATGCATGACAGAACCGATAGGTGTGCTTTATGTCTTGTGACGAGCTGGCCCTAAACCTGTTTTCGTAGACAGGGTCTCCACCAAGAGCGCAAGTAAAGGTTGTTACCGGGTCCTGATCCTTCTGTTGGTAGAATGAGATTTGATACCCTGGAGAGTTGTGACCCATTAAAGCAAATGCCTCGGGCCTAAACCCTCTAAAGGCTCCTGCTTTACCTTGCTCTTTTCGTTGATTTTTTGTTCCGGGATTAAGGACCTGAGATGGGTCTTCCCCTGCATCAAACCAAATCTCAATATCGGGACAAAACGCCGCCTTGCTTGGCGCATGGGTATAGTTGGCAAGGGGCAGGTCTTCACTATTAGCTTTAAGGTGCGTCCTGTACGCGCCCTTAACGTACTGACTTCTTCCAGGCACGCCGCGCCACTCATTTAGGAGTGGGCTTTCTTGCAGGTTGGAGGACGGGAACACAAAGCTTGACTTATATTGATAATCCCCAACTCCAATAAACCCGCCCAGAAGATTGATGCTCATTCCAGACTCTATCTCCAGCCCCTTAAATGGAGACGTCGTCGGCGGGCGAAGCGGGTTCACAAGACCGCTGTCACTCTCATAGAACCCAGGGGTTGGGATTTCATTTTCTGTTACCCCGGCACCCAGCATTTCGCGAGAATAAACACTCCTCAAAAGGTGATCACCTGACACCTTGTCAACCTGAAGGGTGTTCATGTGTTGCCACGGATACTCTTGCAGACCCTTGTTATTAAACAGGTTTGTGAAGTTGTCTCCGTAAGACACTAAGTCCCCAAATCCGCTTCGGGTATAAAGCAGGTTATCTATTGGGGTTCTAGATGTATCGCCTCTCGAAAGGTGAACAGATTTCCATCTGGATATATTTGTATACCCCCACTCATCACTACCCGGCAGAGGCCTTCCGTATTCTGGGCTTCTATTTTCGTCTAGATAGTTATAGTCATGCCCAAACTTTATCCACTCTGTCTCGTTCTCCATTTTTATGGTGCTGCTTTCTTCAACAATCTCTAGCACCCTGTATCCACTATCCTGAAACCCAAAGTCTGGCATATTACCACTAGGCCAGTATGCATCACTGTTCGTGACAAGAGTAAAGGGGTCTAAGCCATCAGGGTCTTTGATGTTATCCAGTACTCGCGCAACGGCTTTTATATAGCAGCCGGGCTTGTCCTCGTTTCCCCTGTTTACCTGAACTGTGGAGACAAGAATCTCAATAAACTTAGGGTGATTATAGTATTTTCGATCAGTGTCGTTGGGAACTGCATCCGCCTGTCCTGATGTTGGCGGCCTATCGTATCTACTTTCATCACGTTTGCCGTACTCCATAGGACTATCGTTTAACTTAAGAACCCCAATGACACCGCCCACCTCTCCTGGGGCACCGCCCGACTTAAGCATGTCCGTTACCTGTACATAAACATCGCTTGAGGGTTCGATATTTTCAAATGTCCACGATGAGAGCTGGCTATCATATGTTGCAAGCTTGCCCTCATTGAACGACCAGTCTTCAGTAGGCAACGTCTGAACAAAGCCCTTCGAAAAGAACTCCCAGTCACCAGCACCCCCATTGGGACCATTTCCATACTTGTTAAATACGGCAACCTCATCCTCGTGACCTACCCAGTCGCCTTGTGGTCCTGCTCCAACCACATACGTGTCATGATCCATGGCATTAAGCGGAGGGCCAGCCACATAAGTTCCTGGCTTAACTGTTCGGTTTGCAACAATGCACTTAAATCCATTGATCGGATTTATTGGGGCATACCGGAGTGTTGGGATTGCTGTGCCAGCATCAGACAGATTTGGCGCTCGGCAAACATTAATCTGGAAATTGGCAAATGCCCCCAGGTGCCCATTTCTAGTTTCGCCTGAGTCGCGCAGGCTTACACCGCCATCCCAGTTCCCTTGCCCTGGCATCGGAACATCTGGCTGCGTCCCTGACGGCGGGTGTGGTTGCGAATGAACTGTGGCGGTCGGCTCTCCTGTGTTAACAAGCTTTACGTCTACATTGATCCCACCAATGGAGTCGTTTTGACCGTAGTTTTTATTTGTGGCGCATGGTCTCGTTGGATCCCATATTGAGGCCGCACCCGAGAGGTTGTGGGCTGCGCCACCGCTAACCACAGCAACCACAATCCTGAGAGACGAGGTGAGACCACATCGGCCTTTAATGCTTCGAGTCCTGGCTGCACTTGAGTATTGTGCACCAAAGTAGTTGGGCAACGCATAGTTCCACATTGAGAGCGGCATGTTTTTTGGCGGGTTGCTTACACCTGTACCCCATCCTACCCCATGGTTATTTGGGGCCCTATATTCAAACGTATCGCTTGCGAGAAGATACTCAAAGCTGTAATTAAGACAGCCCGTTTTTGCAAAGTTCCGAAGGCCTGCAATCTCTAAAAACCCACCATGGGTAGAGTTTTGTTTGTAAACAGGGGTTTCCTCATTCGTTTCATCATTAAGTATGGGGCCAGAATAAATCCCCGTATATGACTCCGTGAACGCATCGTATAAAGTTAGGCCACCAATATACTGGCGCTCATTCGGGGCGAATGGCCAAAATCCTGCCGGCTGATAGGTCCATCCGCTTGAGGCGCTATAAATAGGGACGCCCCTATGACGCCACTTAAATGTATCAACATAGCCTTGCTGATCTGGACGGCCCCAGCAGTCATAGCAATCTTGGTAGAATTTCCCAAGATATCCACCAGCCAAAAGGTAGCTATCGGCAAGCTTGTACTTGCCGCCCCCACTTGGAGTCACCAAGACCTCGTCTGGAACTATGGCAGTATCGAAACCAAAGTTTGCTGCTACAGCTCTTGTCGCGCGAAGTGACACGTTGTTAAATCTAAAGTTCTGAAGCTGAACGAAGTCATCTTTATTAATATCGCGTGTCAATTCCGGATAGCTGTCAGTGTAATAATCGCAAGGGCCTGAGATGCTATTCGATGCCATCGACGCAATCTGTTCATCAATTGGTTGCCAGTAGTTAGTTGACTGTACCAGAAGCGACCCCTCTCGTGTTACCTGATAGAATGGCTCAAATGAGAACTGTGCGTTCCAGGGTTGCGACGGGATTGAGGTGCATGTGGCAAACTCCCCACCATGACCAAAGAAAGGGTTAGGGTTTCCATTCTGATCAAGCTCGGGTGGGTCGTAGTCAATTAAAAACTGAGCTCCGACTTGAAGATCTGCTACAGGCGGCTCTAGCCAAGGAACCGGGAGTCTGTAGCAGTCGGGCGTCTGGCCTCTTTCTATGGTTATTTGATTAATGCCTGATGCCACGACAATTTCGCCTCTCCAGGCTATCGCCGCAACAGATGTTATGCCCTTTGGCATAACAAAGTCGTCCTGTTGATAGGGGTTATACGGCTCATTTGTAGGTGTTTGCTGAGCACGCCATCCAGCAAGCTTGTACCTGCCGCCCCTCTGTCCTGCTGCATACTGCGCGGTAGTGCTAAACCCGACCGAAAGTGGGCGAAAATCAACAGTCCCCGTAGCGGGAGGGGCCGTACTTTCTGGCGGATTCATATATGGGTCATTTAATGTAACGCCAGCTGGGCTATTGTATGCTTCGGGTTGACCAGACGTATTGCAGGGAAACCAGTCTGTCGCATACGCTCCACGGTATGCGCCTATTGGATTGTCCGTTGATTGGAGTCCTGTAAGAGGACTCATGTTTGGCAGAAGGCTTGTTTGTGTAGATGTAGACGTTGGGCTTTTGAGAAGAAGCGTCCTTGTGAAGAGCCTGTTATGTGACGTTGAGGGCCACCCTGTTCGCTGGTAATACTCAGCCCAAGGCATTACAAGGTCGTTCGGCTTTAAGCTGTAACGCATGCCCCAGAACTCTTCACCGAAATCAGGAACAACCAGTGTTCCATCTATTTCGTTGTACGGCTGAGTTGAGACCTGATTGAGCCTACGGACGGCTATTTCGTAAGGAGTGCCTGTTGAACTCCTTCTAATACTCATTATGCCCGGAACATAAGGTTTAGACGTCCACCCTGATCCAGCATTGAGGTAACATACGTCCTCAGTTGTGCCACGTATAAATGCATACATTGGAGCGCCATAGTTAGCACTGGCTACATAAACCTGTATAAAACCGTCTGACCTTTGGGCTATGGAGCACTCCCAAGCATCGACACGACTACTTGTTCGAAGACCGTATCCTGGATTAACCTCGCTGGGGTCCGGAACAAACCACGACACAGGCTGGTAGCTTCCGTCGTCCATTTTTACGGCACCATGCGTCGAGCCTTGTGCCCATTGGTTTGTTGGAGTCCCTAGCTCAATCTCGTTTGAAAATGTTCTGCCGTCCGATGTTATGAAAAGAGATACAACAGCCGAGCCTTGAAGGCCTGAATAGGGATCTTCGGCCTCGTATTCTCCACCCTTGTATTGCCCAAGCCTGCTATTAAATGGAGACGCGCACAGGGTTAGACCAGCCTGCCCGTCATCGAGGCTTGTATACGATAGGTGGACATGGAACTGTTCAACATTGAGCCATTCACTAAGATGCAACGGTGGTTGCGCCTCCGAGAACGTAAGGCTCATCATACGGGTCCCATCAAAGGTTTTTCCGTTATCAATACTTGTGATTGAGTAAAGATTTTTTCGTGTTGCAAGGGCTCCAGCAAGGCTTCCGTTCTTTAGGTACTCTAGAGCGATTGCGATAATGTCTGTCTTATCGTCTGCTCCCCCGACGCCGGGTATTGATAGATCGTCCGGGATATCGAGCGCTGGGTATAAAGGTTGCCCGTTTGCGTCCACTACAGGGGAGACTGTGGTTGATGTTGAGAGGGTCTGTGTTGACGTAAGTTGGAATGGTTTCGTGTGGCCCTGGCTGACGTTTTGCCCTTTTACAACATCCTCAATTGAGCTTGCGTATATATCAAGCCTGCTTGCCGACAGTAATCCCGCTGCCGAAACTACACCGAGAGTCAAGGTGTCAGAGTTGTTGTCATATGCGACATCAAACGTCTGTATATACCTGGACCTAACGTCATTCTCTTGAACTCCTGAGTTAGCATTAGGTCTTGGTGAAGCAGATGCAATGTTTGTAAGTCTTATGGGCCGAGACCATACTCTGTCAACCGGATCACAAACACTGTAGCAAATGTTTCCAGCAGTAGAGGTGCACCCAGAATGGTTTGCCCAAACGCCATTCGAGCTACTTAGCCCGCCTTGACCCTTTTGAATATAGGTTGGAACCTGATTGATTGGCACGCCGGGTCCAGGCTCATTCTGCTTCCCGATCACAGAGGGTGATGCCTGGGAAAGAAAGTTCGGCTGAATTTCCCGACCCTCTAACCAGAAACAGAACAAGTGGCCCGATTGAGATGTGGCCATTCTTGCTTGGTTTACGTGCCCATTAACCATTACCGGGTCTTCTGTATAGAACGCTGTCTGTGTTGTGTTTCTACCTGTGGATTGCGGTATTGCTTCGTTCCACGTTTTGAACCCAATGCGACTGCCCGGCGGTACGTCATAGGGAGCAAAGGCGTTGGCGTCCTCAGGTGGAGTCAGCCCGGCCTGCAACCTAAACGAATCTTGTCTTTGGATTGCTCGAAGGGTTACGCTTTTTGAGAATACTGTAGGTCGCTGCTTAAACTGGTATGGCTTTTGGCCATTTTTAAAGCGGTCTGGATCTGAAATTGGTGCAACTGGAAAAAACTCTGGTGCATAATTCGCGTCACCCTCGCGAGTTATACTGTGCGCCTGCCTAAATGTTACCCTTGTTTTATCTGAGTTATCGCCGTCGCCAAGAACTCTTATTATACCGCTGTTTCCGGGAGTGACCGTTTGTCCTCTTGCAAGCTCATTAGGGGTTCGCCCTCTGACCTTTCTTGGTCGGCCTGCCGGGTTTATTGTTATACTTCCTGTTGGTGGCTCCACTAGATCTATATAGCGAACAGGGCTTGTCCCAAAGAGAATGAACTCTTCCCGGCTTCCTGCGGTTAGCTTCGGCTGGGTTTCCTGGGAGCCCGACTCTTGCAAGGTTTCGCCCGGAAAGTATTGGCCCTGTATCAGGTCTGGGTTTTCCTTGTTTCGGGTAAGAAGATCAAGTGTCTCAGATGACTGACGCGCAGAGGCTGTGCTTTGCTCCAGTACGCCATCCGAGATAAGGGCAAAACGCCGAGTGAAGCTTGACATTACTTTCGTCCTTTAACAGGTTTCAGCCCTAGCGCAGCAGCGCTTGAGTCAAGGGATTGACGTATAGCACTAACCGGGCTGTCTATCTCAGCAGTAACGCTTCCCATTAGGCTTGGCAAGATGGCTGATACAACATTTCCAAGGCCGTCATCGTCTGCTCCGATGCTGAGGTTTACCGTCACATCTCCAGATGTTTGAGCCTGTGGCTCGATTGATAGGCCCTGGTTTAGGGTTGATACTGCGCTTTCGCCACCAACCGCGGAAACCCCGCGCCTACTTAAGACAGCTTCGCCTGCTTGAAGTATCGCCGGAACATTGTCGGACATGGCGCTCGTTGCTGCCGCGCCTACCATTCCCCCGAGAGCGTACTTCTTTGCCCCCATTGCCGAGAACAGCTTTGCGGTTCCACCCCTGTTTGATGCCATTGAGCTTCGAACCATTCCACCATCATGAAACCAGCTAGACGGATTAAATGCGTTGGCAATTGACTTCACGATATCCCAGAGGGCTTTACCTAGAGCCCTGGCCATCTCCCAGACAAGGATAGGTAGAAGCTTGATAAGCTCCCAGATTAGCTCTGGTAACGCCTTGACTAGCTCTTTTATGATGTCCGGTAAGGCCTTGATAATTCCAGATATTATCTTAGGTATCCCTTCTATAATTGCTGATATTATCTTTGGAAGCTTTTGAAGGAACGAGATTATTATCCTTGGTACTGCCTCAATTATTGCAGTGATGAGCTTTGGTATTGACTCAGCAAGCTTCTCAAAAAGAATTGGAAGCATTGTAATTAGGGACTCTAGGAAGTCCTCTACGAGCTCAGGTAGCGCCTCTACGATTAATACAAGCCCTTCCACTATGGCCTGAATTATAAATGGTACGGCCTGAATCAGGGCATCGATTAGTGCTGGCAAAGCTTCAATCAGAGCGCTTATGATTCTTGTCATAAGCTCGGGTAGCGCCTCTGCAAAGATCGGTATGATTTCAACCAGAGCACCTGCCAGCTTTTCAATTATACCTGGAATCTCGGTAATGACGATGTTTATAAACCCCTCTACAAGCATTGGTAGCTGAGCAACTATTTGATCTATTACCTCTAGGCTCTCTTGGACCTTTTTGGTGAGGATGTTCATCGGCTGAGCGTCGATCTCTTCTTGCTCTAGCTTTCGGATTGCCGCGTTGTGTGAATCTACAGACCCAGCAAGCTGTTGTACCGAAGCCCCTGACATTACAAGGTTTTGAAGCTCTTGTTGGTGATTTTTATTTAGGTCGCGGCGTGCCTCGGCAAATGCGGCCTTGGTATTACTGTAGTCTAGCAGCGCACCAACGGCCTCAGTCATTGAGCCGAAGAACTGGTTTAACCCAGAACTTACCGCATCAAAGGCAGGCATAATAATCTTAGCCGTCGCTTGGCTTAGGACTTGCGCCGGAATGTCAAACAGTGGGCCTATCGCCTCGATCACTTTGGTCGTGTTGTCGCCAATGGTTTTGCTTAGTACGTCATAAACCTTTTCAGCGCCGAAAGTTTTAGCGAACTGCTTTCCAATAAAGCCTAGCGCCCGTCCAGCGACCTTTTGAAACTCCTTTAATGGCTTTATTAGACCCTTGTCCGTAAAGTTCTTCATTATCTCGGAGGCCCGCTTGTTTACGGCCTCCAGGGATTTGGCCGCACCTGCGCCCATATCCATTCCACCTGCTGCTACACCCTTTGTGGCTAGTGCAAGGCTCTCTGCGCCAAGAGTTGATAGGTCCTTTGCTAGATCCTTTGAGCCTTCCGCAAGACCCTTCATTGGCCTAAGCATTGCTGTGAGCGCCTTGACTCCGACCTTGCCAACGGCGATACCAAGCTTTAGGATCGACCCAATGATGCCCGTTATTGAAGGCATAACCTGTGACCTATTAAAATCCGCCACTGTGCCAATAACCTTGGCGAATGATAGAAGTGCGTCACCTGTTTCCCGTAAAGGAACGCCTATATCCCCAAGGCTTGATGCAAGAAGCTCGAAGTTCTGTTCACCCTTCCGAATCGCCTTCTCGCCCTTGCCAAAAACCTTTGTCCAGTTCGTCCACTGTTTCGATACGTGATCAGTCCAGCGCCCCCAGGCCTCGCCCCATGTTTGGGTTCTTTGTACATCGGTAAGCTTGCCGTCGACCTTCTCCGTCTTAATTACAAGGTCACCAAACCCAAGGAGTGATTTTGCTGCATGATTTAATGCATCAACCGTCGTGCTACCCCATCGCACAAACGACGCATCCGCCCCTGGCGTAATAAGCTTTCCGAGTTCTCCGAATGTAGATTTGGCAACCCTTCTTAGGTGCTCCAGACCGTCTGCGCCTCGAACAAACTCACGGTCTAGCCCCTCTAGCAAGTCTGCGTCTTCGGCAAACTCTTTTGTCGCTTTTGATGCCAGGGCTACAGCTTTTGTTAGTCTTGGATAGGTGTCAGAAAGAAACTTACCAAACGCCTGCTGAGATTTTGCTATCGCCTTCGCCTGAGCTTTGTCAATGTTTGATATCGTTTGTTCGTAGTTTTCGGTTGCCTTGCGGACTACCTCATCATGAGCCGACTGCTTTACTGACTTTTTCTTGGTACCGTCCGTGTTTTGCACGGCGGCCTTCCGTGCATTTAATTGCGCGACAGCTTGCCGTTTTGCTTCCGCAGCGTTTGTTGCCGCCGCCTGCTCTGCTTGCTGCATTAGCTTTTCTTGCAGCCTAACTTCTTCCTCAATTAGCTTTACACGCTTATTAGCGCTGTCTAATTCGGAGTCCCCGAGACTCTTTTCGCTATTGGCATAACCCTTAAGTTTTTCTCTTGCGTTGTTTTGAAGCCTTAGCGTTTCTTGAAATCGATTAAGAACAGACGACTCGTATGTTACACCCCAGCTTTTGAGAAGCTTTTCGCTGCTTGTTAGGTCTTCGGCAGAAATAGGGACCGACGTAACGGCACCAGGAACCAGACCGTCCGCAGTGACTGTAGGGCTAGCCTTTTGAAGCGCCTTGGGTCCTGTTCCGGTGCCACCGTCATCTGTTGTCAGGGTACTAAATGCTACCGGACTAAAACTGGACCCTTTCCCCGCCTCGGTTTCCTCATGGAGCTTTTGTTTAAGCTTTACCTGTTTCAGATCGAGCTTGATTGCGTCTGCTTGGAGTTTGTTTAGCTCTTTAAGAAGCTTCGCCCTTTCACGTGCAAGCTGCAAAAGGATTGACTCAACTCTGCGTTCGGACTGTTTGCGCTTATTAAAAGCGTCAAGCGCACGCTGGGCTACCTTGGCTTGCTCCTCCCTGACTTTGGCTATCCTTCGTTGCGTTTCAAGTCTCTGAAAGTCTAGCCTTAGTGTTTCTGCCCCCCTGTCTTCTTGGCGAAGTTTTGCTGCAGACTGCTGCTGCTTGTCTCTAAGCTGCACTAAACGCTCTTCGGCTTTTACAATCTGATCTAATACAAGACTGTTTTCCTCGCGTGCTGCTTTCGAGTTTTTTAGAGCGTCAAGGCCTTCCTGTGCCGCCTTTAGGCTGGCCGCGTCTGCCTTTGCTGCTGCTGCGTAGCTCTCGTTTTGCGCTTGACGTCTCGCCCATTCTGCATGAACAATTTTTCTCAGGCTCTCAAACGCTTTGGCGTCTGCCTTTGCTTGAGTCATCCCCTGCTTTTCTAGGGCAAGAGTTTCGAGCTTAAGAAAGTCAATTATGCTTACGTGGTGAGCAATGTAGCCCTTATTTCTTACTTGCTGCTCCAACTCCTGGGCGCGACTAACGGCGAGGGCTTTTCGGTTTGTACCCTCTCGTTCTTTTGCTGCCTCAGCCCAGACGAAGTCTGCTCTTGCTTTTGCGTTGGATAACTCCAATTCGTCAAAGCTTATTTTATTTAGCTTGAGTGCCAACTCATTCTGTAATCCGGCCTGAGCTATAAGTCGGTCGTTTATTTGAACCAGTTTGCCAGCACCCTCGGCTTGACGTGCGCCCTCTGCTTCACCTGTATCTTTGAAACCAAACCGTGAAGCCGTTTGCTGCGCGGCCAGTTGCGCTCGCTTTGTAGCCTTTCCTAGCGCTGCTTGAAGCTCTGCTTCTTTGCCCATAATGCCGTTCATTATGCCGTCTACGAGGCCTTGAGCCACAAGCTGTCCGACAATATAAACTCCGGCAAGAGCCGGGAGTGCACGCATTACAGAGCCAAGCCCTGCGGCAAGCTTTGGAACAGACGCAGCCATGCTTTCGGCCATGGAGCTACCAAAGATCCTGCCCATCAGGGTTCCTTGTGCTGCTACGCTTGTTTGCAGGGTTGTCATCTGGGTTGTGATTGCTGCCGCCATCCCAGAAAACGCTGTACCGACTACGCCAAGATTTGCCGTCACACTCGCGGCCATAGATGCGACGCCCGCCTTCAAGAGCAGCACGGACTTAACCAAGAGTCCGCCAAGTAACGCTTCCTTGAGGAATGGTATTCTCGAGAAGAGCTGCCCAACTTTAACCATTCCCGTTATGATGGCGTCAAAGGCATCTACGGCACCCTTGGCAAAGTTGGCAACCTGATCACCGTTCGTTTTTATAAACTTGTCGAACTGCTGTATTCTAGAGATGAGTAATGGAAATACTCTTTGACCAAGTTCTATTAGTGAAGCGTTGAGGTTGTTCTTTGTCAGCTTCCATGTGTACTCAACATCACCCTGAAACTCTTTAAGAGCCTCCGCTGCTGCACCGGTGTTGTTTTTGGCTTGCCCAAGAATGTCTGAGAACTCTTCAAACCCTGTGCCGATTGAGACAACCGCAGGAAGCATTGCTCGTATGTTGGGAAAGAGTCGTGCAAGAACGTCAACATTGCCGCCGGTTGCGTCCGACAAGATCCGCATTGTCTCCGCAAGGCCCTTTGTCTTTAGGGATGTTGCGGTCATGGCGAGGTCTGTTCGACCTGTAACGTCTGCAAGCCTTTCGAGAAGCTGGCGCGATTGCTTGCTTGGTTTTGCTAGCGACCGAATAAGGTTCCGCAGGGCGGTTACAGCCTCATTGGTGTTGAGACCGTTCCGGGTTAGCTGAATAAGCATTGCCGAAAGGTCTTCTATGCCTACGCCAAACTTGGCTGCTATTGGGGCAACTCGACCAATGGCCTTTCCAAGTTCCGCAAAGGTTGTCCGGCCTAGCTTGACCGTCTGAAACAGGACGTCGGATGCTTTTTCTGGATTAACAACCGCCGCCCCATACGAGTTGACCACGGTTACAAGTGCGTCCACTGCGGTCTTTGTGTCGGTTACACCTGCCGTTGCCGCCTTTTGTGCCTGATTCAACAGGTCCATAGCGCCGCCGGTTCCCTCTATCTGCGGAATACCGGCACTAATTACCTGATAAAGACCCTTTGTTAGGTCGATTAGATCCTTACTTGATCCACGAGAGAGCCTAATTAGCTGCTGCTCATATCTATCAAGTGATATAGCGTTCTTATCTAAAAGTGTTCCAACCTCTGAAAGTGCCGTCTGAAACTCTGTTGAGAACTTTGTTATCGACCCAAGAACTGCACCGCCACCAAGGGTAAGGAGTGCATATCGAAGATTTAAAATCCCTGCACGGATCCTCTCTACGGACGTTGCGGCCTCTTTATCTAGCCCACGAAACGCCTTCTTTGTTCTGTTTGCAGCCTTTTCAGATCCGCTGGCAAAACTCTCAAGGCTTCGCCGGGATCGCTGTAAAACCTTTTGGAGGTCTTGATCGACCGCGGAAATTGCTAGTGTTATGCGTTCTTGTGCCATACTACAAATCTATCATAAGAATGTTTTTTTGGCCTGCCCAATCGTGGCGCGTTGTGCTATACCCACTGGCAGAACTATGGAGGTAAAGCATGGCCCGTAAAGCAAGAGATCCGTTCGCCGCCTATAGACCAAAGAAGGAAGAGGTTCCTGTAGGTTCAAGTATCTTCACCCTTCAAACTGCGACACTTGATCAAGAGTCCCGGTTTCTTGCGGTTATCGAGAGGTTAGATATTGATAAACTTTTCGATCCCCTGGGTCAACTCATGAGCGGACTCTTCGATGGCGAGTCAGCTTCACTGTCGGGCTCCCTAAAGGTTATTCCAAAGATTGCCGAGGTGGGACCGCAGATATGGTCTGCCGCACAAACTGTTCTTGGTCAGCAGTTCACCCCAGCGGTTCGCGATGCGTCAATTGCGCTTCTGGACACTCGGGTAAATAGGGATATGCTTTCCCGCCTTGAGTTGCTTGATGATGGTAACTCAGAGCCTGAAATTGGTGGTAGTGGCGAGTATCTTGGGTGCCCAGGTGTTCGCGCTTTTATTGCCGAAAACCTCACGCTACGACAAGCTGTCTATATTGTGCGCTCTGCCTGGACCATTAATGGTTACGGCGAGATTGTGGGAAACCTGATGCCCCTGATGATGATGGAGCCAAGCGATCAGGGGCCGGAAATCGAACAGGCTTAAGCCGTCTTGAGGATGAGCTACCCGAGTGGCTTCCACCGTTAGCCGTTGTTGTTTCTATTGTTGCCCAGCGGGCCGGGGTTAGTAGTGGTCTCTATTTAACCACGCGAACTCGGGTAGAGTTTTCCAATGACCTGCAAGCCTGGATCTCATCATTCAGCACGCCGTTCACCTTTATTGCGGGCCAGTTTACCGGGGCCCTGGACGGTGATTCAGCCCCAGCCCTGCCTGATGATGCCAGCGGCCATGATGCGGGCCCCAGCGGGCCAGCAAGCGCCCCTGGACGTAGTGCGCGGCCTTACGGCTGGTACCGTTCAAGCCCAGGCCGTAACACTGTATATAATTTAGACACAAAAAATCCCGCAGAAGCAGAAAGGCAGGCCTCAATGCTACGCGGGCTTTTTCGAGACAGCGGAAGAGGGGCCGTAACTTCGGCCCCCCTTGCCTAGCCGTTTTATGCAGCGTTAGGGTTACGGGATGATCCTGCGCCCTCTGGGTCGCTGCCACCATCGGCGAATGGTGCATAGATGTGGCCAAGAGGCTTGTCCGTATCTCCACCGAAATCGCCATTGCTGTCATCAAGAGCAGCAAACTCTACCGAAGTGCCGACCACAGCTGCGTCGCCGCCAATGCTCAAAGCGCCAGAGCCAACAGTCTTATAAAGAGCTGCCTCCATTACAGCGTTATCACAACGCTTCCGGCGGATAACAAGCGAGCCCATTACGGCATCAAAGGCACATGCAGCACCAGGGTAGATGTAGTGCTGATCCGCATCAGCATCATCGACAACGCCATCCTGGCCAATTGCGATACGAAGGTTGCCGACATAAAGCTCATCCATCTGACCGGAGAAGCGCATACCAACGGACGCCGGTGAAATCAGCTCAACAACACGAGGAAACGTGGTCCCCATGTACTCAGTGTCCTCACGCGACAGCTCCAAGACGCCTTCCTGAATCGCGCCAAGGTAGAAGATGTTTGCTGCCGCAGCAGCCATTCCGCCTTTCCGAAATTCTACATGAGACCAATATCCCTGGAATAGGTTATTGGTTGAGCCAACGCTCTGCTTTTGAATTGTAGGTGCAGCCATTTTATTAACCCTCCAAGGTTAAGTATAGAACGCAGCGGGTCCAGCCGCATCCTGTATTGTACGAAACGCCATTGTTATCGTAACACGTCGAAAATCTTGATCAAGTGAAAGTCGAACGCGCTCTTGCGGAACACCAATATCACCCGTTGGCGTCTGCATCAAAAGAAACATGTTTACGTTTACCGGATTAAGTGGGTCTGCCGCAAAGTCTTGGACCTGAATGTAGCCCCGCTGATTGCCCTGCCCATCTACGCCTGAGAACAATGAAAGGATCTCATCGGCTATCGATTCGACATACATTCCAAACGCATCTGATGTGGCGCTGCCCTCTTCACCGATTCGGCTGTAGCAGTCTATTTGCAGTGTTGTGAAGCCCCGGCTTCCAGCCCGCTGTTGTATAAAGTGTGTTTCTACCCACGCTCTATCTATGTTGCCGGTGCCGCGAAGGTTGTCTGGATCTGCAAAGCTATAGTCGTGATAGACGGGTATGGCGTCTGCGCCAACTTGCACACTGTTGCCGATAACGCTTTGAATGGTTCGCCGTATATTTGCAATTGATCTGGTAGCTGGTAATGGCATTTTAAATCTTTGTTAATGCCCCGCCAATGATACCCTGTAAACGTGCAGCAAGACGAATTGCATCTCGCGTCGCCTCCAGGTGCGCGGTACGTCTCATTGCATATGGGCGAGTTCCTGGGTGCATAACTTTCTTGGTAAAGACTTCCGTCCCATCAACCTCAAACCGGAGAAAAGGGAACCGCCTTGGTGATATCAGGTGTGGGCTTGTTCCGTACTCTAGAATATCTAGAAGGTTTGTTTTTCCTCCGCGATACAAAATTGTGGCGTTTGCTTTTGGGTCCTTGTTTACAATCCCATAGGTAACACCGTAACTAAGTCCGCCCACAGATTTTTCTTTCCTTTTTATCTCCCAGCCTGCCTTAAGCTTTCCTGTATTTGCGGGTGTTAATTCTTTAACTGTCTTTAAAGACTTTTCTGCAATCTCTTTAACGCCCTGTTCGGCGACTATGAGAATCCTTTTGCCCCTTTCCGTGAGCTTCACGCCAAAGAAAGCAAATGACCTGTCCCAATCAAGGCTAACTCTCATGCAACGGACTCCCTGCAATACTCGACCTCTACACGAACAAGCCCAGGGCCAGGAACGGTTGTTGCTGATTTTACCTCAAATTGCGCGAGGCCATAGAGCGGATCGTCATACTCAATAACATCAGTGGGAACCACCCTGTCTGCGCCAACGCCGCCCCCGGCGGGCACGTCTGCAAGGAGGATGCTTCTCTTTGCCTCTCTGATGTTGACGTCTGCCGGTGTTCCTTCTTCGTTCCATTTGTTTGGATGGAATACCGTGGCCGGAATGTTTTCGAGTCCTGCGACTGCGTTGTACTGGCCAACAATGCCGAGCGCAGTATTAGCGGGGGTGACCTCCTGCCTTCTTAATACTGACACAACCTTAGGGATTCCGCTTGTCGCTTCTTCGCCAAGTTCGCTTGCAATTCGCGCGGCCTGACGTGTGAGTTCATGGGCATAGTTAGTGCCCATCTCTCCTAGCCAGTTGTTTAAGCCTGTTCTGGTTTGTGCCATTGCGTCCGCCTATCTATAAGATAAGAATAGAAGCAATATTCAGTCATGTAAAGGTTCGGCCTCTTTTGGTGGCTCTGTATCTTCCTTGGGGGCAGGTTTTACCTTTGGTTTTTTCGGGGGGTTTAGAACAAGGGTGATAAAAGACTGCCACTCGTCTGCCTGTCTATCCATGTTAAACTCAAGGGCCGTCTCGCGCCCCGCAACGCCGAGCTGCCTACGGAGCTCTGGCTTTTCCACCAGCATTGAAACTGCGTCTTTGATTGAGTCTTCATCTGTAAGGATGCAGTTTTCATCTGTGGCATATTCTTCTACGCCACCGTTTTTAAGAGAAACAAACGCTGCACCAGACGCCATTGCCTCCAGACCAAGGCTGCATACGCCCTCTGAGTCACTTAGGCTAACCACAATATCTACCGCTCTTAGGGTTTTGGCTAATGCGGCCCTGGTTAGGCGTCTGTGAGATTTATCAAGCGTTTCCGCTTTTATGTCCTCACCGAATACCTCAAGCGAAACGGATGTAGAGTGCTTCTCTCTTAGGAATGAAAAGAGATCATGGATTCGCTTTGCCCCCTTGTGCTCAATAAAAGATCTGCTTAGAACAAGGATGCGAACAGCGCGAGCCTCATCTCTTGCTTCTGGGGGGTAAAAGAGGTCTGTATCTACGCCCGTCTGAATTTTTCTAAAGCCTGCAAGGGTCAGCTCCTGTTCGGCGCTGTTTTTTACGTAGCTCGAGGCACACACTTTCTGAAGAATAGAAGTATACTCTTTTGAGTCTGGCGGGCTAACCAGCTGCATGCCGCCAAACCTAATTGATTTGTCCTCCCTGTCTTGCCAGTAGGCAACAGGTAGAAGCTGCTCATTTGCTTGGCAGGCCCCGGTAACAAGAGGGCCTGACGTCCAGTGTGTCGCTACATTTATGCCACCACCGAGACAAGCCTTGTCTGATCGACCAATAAGAGACCTTCGGTTTCTGAATTTAATTCCTCTTGCAAGAATGTCGTGCTTGCTGTGCTCATTGCTGACATAGGCCATTTCAACATTCATTCCACGCAGGGTGAGCCTATTCGCCAAGTCAACAACCGATGTTAATCCGCCATAGTGATCAAGGTACTGACTGGTAAAGCAGACACCCTTGGTTTGCGTATTGTTTGCCTTGATAGAACTATATTCAGAGCATCGCGAACCCCAAAGGGACTGCCTCTTTTTTGTCACAATCTGAAGGCCTGGAGACCTTAAATACAGATCGTGCATTTCCATTTTTGCGATTGCGGGATTGTCTGATGCACTTGCCCCAAAGTGGTATGCATAAACACTCTCTACTACGGCAGACATGTCGTCTTCGTCTAAATGCTCTTCTAAAAAGACGCCCGTTGCCAACCCTTCATCTGGAGGAGTGGCACCCATAAAAAACTCTGGAGATGTAAAGCAGCACGAAATGTCACAAAGGTACGCCTCTGGAAACGACTGTGCCTCGGAGAACTTGCTTGCCAATGCCTCACAAGCCTCACTCCAGCTAAAGCCCTTTAACGCATGTGGGATTCTATCTTTTTCGGCAAGAGCAATTGACCCAGATAGCAACATGTTTGACAGCGGGAATAAGACCGCCGCGCCCGATAGCGACTTTGCGTCCCTCATCTTTGTTAGCCAACCTGATGGCAAAAGAACATCGCCATCAACTAGGGCAATCTCTCTGCACCCAGACTCCAGAGCACGCTGGCCAACAAGCCTGTGAACCTCTACTCTTGACCCAACCTGAACTTCATCAAGCGACCATCTGTCTCCAGCTTTGCCTATGAACTCCCTTAGCCTGTCTAGCGTATAGCTGTCACAACGGTCTGCCGTAACAATGAATCGTACACCTTTTTCGCTAGTGCCTTTTTGGAGGTGGTCAATTGTTAGCTTTGCTAAGTCTGGTCGCCCGTCTACGTAAACAGAAACAAATGTCTTTGCGGATTTGCTTTTCTGCTTGGGCTTCTGCCCCGCTTTAACGTCTGTCACTTAAACCCCCTTGGGAATATGATTAGCTATGGCATGCTTCTGGCTGGACGTAACGGTGGCAGCAGACCCTTCCATTTCTTTTCTTCGCGCTTTGCCATCTCAAGGTGTGAGTGTCGAGCCCCCGTTCTCATTGACACTCCCGCCGAAGAGTTTACTGACTCTAGAGCACCGCGACCACTGGCCAGCGCTTCATGAAGGGTCTTTTTAGCCCAGCAAAAGTAGGCATTTGCATACTCGTCTGTCACATCTTCGATGGTGTCAAACCTTGCCTCTGAGAACGTGAAGTATACTTTTTTAACTGAGGATGGGATGGGGTCTAAATATACAGTGTTTGTATCCCAAACGATTGCAGACCGGCCATAAAGCTTTCGCTCGTACTCCCTTTGCCTCTCAAACCCAAGCAGCAAGGAGGGGCTGTATGCACGACGAACACCAAACTCGTTTACGTTTTCGGTTAGAAGATAGCGCTCAATTAAGCCATTAAGCTCTATTGGAAGGCATGGCTCAGTGTCACTAGACCAATAAACCTTTAAAACCTTATACTTGTCAGCAGGGAGAGGGTTGTATACCTGCTGATCTACAACCGTGTCGAAGCTACCAACACCACGAACAAACCATGTAAGATTAACCATTCGTAATGCCTCTTCAAGACAGTCGTCAAGAAGCGAATCGTTAATTAGCGCCGTATCCTCAGCGTGCCCTACGGCACGCCTAAGATACGCACGCTGTACTACAAGGTTCCCAACAGGCATTATACATTAGCTCTCGTCTTGTCCACGTCGTATCCAAGGTTAGCCTGGGCACGCCCATGTAAGTAATCTATCACAAGTGTAGCGTATTGGGTAACCTCTGGCCGATTATCGAACTCTGTAATATACCTACGCACCCCTGGGACAGTCTTTAAGCCCCTAGCCATAAAGATCTGCGCCTGCCGAATAGAATGGTAAACAGGCCGACCAAACATCTTTTGGCTCTTGGGTGGTGCCCACGAGCATGTGGGGATTGTAATGTCGGTGTTCTTGTCTACAAAAGACTCCGACTCTCTTTTCCCAGGCTTGTGTCGCTTTGGCTCAATGACCCACCTAAAGGTGATCATTCCTGGCTCTCGGTTAGGTGTCGGGGTTGTGTACTTCTTTGCTTCCCGCATTGGCATAAGAGGTGTAACACCGAAGGGTTCAACCTTCACACGTCTATGGCCTCGTGCATGGCCCACAAAGATGGTGCATGGCGTCATGGCGAGATTTACAAGCCTCACCATTTCCTCTTCCTTGTTTTCCTCTGCCAGCCTTGCCGCTTTGTTTAATTCCTCACGTGAGACACTTGGCTCTACGACGCTATCATCACTCATTAGACTCTCCTGATGTTCATGGCACACACTGGGACATGAGTATGACAAATTTAGTCAGACTGCAACAGTGTTAAAATTTCCGACCTCGCTGTGGAGTCATTTCTAAACACGCCCCGCATTGCGCTTGTTACCATTGCTGACCCAGGCTTGTGGACACCACGAGTCGACACGCAGAGGTGTGAAGCGCTAACAATTACGGCAACCCCTCGTGGCTTTAGGCACTCTTCAATTGCATCGGCAATCTCAGCGGTTAGTCTTTCTTGCACCTGTAGCCGCTTTCCGTATGAGTTCACAATTCTTGCCAGCTTGCTCAAGCCTACCACCCTCTCGCCGGGGAGGTAGCCCACATGGACATGTCCAACGATTGGAACCATGTGGTGTTCGCAGTGACTCTCTAGCCGAATGTTTCGCATGGCGATTATTTCATCGTAACCGCCAACTTCACCAAAGGTTGTTGAAAGAATCTTGTGGGGGTCTTCGCTGTATCCAGCAAACCATTCTCCGTATGCTTTGACTACACGCTTTGGTGTATCAATAAGGCCTTCTCTGTCTGGGTCTTCGCCTATGAAGCTAAGAAGCGTTCTTACGGCTTTTTCAGCATCTTCCCTTGTTGCTCGCTTGGTTGTCATTATGTTGCCCTTTTGCCGTTATAGGCAGTGATATGTGTTCTACTTATAACCTTAAATCCGTGCGTTAAGGCTAGGGGGTATAGCCACCTAAGTCTTTCTGACATTTGGTCTACACTCGTGGCGCACGGCATGATTAATGTCTCTGATAGCTCTGCGCCAGACTCTTTGCTCAATTCGATGGCGGCTTCGAGGTCTTTCAAATCTTTAACTACAAGCTTTAGCTCTGTGTTGGCGCTCGACTCTATCCACTGTCGAACAATTGCCGAAGCTGGAAGAATTTTTGCGTTTGCGCTTGGTAGCTTAGGGGAGAGGTTCCATATTACGCCATCGTCGCTCACATTGAGCCATTCATCGGTAGGCTTGAATATACATGCTGTCTCTATTTCAACTGTATAATCCATCGACCGCAGTTCGGCTATGAGTCCACCTAGGCACTTTTGAACCATTGGTTCGCCGCCAGTTATCACAACATGGTTTACCACCCGCCGTGACTCATTGATCCCATCAATAAAGACTAGACCATTCGGGTTTCGGGCAACCCCCTCTATCGTTGCAAGAAGCTCAGGTAGATTTGTTCGTTCGCCTTTTTCTGAGCCGTCCCATGTGTAGCTGGTGTCGCACCACTGACATTTAACTGGGCAGAGATGAAACCTAACAAAGACGCATGGGGTTCCATCTTTTGGGCCCTCGCCTTGTACTGCGGCATAGACTTCGTTTATTTGAGCCCTCTGTTTCACGTGAAACCGTCCGTCAGGGTAACCCTTGCGCTGTTCTTGTCATTCTCGCGAACCTCAACAGAGTGAAGCCATACGCGCCCATTTGTTTTCTTTTGTACCCAGTTGCCGACCCACATCATTACATGTTGAGCGGTGCCCTCCATGCCAACATCTTCAAAGATTACAAGACGGCAAGCCCCGGCGCTTTCTAGTTTTTGAAACTCGGGTATTAGGGGGTCGTCGCTATCCAGTAAAAGGGTGTGGTCAAAGTTTTCTGTTAGCCACGCTTTTACATCCTTTAGGTGCCCGAAGTCTAAAACGAAGCCATTGCCTGTTCTCTCATTGCATCTAAACCAAAACGTAAAGCTTCTGCTGTACCCATGGATGTGAGCACAGTGC
>CETC01005381.1_pt1 | contig 44397 bp, 31 predicted proteins | sample 326911 | NCBI WGS metagenome assembly CETC01 (sample SAMEA2622694, study PRJEB7988) | marine metagenome | isolation source: saline water (ENVO:00002010), including | reverse complement strand
CATCAAGATACATAACGCCAATTTTATCATCAAATTTACCCGCTTCTCTTGTTGCGTTTCGTATACCAAAAATATTTAAATTATATTCACCACTAGGAAAAAACTTATATCCTTTAGCTTTATATGCTAACTGTATAGATTGTGATATTGTCATCTTCTATTTCTGTTTATTGTTCTTCTTTGTGTTTTTTGTCTTACGTTTCTTCTTTTGTATGGTCCATAGTTAGCATTTTTAACTACTCCTGCGTTGTTTTTAAGGTACCCTCCTACTAATATCTTTAAGTCTGACGAGTGAGGAACCCCAAGACCCTGACCTACCGTCAAAAAACCATTGACTAAAGCCACTTCTCTATCTTCAACAGAGGCTTTATTGTAAGCTTTTATTGCGTCTGCTACTGTAAAAGGATATTGAAAAACAGGATGTATTGTGCTTGCATAAGAAGGAGCGTAAGTCATGTTACTCATCCATGAATCAACTACACTGTTTATAGACACTGGCTCTTCTTTTACATATTGTCTTCCTGCGGTTCTTGCAAAATTACTTACAAAAGCGTAACCTAAAGAGTTCCATCTACCTAAAGACGTATTAAACAATATAGCTTCTACTAAACCATTTGTCCAACCTATTCTTTCTCTTTCTCTTCTTTTTTCATCGTCGTCCTCTGAACCCATCCATTCCATAAAGTAACTTGTAATTACACCCATAAGTTGTGCAGACACTACAGAATAAAACATTATAGAGCCAGCTCCCGCGAGCAATGAAGAAGTAGCTTCTTTTTTAGTCATGTCTCCGCCTGTGTAATTAAACAAACTTCTGTGTGCGTTAATGTTATTATTTGTTAAAGTTTTTCTAAACGTGCTAAATAAGTTAAACAACATTCCTTCTAAACCCTTTCTACTTCCTGTAGGTATATCTTGGTCAAACTTTACAGCTGGCATTACTTTACTAAGTTCTATATCTGTGTTGTTCACAGCTTCTTGCATAACAGCTCTGTTATTTAACATCCAATTTTTGTCTTTTAAATTATTAACATCAAAGTCTTGTTTTGTTAAATTTTTGTATTCAGTTTGAAACACCTGACCCCAAACTAATTGCGTTAGATAAACGTCTGGTAATCTTACTAAACCTTGCGCGTAACCTATTAGTCCGCTAGTTATCTTGCTTGCCTCAAACAAACCTCTTGCTACATCTTTACTTTTAAAACCTAAAACGCTTTTTTTATCACGAATACCAGCGTCTAAAGGAGAAGCGCCTGTTCTTTCTAAATCAAAATAAGACATACCACCTTTAACAAATCTTTCTCTAAAGGCAGAACCAAAAGTTTTAGTAATTTCAAAAGCATTTTTGTAAGAGCTCATCATACTTTCTATTCCTAATTTTGTAAAAGGTATTTTTCCTGCTTGTGAACCAAACAAAAGTATAGTGTTTGCTCCTATTTCTACAAACCTTCTTACGTTAGCTAATAAACTTAAACTTAAGTTTGTAGCTAATTGAGAAATTCCTTTTTGTATCGTACTTGTGTCTGTAACGTAGTTGTAGTTATTTTCTACTTTTTTCTTCACCATATTTTGAAACAACTCTAATATGTCTCTTGTTCTTGTGTCTCCTAATTTTCTTGCTATTTCTATAGTCATACCTACATCTTTAAGACCTTCTTTAATGTAATAATCATCTATAGTTTCATGTACAGCAAACGATATAGCCCTATCTAAATCAAAATGAGCTTTAGCTCCAATAGGTGTAGTTGGAGTGCCATCGTTGTTTTTATATATTTGTCTTGATATAGTTGTTTTAGCTGGTGTAACAGCAGATGGATTAAAAATAGAAGCTATTATAACATTAAAAGCTTTTAATAACGCATCTAAACCACCTTCTTTTAAATTTATTACAGGAACGTAATTTGAAAATAATTGTATTTTTTCTTTAAGTCTATATTTTTGCAAATAAGCAACTTTGTCTTGTAAATTATCAAAAGTTTTTCTAGCAAAATTTATAAAAGGCATATAATTAGATTTTTTAAATAATGATTCTAGTTTAGCAACATCTAACATGTTAGCGTCTGATTTTTTAAAATCATTAAATAAATTAATCATGTTTACAGAATCTTCGTCTTTATCCTGTAGTCTTGTTTTTATTAAACTTGTATATAATTCTGGAACTCTGTTTGACAAAGGGTTATTTATGTATTGTTTATGTAACATATACATATGACCCAGTATATTTAAATCTCTTATAGTGTATTCTTTACCTTCAAACTTTGTAGAAAATTTAAGTTTTTTTAAAAGTTTTGTTTTTTGTATGTTAATGTTTTTTTTGTAACCTTCTGCGGTTCCTTGTTTAACTCGTATAATTTGCAATAATTTTTTTACAACTTTTCCTTTAATTTTTCCAAACATTGGAAAAGCACTATTAGACATTACTTGGTCAAACTCTTTTTTTAATTCTCTTTTATCTACAGCTTCTCTAATCCAACCTAAGTCTTCTTTTGTTCTGTATTCTGCTCTAGCTTTAGGGTCTCTAATCCACCTTCCCATGTCATCTTTTAAAAACTTTAATTCAGAAGTTTTTTCTATCAAATCTGCCGCCTTAACTGTATTTATAAGTTTTTTTAATATTCTGCTGTATGTAGATGGAGGCATATAACCATTTGATATAGCATCTAACGTAGTTGCTAGCTTTTCTACTTCATGATTTTCAAACGTGTCATTTAATACTTTTATTTGTGTTTTACTAAATCCGCCTTGAGGCAAAGCTTCATCTATTGTGTCTATTTCGTTATTAGTTATATTAAAACCTAAAACGTTATTTTTTTTAGTAAAATACTCTAATATTTTTTTTCTTGATTTTTTTAATACGCTGTTTAAATTATTAATATTTTTTGCTTTTCTTATTTGATTTTTAGCAACGTTACCTAAAAGTTTTCTGTTAGTTTTTAAATTATTTATAACTTGTTTTATGTCGTCTACAGGAAGAGTAGATTTTTTTAATGCTTTTTCTATAAGCTCTATGTCTTTATCAGATAAAACATATTTTTTTAAATCGTTTTCTGTTTTAGTTTTTTTGCTGATAATTTCTTCTGCTTGTCTAACTAAAAAACTTTTTATTGATTTTATTTCAAATTTTGTGTCAAGGTTTTTTTCGCCGTGTACTTTTTCCATTTCTACAGCTCTTTTTTTTATGTCTTTTAAATTAGTTTTTATTTTATTTTTTTCGTCTTCTGTTAATTCTTCTTGATAAACTTCTTCCATAATTTGAATTACCTCATCATTTTTTAGTTTATTTATATTTACATCTGGATATAAAGACACGTAAGAAGATATTTCATCTACATATTGTTTTGTAGAATTAAACCTTTTGTTTAATTCGTCGGCTAAATCTTTTGCTTTTACAACATCGTCTCTTGTAGGCACTGTTTTTTCTATAAGGGGTAAAACAGCATTGTGAAAATCTCTTGCAACTTTTTTAGAACTTTTATATAAATTATATCTAGATAATATCTCTATATCTTCAGCAAACTCACCAAAAGACACGCCAGCTTTTCCTCTTACGTATTTTTCTGTTAAACCCTTTTGTATGTTAAATGCTGAAGCCCAAGAGTCTTTTACTATAGGTAAATTTTTTCTGTATCTTAAAGACCTGTGATAAAAAGCTTTTGATTGCTTTTCTGTTAATATTCTGTATAACCCTTCTTCTGTATAATTATCTCTTTGCTGTGCTAAGCTGAGCGTTTTATAAAGGTCTGGTTTATCTTCTTCGTTGATGGACCCTGTGCTTTCAATTCTTTTAAAAATTGTCTGCCTATCGTCTCTGGAGATGTATCTGCTGTCAACTGGGGAGTATTCTTTTTTGTCATAATTAACGTTTCTTTTGTTTAGTTCTTGTATAAAGGTACCTATTTTTTTTGACAATTCCACATCTTGAAAATCAAACACGTCTATAAAGGCAACACTACCCTCATCTTCATTTATAGAATAGTTATAAATTTTAGCTGCTTTAAGGGCTTCTATTGTAGCATCTATGTTGTCCCTACCCATAAATATTTTGTATTCGTTTGCGTTGTGATTTTCAGAACCTTCTTCTACATACTGACCCGCAATAGTTGCTTCTTGCACTTCTGGGGCTAATGCCGCAGCCATAGAAGCAAACTCCATAGCATCTTCTATTGTAGGCACTGAATCAAATGCTCCTTGACTTTTAACAAGTCTTACTACATTAGAAACTTCTATTATTTTGTTTCCAGCATCGTTTTCATACCCGCCAATTATATCATCTACTAAAGCAGTAAATCCCATTTGCTCTGCTAAATTTCTTAAAGACTGTGTATATGTTTTATAAGAAGTAGTGTTTCTAACATCAGCAGCTTCTTTTTGATTTTTTACAGTTTGTTCAAAATATGGAGCTACTATAACATTTTTAGTCTCGTCTCCCTCTACTAATGCAGTAATAGTTTGAGGTGTTTTTTCATCAAATCCCTCTATTACTTTTTGTTTTTCTTCTAGTTCTCTGTTTAATATATTGTCTGTAGCTAAACCAAAATTACCTGTGTTATATATTGATTTTATTTGATTTGGTTTAAATGCTAAATAAACATTATAACCAAACTTATCTCCTGTAGTTATTTCATCAGCAAATATTCCGTCATACCCTATATCATTTAAAGCTTTATGAAAGTTTTGAACACCTTCTGAGTTTTCTGATGCTCCTAAACTTACAGATGGTTTAGGCACATAACTTCCGTCTAAATCTTTTTGTAGTTTTGTAGGTGCCCTGTAAAAAGAAAAGTCTATACGCTGTAACATTTCTTTAGTGTTTTCAGGTATTAAGTCTGTAACTTTTAATTTTGTATTGTTTAATAGCTGATAAAAACGAACTATATTTTCAGTATAAGGACCAATCATGTCAGCGTAATCTTTGTCTGTTTTATTGGTTTGATTAAAAGAGTTAGATGTATTTATAATGTTATCTATAACCTGTATTATGTCTTTATTAGAAACCTGCTCTCTAACAAACCTTGCATATTCTACTTGATTTCTTAAGGTTGATTCTAAATTAGGTGAGTTTTTTATTAAAGACTCTATTTGTTCATCGCTAAATTTAGTTTCGTTTTTAGAGTCTAGTAATATAGGATTTTGTATAGATACAAATAAAGGGTATATAGAACCTTTAACCTTAGAGTCTTTTGGTCCTGTAAACATGTTTGCTATAAACTCATTAGGTGTAGTGTAAATTCCTGCCCCATAATAATCTTGACCAACATTGCCAGCTTTAGATATATCATACTCATACCAATCAGCAGTAGAGCCATGATATAAAACCATAGGGTTTCCGTTTGCGTCAACAGCTTTTGATTTTCCAAACCAAGATTTAAACTCTTGTGTTTCAGTTAATTCTCTTAATTGTTGCTCTTCATCTTTTTTGTCTAGTTTAGGGTCATTGAAAAACTTTTCTACTTTTTTGCCGTCTTTTTGTAACTCAATCCTACTCGTGCTTTTTTCCTGGTCTTCCTGAACTACTTTACTCTTATCGTCAACTCTTATTGTTGCTCCACTCTTAAGAGTATTTGCTAATCTAGAAGCAAAATTTTTAAAATCTTGTTCTGTATCTATCTGAAAATCAAGGCTTTGTGGTAGTTTTATACCTATAGAGTTTAGTGCATTTATAACAGATTGTTTGAAACTCTCAATAGTTGTGAGAGTAGGTTTTATGTCACCTGATGCAACTCTTGCTAAATATTCTGTTACCGCTTCTTTGTCTAAAGTTTCTTGATTTTTTGTTCCTAATCCATCAACAAACTTTTTTATATCTGCATCTTTTTTAGCAAAATCTGCCATAGGTTTTAAACTTGCAGGATTTGCGTTTATAACGGCTTCTACTATAGGGTGTATTACTTCATGTAATAATGTTACTGTAGCTTGCGTTGGGTCTAAGTCTCTTAATGCTTCTAAGTTTATGTGTGCTGTATTTGTGTTTTTATCATATCTACCTCCTATTTTAGCAGCTGCTTTTTCAGTAATTTCTTTAGCAGAAATACTAGCAAAGTTTTTGTTGCTGTTATAAAAATTAATTTTAAAAGGCAACTTACCTTCTGTAAGTTTTTTTGTTGATTTCAATAAATTAGATATACCATCTAATAGATTTCCAAACCCTGTGTTTTTAACATATTCGCTAGCTTCGTTTGCGCTATTAGCATCAAAAGAAATTTCTGCTACCTCTTTTTCTTTTTCTATTTGCTCGTTTGTAACAGGAGTTTCTGTTTTTGCATCTATATCTTTTTGTACTTTTGCAGCAGAAGCTTTAGATGTTATTTCATCAAGTTGTTTTTGTAAACTGTCTATTTTTTTGTCGTTACTTTTAATAAGATTGTCTGTTCTTTTTGTAGACTTACCAGTTCTATTTTTTCTTTCTATTAACTCTGATTGATACATTTTTAAATCTATTAATTCAGTTGCTGTATCTGTAGCTTTGTCTAAATCTTTTTTATCAAGTGTATTAAATTCTATAAGTTTTTTTGAATATTTATCTATGTAGTTGTCGTATATTTTCTTTTTTCTTTCGTTTAATTTACTTTTTGTAGCCTGTGATACGTTTTTATCATTTATAGATTCGTTTATAAAATTTAACTCATCCATTATATCACCATCTTCTAGTATGCTGGTTTTATTAGATAGTGCTCTAGAACCACTAGTTATAAGTGTACCAGCTCCAGCTCCTACAAAAAACTGGTCTAAACCTTCTTTGTGTCTTTTTTGTAATGCTTCAAACGGGTCAGCACCATCAGCTATGACATCAATAACACCGTTAGCTATAGAAGCAGCATACTCTTCAAAACCCTCTTCTAATGCTCCTGTACTTATATTAGCTTTATAGGGTCTTAAATAAGCTTCTATTAATTCTTTTCTATTTTTTTTTGTTATATTTCCTAAAAAAGCTTTATTAGCTGTTACACCTATTATTTCTGTTAAACCTTCTACAAGACCTCTAGCAAAACTTTCTATTCTATCACCTCCACTTACATTTTTATCTTGTCTGTATTCATCTAACACAGAGTGAGCGTAACCATAAGGAGTTGCTGATATTAACGTTCCTGCTCTTAATTTATTAACAGTGCTTAAACCCCTTAAAACTCTTGAAGAAGCAGCCACACTTCCACCATACATAATAGCAACTGCCGTTGGTAAAGCTCTAAAAGTTTGTGTACCTAGTGCGCTAAAACCTATACTTAAAAGACCCATGTCTCCTTTTTGGATTCCGTTTACTAAATTATCTACAACACCATTTTTAAGAATTTCATCTACTTCTTCATTAGATATAATACCTTTTCTTCTGTATGTTTCTGTATAAAAATCTACTAATTCTTTTTCTTCTTTAGTCTCAGCCACATCATTTAAAAAGTCATATATGTTATCTGTACCTGCTACAAAATTTTCTATATCAGCAGCTATAGAACCTAATGTATTAAAAAATAAATCATGAACTACAGCGTCTTTTATTGCTCCGCTAGTTTTTTGAATTGCGTTTGTAAAATCTTGATTGTTATAGTTTTTTGTTGCTTCTTCTTGTACTGCTCTTATTTTAGCTCTTCTTATTATTCCCTGCTCTGTTATGTATCGCATTTCTTCACTAACTCCAGGGTTGTTTTCTATATATTTAAAAAGATTGTCATTAAACTCTTTGTATGTTTTTAATTTTTTATAACCGTCTTTAGCGTATTTGTTTGCTTCTGATAATTTTTTAAATGGAATTTCTCCTGTAGATGAAGGGTATCCAAAGTACAACTCATCGTTTTTTCTAGCGTGTTTTATTGCTTCAGCGTTGTTATCAAACATAATCCAATCTTCTGGATTATTGCTAGGATTTTCTACTTTAGGATACAGTGTAGGAAACACTACTGGTTTTTTACTTATAGGGTCAATGTCTGCTTTCATTCTGTGACTTTCCCTAATAAGATTGCCATCTAAATTTGTTGTTTCTAAAAAGTTTCCGTCTTTTAATCTTTTAATTTGTGTGATATATGGCTCGTCCCCATAAATAGTTTCGTTAATACCTTTAGCAGCTGTTTGTAAATCTTTTTGTAATTGTTGTTGAAAGGGGTTGTAAAACTGAACCTCATCTAAATTTACATCTACAACATCTTGTGATTCAAAAGTGTTATGAGGCGTTTTAATTTCTTCTTTTTTAAAACCTATTTTATTTACAAAACTCTCATATGTTCCCATATCATAAGCTGTACTTAAAGTTTCGTAAATTTGTTTTCTGTTTTGAGCGCTGTTCATTTTTTCTCTGAACTGCTCTAATGTACCTACATCAAATTGAGATGATAAAAAATCATAAATCTGTCTGAAGTTTTTGTTTTCTACCATAATATTTTAATCTTGTATCCATTCAAACTTACTTAAAGGTGTTTCGTTAGTTTTTCTTTGATTGTATAACGTTTCTGCAAAATTGACTAATGATGACTCGTCTGCATATTTACTTAGTATAGAGCTCATTAAAGCAGGAGAGCTTCTTGTAAAGTTAATAACTTCTGCTTCTAGTTTTTGATTTGTTGGCTCAAACAAAAAATACTCATGATTAGGGTTGTATGTTGTGTCATCTGCAATTCCTAGTAAACTAATTATTTCACTTCCAAGATTTTTTAAATTTTCTTCATTTATGTCTTCTCCTAACTCGGTTGGATTTGTTAGTGCTAATCTAATAATTTCTATGTTTTCTTCAAAGTTTCTAGCAAAGCTAAACCTAGGTTCCTTTTTAATTCCTTTAGCTAACTCTTTTATTCTTTCTTTATTAGCTCTTGCTATAGAGTCATCAACACCAGTTTGTGTTTGTGGAAACGCATAAGAACTAAGCCTTGGGTCACCTGTTAATATTCCGTTTATTAACTGTTCTCCTGTATATGATTCAGTATTTGCATTTGTACTAGCGTCTAATAAATCTCTAACAGATTGTAAGTTTTTTACATCTACGTCTGTTAATTCTTCTTCAGTTGTACTTAAACTTTTTCTTAATATATTATTTAATGTTGGAACTATTTCTTTTAGTGATTCTTGTTTTCTAATTTCTCCAGAAGGAGCGCTCTTATAACCTTTTCCTAAAAAGAAATGTTTATATTTTTCTTGTTCTTCTAGTATAGCTTCTTGTTTTTTTCTTTCTATATATTCACTGTCAGTTCTTGTTGTTTTACTATGTTGATACTCTTTGTTTTCAGCTATAATATTAGAAAATCCGTTATTATCAAAATAACTATCCATAGACAATACTATACCAGCTTGTTCAAAAGGGTCTTCTGTTTGTGGAATTGTATAGTTACCATTGCTATCTTCATTATACCGTAATCTTTCATACTCTTCTATAGCTCTATCTATAATTATTTGATTTGTGTTATATGTTTGTATTCCTCTAGTTTTTCTTCCTAATACATCTGCATTACCGTCACCGTCAGTATCTATATCATTAAAAGGCACGTAATTACCGCCAACCTTTTCTTTTAGCATCTCACCTAAATACGTAGATAAATCAGTTCTTAATTGACCAGTTGTTTTGTCCATGTAATTTGCAAACCCTGTATTTGTTCTGTGAAATTCATAATCATGTTCAGAGTCTTGTTCTGTAGATTTATCTACAACATCAGATTCTATTTGACTACCTTTATTATCTTCTAACAAAGCCCTAAGAGGAACTCTGAAGTCTATAGATTCATTAACAATTTTGTCAATTTCTTTTGTCAAACTTTCTGTGTTTGAAGACGTTAAAATATCTTTGTCTGTATTTAAAGCAAGTAATGTTTCATATATGTCAGCGCTTACTAACCCGTTACGTATTTGTGGTGTTAATGCTTTTATTTTACTAGATATAAGTTGATTTGCTACTTTACTGTTAAGAGATATGTTATTTATTTCTCTTGTGTCGTTTCTAAGTTTTTCTCTAAAATCAGAGTTATCCATATCTCCTCCATCTGCAATATATTTTTCTGTATAGCTTCTTAACTCATTTACTTTTTCTTTTATAATATCTGCGTTAAAAGCGTCTGCCTGACCTAACAAACCATCTATATTATTTAATAGTTTTTCGTTGTATTCTTGGTCTTTTATTTTTTGTGCAGCTCTTAATTGAAAAACATTTACAAGAGCGTCTTTTGCGCTTTTTGTTCCTTGCGCTACACTCCTTTCAAATCCAAATCTATTTCTTTGTATTTGTTCTTGCGGATTGTTTATAAAATAATTTACAGCCATATTAATTTTTATTATCCCGCTAATCCCGCACCAATACCTCTAAGTAATGAACCTTTCATAGAAGCTCTAGTTTGGTCTATAGCGCTTTGTTGTTGTAATTCAGCCATACGTTGATTCATTTGCAGTTCAGCTAAGTTTACGTCTCCTTGTATCATCATCATATCTTTTTGTCTTTGTGCGTTAAACTCTGCTTGCGTCATAGCAAAATCTTGTCTAGCACCAGCTTGTCTTGCCCCTATTAGAGACTGTTCTGCTGCTCTTTGGTTTGCTTGACCTTGTTGTGCAAATTGCATAGCCATTTTATTTCTTTCTCTGTTTGCTAACATTTGTTGTAAAGCCCCTGCCTGTAACACATCTGTTACGTCTCCAGCACTTCTTCTTAATACTCCTTGTTGTTCTGCTTGTGCTTCAGCAGCTTGGTCAAATGCTAATTGTGAGCCTTCTACTCTACCACCTGAAGCTCCCATAAGTGCTTCTTCAGCTGTTCTTATAGCATCTCTACTTGCTCCTCTAGCAGCAGAAAAATCAGGTCCAGCTAAATCTGCAACTCCACCGTAAGCATCTCTTGTTTGGTCAAGAAACTCAGAACCGTATTGTTGCAACCCTGCTAGCGTATCTTGCATACCAGGTAACTGTGCTTTAATTCCTCTTCTTTCTCCTATTCCACCTAAAATACCACCAATTAGACCTAATCCTCCACGTAATGCTTGACCACCCGCTGAAGTACCCATGAAATCTTTAAAGCTCATATTTTTTTTAGTATTTACTTTATTTGTTGTGTTTCCGTATTTTTGTCTATTTATTTCCTGTTATATTGCTTTATAATCTATTACCGATGATAAAGGGTTATGTGTAGACATAATTTATTTGTTCAAAATTAATTCATTTTTTCTTATAATCTATGACCTGCGGAGTTATTATACCCTACAGATATAGCGTTAATTTTATAATCGTTGGTTGTATCATTAGAATCTTTTATTGTGAGTTTAATTTTATTATTAGAACCTATCATAAAATCTCCGTTTAATATACCTCCGTTAGACCCTGTATCTCTCATTACATGAGCAAATAAATACCTAGAATCTAACATAAAATTTGTGTCGTATAAAACAGTGTTTTGTCCGTTTTCGTTTTCTATATCTATTTGTAAAACACCATTTTTAATATTGTTTGTTTGACTATAGTCTACAAAATCTCCTCCTGTTTGTGCTACTGTTATATTTTCTAATGCTACTGGAAAATTAGAATTTAACCTAAATTGTAAATGTGCTGCTGAAGAAGAGCCGTCTACATAAGTATCATAATTAGAAGATGAAGATTTTGTTACAGTTCCCCCTTTAAAATAATAAATAACATCATCTACATGTAAAGCAAGCTCTACTTGTCCATTATATGTAGAAACCCACCTGTTGTTTCTGTTGTTAAAACCTATGGCTTTATTTGCACCGAAATCTATAACAAACATATCGTACACAGGCAATATATACCCTACAGGAGCTTCAGTTCTGTTATAAAAATATTTCTTCATACCTATATCTGATATTGGCGTTAGTCCGTTACGGTTGTATCTAATAACTTTTTTACTTTTAGAATCCCACCAAAAAACATTTCCCTTGTACTGTGATACAGATTTTCTGTGAGCTGTGCCGTAACTTCCTTTTAAATTTCTTATAGTGCCTAATACCTTACCAGCTTGTGCAACCAAAGTGTTTCCTGCTCCGTCACTTAATATTCTTTCATTTAAATAAATAGACGACGTTTCGTTTTCACATATACATAACATAACTTGACCTTCTGCTTGTAATTTAGATGTTTTTTGTAAAACCTGTATAGCGCCATTTTCATGAGAAACATCTGACCTGTCAAGAATAAAAAACGATGATATGTCGTTTATGTTAGTTCCTTGTATAAATTTACCGCCGTATCTTATGTTGTTTATTTTTCTTTGTATTCTTTTTTCTATAGACCTGCTTAAAGGTTTACCAGACGACGTATTCCATTCTATTTTTCTTTTTGCTTTTGATGTTGTTCTTACTACAAAGTTTCCTCCATCTTCTACACCTGCATCATTATCAAACACTATAGAAGTTGTAACTTCTCTGTAGTCACCTATAACCTGTAGTTGTATAGGGTCTGCACTTGTGCTAATTACAGCAGTTACATTACACGAAGCACTAGTAGTCCAAGAAATTAATGAGGTTACTTTTATTCTTAACTTATCATCATGGTCAATAGTTTTGTTTATTCCACTTGCAGATAAATTACCAAAAGTATGATTACTAGAACCAAAATTAATATCATGATTTATAGTGGTATTAGCTGCTATATTTCCACCGCTATTATTAAAGTTTGTTGTGTAAGGTGTTCCTATAGCTGTTTCTGTTCCGTCAGAATCAACATGAAATAAAGTTATGGTTGGCACTACTAATATACTTGACAGCACACCAGAACCAGAAACTGTTAAAGATATACGCAATTTACCTCCCATTAATTTTACAGTATCACTACTGTCGTTGTCATCTTTGTGGTAAGTGTTATTAAACGTTAATGAATCGTTTGCAAAAGTATGTGTGCTTCTTTCTGCTAAATCAGAACCAGCAACAAACGTTAGAAAGTTACCAGTAAAATTTGGTCCAGAAATTTGACTTTGTGTAGTTGCTGACGTATAAAACAAAAAGTCTATATCTTGACCTGAGTTTCTAATAGTTACAGTTTGATTTGCAGCTGACTCACTACCAGCAACTGTAGTTGTATTTTTAAAAGGACCTTCAGAGTATTTTAATAAATTTAATTTTTGAAATATTGAATCTCCTAAAGGTTGTTGGCTGTTGAAATTACTAGAGCCTCCACCTGAAACTCCACTTCTTTGTGAAATGTTATATGTTTTTGCGTTATTAGAAAAATCTTCTTTAGTTAATAAAGTTCCGCTTTCATAAAAAATTAAATTTTCTTCTTCTGCAATTTCTTTAGGTGTATAAATTTCAAAAAAGTTTTTTTCTGGATACGAAAACGCATTTTGCAAATCTACCGCTCCTCCTGTATATTCTACGTATAAAAGCGCTCCAGCTTGACCTTTAATTCTCATGTCTAATATATTGTTAGAAGCTCCAGAACTTGATACTAAATTAATTCTAATTCTATCTCCTTCTTGATAGTTATACGGCTGTTCATCACGAAACATACCCATTAAGCTTATAACTAAATTTTCTATATTTTTTAAATCAGAGTCTGTTACATTTAACTTTAATACTCTTCTTGTGTCAAACGTAGACCTAGTTTGTCCTGTAAATAATGGGTCTGCCAAACCTTCTTCTTGTAACTCAAACCAAAATGCTGAAGCAAATCCTTCATAAAAAAATGTTTTATTAAGGTTTTTAGTATACAGTACTTGTAAATACTTTGCCCATGACGGAAAACATTCTTCTGCGCTTTTAGATAGCGTTAAAGAAACTGTCGGTATTATTGGATAATCAAAGTCGCTAGTTTGAAACGTTGTTGATTTTTCAATACCACGAGTTTTCATGGCTTCATCATAAAAAGCGTAACCTACAGCGTATTCTGAATTATTAGAAAATGTTTTATAATGTGTCGTTCCATCTTCTGTAGAGTTAATTCCAGCGTCTTGTGCTAAAGAACTAGACCCTGCTGAAAAATAATTTTTTATAGAACCTGATGAGGATACTGGAATAACATAACCTGTGTCAGATGGTACATGAATAGTTATGTCGCCTGTTGCGTCATTTACGTAATCATCTTGATTGTTAGCTAAAAATATTCTGTTGTCAGCTACCTCTATAGCTTTTGTTTCTACAGGTACATTATCAAAAAGTTTTGAGCTTATTGTAATGTCTATTGCTTCATATGTTTGACCACTCCAGGTAAATGTTTCATCTATATCAGAAGCTTGTAATGTAATAATCACATCTTCTGTTCCTCCTATAACGCTGTCTTTTATTGTTATAGTTTCTCCAGAAGCATATCTTTTACCCCCTACATTTACCGTTATTTTACCAACTGCATTTCCGTCTATTTCTACGTTTATTTCTAAACCAGAACCTTTAGTGCTGTTAGTTTCAAATCCACTAGTTACACCTACTATTCCTGTATATGTTCCGTTTGTGCCGTCACTTGTGTCATTTGTAACAGATGACGTTAATTCACCGTCGCCTTCTTTAACTTGACCTTCATTTAAAACTGTGCTTGTTTTATATATATCATCAGATATATCAAATGTATTAATTCTTCTAAACACACCTGAGTTTCCTACTCTAACATATAAATCAAGTTCTTTTGTATATAAAGGTTTGTTTGTTATTGTTTTGCTTATTGAGTATGTAGAAATGTTTGGCTCTGCTTTATAACACACAGATATAGGTCCTAAAGCTGACATCTCATTACTATCATACTTATATCTAGCAGCAAATTGAAAATCGTTTTGTTCTAAAAAATATTTAGGGGTTGAGGTAGATATGTTTTTAGTTACATCAAATATAAAATTAGGTGTGCGTTTCGCAAAACGTATTCTTTCTGGCGGAATGTTTCCACCAGGTCTTGACCCTCCAAAATACCAACTTAAAGGAGTTCCTCCTTTATAGTAGTTCCATACAGCTACGTCCCCTAAGACTTTGATGTCTGGTGAAAAGTCATCCGCACTTAATATAGAATGTTGATAATTAAGTAATTCTGATATTGCGTTGTCTTTTAATTGATATAAACGCGCCGTGTTTCCGTGTCTGGTAACAAAGTAAACTACACCTTTTGTTTCTGTAACTGCTTTTATTGTTCCAGAATAATTGTCTACGTTAGCAACACCTTCTATTTTTTTTATAGCCAAAGAACCACCCTGTACACCAGAGTCTATTACTATATTTTTAGCATCTATATAATCTCCTTTTGGCAAGAAAAATTCTTCCGTGTCTTGATTAAGCCCACCATTTGGTATAAATACATCCTTTTCCATTAATTTTTAATTGAGCCATGAACGCCTTGTCTCATTATTCTCAACACATCAGCATAAGTAATAGCGTTCAATCTTGATTTTAATTTTCTTTTTGCATTTATATATTCTTGTTTTGCTAAAGCTACTTTGTTTAAAGCAGACCTAGAGTTTTTAAATCTGCAATAGTGAATATATTTTTCTATTGTGTCTTGCGCATAAGGGTGTACAACATTAGCAGCTGAGGTAGATACCCCATTACTTACATATGTGATTGTTATTTCGGTTACGTCAACAGCGTTGTCAAATACTAACTCACTATTTGCATAATCCAATACATAAGATTGTTTTTGTGTTGGTATAGAACCGTAATGCCTACCCGTATGTTCTCCATGGTCATTTGTAAAACCATAAGGGCTTGTTGCATTAAATACAAGTAAGGTGTCGTATGTCGTTGTACTAGGGTCAGAATACGCAACTTTATTACCGTTAGCGTCATATTTTTGTGTTGTGTTTAAGTTAGGGTCTTGTGACAAAGGCAACACATGTTCACCATATTTTAAATAAACCTCTACAACGTCTACACAATCAGAAGGTAAAACTGCTCTTTTGTATGACGTTACAGTTAAAGCTGACCTTTTAACATTTATAGGATTATCGTAATTTAATTCTTCTAGTTGTCTTATGCCATAATGCAAAAACCTTACGTAGTAATGTAAAGGAAGTTGCGCTTCTAAAAGGCTATTTCTAACTATATGGTCAAGCGTTATCGTTTTCATGTTTTGTATTTAATTCTAATTGTGAAATTCTTCCATTGTTTATTCTTATTAAAACATCGTCTATTATTTGTGCTTCTACCTCTGGGTTTATTGGTAACAACTCTGTGTCGGTAAATTTAGACATATCAGAAACTAATAAGTATAAATCTACAGCTGATACAGAACCATAAGCAGACTGCGTTATATCTCTTGTAAAATAAATAGATTTACCCTCTACATAATATCCTACTTGTTGTTCAAGATACGATGCGTTTATTCCTCCACTTTGTGTGTTTAGTGATGAAAAAGCAACATCCATAACCCCCATATTTTCAGACGGCATAGGTATGTATGTGGTTGTCATGTCATTATATTTTGTAATAGCCCAAACTCCCATGTCCATAGGTAAACTTAAAGGAATTGCAGGTAAGTTAACAGAAGCCCTACTGTTAGAAGCCCCTCCAGCACTGTCGGCTGTTACGGTTTGATTTGAATATTTTACTATATTGCATCTAGGTATATCAACGTATCCTTCTTGAAACCTTTCAAATGTTTGTACTTTAAGAATTTTATTGATAGACTGTTCTATCATTAAATGCAATTCTCTAGAATCTAATGATTCTTTAGTACCTACAATATTTTCTTTATCTAGATACCTAGCGTAATTACGCTGTATTTGTTCTGCTATTTTTTTCTTAGTTGTTGACATCTCTTATTTGGTTTGAATCTACTACACTTTCTAATTGCATTATTTCAGCGTCTTTTATAGGAAAACCTAAATAAGTTAATGCTCTGTTTGATATGTCTGAAAAGGAACGTTTATCCCAGTCTAAATCTACACAAGTACCCCTGTTAACTGTTATAACACCGCTTGATTCCGTGTATCCATAAACACCTTCTTTAGGCTCTTTAAAATACACTAATACAAAGTTGTGAGTTCCAGACGATGGTCTTGGAGCAAACTCTACTTTTTTATCATATATTGTTCCTATAGGTCGGTATTCAGCTGTAGATGTGTTAATTACGGGTGGGGATATAGATGAGCGGTTTCTATCCATAAAAGTATCCCATTTAAGAAGATTACCTTCATATAAATTATTACTACTGTCTTTATAGTAAAAACCAACACCTACAGAATAATCAGACGGCAATGATGCCACACCATTGTCTGATGTGGCTATTGATATGTCTGTTCTTTTTAAAAACAAATGGTCATAATCAAACTCTTCTGTTTTCTTATAACTTTCAACCAATGAATCAAATAAATCAAACGAAGCCCTGTTTATAGCTCTGTCTATATCTACAGGAGATACAAAACCACCATAATTTTTTTTAATGGTACCTCGTATAAAATCATGTAATTCATCAATCTTAATCGCCATTTATTCTTCTATATACTCTTTAAATGTGTTCATAAAACTTGGAGGTAATTTAATATCTCCAAATTCATCTAATTTAATCTTCTCACTTAGGACCTTAACAGTATCCTCTTGATTAAAAAGCTCGGTAATTTCTTTGTTGAATTTTTCCATGTTTTTTTTAGGAATTTCAACTCTACCCTCTTCCTTTTCTGTACCGTGTTTTTTAAATATTGCTTGTTTCTGAGCCTCTATAGTTTCTGAAACTTTAGCAACACTGTCAGCAAAACGAGCCATTTTATAACCTAATTTTGCACTTACTCCGTGCTCTTCAGCACTTTTATTGAATGACATTAAAGCTAAACCTAGAGCCTGAATGTCTATTACTTTCATTTTTTTATTTTCTAACATAATTTAATTGTTTTAACAAATTTACTCAGAGTATTTGATAAATCCTTGCTATTAAGTATTAACCCTGTTTACTTACCTTCCTTGACGATTGTAGGGTTTTTTGTATTGAAGATTAGCAGGATGTTTACCCCTGCTTAAATTTTTAGAATGTATTCCTTTTCTTTTTACAACTTTTTTTGATTTGTAAGAAAATGCAGTAAATTTTCTCATTTAATTATTTTTACCTCTAGAACTACCTCCTCCTGAAGTAACAGGATTACTAGCTATTGGCGCGTCTCCTCCTCCTGTTGTTTGACTACCAACCACAATAGGTAAATTATTATTTATATTAGGATTAGGAGTTATGTAGCCAAAAGTGCCACTTACATTACCATGATACCTCCATCTACTATCGTGATACCTATAATCGTAGTGTCTATCGTAGTGAGGCACATAATATCTGTTGTCATTCCATCTAACAAAATCATACCCAACAACATGATACATTCTTTGTGGCTGTATGTCTTGTATTTTTATTTTAACGGTATCACCTTCATTTGTTAAAGCCAAAACATGAGTAACCACAATTCTATTTGAATTATATAGTAAGCTAGAACAACTAGAGCACATGCCCACTAGCATTATCATAACCAATAACGCTAATGTAATTGCCCTACCTTTTTCTCTTTGTTCGTCTGTCATTTTTTTACTTTATAACGAGTCAAAAGCACATATATCATAATCATAAATAAATTCATAAATAAAAATATAATTAAAGACTCTTCTACCATTTAACTTTATTTGCCCAATAAGCAGCAGACATTTTGCCTTTTGCAATATTTTTAGCATGCCTTGCCTTAAAGCTTTTACGCCTAGCTTTAGATTTAGAGTCTGTTTTTTTACCTGCTGTAGTTACTCCTTGCTGACCAAACCTAATAAGTTTTACCTTGTTACCTACTTTAGCAACCACAACATGTGATTTTCTAGGATGATTAGGAGTTTTTTTCGGTTTATTATACCCAGATACACCAGCACGTGCTAAACGGCTGTCTCCTCTTTTCTTTTTTCCAGACATTATTTTTTCTTAATCTTTTTTATTTTATTGTTATGAGTACGAGCAAACTTATGTGTTTTAGTTTCTCTTATTAAAGTACCGTAGTATCTTTTACCACCCCATAACCAGCTTACTTTTTTTGTCATATTATTTTATATTTAAAGTGTCTATAATTTTTGTTTCAGAATTTACAACATTGTCATTATCTTGCATGTATCCATGTTCTCTCATTATAATAGCAAAAACTATTCCTAATATTGCCACACTCATAATAATCCAATGTATATTTTCCTCTACATCAAAATCGTTCCAAATTTTATTAATCATCTTTAAAAGCTTTATTCATAGCCGCAACAGAAAAAACAACAATACAAAATATTAATATAAAAGTATAAAAAGGTTCTTGCACTATTATTTATTCGTTTTTCCATATTATGTAATTACTATTTTTCCAAAACTCGTTTGTGTTTTTAGTATTTACATTTACTGATTCTTTTTGAATTGTAAAACCCGCATCTTCTACGGCATGTTGCAAAGCAAAAAAATCAATATAATTATTTTTTACAAAATTTACTTCGTATGTAACTTCTTCTATATCTACCTCTACGCTTTCTACAAAATATATTTTTTCTAAACTTTTTTGCACACTTAAAGAACACATACTACATGTTAAGCCGTCTACTTTAAATGTAATTGTATTTAATGCTAACAAAAAGATATAAACAAGATGTATCATCTTTTATATACTTTATCTTCTAAGTCTTTTACTTGTTCTTGTAGATTATCTATTTCTTTTTGTAAAAATTCTATTTTTTGATTTACTATTTTGTCTTCTTTTCTTTCAATAACTGGCAACTCTTTAGCTAATTCTATTTCTTGTTGTAAATTACTGTATCCCATAGTGCCACTAACTATAAAACCACCGACAATTAAAATGCTTTTAATGTCAAGTTTAAAATCTGGCTTAGAATCTCCATCAATGTCAATTCCTACAGTTTTATCTCCTAGTTTTTCTATTTCTTTCATTATCTAAATATATCGTATACGTATTTACCAATTAATCCAAAAACACCTAATCCAATACCTGTTCTCCATTTTGTGGTGTCTTTTCTAAATTCAGTATTTGCTTGAACTTCAGACCATAACCCTTCCTTTGGGTCAAACAAATTCTTTTTAATAAAACGCAAGTCGTCTTTTACCTCTTTATGGGCAATATCGTTACTTTGTTTTATTGCTTTAATTTCTACAAATATCTGTTCAACCTGATACTCAATTAACTTTAAGTTATCTTTCTCAGACTTGTTCATTTACTAAACGTCTTTATAATCCTTCCAAGAATCGCTTGCTTTCATTGCAGTATATGCCTGTACAACTGGATTTTTAGCACTTGCTTTTACATCCATGTCAACAGAACCACTAACGCTACAAATCCATTCGCTTGGATTACTGTCTCTAGCTGCCTTGTCTTTATATACAGCGCAATTCCAGCTACCACTAGTGTTTTGTACCCACTTAGTTTCCATAACAGCTTTACTTTTTATAGTTCCGTCTTCGTTATATTTAGCAGGTGTTTTTTCACTTGTAACTTGATTGCTATTGCAAGACCAGTTTATACTTGTAACTTTAACATATGCTTTTGCAATGTCAATTCCCTTATAAGAGTATGCTCCTTCTAATGCCATAATTTTAAAATTTATTTATTTAAACAAAAGTAATCTAAAACCATTAAATATCTTTTGTTAAGAGGTCAACTATGTTTGTCTATGGAGAAGAATTACCACGACCACTACCACCACCACCGCCAGAACCTGCTGACTGTGATACTGCTGTAGTTCTAGTTGTAGTATCATCTGAATCACCATCACCACCACCTGTAGTTCCTATGTTTAAAGTAACAACTATATTGCCACTTCTTGAACTTCCTGAGTTAGACGCAACGTTATAAGTAACTGTTCCGCTACCTGTACTTGGACTACCACTAGACGTTGAACCACCAGTTATAGTAACCCAAGATGGTACAGATGATACATACCAAGTTGAATATGTAGCGTGTGTTACCGATATTGTATTTCCAGTAACACCACCGCTACCAACACTTACGTTGCCAGGTGATGTGCTTAAAGTTACACTATGTTGATATTTATAAAATTCACTCATAGCGTGTGGTGTTGATGTATTTGGTTTATTAGCGTTTAAGTTTGTAATATTTATAGTTCCATTAGTGCCATCTGACAATTCTTTTAACGATGTGTTTGCGGTGTTAGAAGACCTTCCCATTTCAGTATTTATTGTGTTAGCTCCTGCGCCACCACTACCTATAGATATTGCTCCTGATGCTCCTATTGTCATGATGTATAATTTACAAGTGGAACTTTATATATATCTTTTGTGTAGTATTTATTGTCTGGAGGATTGACAGAAACCTCATGATGTTCTACTTCATTAAATCCTAAATCTGAGTCATTATTCCAATATGTTACTTTACAGTTATTTTTTTTTAACAACTCAACCGCAAACTTTAAAGAATGTCTAAACTCGTCACCATATGTGTCTTGTATTATAGCATCGTATTTTATAGGCAAATTATGTATTTCCTCTATCCAGTTACCTTCCACAACATTAACATTAGATTTATCTTTAGCCCATTCTTTAAGTTTAGGAATAATATCTTTATGGCATTCTACTATAGTATGTGATTTAGGTTTTCTTTTTTGTATTTCGTTAGAAAGTATACCCATTCCAAATCCCATTTCCAATACATCGTCTCCTTCACTTACACACAACTCTGCCATTTTATCCATTATAGGTTGTTCCCAATCCATCATTACTTGATAGGTTTCATCGTTTTCAGGATTAACCCAATAAATACCATTATCATCAAATGTTAAATCTGCTGCTCTATAATTTTCTGCAAATGTTGGCATTATTTATTTTTTAATTGTTTTTTTAAGTCTTCTACTTCTTCTTTTAAATCTTTAACTGCTTCTATTAAATATCCTGTTAAGTTGCCATAAGCAACCCCCAACGTACCATTAGTTTCGTTAATTAATTCTGGCGCTACTTTTTGTATTTCTTGCGCTATAACACCACTACCTTCTTTACCACTATCTTTTTTGGTAAAGCTAACACCACGCATATCATATACTTTAGAACCATCTAATGTTTTAATGTTTTCTTTTAATCTTCTATCTGAAAAAGCAATAACATCATCTGTAAAGGTCGCTGTACCATCATGCGCTAAAGTTAGTGCTGCCGCTTGAGCTCCTGTTGTGAATATAATATTTGAAGTACTACCAGTTGCTGAATTTTGAATATAACTCCAATTATTACTACTACCATTTTTATCATTTTTTAAAGATATACCTCTACCATCTAATTGTAAAGCTGCAAAATCATTATATATACCAGTTATACCTATACCAACTTCTCTATCTTTATTTGCTGTTATTACAGCACTATAATCACTTGCTGTGACAGACAAACTAGTTGATGTTGAGCCTGATACACCTATTTCTAACGCTGTATCTACATTTTCTTGAGCTGCAATCATCCAGTTATAATGGTCTCCTGTGGTGAAGAAATACATTTCTGGCGAACTACTTTTGTGAATTAAATGTTCTGATGTAATAGTTACATCACCTGCAAAAGTTGCAGCTCCGCCTTCTGACATATCAAAAACTAAAACATTTATACCAGAACCTCCATCATCACCAACTAAATATAAATCTTTATCTTGACCTAAATTGTATATAACACCATTACCCGAGCCATCTGTATACAATCGTAAACCTGTTCCAGCGTTTACGTTTCCTGCAAAAGTTGTATTACCACTAGAATCGATTGTTAATCTTGTAGCAGCAGCAACATCATCTACAATATAAAATGAATTACTTGCAGTACCTAAATAATATCTACCTGTTCCACTTCCAGTCCTTTCTAAATAAAGTTGGTCTGTAGAACCTGCAACTGAAATACTTAATCCACTAACGTCATTATGTGGACTTGTAGTTCCAATTCCAACACTTCCTGTAAAATATGCTGTATTATCACCTTCTAATCTTAACGCTGTATTACAAGCTGAGCCATCAAACGTTTGGAAAGATAAACTATAATTATTTGTATTACCCTCAACTATTCTAGCATCACCATTAGCCCAGTCTATTTGTGCGCCTGAGTTTAATTGAAACTCTCCACCAGTTGCAACACTGCCTTCAAAAGTTGCGTTATGTGATGTGTCTAATGTTAGTGTTAAACCGCTATCAGTAAAAAACTTTAAATTATGAGCACTGTAAGTACCAATAATAGATTCTGAGTCTTGTGCATACATTAATAATATACAATCATTTGTTGTATCTTTTATTCTAATAGCTGGACTACTAGCACTGTGCAAGTATATATCTTTTGCAAAAAACGCGTTAGCATTAGCGTCTAAATACATACCAGTTGTATTGTTACCACCTAAATACAATGTATCTCCAACGTCTGCAAATATAGAAATTGCATCTGTACCTGCATTTCTAATTCTAAGCATACTATCAGAGTCTGGTTGAAAATCTGCGGTTGTTCCTACTATATTACCTGCAAAAGTTGTTGAACCATCTGTATTTATAGTTATTCTAGGTGTATAACTACCACCGCCCATAAACTCAACCGCGCCATTAAAACTCCAGCCATATTGTAATTTATCACTAGCCGCTCTTAACACTGTTCTTTGTGTTCCCCCGCTATCTTTTGTTCTTAACTCATTATTGTAGTCTAAAATAATATTTTTAGAAGAACCAGTTAAAGTAATATGCCCATCAAAATCTACATCACCTGCAAAAGTTGCAGAATTGTCATGCGCTAATGTTAGTGCTTTAGATATGGTTTCGTCAGTAGTCCAGAATTCTAATCTACCGTGTCTTTCTGTTACATCAGTCCAATAACTTCTCACTGAAGCACCATAAACTGAAGTAGTTCCAGTATAATATCCACCAAAATTTATAAGGCCATTAATATCTTCATCTGCTGGAGAAGTTGTAAAGTGTAATAAGTCTATCTGAGCACCACCAGAACCAGTATTTGTTGATTCTACTCTTATAGCATCACCCGTACCTTTTATATGTAGTAAACCTGACGCTGTGTGCGTCCCTCCAACAGATAAATTGCCTGATATACTTGCTCCTGTATTTGTTGTTTCAAATTTCTTTGAATTATTGTAGTAGAGATTTACTTCTGCGTTAGGATTTGCTACAAAATAATTTTCACCAGCAGCGCTTTGTATTCTTGGATAATCACCTTGAATATAAAGACCTACCGCGCCACTTGTTATAAAATTATTTGTACCATCATGATATAGTTGTAAATCTTTTCCACTGCCTAAAGCTATTCGTGATAAATCTGGCCATTTAGTATATAATGCTGTTGTTGCGCTGCCATCGTGTTGTGCACTACCACCATCTAAACTAAAGTAATCAGCTTGTGTTGTGTTTTCCTCTCCATTATCAGCAGAGAATACAACGTTACCATTTTGCACTTGTGACATTATATATAATGCACCAGTTTTATTTAATACATAACCATGAGAACCAGTGTGATAAACATGTAAATCATCATCTGCGCCTAAATATAATTTAGCTGTGTCGCTATCTATAGTGACACTACCTGCAAAAGTTGCATTTAATCCTGAATCTAATGTTAAAGAAGCAGCGCCGTCATTAGTTGCAAATGTCATAGCGTTTGAGCCATGTAAATATTTTATTTGACCTAAATTATTAGCATCAGAATCCCCAAAATAAATACCACCATCTGAAGATGAACCTGAGAATATTGTTATTCCTGTATGTGCAGAACCTTCAATAACTAAATTATCGAAATTAGTATTAGCGGTTAATGTGGATGTACCTGTCCTAATATTTCCTGTAAATGTTGCTTTAGAATTACTATCTAATGAAATAACATCATTTGTTCCAAAAGCAGCAGAACGAGATATTTTAAATTCACTTGCGCTTCTATCAATACCTATTATATAATCATATTGACCTTGAGTTTCAAATGTTATTTTAGAGTCATCAGCATCGTTTGTTCCTGTGTTATGTATATCTATCCCTACTTGTCCACCGCTACCATTATAAATTAAATTAAGTGCGCCTGTCATTGTACCGCCTGCTAATGGAAGTTTTGTACTATCAGTTCCCGATACACTTGTTAAATTACTACCATCACCGTATAAAGTATCAGCATATACATTTGCAAATCTAACTGAACTAGTACCTATATCATGAGAAGAATCAGCACTTGCTAATATGTTTCCTGCAAAAGTTGTAGCGCCAGTTGAAAAATTAGTTAATATAATTGATGTTCCACCACTATTTTTAAAAGCCAACGTGTTAGTTCCAGTTTCTATATAATTATTTCCTGTGCCAGAACCATTATATTCAAAAGTTAACCTGCTATTTAAAAGTACATTACCTTTAAAAGTTGCATCACCACTAGTATCTATTTTAAAGCGCTCTTGTATAGAAGTTGTTGCGTCAGCTGAAACCGAAGCTGCTGTACCATAAATATAAAACTCACCTTCTGTTAATCTTAATAAAGTAGAGTATCCAGCTTCTATTGCGGTACCTTCATCACCTGAATCATAATAGATATTATGTCCAATGTATGTTTCATCCGCTCTTGTAAATATACTACCATTATCGTCTAAGGCAATAACACTAGTAACGTTTGAGTGATATGTTTTTAATGTCCCACCACCTAAAGCTATATTCCCTGCAAAAGTTGCATTACCAGAAGTGTCTATACTCATTAAATTGCCAGCGCTATCAACTCTATCTAAATTAAGAGTATTAGCTGATTGGTCAATTCTAAAACCATAATGTATCGTACTGTCGCTTGGCTGTATACTTAAAGCAACTTCACCTGCTGTATTACTTCTTTCTCTTCTTGCTTGAACGTCACCAGCTGAGCTTATCTCAAACCTATGACCAGCGGTTCCACCTGTTGTTGCATCATAAACATAAAACACATTAGTGGCATTAGCGTTTACGCCACTACCACCAGTACCTAGCCTAAACTCTCTTGTGTCTGATTTAAGTGCTACTTCAGCATAACTAGCAGCAACAGTATTTTCAACTATTAATCCTCTATTATCGCCAGATGTATTTTTTATATGAACTTGACTAGTAGCTGTATGTGTACCCCCAACAGATAAATCACCTGTTATACTTGCATTGCCTGTATGTGAACCATCCCACTCTCCTGTAACACCTGTTAAGTTACTACCATCACCATAAAAATGAGTTGCGGTTACAGTACCTTCAAAAGTTGCATTTTGAGATTTATCTAGTGTAAGCGCTGTTGTTAAAGCCTCACCACCATCAGCTGTAGTATAAAATATCATTTTACTAGGTGCGTCAGCATTAGCTACAGCTTGACCATCTGCTACTACAGCTATAGCACCCATTTGTGCAAAATCAGTTCCATCAAATCCTTGCCACCTTATTAAACCACCTTGACCATTAGGTAAAGCTACTGTTGGCGCGGAAGCATCTCTTGCTCTTAATGATATTAAATTAGCTGTACCATCTCTTCTACCTTCTACAATTAATGAACCTCCTTCACCAGAACCACTACCACCATCAGGATTAGCGGTGTCAGTTATTATAGTGTTACCAGTTACTGTAACCCCGCTTGATGTTGTGTTAAATTTTTGACTACCTGAGTGGTATAGGTAAGTTGAACCATTATCGTGTGCTAAAATAGCAGTTGAGCCACCAGTGTTAACTTTCCAAGCATCATCTCCACTAAATCCAAATTTAGTATTTGTATTATCAGTATGATATATATATTCTGGTATTGTTACATTACCTGCAAAGGTTGCAGCTTTATCACTACCAATATGTAAAGCCTCTGTATGACCACTTACAGCGTCTGAATCAGTATTTACATAAAATCTATAATTTTGTATACCTCTATGACTACCGTCTGCACTACCAAAATAAATAGTATTGTTATTGTTTTGTTGAAAAGTTTGAAAGATACTTACATTGTTACCTTCGTAATTTGAAGTTGTAATTCCTGATTGTTTATTTGTATCTGCTGAAGTAGTGTGTGCTATATGTATTTGATGATAACCAGAACCTCTTATATCAACTTTTCCTGCAAAAGTTGCTAGACCAGCATTTGACATATCTAAAGTAAGAGCGTCGATACTTGAGCCACCATCATCTCCTCTAAATACTATATCTTCATCTTGAATACCAGCACCAATAACTAAATTACCGCCTTCATTAGTTGCATATCCATATGTAGTACCACTATCTTTAAATCTAACATCGTTTCCTCCAGCATCTAAACTAATATCACTACCAGCATCTACTTTAAAATCATCAACAGTAGCTATAGTTAAAATACCTGCTGAACTTTCTGTTAAAGTTGCAGCATTACTACCGTCTCCTGTTATAGATAAAGCACCGCCGCTAATAGCTAAACTATGAGAAAATTGACTTGATGCTTCATTAACAAAGAACAAAGTATTACCAGCACCGTGTTGTGTTACTCTAAATTGCCTGTCAGTTGCGTCATTATCACTGTCAATATCTATAGTTACATTACCAATACTAGATAGTGTTGCATTATTTTTTAATGTTATATCGCCTGTAAAAGTTGCATCCGATGCTTCAAAATTAAAATCACCACTACCTGCGTTTAATAGTTTAAATGTTTTATTACTTGATGTATTTGTTTCAAGTTTTATTGTGCTTGTATCAGGAAATATAAAATCGTAATTAGCAACGCCATCATCTGTTAATCTTAATACAGGTTCTGTTGCTGATGATTGAGTAATATCTAATTTACCATCTGCGCTGGTTGAACCTATTGCTACATCCCCTGCAAAAATTGCTTCTTGATTCAAACCTAATTTAAGAGCTTCTACTGTATTAGTATGAAATCTCATGACTTCATTATTTTGCTCGTAGGTAATCATACCTCTATACTCTTCCATACCATCAGCTCTACCATCAGCAAAATATATACTACCATAATTACCAGCACTTGAACCACTAAATATTGTTATTCCTTGATTTCCACTACCACTACCAACTATTAAGTTAGAAGCGTTTGCATGAAAATCTGTATTATCGTGATTTATTGCAACTCCACCACTTCCTTCTGCTTCAACAAACAAAGCATGCGTGTCATTATTTGCTTCTACTCTAAAATCAACATCACCACTACCCTCATTTACTACAACCTCACTTTGTGTTCCATTTTGTTTCATTGAAACTAGATGCACAGTATCACCATAAAAATCTATAACACCATCAGTAGCTTGAATTATATAAGTTCCACCACCACCATCTAAATACAACGCTTTTGCTGTAGGTAGTGTAACATCACCTTGAAAAGCAGCTAACTTATCACTTCTTAACGTTAATGCAAGTTCGTTATTACCATTTAATACAGTGTTAAATATTAATGAAGCATCTCTTGTACTACTTGTACTTGTCCAAGTTCCTTCTGCTTTACTACCCATTTGACCTGACACATAGAACGTGCTGTTGTCACTAGCATGTGCTCTAAAATCAATAAGTGTTTTTGTATCTGCAATAGAATCAGTTGTATTGTATATGTACATAGCTGTACCAGAAGCTGTGGCTGTTTCAATAGTAGGTATACCTGTGATTACAACCCCAGCACTTGTTGTTTCAAATTTTTTGCCTCCGTTATGGTAGAGTTCTACTGCTCCACCATTAATAAATTTTGCCATTTCTGTAGAATCATCATTGTCTCTTATTACAACATCATCTTCAGCTAGTATCTTAATATCATCACCATCAGACCTAATAATTAAATCTCCTGTATTATTATCAATAATAGAATTACTACCATTATGATATATTAATAAATCTTGCGAAGCACCCCATTTTGCAAAAATATTATCTCCGCCAAATAATATATCTTTATATGCCATTATAGAGGTTATACCACCATCTAAAGTTAAATACGTAGTAGTTCCACCACTTCCGTTATCAGATTTAAATATAATATCTTTTTCATCTGCGGTATTTTGTATATATACATGACCAACGCCTTCGTTACTTAAAAAAGTATTACTTCCGTCATGCCACATTTTAAAATCACCACTATCACCTAGTTTTATATATGTACTATCTGTGAGTTCTAAAGAATCATCACTCTCATCCCATAACATAAAACTACCACTAGTAGCTCCAAAGAACTTTACATCATGTCCTGTATCATCAACACCTACTGTTACCTCACCTGAGAAAGTTGTGTTACCATCATCATCAACAACAAGTTTATCTGAGCCACCTTTATCTAAAGTAAGTAAATTGCCAGTACCATCACCTCTAACATATAAAACATCACCCGTAGAACTAGCATTATCTGACCTTACAGAAACTACAGCTTGAGTATCTTCGCCAGTATGATTAGCGTTTGTGTAAAAATATGCAGTAGCTTTATCTGTTAAATTTGTACTATCAATTTGAAACTTTCTTGATGGAACAGTAACATTTATTCCTACGTTACCACCACTTGTTATAACCATTTTCTCGCTAGAATCATTGGTTAAAAATCTAATATCAGTTATAGAACCACCAAACTGAACATCATCATTAGTATCTAATGTTAATATATTTCTTTCAGCACCAGCAGCGTTTTTAAAACGAAGATTTACGCTATTATTTAAAACAAGATTACCAGTCATAGTGCCTCCAGCTTTTGGTAAAGCTGCGTTAGCAGTAGTTGTTGTACTTGTTAAAACGGCGTCTCTTGCAGATATATCTACACCATCAACAGTACCAACTGTTGTTATATTACCAGCACTATCTATTTTAAATATCTCGCTGTTATTTACTCTGATTCTTGAACTAGATGAAGCAGATAAATCTATACTAAATAGATTACCACCCATGCCTAATACAGCATTAGAACCGTCATCATCTAATAATTTAAATTTATCAGTACCAGCCATAGAAACTATAAGTTGACCAGTCATTGTATCACCTGCTTTAGCTACTTTAGTTGCAATACTATTTGTTACTGTAGTGCTAAAGTTTGCATCGTCACCTAACGCTGCTGCTAGTTCATTTAATGTATCTAAAGCTGCTGGTGATGAGTCTACTAGGTTTGATACTGCTGTATCTGCATAAGCTGTTGTAGCTACTTTAGTTGAGTTATCGCCTGCTGATTGTGTTGTTGCTGTTGTTGCGGTATTGATTGTACCATTTAAATCACCGCTAAATGTTGTTGCTGTTATTGTACCACTAAGAACTATGTTACCGTTACCTGGATTAGAACCATCTACCATATTTATTGAAATTGGTCTAAAAACCCCACTTGTCATGTGTAAATCAGCATCTACAGTAACTTCATCATTAAAAAAACTTAATCCATCATTATAAAAATCATAAGCATTATCTACTGCTGTACTTTTTACTGCAAATCTAGCTGTTGCAAAACCATTCGTCATACCTAATGTTCCTGTAACTGTTGCACCTGTACTTGTTGTTTCTATTTTTAATGAATTGTCATAGTAAAGTTTTACAGCGCCATCTTTGTAGAATAACCCCATTTTACCATTAGAAAATGAGCCATCACTTATTAATCCAATAAAATCACCATTAGTGTCAAGATATAAATTACCTGCACTAGTGTCTCTTACATAACTATTATTACCATCATGATATATGTGAAGGTCGTTATTAGTTCCAAATTTAGCTCTTACATTATCTGTAAATTCTAAAGAATCATCTGATTCGTCCCATAGTAAATATTTTCCTGAAGTTGCGCCAAAGAATTTAACATCATATCCAGTATCATCAACACCCACTGTAAATGTACCATCTAATTGTACATTACCATCAATGTCAACAGCATCTAGGTTTGTAGTGCCATTTACTGATAATCCAGTTAATGTTCCAAGTGATGTAATATTTGTTTGTGCTGCTGTTTGAAGTGTACCTGTTAAATTACCACTAAACCCAGTTGATGTTAATAATCCTGTTGAAGGATTATAAGTTAAACCTGTGTCTGTTTCTGCATCTTGTGCGCCTGTAGCTCCATCTACAAAAAGAGGATAAACAGTTTCATCTGTTGAGTTGTTTGCTGAGACAGTAATTGTTGTTGGGGTTGACGCATCAACGTAAGCCTTAATAGCTTTTGCAGAGGCTAATGTTGTATCTGTACCAGCTACTGAAGATATATCTGTATCTAATACTCCTGATTTAAAGTTATCTACTTCTATATTAGAAACAGTATTATTGTCAACGTCTATTGTTTTGTTTGTTAACGTTTGAGAACCTGTTAGTGTAGCTACTGTACTATCAATAGCAAAAGTAACAGTATTACTTGAACCAGAGGTGTCTATACCTGTGCCACCAGTAAAAGTTAATGTCTCTGAGTCTAAATCTATTGATAAAGCTCCACCGCTATCGCCTTGAAAATCTAAATCTTGCGCTGTAACTTGTGAATCTACATAAGCTTTTATTGATTGTTGTGTGGCTAAGTGAGAGCTAGAGTTACTAGCCATATTGTCTTCGTCTTTAATTACAGAACCCGTAAATACACTAACATTACGAAGTTTAACATCACCACTTTCGGTTGTATCTGCGTCTAAACCTATATCTACAACAGGCGCGTTAATATATAAAGTACCTGCTGTTGAATTAATTAAAGGGTCTCTAACTTGTATAAAACTATTAGTACCATCTTGATATATTTCTAAATTATCATCTCCAGTACCTAATCTTAATTTAGCGTTATCTATAAAATCAATACCACCTGACGTATTGTTTACTTCTATTTTTGTTCCACCTGTATTATTACCTATAGCAAGTATTTCAGATAATGTGTCTACTGTATCAACCTGTGAATCAACATATGCTTTAATAGATTGTTGAGTTGCTAAATGAGTTGCTGAATTTGAAGACATGTCATCTTCATCTTTAATAGCTGTACCTGAAACGCCTGTGTTTAGTACAGGTGAGGTAAGGGTTTTATTTGTTAAGGTTTGACCACCTGTTAATGTAGCTACTGTACTATCTATAGCTACTGATATGTTGTTATCTGATATAGACGTAGTCAACCCCGTTCCACCTGATATTGTAAGTGTATCAGTACCTATTGTTATATTATCGTTACCTCCTCCATCTACTGCAAGTGTAAGAACTGTAGATATTGCGGCTGTAGTAACATTAGTTATAAGTCCTTTTCCATTTACTGTAATAACTGGTATAGCTGTAGTAGAACCAAAAGCACCTGTCGTGCTATTTACTGTAGCTAATGTAGAGTTTAGTGTTGCGTTTGCTAGGTTAGTTACAGTTACAGTTCCCGTAGTGTCTCCAGTTTGTGTTATAGTAAAGTCTGCTACATCAAAGTTAATCTTTCCAGTTGTGTCATTATAAGTAACATCTATACCACTTTCTGTATTAGATGATACCATTCCACCAATTATATCTTGGGTAGATTCTGTCTCCGTAGTAGTAAATTGTGTTATGGCAGCTGATTGAAAAGTATGTGTTGCTAATGGTTCTACGTACCCTAACAGGTCTCTTAATATTTGTTCAGAACCTTCTGTAAGCGCAGCATCTATTCTGTCTATTAAATGTGAATACAAACCTATAACCAAATCGTATTCTTCTAGTTTATTGTTATATAAATCTAGATTTGATGTTTTGTAAGAATCTATATTTTCTTTATATGTATTTATTTTAGTTAACAACTCTGTCTGCGTAGGGGCTCTTTTTATAGATATAGTTTCAGAGTAAGCTTTTATGTATTGTAGTGTAAGATACGATGCAGAGGTATGTGTGTAGGTAATATTTATAGATAACGAGGGAGTGTAATCACCTTCATAGTAATTACCGCTATTAACCATATCTATGGTAAGCGCGCCAAAATTAGAAGTGTTATTGCCTGTTATTGCAGAAGCTCCAGATGCTGCTGACGTAGACGGAAAGCTAGAGGTTAAAGTTCTGGTTGTAATGCTTTCAGTAAAGTTTCCATTGTCGTAACCACTTGTGTTGTCTTTAAAAGAAACTTCTGGTGTAGTAACATCTGATGTATTAGATATATCTGCTACTGGTTCTTTCCATGTTAGGTTAAATGATTTTTGTGCGGTGTGCTCGGTGTTGTTAGATTCTCTTGCTGTAAAATTAAAAACATAATCTCCAGTAAGTACTTTATTGTCTATATCAAAACGTATACTTTTATTTACAGTACCGCCTGCTGAAGAAATATCTGGATTATCCCAATCTGTGTTGTTTTCTACAAAATTGTCAGGGTAAGTTATTTTAACTTGTGCTTTAGATAAAGTAAATCCACTAGACGTGTCTGTTACTTGTATCTGATAAGTTCCTGCTGTACGATTTACTAAAAATTTTACGTCAAAATTAGCTGCCATATACTCAAAGGTTAAAGGGGTAATATCATTAGATAAATACCCCTAACCTTTTCCAAACAACCAAACTATGGGTTGTCTCTTTCAGCTCTTACACGTGTCTCCAGAGCTGTTCTTTCTTCTTTATTTTCAGTTAATAGATATTCAGCTAAATCTGCAAAAGGTTTACCCCCTATTTTCTTTTTATAAGTAAAAATAGTTTTTTTACTTTTGCTCCATACAAATTTACCACTCTTAGCGTCATGTTTCACTATTCCGAGGTCAACTGCTTCACGCACCATAGTTTCTAAACTATTTGTTTGTTGTGATGCAATTCTTAAAAACTCATCTGGGTATTGTCCAGCGTAAGCTTCAACTTCATTTCTAATTACTTTAATTGAATCTGACAAAGAAATTCCTAACGCACCCGCTGTGCTTTTTATTTCTGCACCGCTCATTTCTAAAGCTGTATTCAAAGCATCTACAACAACTTTTCTGTCTATTATCTCTTCTTCTGCGTCAGCTTCTTTATCTAATCTGTAAAAAATTGCTTCGTAATCATCTACTCTATTAGGGTTAGATGTATTATAATTAGATAACTCTAAATATTGAAACATTTCTCTATCTCCTTTTCTCTTACCATTTAATCTTATCGTTCCAGCTGAAGTTTGATAAAAAATTACATCTCCAAATTCTTCTTCGCCTTTAGCTGTAACTCTAGATAAATACGCTATGTCATAAAAATTATCATCTTCAGGACAGTATGCACTGTCTGTTGGTCTAATCATTCTAGCTGAGGGTATTATCCACCTACCAGGATTGTCTTGGTCAGGTTTTATGTTATGCAGTTTATATACTGCCGTTTCATTTTTTCCTAATCTTCTTACTAAAGAATCAGGAATGTTATTATAATTTTTTGATTTCATAATTTGTTTGTTTGTCTTTAAAAAAAAAAGGAGGAGGATAACCTCCTCCTAATTTAAAATATTAGATTTCGTATTTTACGAAATGCTCATTTCCTAGAGTTTGTAAACCTTCAATAGAAGTATAAACAATATCTAGTGTATCAGTTGCACTCGTAGGAGTAGGAGCTAATCCACCAAGGATTTTTTCTCTAAACCTAGAATTTACACCGTCTTGCATTTCTAAGTATCTAACTTGCATTCTTCTTTGTAATCCACTTCCGCCATCTATTTTAATTTGATTAGCAGGAACTAAATATGCCTCATCTGCAAATTGCGTAATTGCAGAAGTTGAAGACACTTTAGGGTGACTAAGAGCAGCAAATCTCTTTTTGTGGAATGTTCTACCAAATAATTTAATAGAATCAATACCAAGCTCAAGAGCTTTAGCTTTTCCGTTACCAGAACCAAAAGCGTTATACTGAATACCTCCACTTACAAACGGAGCAGCTGTTGCTAAATCTTCATCAAATTCATTATCAAAATCTGCACCAGCATACATAAAGTATTCTGAAGGACATCTGTTTGCGTCCATAGTTCTAGATAGTGATTTTAAATCAGCTAAAGTAATTGCACCACCAGAGCCAGTTGCACCAGTAATACCACCTGAGTTTGCGATTGTATCTCTCAAACCAGAAGTTGTATTAATAGAATTTGAATCTGCATCTGTTAGGGATGAAGAAGCTCTACCAAATAACATTGCAAAAGCAATATCCATTCTGTGTTTAACATAAGCATCGTGCTGTTGCTTTAAGAAATAATAAGGCTTTCCTTTAAATTCAACTTCAACCTTAGAGCCATAAGCAATATCAGTTACAGAAGTTTTTGTTTTAAAGATTTGAAGCTTATTGCTTCTTTTTGTAAGATTAGATTTTCTCATCTGGTTTACGCCAGTTCCTTCAGCGTAAGCATTAGAGAAAAACGACATTAAATCACCGTCAGTTAAAGCAGGTAAATTATCTGAACTATTAACGGGTTTAATTACACACACTGGGTCCGTAGCAGATGAAACAGACGATACATAACCTACCATACCATTTGGATATAATGCCAAATCGCCTACAACAGGTTTTGATTCGTGTCCTGAATCACTTACATCGTAAGTAACACTTTGTTGCGTTCCCGCACCAGCTTGTGAAACATCAGCTTTCACTGAAGCTACAGCATACAAAAAGTTGTTAGTAGTGTGAAAAAATTCAGTTTGTGCAGATGGTACTGCTGCACCAGTCATATCCATAATGTCAAGAACCGTAGCCTCTTCATCATAAATATCCAAGATAGATTTTAAAATCTCTCTTTGTTCCAACGTGTTTGTAAACGATACCGTTGACAGAAACGTTGAGTCAATATTACCAGGAGTTGTTGCCATAATAATAAAAATTTAAAAGGTTAAAAAATTATTTAACTAGCGACTTTAAAAATGCAGTTGGGTCTTCTAAAGGTGAGTCACCAGTAGATTCTCCTTCTACGTCTTTTTTAGTTACTAGTGGCTCTTGGTTTTTAATTTCAGACTCAATAGCCTGTTTACCAAGAGACTTTCCATGTTTTATCACTTCGTTTAAAAAACCATTAGGGTTTTCTATAAAAGCAATAGTTTTTGCCCATAATCCCCAGTCAACGTTGCCGTCTTTCTGTTGAAAATGTTTTAAAAACTTCTGAGTGTCTACCGCATAGTCAACCAATTTATCAGTATCGTTAATCTCATAATTTAAAGGGTCTAAACCATCTACTTCTAAAGTAACAGTTTTGTTTTTTATAACATCCCTTAATTGACTACGAACCGTTTTTCTTTGATTTCTTACGGCTTCCTTCATTTCAGCATCGGAAGGTGGTTTCGGTAAATTTTTTGGTGCAAAATCCTGTTGCTCCTCTTTATATTGACTTCTAAGTTTACCTGCATCTCGCTTAAGTAACTCTTTGCCAAAATCTTTATCTTCATCATCATGCTCGTCAGGGTCGTCCAAATAATACTTTTTCAACACTTCCTGCTTAAACAATCGGTCTTTAGCTTTAGGACTCAGTTCTGGATTCTCTCGCTCAAACTTTAACCTTAGTAATTCTAAGTCTCCGACATCATCGTAATTATATTGATATGCTTCCAAATATGGTCGCAAGTCTTTATTCTTACTATAATATTGAACAGCTTTCTTTATATAATCGTCATCTAACGATTTAGCAAGCTCAACAATTTCTTCTGTAACACCCTCTGGTAAGCTAGGTGTTTCAAAATCAGAATAATCATCTTCATCATAATCTGACTTTGTTGTTTCTTCTTTAACTTCTTGTGTTTCTGTTTTTTCTGCAGATTCACTTTCTGTTTGTTTTTCAGTACTCTCATCGTCTTTGAGAGTTACATTTTCTTCTTTTTCTACGCTCTTATCGTCTTGAGAGTTGTCAGTTGTACTCTCATCAGTTTGCGTTTTTTCTTCCGCAACTTCTTTAGTTGCTTCATTTTTTTCCTCTGTTGGAGGAGTTTTTTCCTTTTCAGGAACTACAGATTTACCATCTTTGGTAAACTCTGCTAAGTTAAATTCGTCTGCCATAATTTATTGTTTGTTGTTGTAAAAATATTTTATTTATTCATCTTGAGGTGATTTGTCGGGTGTTGACCCTAATTCTCTCATTTCAGCCACAACCTCTCTGCTATCAGCTTCTATTTCTTTTTGCTCTTTTCTCCCTTCTGTTCTTATTGTCTCAAGCTCTTTTTCATGTTCGTATTTTCTGTCCATTAATTGAGCGTCTGATTCAGCTTTTGCTTGTAATAATTGTAATTTAGATTGTGTTTCTACCTGTATAGTTTGTTGTTTTGCCACTTCAGCATTTTGTGCTGCTTGATTTTGTATTTCAGCATTTTGTTGTTGCAGCACGCTTGACTGCTCTTGTTGTTTTTTAATGTTTTGCTCTATTCTGTATGCAAGCACTTCTTGAGCTTGTTTTACATTTTCTAAATTTTCAACAAGTAAACTGTCTGCTATAGTTATTTGTCCAGCTTGTAATGCCTGTTCTATTCTTTTGTTTAATTGTTCTTTTTGATGTTCTGTAGGTTTATCTTCTAATATAATTCCATATTCATGAGCAGTAACGTGAGGGCTAACTTTAAAGAACTCTATTGAGTCACTTCCTAAAGCCTTTACATACCCCTTAAGAGTTCCTTGTTTGGCTGCATCTTGGATTCTTAATGTTAAATTATAAGCTAATCTTTCTGTTAACCCACGTTCTGCATCTTTAATGTAAGATAAAGCGTTGTTTGTTGATTCTGCTGCTAATGTAGCAACGCCTTTCAATGTTCTTGGGTCAGGTGTAGAGCCATCTGTTATTTCGTTAAAACCTAATATGTCTCTTAACAACTGTATGTTTCTATTTATAATATCGTAATACTGTGCAGCTTCATTACCTAAACCGTTATTTAATTCTGTTATTGGTCTCATTGCCGAAGGATTACCTTCTTCATCTACAGCTCTGTATACTAAATTACCAGTCTGGTTATACAAATCAATAATATCTAACGGCTTCATTGCTTTACCAGCCCTACCTAAAGGAACGTTTTCTAAAGCGCCTATTTCTATCATTATACCTCTAGGTCTAGCACGTAACATTACGTTTTGCAGTTTATACCAAGCAAGTTGTAATTGGTCAGCTATTCCTCTCATTTGTTCTCCTAAAGAATAAGTTTGCATTTGGTATAAATCTGGAGCAACTAAATGATAAGATAAAGTAGTGTCTGTAAGTCTAGATTTAGCTCTTTTCATATTTGTACACAAACCGCAATCAAAATAAAAATCAGAATCTATAATCCATTTACCTTTATAAACAACCTTATATGATGTTTTAGAATATTTTTTACTTTTTGTGTTTTTCTTTGCTTTATCTATTCTACCTACAACTTTGTTTCCTTTTTTGTTTACTCTTTCCTCTAAAATAATGTCGTTTACTGAATAAAATTCTAAATCCAACACTTTAACTCTTTGTCCGTCAAAATTTTGCTGGTGTTCGTTTCCTGATATTCTGCCGTGATATTTGTCGTTTTTGTGCTTTAGTTTTTCAGATATTTCTTTGTATTGTATTTCTGTTAATTCGTCTCCAGCCATTTGTTTTAAATCGCCCATAGACATTTCTAATACCTCTCCACAATAATGGATGTCTTTAAAATCACTATCTGTACTATATGAAACAATCATATTAGAAGGATTTACTCTTTTTATTTTTATAGAGCCTTTGCTGTCAAAAAACTCTTTATATCCTCCCATACCGTAATCATGTATATCTTCTATAACTTTTTTTCTTACGTTTTTGTAATCATTTAAATCAAATATAAGTTGTAGGGCTTGTTCTATTTCTTTTGCCATATGATGTTTATAATTAAACTTCATGTGCATTTCAAGTTCTTTAATGTTGTTTGGTGTTTTTTCCCCTATAGACAATGGCGTAGTATCCATGTTGTTTTTTTCAAACTCATCACGTAATGTAATTTTAGCAGCAGACTTAGCATACATTTTGTCTCTGTCTTTATTTGCCATCTGGTCTACAGCTTGTGCTGTTACGTTATATCCGCTTTTTTTCAAAACACCTAGAGCTATTCTTCTGAATTTAGGTATTATAGGTATTATATTCCAATCTATATTAACCCACGTTTCGTCGTTGTTAGCTGCTTTTTGCGGGTCTATCATTCTTTTGTATTTTGTTATACCCTGCTTACCAAGCATATATAATTTTATATCATGATATTTGTCTTTTGCATTATAAAATCCATCTGGATACGATTCTTTATAATCTTTCCATGCTGCTTTTATATATTTAGAAATCCATTTTTTATCCTTGTATTTAGGATTTATTAGGTGTGAAGGAAATGTAGCCTTGTTGTCTAATCTCATATTACATTGGGAATATCTCCCTTATATCGTAGAGCTTACTTTGCTCTTGTTTGTTATAAATTCTTTTTTTGCCAGCACCTACTAGTGTCCAGCCTGCCGCCATAGCCGCATCAAATTTTGTTGTGTTGTTTATGTCAAATCTAAGTAAATCTTCCAATAAACTTTTATATATGATTTTATTACAGTTCTCATATATATAAACTTCTAACTCTTCTACCATCTGCTGATGTGTTTTTGCGTTTGCAGGAACACCAAAAGTTCTAGCATTTGGTAGTTTCATTAAAAACTTTTCATAACCTCTGCTTTCAAAATATTTTATTAAACCTATTTTGTTGTTTTCAGATAAAATCTGACAACCAAAAAACACACACATCTTAATCATGTCCTCATAGTACATGTCTGATGTCTGTGGTCTATGTAAATATTCACAAACAAAAGTTTCACTTATATCTGAAGCAGCATCAAATTTTGCGTATACATAACCCGCTCCATCTGACATTCTACTTCCTTGTGCTACTATGTTGTGGTCAAAGGGGTCAGCTCCAGCAATAAACTTTGTTTTATTCAAAGGATACTTTTTTGTACCTTTTGTTTCAACCGCATTTGCGTGGTTTAAAACGTTTATTTTATTGCTAATAAGAAATCGTCCATTAACCTTTGGTGCAAATATCACTATACTATCTTTTTCTGCATGCTTCCACAGTAGTTCCCCTTGCTGGTACAATTCTTGCGGCTCTCTCCAAACTACATTTTCTAGTTGTTTATTTAGCTTCATAGCGTCAAATAAACAACTTTCTCCCTCTACCCAAAACGCTTCTTCTATTGTAAATGGGTTTTTTCTGATATAGGAAGCTAATGCTCTCGGGTCAGATTCTAATGATTTTCTTTCGTTCATATAAAACTCTTTTCCCCTGTCTTCGTCTGGGTGTCCGTATTTATCATAATACAAAGTTCTATATGCAGGTAAAAAATATCTGTATAAACCAGAAATAGTTCTGCCATTTTTATTTTTAACGTTTTGGTCAGAAGCATCCCATAATCTTTTAAAATCTTCACCGCCTTGTTCCATTTCTTCTACTGTCGTGGTATACAAAGCTTTTCCTATTATAGCTCCGTCTAGCTGTAAACAAAATTGTACAACTTGGTGTCTTTCGTAAACATCTACATCTTTTGTTTTACCACACTCGTCGGCTACATACCTATGGAGTTTCATACCATCATAACTGTATGCGTCTGCTGATTTAAAAGTTATAGTAGATTCTAATTCTGCACCAGGGTCATACATCTCTACTTGTCTGCCTCTTTTGTTTGGTTTGTAAAAACGCAACTCTGATTTAGGTGTAACTCCTTTTTCTGTATCGTATACTGGTATAAAAAAATCTGGTAATTGTTTAAATGCAGAAACTACACCTTTTGCAAAAACGTTGTTTTTAGAATCTTCTAATGTTTTAGATTGTATTCCCGCATATATGTTTTTTGCTCTGGAGGTGTAATCATATAAAAAAGCGCCAGCTCTTACTGTTTTTCCTTGTCTTCTTTTAGTAAGCTCCATCATTCCTAAACAGTTAGGGTCTTGTATACAATATTCTAAAAAATAAAAAAACTCCATATCTGGAATCCTAAAATCAGGATAACCAGTATCTAACCTCCAGTGTGTTAAATAAAAATAATGTAACCCAGTTATATACGTAGCTTTACCTTTGTTAGAAAACCAAAATCCATTTAGCCTTCTGTCCCACTCTTGGTTTCTGTATGATTGTAGTTTTAAATCTACAAACTGCGGTTCTGATTTTTGCTTTATTATTTCTTTTTTTCTGCGCTCTAAAAAGTCTTCTGGACGTAATGGGCGCTCCCAGAACTGATGTAAGCGGTGGGAAGACCTTCGTGCCACACCACGATGTTCAAATTTGTCGGTACTGTTGTTATACACCATTCCCTTTGGGGGGACGTTGCATTGTAATCCGTGGACCACATATTGTTTTGATTTATCATGTTTTTGGTACATATGCTATATTCTCTGGTGATGTGATGTTTTTTATAGCGTTTCTTAATTTATCGTCATCACCATAAATTTTATCTTCGTAACCTTCTATTCTCTTAATCATAGAATCACACTCATTCATTAATTTACTTTTAATATCCAAAGCCTGTAATTTTTCTTTGTCCTGTCTGAAATCCGTTATAGGACTTAGTAGTTCTTGTTGGTATTGCCATAACACCTCTTCATTACTTACGAGCATAGCCCATGTTTTGTGGTTTTGGAATTTTAAAAAACTTGATATTAAAAAACAAGCTCTTTTGTCTGTTAAATTAAACAATTCTTTTAATATTTTCTTGTCTTTTGACTCTTTGTATCCAGAAAGCATTGCGCATTCTAATTTTCTTTCTTCTAATTCTTGATACATTTCTCTCATTGGAGAGTTTTTATCATACATATAAATAATGTACTTTATTAAACTTTCTATGTCGTTTCTGTCGTCATCAACTAAACCAAAAGCATTTGTAACTTTTCCTAAATTACTTTTTATAATGTTTTTCTTTTCGTATATGTCTATGTAAAGACGATTAAAATTTTCTTTATTAAATATTGCCATTAAACTAATTTTCTTGGAATACAACAACCTAAAGAAGTGTTGTTGTCTCCTCCTTTTTTACCTTCATTAAAAGTTAACCATTCTCTACTTATAGCCTTTAATTTGTCTACTTTAAAAAACAATATGTCCTGCACGTTGTCTATTGTAATCTTTTCTGGGTCTCTTGGTGTGTCTTTTTTGAGTATAACGTAAAACCAAAATTTAGCTTGCGATGTTGCTATACCGCTTGGTTTACCCCTACTTTCGTATTCTATAAATATATTATCTGTGCGCCACGCTATAAAATCTAACTTTACTTCTATAGTAGAATCTGATAATAGTTTTGCAATTAAGTTTTCTCCTTCTTGCCCTAATTGTAAATCGTATTTAAAATCGCTGTTAAACTTCATTTATATTTTATAATTTTTATGGTAACCTTTGGTGTTACTTTGATTTCCATTTTTGTTCTGTGTTCATCAGAAAAAACGGTACTTTGTCTTTTTTGATTAAAACCACTTAAGGCATTTTCTAAATATAACTTTGCTTCATCATTTGTCATAACTCTTCTTTTAGCAGTAAAATAAATTTATCTCTGTTAATTTCTTCGTTTTTATAAAAATATTTTTTGTTACCATTTTGTTCTATAAGTTCTAATTGAAAGTCTACATCTTTAATTTTCGCTATATTATTTATATCAAACGATATTCGTTTAGTGTCGTGTTTACTGTATAATATCCAGTGACTTGTTGCTGTTCTAAACGGGTTATCTGTTTTTCCAAAGTTTTGTATAAGTTTATGTGTTTTACATTTAGCTTTAAAATTATAAAAAACACTTTTAGCCATTATAAACTTAGCTTATTCGGTATCCAAAAGTTAATTTTTTTTGTTTGATTATTTTTTGATTTAATTTCATTAAAACGAAATGTCATTGTTGTTTCCGTTTTTAACTGTTTATATTTTACATACACTACTTCGTTTCTAGGAGCATATACAAAAGCAAAATAATCAATGTCTTTTTCTGTGTAAGAGTAATTAAAGTAACCAGCTTTTTTTATTCTAAAAGTAATGCTGTCGTTTGATGTTAGTGTGCTGGTTGATTTAACCTGTATTTTGGCTATCCTACCAGTTTTTTTATTTAATGGAACTACATCAACTCTACTATTATCACTTACAGAGGTAAATACTTCGTATCCTTGTCTCAGTAAATCACAGACAACCACTTGCTCTGCAATTATACCGACTTGTTTTCTATTCATTTACCCCATATATTCTTTTTAACAAGTAATGAAATTACACTATAATTAGCTAAATCTAAATATGAGTCTTCAAGTGGTTCGTTTTTAGCAGATATATTTTGTTCTAAAATATTATCTACTCTACTCAATTTATCATTAGACCTAAACCATAATCCCTGTAGGGATTTTTTTCTGTTTGCCGCGACAGATAAATCTCTTCCCAGAGAAATATTTGATGGACCATAGTCGTGTTGTTTTTCACAAAACGTCACATACATTTCATTTAAAATGTTTTTAAATTCACTTGCTGTATGCGGAAATTTTTTTTCGCAATATTCTACAGCTTTATTTTTTTCGTTTTTTTTCATTTATATGCTTTATTTCTACAGTTTTAATTGTTGAGGGAGAATGAAAAACTTGTGTTTCGTCTAAATTTATCATAAACCCTTCTCTCATAATTGTTTGTATGTAGTTTTTAAGTTCTATAATATCACCTATAAATTTCTTGTCTATAATTATACCTTCGTTTGTAAGTATCTGAACGTCTACTTCTGATGTAGCAGCGTTTTTTAAAAAGTCTTCGTTAATGTTTTCTACCATTTTTCTAACGCATTTCTTTAGAGAATCTACAAAGTCACCTACAATTACATAATGATATTTTTTGCCGTTGGTTTCTTTTATTTCATCGTCAGTCATATCACCGTGATAAAACACAACGTATTGGTATTTGTTTTCTATAGGTCTTTTGCTTATTAAAAATCTGTATCCTTTGTCTTTTATGCTTTGAATAATATCACTAGGTGACATATCCTCCTCAGAAGATAGTACACCCAGCGTATTATTTCGCATCAAATTGATTGCGACAGAGATATGTAAAGGCATAATACTAACTTTCTTGTTTTGTATTTTGTAATTGTTATCTAACAACCAATCTACATATTCGGTTACATCATCTCCTTTTTTGTAGTAAGCTTCTACAACATCTTTACCAGACTTTATTTCTAAATATTTAATCATTGTCTATTCCTAAAATATATTCTTGCCTACACGTATAATACACCTCCCCTTCTATCTTATTCTCAAATTCAAAGTTAGGAAGTAAATATACAACTTCACCTCCTTGTAGCATCAGGTCGTTCTGACCTATGTAACATAATTTAGCTTTAGTTGCAGATTTTTTTGGCGTAGCAGATTTGAACAAACCACTTTGGGTTAGGGTGCCAGCAATTTTATGATTACCTACTTGTACGTCTTTTGCTTTTTCTTCAACTGGTTTAAACAAAGCCCAATCTCTACACATAGTAATCCTTCCATCCCGCACAACACAGAATATTCTGCTTATGTCTACATTGTATAAATCATCGTATATGTGTGAATCGTCTACTACTAGATAATGAAAGTATACTTTATCTCCTACCTTTAAGTCCTTTTCATCTCTTCCTATACCTTCTACTGTCCCATAAATTCTTGCGTTGTTTGTTGGATTAAACATAGGGTCTAGCTCAAGGGTAAGTTTTCCATGGGACATTTCGTCTTCGTGTGTTTTCTCAATCCTTACTATTGCGCTATCTCCTATAGCTATCATATTTTTGTATTTAAAACGCTAATGCTAATTTTTCATAATATACTGGGTCTATCTTTTTG
>CETC01014756.1_pt1 | contig 44448 bp, 57 predicted proteins | sample 326911 | NCBI WGS metagenome assembly CETC01 (sample SAMEA2622694, study PRJEB7988) | marine metagenome | isolation source: saline water (ENVO:00002010), including | reverse complement strand
AGCTTCTGCATAGATAGGTCAAATCTTTCTTTTATTATCTGACCCTGCTCAAGAGCTACTTGTAATTGACCAGCCTGCTCTGCAAATTTAACTTTATTTTCCTCTGCCTCGGCTGTTATTTGCTCAGTAACCTGAACCTCTAATTCTTTTAACTCATCAGCTGATGGTTCTACAGTATAAAATACGTGTATATAAGGTATCGTTATCTTTTCATATAATTCATAATAATCAATTAATGTGTCATCTTCTCCTAGGATAGAAAAATTTTCTGATATGTCTTTATATTGAAAATCTCTTTCATCTGCTTTTTGTGAAAAACTATAATGAGAAGGGTATTGGGAATTTGCTTTTTTAATTTTTGATTTTGACTCAGGAAATTCTACCTCCAACTGCGCTCTTGGAATTATCTTATGGACCATCATAAATGCAGCATCTCTATATAATGGGTCTCTAGATTGAGGGTCTACAAAAACATCAAAAGGCTCTAATCCTCTTAATTTAACCTCTCCCATTCCTTGGTCTGCATTAGGGTCTACATAAACCTGTATATATCCAACAGATTTTGTACACGCATCATTAATAACCTGATGTATCATTTGCTTACCATCACTTATATACCAGATATAATCTGCAATATCATTGTGAAGGGCTGCAATTTTACTATCAGAACCCTCTGTCGCAACAGCTTGCCACTTAGGGTCGTTTGCTGTCGCATAAAAATTTAACATCTCTATAATTGGAATTATTCTATTAATTGTAAAGGTGGGTTGACCGTTATCTTCTAAGGCTTCTTTTTCTTTTGCAGATAATTGATTGTCAAGGTAGAAATCGTGACCTTCAGCATTAACAGTTTCCCATCTTTGACGGGTTTTTCCATTTAGCTTTAAATATAAATTATGTATTAACTCTGCTTTTTCTTTTCTATTAGCCATTTTAATCCAATATACTAGTTAGTAATTTATAATAGTTTTATGCAATAACCCAAGACTTTGGTTTAGAATATTTACGATTTTTTACTCTCCCGTCAGAGATATCTAAGTCTTTAGGTAATGTTACATACTTTACAGCATATGCCAATGCATCTATAGTATCATCGTGACCCATCCTAGGACCAAATTGCAATATTTCGTGACGCAGGTCATACATATCTTTTTTTAAATGCACACTACCTATTATTATCCTTTGCCCTAAGACCTCTTGTATTCTATCTCTTTTAGATTGTCTTGTTCCCGGTTTTTCCTCTTTAAAATGGATAGACATATCATTACGTCTTCTCATTTCTGCTATCAGAGATTGAAAAACAGGTCTTGACATTGTAGTGTCTTCTATTGTATGTAATTTTGGATGATAAATTTTTTGATAATCAAATATATAGTCAACTATACCTTTTTTAGGGTCACCGGGTATTCCTAGTATTGGCAATCCTCTTTTCCTTATATAGTCTAGTACATAGATATTGGCATCTGGGTCTATTGCGATATACATTAATACACTATAATCAGATTCTCTCCTTTCTGAATCTGTTGCGGGGTCTACGCCACAATAGACGTTTACGGGTATATCCTTTCCTTCTATATTTAAGTATCCTAATTCGCTTTGTTCGTCCCAATGATATTTTCCTTCCCATCTTCTAAGATGACCTTCAGTGAATATTGCATCTTCAGCAGATTGAACCTCCATATGATACTCTTGCCAGTACTTTGCAGGCTTTCCAGAGTCTTCATAGAATTTCTTTTTTTCTTCGAGTTTTTCTTTAGGGAACCAGCTCTGCCATAAGGATGAGCCGTTATCAAGGATTGCTTTATAGAGTATTACTTTCCACGAAAAATCTTCGTTGTCAGCGCTTGCTCTATCTGCATTAATAATGAGGTTGTTGATAAAAGAATCGTAGTGAACAGGAGTGCCGTTAATACGCAAACGACCATCAGCAGGCTCCAAAGCAGGATGCACAACTGCGGTAACCATATTAGAGTTTTTTGCACGAGACTCTGGAGTGATGGTATTATTTTCGTCTTCAAAATCGTCCAAGACAATGAGGTCATATCTTTTGTGTAGCTTTGCACCTCCTCGTATACCCGATATATTAGATTTCGAAAGTAGTTTACACCCATTCTTTGTCTCTATATCTGTCTCTGTCCATTTAGCTCCTTTTAATTCTCCGAAGTAATATTTTATCTTATCATTAAACTCAAGATGCGTCTTGACATAGTCCATATTCCCCGTTGCAAGTTTAGCTGTAGCCGAAACCCATCCGTAGAATAATGGTGATTTTGCGAAGCAAAACGCCTGCAAAATATCGCATTTTGTGAGTACGGTCTTACCGTGTCCCCTAGGCATAATGATAGCCAGATTCCGGTGTTTATAGATTCCATCATCACCTCGTTCCATAATAGTATCTGCAATCTCATAATGAAAAAACGGTGTTTCAGAACGCCTAAAATCATCTGGCAAGAATAGCTTACCAAACGCAATTATATCATTTTTCGCAAGTTCTAGGGCTTCTTCCGCAGCGTTTACATTCTGAGTATTTATATTCAAATTGTACTTTTCTGCCATACAAGTATCCCTCAGGCTTTGTAAATACTGGGAAAGGTGTGCTAGTTCTCACTTGATTCTGCGAGTTCTTTTCTCTCAATACCTGTTAACTCCTCTGGTTGAAAACCTTGAAATATTCCCTTGACCTCAGTTACTTTTTGTTGCTCTACAACTCCAAATGCATCCCAAAGCATATTTAACGCCTTAAGTCTATCAGAGTCGTTCTTCCCACCATCTACAACATCCTTAGCTGATTCAATTAAATAATCTAAGTCAATATTCAGTTTTGAGAAACTATCTTTTAAATCTTGTCTCACTAGTTTCTGTATCCTTTCCTGTTTAACTAAGATTGCTGCTTTCTTTTTAGCAGCGTCTTCATTTTTTGTAGGGTATACTGCCAAGTATGCATCAACTTGGTTTTCACCCAATGCAATCCTTTGAGCAAACCGGATTTCACAAGCTGTAGGTTCTTTACGATTAACGAGTCTATCATACCAATTCCTTCCACTTATTGAATAAATATCTCCCTTTCGAACACTATCCATTACAGCATCCGAAGATACAACATATGTCCCAGTACACGTACCTAAGCATTCTCCAGTCTTGGTCTTGTATCTACGCAATACCTGTAGAACCTTTCCATCGTCTGTTAATACCCAGTCACCTACCTTTCCATCTCTCCAATCCTCTTTATATTCAAGGTCCGGGGGAACTTCTCCAGTAGAGTACACATAGCAATTTGCATTATTAACTTTATAGGATTCCATACACATTAATTTATATCATTTATTCGATTCAACCAAACTGTTTTTTATCCCCCCTTAACAATCCCCCCTTGTTTACATAGTAGCTAATATATATATTTCTTTTTCTTCTTCTTGCACTCTGATTGCCAGAGTGAAGGGACCCATACCACCACTCTATAGGTTTTTATAACTTATCAAAACTTTCAAAATTGTTGCAAAATGTCGCTTGCTCTTATTTCAAAATGGGACGGGTGGCAAATGGTTTTTTCTCGTCGGAATCTCGTTAATTATCATTTTTTTCGTTTTTTTCTGCTGTCACCGTCGAGACTGTAGGCTGATGTGCTGTGGCTACCGACGGCTATATAATAGTAATGATGACAGCTGTGCTACCGTCGACAAACCGTAGAGCTACAGCATACCGTCAGTCTAGCGTCAGACTAGCGTCACCCATACCAACAGATACACCCTCATACAATCAATCATTATCTAAGCATTTATACCGTCTATTGTTTACACAGTGTATTACACAGTGACCACCACAGTGACAGCACGGTAGCACCGTAGCACAGCTAGGTATGGTAGTGGTTGTTTATGTATAGTGATATATGTATTGCCCTCGACCTATTATGGTATATGGATTGCCTCGAGTCTATCGATATATGTTACATCATAGCTCCTCTTGTTACAATTTTTTTTCTCTTCATTAATGTAACATTTGTTACAAAAAAAGCTTGTTTGGTATTACTATTTGTTTTTAAGTTGTTGGTAGTCGCAAACGAAACAACTAACGCTTTTTGAAATATGCACCGACACTGACTACGACGGTGCGACAACAACAGAGATGTTTCACTCTGTTGCCCTAGTGAGAAGAGATGACAAGGCTTGTAGCTGATAGTCGTGAGATTAGCAGTGAGTCATCAAGGGATAAAGGTCAGAGGATGGTCGATAGGGACAGCCTTAGTAGGGACAAGGTCAGTAGGTGACAGTGCTATCATACATTGAATTGAATAGCCCTCTTCACTGAGACAGCGTCTTAATAGTAACCAACTAACGTATCTGTTGGTGTTTGCCTCAAGGACTCAATGCTATCGAAGAGAACAAGTTTCTCGTTACCTAATCGCTAGGTGAACTAGGACTAAACTAAACAAGGGGGTTCGAATCCCCCTCTAGCGACAGAGAATTAACTAAACAAGTAAATAGGTCGACAGACCGAGGAGAATCAGATGCAATTTGTAATGGACAACGAAGGACGCCGTGTATGGATAGACGGTGCTGATGGATATAACGCTCTTTCCGACAATCAGAAGAGCAAACTAGATACTAAACCGATGAGAAAAGTGAAGAGCCTTAAGGTGAGTATCGAACAGTGCCGTCGATTCGGCAGTGCATATCAACAAAACAAACTAAATCAATCAACTAAATAGAGGGAGAAACCGAAATGACACAAGATACAATTACTGGACTATCAATACAAGAGGATTCACACGAGGACATTTGTGAGTTCGTTTTTAATTCATTGACGAAGGAAGAGCAAGAGCAACATATTGCCGACGACAAAGCTGAGAGACTAACTAAGCTAGGCTTGACGGTAGTTTATGTTCCTACTCCGACCAAGATGACCAACGAGCTAGTGAACGACCTTGCTGACGTGTGGGGTGCTAAGTATAACCAAAATCAATAGAAATCACTAAAGGGAGAACCGAAATGAAAAATAGAAAAGACACTCTAGCTGTAATAGAACAAGCTGTAACTGATATGGCTCTACGCTGTATCGAGGAAGAGAAGAAAATGCCGTGGGAAATGCCTTGGAATCCAAGTCTAAGTGTATTTGCTCACAATCACTCAACCGGATATACTTACCGAGGAGCTAACTGCTACCTCTCGTTCATATCTCAGCTCGAGGGATATCAGCATAACTCTTGGATAACATTTGACCAACTAGCTGTCAAGATGGGCTTCAAGAAGGTGAGAACCGGTAAGTACTTTTGGTATATCGACAAGAACGGCGAGAAGGTTAAGTATAACGACCTAAAAGCTCTTATGCTCAAGGATGTGGATGCGAAGAGAATGCCTGTTGAGAATTGGACGCCTAGCGTCTATCTTCGTGACGGATGGAAGAAGGTAACCTTTAAACAGAAAGCTAAGATGATTGAGGAAGGGACTCACACTGAAGAGGATTTCTGCACGAGATTCCCTAAGCAACCTAGAATACATCTTGTCTATAACATCGAACAGACCAAGCTACCTCTTCCTAAGCCTAAGAAGAAAAAGAAACTTAAGAAGACTGAGGTCGAGAAGACACTGCACGAGCTAATTGAAAATATGCCTAATGCTCCAACTATCAAGATTGATGGTCGGAATGCTTGTTATAGCCCCTCAAAGCATACTATCCATATGCCGACAATGAAACAGTTTAAAGAGAAGAACGGCTTCAATGGAACATCTGAGAGTCACTACTTTCATACTGGTTGTCACGAAGGGATACACTCTAGTGGGCATAAGGACGGCTTATCTCGTGAAGGTATTGTTAACTCAAGCATATGGAGAGACCACCTCTATGCTAAGGAAGAGCTTATCGCCGAGAGTGGTGCAGAGATGTTAGCTAGATACTACAACTTTGACACAAGCCCAGCGACGAAGAATACTAAAGCATATCTTCAAAGTTGGTTCGGTAGACTGAAGGATGACAAGTCAATTATGGCTTCGGCTCTTCGTGATGCGTCGAAAGCCGTGCATTTTATGTTAGGACTGTAACAATCAATCGAGAGGGGTGGCTAGTCTGCCCCTCTCATTTCAAGAGGAGACCATTGTGAGAATTACTATGAATGAAAAACATTTATCGAGAGTATGTGAAGAGACCACTTATGAGGATGGTCTTCGAGAGGGCAAGAGACTTATTATGACTGCAAATATGGGCAGTTATAGAGGGAGATGTATCGGACTTGCCCACAATCAAATAGGTGGTGCGAAGAGAGTTTATATCGTGAAGGACAGTGGTAAATTTAAAATATATATAAACCCATCTATCACCGAGAGACTAGGCAACAGCTTTGATAATGAAGAGGGCTGTATGTCTTACAAGAAGAGAAATACTGTTAAGAGACACGAGGGTGTGACTGTTAAGCACCTAACTAAAGACGGCTATATTACCGAGGAGTTTCACGGCAGTCTAGCTATAGTACATCAGCACGAGAATGACCATCTAAATGGTCTTGACATCCACCATCAACCAAGGAGAGCGTAATGAATACATTTAATAAAAATACTATGAGCAATATAACAAAACTATCGAATGAAATGGATGAGCTATATCCCTTGACAACATCAGATAGGCACAGTATCGAGGGGATGTTTCATATACTAGATATTGAAAATGCCCTCTCAGAAGAGCTTAGGAAGGAGAATGAATATTCTGATTGGTGCAAGCAGTTTAGAAGGGACTTGTATAACGATGTATTTAATTCTAGATGGAGCAGACTTGCAGAGAAGAAGAGAGTGATGATAGAGCAGATGTCTAACGGCTGTAAGTATAGTGGATGCAGAGAGTTTGAGGACAGTGGTATTGGCTATTGGGTATTCGATGGCTCTATGACTGACAGCGATATTCGTAAAGCTCTCGATAGTATGGGGATTTATCCATATAACGACAGAGGCGTATTTGACGAGATGGATTGGGACTGTAGTGGACAGTGTATGTTAGATGAGCCTTGGATAGAGAAGAGAACTAAAACAAGGGTACTCGTGACTCAAACTTGGTGTTACGATGTCTAGAACAATCAAACAGAAGGAGAATCAAATGGTAAAGCTATTAATAAATAGAGAAGGCAAGGCATATGGATGGGTACACTTTAAATATGCTGAAGAGATAACTGAAGACCAAGCTATGAAGATGCAGATGGACAGTGGCTTTCATCCAAGTGGCTATGGTTTTTATTCATATAAAGCTAAGGACGGCGTAACAAGTTGGAGCTGTTCTAACTGTTGTGATTAAATATAAGGAGAATAAGTAATGGAATTATACGAAACTGATTATGTAATACTATATTATGGAGAACCATCAGAGCCGTTAGATGTCATATATCACTATACAAGTATTATAGAAATGATAAATGATGGTGGCTTATCTCTAGCTGAAGGCGAGGAGATTGTATCTATGACCAAGCTACCTCAAGAACTGCAAGATAAATATATAAAAACAATCAAGGAGAATAAGTAATGGGAAAATGGTATGAGGTAGCAGTATCATATGTTGATAATTGTGGAACTGAAACAATAGCAACCTTTGACACTCTTAAAGAAGCAAAATTATATGCAGAAGATTGTAATGACTTAAATGATGAAGGGGTTGATTTTGTATTTATTGACAAATGGTATGCTGAAGAGGGTGGTAGTGCTTTTAAAGAAGATAGCTTTAAAGCAATTATATATAAGGAGAGATTAAGTGATGGTAGTTTCTATTGTGATAAGTGTAACTGTGTTGGAGATGCGAATGGTGGTGCTGAACAAGAGGGCAATGTAGCACTACTTGGACGCACAGGTGATGAAGAAATAGATGTAGCCTTTGGTGATTGGGATACAGGTATAAGATATGAGGTGTTATGTGAAGAGTGTTTAAATAACTATGATAAGGAGAATAAATAATGGAAAAAACATTTACACTTAAAGATATAACCGATATTGCTGAGAAAGTTATAAAAAATAGGAATCTTCTCAGAGATATATATGAGGCTCGTGGCTATGATAAAGAGGCAAGGGTTGAAGATAAGAGTTATGAGGTAGGGATAAAACATTTATTAGAAATGCTAACTGAAGAGGTTGAATACGAGGAGACTAAATAATGGATTATCGTAAACAATGGGAAGAGAGAGTCAGCAAGAAACGAATAAATGAACTGACTATAGAAGATAAAAAGATAATTGTAAAGTACAATCTGTCTGAGGCAATAAGTTGTTTTCATACTGCTCTATATACTGCTACAGAGCTAGACTATAGGTTTGTTGAAGACTGTATGAGTGAGGCTAAAAATATGGTCTATATGGCTGAAGAAGAGGGTGCTGACATAGGGAGCTTTAATTAATGAAATACTGTAAATTTATAATCAATGGATTACTATTGCCCACGATGACAGCTATGATATCACTGTGGCTTGTAATATGCACATTCACTATTCTTAATAAAATATATTCACTAATAGGAGGTTAAAATGAAACTAACTGACAAAATACCAACAAAAAATGTAGAGCTTTACCATTTCCCTTCGGAGTATTGCACCACTGTGGATGGTGAGCCTGAAATGATATACTCTGATGCTCAAATTGAATTTAATTTTGATGTAGAGTATAGAGAGAATGGTGTTAAGACTATTATGGTCAACACATCAAAGATAGCCATCGAGGTTGGCGACAGCGTGATAGAGATTGACCCATACTATCCAGCTACTATTGGTAATAAGATGAATAAATATAAAGTAGAGGTTAACCAATGGGAGATTATCGATGATGTTGACTTAAGCAATAGACAGTGTTATGTCGAATCTATTGAATTGGATTGGAGAGAGAGGAGAGCATATGTCTACTATAAATAATAAACTATGTCTTGTCAAGATAGAGATTCGTGATGGTGAATCTGAGTATTTGAACAAATTCACTATGGAGCTAGATGTTGACAAAATAGAAGATGAGCAGTATGTATTGGAGACTGCTTTAACCTCATATAATGGACAAAAAATACAACTATGTGACTATGATGACCGTTGGTATGAGCTTTCAGATGATTATCAGTTATATAGGCTCTTTGGTTATGTTGTAGTTCTAACCGAGGAACAAGCTAAAGTATGTAAGGAGTTGATGATATGAGTGATTTAGATAGATTAAATAATGCAAAAGTAACTGAAGAGTATGATGATTATAGTGAGATGAGTACCGATACACTTATAAAATTAGAACAAGAAATGAGTGATTGGTATTATAAAATGTATGCCCAGTTTATATATGATAGTGAGCATTATGAAAGAGGGCAAGCATTTTCACTAACTGATTATGCTGAAATTATAAGAGAACTTACAATAAGGGAGAATAAATAGTGGAGATAGATGAAAAAGTACATATTCACAAAAATACTAAATGGTCAACATCTGTACGTAAGCACGGAACAGAGATAAACATAACTAATGGTAAGTATACTTTATTTCTCGGAGAGGCTTTTAAGGGAATCGAGTTTTCTCAAGAGAAGGCTGACGAGCTGGTGAAGGATGCTGTCGCAATGTGTAACCTATTAAATAAGGAGTATTAAAATGACATTGTTTCACTTAATAAACAGACTAGAGTGGGTGATTGTGCTTAACCCATTTGAATGGACACTATTCATAGCGTTTGTATGCTTTGTGAGTGGCTCTTACTTTGAACACTTGGTAGGATGGTGGAAACCTATAGAAGAAGAGGAAGAATAAATGAAGGATGGACTAGAGGTGTATGATTCTAATGCTTATAAAATAATGTGTGTGATGGATATTTGCCTCGATATAGACGAGGACTATCGAACATATTTCAAATCGTCAGAAGGTATGTTTGAATATACAAAGCACTTATTATTAACATTTGAAGAACAAGATAACGGCAAGGGAGCTTGGTATGAGAAACTTGCCCATTGGCTAGAAAAGGAGATGACAGATGAAAATAACTAAAGAGATGGTTGAGTACTGGTATGGTGATTTAATCCTACCTAAAGAGGCTGTAAAAGACATCGTAGATATTGCTAATGGCGATTATGATGTTATAACACTAAAAACAGACATAAGACTGTCTTGGAGAGGTAAAGAATGAGCATACCATTTAAAATAGAGGTTGTAGAGCCAAACTATCACGAAGATGATATCTTTATTGCTATAGAGAGACACTATGATGAGTGGACTAAGGATGATGAGTGGTGGTATGGTGGTAATACTTGGGATGTCAATGTCTATACAGAAGACGGGATACATTATTATGTATATGTATACGGTCTTGTTAAATACGATGATGGCTTAGCCGAGACAGATACAAGTAGGGAACTAGATAAGTTTACATTCACAATAAAAGGAGAACCAACAAATGAATAGTAGAGAAGAGGCATACATAGGAATAGAGCTAGAAACACATATATACGGACAGGACTTAGGTTCAGCTGGAATGGACGATGTCCTTCACGAAGGTATTGATATAAGTGCAGAAAGGCTCTATAGATTCATCTATGAGAATGGATGGTGTTGTAGCGATGAAAAGCTAAAAATGATGCTAGATGACTATGAGAATAGCAATAATATGTTGTATCCATTGACTTGTCATTATCATAGGGAAACATCATATGCAGATTGGCTAGAATACTTTAAAGATAGAGAAGAACAGAAGAAACGAAAGGAGAGCGAAAATGGGTAAACTAATAAAAAAAGAATACCACGGTCAAGGATATATCTATGATGATGGAGATGTTCCTACTTGTAATTTCTGTGGAACATCTGCTGATGAGGATACGATACACTCTGGAGACTACTCTGGAGAGCATATCTGTGAAGGTTCAAGCTGTGCTATAGAGTATATGAATCAGAACATCCTAATAAATCCTTTTGAACCTAAAGAGGTCACTATCACTGTCTGTGACAGATGTGATGAGGAAATAGATGATGGAGATGAAATACACCATCTAGGTGGAGATGATTTCTGTGGACACTGTATAGACTATAGAAAGGTGGAAGACTAAAATGAAATATAATAGCATAGAAGAACAAGAGAGGTCAATCAAGCAAGATGAGGATATATCTTTAATGATACGATTGCTTAGAGATATATATTATCACACACTTGGTCAATCAGGTGATAGGAGTAAATATCCTTGTCCTGAAATTGACAAAGTCTTGATGGGCTATGGAATAAACCTTAACGAAGAGGAGAATGAATAATGGATGCATTGTTAATGTTAATCTCAATAACTATCTTACTGGGTGCTGGATGTGTCGCCATTGGATTTGCTATGTATGGCTTAATGTATTCACTCGACTGGCTAGATAAAAATAGGAGAAAATAGATGTTAGCGATAACTAAAGTAAAGATAGATAGCAAGGGTAGAATTGTGTTGCCCTCTAGCTTTCTAAAAGCAAATAACATAAAAGTTGGAACAGAGATTGAGGTATTAAATGTCTATAACAATGATGACTGTATAAAGCTAAGGTTTTTAAAAGATGAAGAACATAACGAGCTTTAAATATATAGTTAAGATAGGCAATACATCAATTTATAGTATGAGCCTAAGGGCTTTTGCTAAAGAAATAATAAGAGTAAAAACTAAACAGACAATAAAGGGGGTTTTAAATGAGTACACATCAACTTGGACTAGATGAACAAAATAACTATAAAGGTAAAACTGGGAAGGTCTTAACGCATCTTCAGTCACACGGCAGTATAACATCTTGGACTGCGATTCAACTGTACAGAGCGACAAGGCTATCAGCTATAATATTTAACCTTAGAGAAGACGGCTATCATATTCGCAGCGAGAGAAAGACTGAGGATGGAACTACATTTGCTGTTTATCATTACGAGGGTAAGTAATGGTTGACATTAGTATCAGATGTAACTTAAATTACATTTGTGAACTCAGTTAATATAAACATAATTAAAAGAATATTATGGCTAACAGGACTAATAATAATAAATCTGTCAATGTGGGTAGCGATAGTAAAGTTAATAATATGGTTATCATAGTCGATAGTGGTATAGAAGAGAATACAACTTTCAAGGAATACTTTGATATCTACAAAGGTGACCATATGGTATTATCTTGCACACATATAATAAATTGGGATGATGTCGTGGATAATATAAAGCTCAAAGAGGTTCGTGATGATGCAGTAGCATCAGGGTGTCTTTTTGGGACAGAATATCCACCTGATACCCCTATAGTTAGGAGAACAAATGAACAATAATCAACCTAAACGAGCTATGAATATCAGAGGACTTGATGCTAAACTATATAACGACTTTAAGTCGGCTGTATATGCATCAGGATTCAAAAATATTCGAGAAACTATAACCAGTCTTATGAGAGCTTTCGTATATAAATACGAAGAACATAAAACTAAGCGTAACCAATAGTAACACAGTCTGCTATTAATTCAAACCATTTTTCATCATAGTAATCTTCGAGGCAAATGACATCTTCAAAGGACTCATCTATAGTCATAAAATCATCTACGGGGTCATCGTCTCGGCTTACTGTCTCGTGAATGGATACCATCTCTTCAGTCGCATCGTCATATGTTATGATTAAACTATATACTTTCTTTCCTTTTCTCATACAATAATATATGGGTCAAAGGCTATTAAGTGTTACATATAACTTGTAAATTAATGTTTACTCTTTATAAATTATAACTATGGATATTGCTAAAATAAGAGACTATCTCGAAGAGAACGGTATCAAGCAAGTATGGTTAGCAGATAAACTAAACATATCACGGTCTTATCTTTCTTTAATACTGAGTGGCGACAGAGTTACGCCAGAGTGGTTTATAGATAAGGTAAGGCTAATAATAAATGGAGAACCAAAATGAAATCAATAACATATCATCAGATATGGGAAACCTTATCTAAAATAAATGTTGAAGAGCATACAGAAAAGAAGGGGGCTGTTGGTGGCTTTCAAGCTAAATATCTATCTTGGTCTTGGGCTTGGACTACCTTAATGGAAAACTATCCTCAGGCTGTATTTGAGTTTACTCAATATGAATTGCCTGATGGCTCTTTAACTGATGTCTTAACATATGCAGATGGTACTTGTCAGGTTGAGTGTACTATGTGGATTGGAGACTTAAAAAGAACAATGTGGCTATCTGTTATGGACCACAGACATAATGCAATACCTAATCCAAGCTCATCACAAATAAACACAGCTAAAATGAGATGTCTTACAAAGCTAATTGCTTTTTGGGGACTAGGCTTTTATATTTATGCTGGTGAAGACTTGCCACCATCTGAAGAGCCTAGTGAAAAGCCTAAGAGTAAGCCTAAGGCTAAAGCTAAGCCTAAAAAGAAACCACCAGCAAAAATGAAGGTTTCTAATGGGGCTGGACAAGTTGATGAAAGAGCTAGTGCATTGCTATACATTGAAGAGAATAAAATGCACGAGGTGTTTGACGAACAAAACAAAACAGCAATTCAGTCATTCCTAGATGATTTAGGCGAGGATATAGATGATGATAAAATCATAGTATGGAGAGACAGAATGAAAAAAGTAATTAACAACTATAACCAAGGAGCGTAAATTGAAAATAATATTAAAAAAGTTAGATGAAATACTTGAATATGTTAAAGAAACCAACCTGTCTAGATGGGTTGATATAAACGAGGTAAGCGAATTGAGTAGTGTTTCTAAAAGCACTATTAGAAGGAATATGAAGAAAGGTACGCTTAAGTATTCCAATGTTACAGGCAAAACCTTGTTTAAAATGGAAGAGGTAGAAAGCTGGTTAAACAATAAGGAAGGAGTATAGAATGGCTATAATACAATTTAGCGAAGAGAAGACTGAGGTTACACTTAGTTTTGATTCAGGTAAAATGGTAGAGGGTAAATATGGTCCTCAGTATATGTGGTCTTGTAATGATGATGATGTCTTTTATGCATCAGAGCAATTTAATGCATTATTACAGGCATTATCTGTACAAAAGGGTCAGACTGTATCTATTAAAAAAGTTAAGAAGGTTGATAAGTATGGCGACCAGTTGATGACTAAGGATGGGAATCCATTGCTTGTGTTCAGCGTTAATGGTCAGACTCTTGACACGGTAGTTCCAGTTGTAAAGGATAGCCCTGTAGGAGCTGGTTTTGCCCATAAGGATACTAAAGCTAAAGGGGAATTATCTATGTCTGAACTAGACTATAGATTGACTGCGGTTGAAGAGCGGCTTGATAAGATGGATGGAGCAAAATCCGTTAACACTGAAGAGGAAATACCCTTTTAATGCAGAATGTTAAAAAGAGATTCACTGACACTCGTAAGTGGGAGAAAGAATGGTTTCTCTCACTAGAGTGTGGTGATAAGCTAGTTTGGTTATACCTACTAGACACCTGTGATGAAGCTGGTCTTTGGAATGCTAATTGGAGACTATGCTCTATACTAACAGGAGTTGATTTAGATGGTTGCCCAAAGGCTTTAAAACATCAACTTGTAAAAACTAATCACGATAAGGTTTTATACATTAAGGATTTTATGGATTTTCAATACCCTGATTATATGGTAAAGCGAAGCCCTATGATTGCTAAATGTGTTAGAAGACTTATCAAATATGGTGTAGTTAGCGAGAAGGAATACAGTGTTGCACAGTCTAACAGCCAGTCTGATTATCAGTCTGATTCATCAGTGGCTACCACTGTGCAAGAAAAAGAAAAAGAAAAAGAAAAGGTAAAAGTAAAAGAAATAGTTAAAGATGCTATAGTAATAAATAAGATAGATGTTTCTTTAAAAAGCATAGATGTTAAATTCTTAGATGATTTACAAGCTAAGCATATGGACATAGATGTTGAAGAAGAATTTATTAAGTTTAAAGACTACTTAGCATCAAAAGGCAAGACCTATAAAAACTATCAAGCTGCTTTTCGTAACTGGATAAAAAGCAATTTTGTTCCTAAGTCGGATAAAGTTAAGAACGAAATGCTTAGAAAGAAACAACAGGAGCAAGATAGGATTGAAAGGGAGAGGCTAAATGAACAAGTGGAAAAGGGAGAAATAGGTGGACCGCCACCTGAGTTCTTTGAAGATATGAAAAAGTTAACAAAGAAATTCTCCGTTAATAAAGAAGAGAAGGATAGAATATGAAGGACAACCTTGATATAAAATCCCTTAAGAGCTTTCTTGATTGGACTGGGTGTGACTTGTTTTTCAAGGCACATCCTTTCCTAACATCGCCTGACACTGTTGTTATCAATAAGATAGAAGATAGCAAATTGGAGCAGTGGGTTAGCGAATGGAACAAGATAAATTCAGTAGGGTCTGATGACGTTCAAGACATAGGATAGACCCTTTTAGGTAACTCGATTCCTTGTCGGATGAACTACCCGTGGGGTCAGATGCGATTATGCAACCCTTCTTTGGGTGGATGTTGATTCTGCAGATGATATATCTACCCTAAAAATTAGCCTTAAAGCGAAGGGGGTTTGATTAGGTAGTACCTATGATAGCCCCCTTAAAATCAGGAGAAATTATGGATAAATTTAGAGTATGCACTATGTGTAAAGAGAAGAAAAGTGTAGATAATTTCTATAAACAAACACTTGGATATCATTCTCTTTGCAATCCTTGCAAGACAAAGTATAACAAGCAAAGATATGCAAAACAAAAGAAAGCACTATCATTTTTCAAAGGAGAATAATGAATCCAATACAAATATATAATGATTATCTCATTAAGATAGATAAAGACCATCAAAAGAAAAGAGCTGTTGACAACCCTAATAATAATTTTGAAGCATCCAGTGGCGGTCTCTGTATGAAAAGGCATTATTATAAATCTATCGGAGCGGAAAAATCACCAACCGACGTAGATGCTCTTAGGACTATGAGGCTTGGAACGGTTATGCACAATGAGTTTGAAAAAGCTATAGACGACGCCGCATTTCAACATCCTAATTTAAAGATTATGCAAGAGATATTAGTTGAATCTGAATATCTAGGGGTTACAGGTCACCTAGACTTATTAATTGTTGATGAAGAAGGTAAAGGCTCTATATATGATTGGAAGACAGCAAAGAGTTTTAAGTTTAAACAAGTATTTGGTGGGAAAAATGCCTCTTCTAATTATGAGATTCAATTAGGAACATATGCAAGCCTTTCACTAGAAATGGGTCTTTGTAAAGAAATTAAACATATGGGTTTGTTGTATTATAGTAAAGACACCTCAGAAATGGCAGAATTAGGCGTAAATCTTAGTTTTATCAAAAGGGCAGAGGAATACTGGCTTAGCGTAAAAAACCTCGTTAAAACGGCAATTCAAGTGAATATAGAGCCTCAGCCTGAAAACAATAGAGTTCCAGTGTATAAATGGGAGTGTAATTATTGTAATTATTCTCCAATTTGCAATTCTCCATTGAATAAGAACTTTAAAGGGGGTAAATTATAATGCCTGACGTAAGACCAATGTCACACGAACTTAGAAACGTGTACATTACTGGAGACAGAAAAGTCTTTCTTGATAGAGACGAGGCAAAAAAACATCAAGAGTATTTGGAATATAAGTCTAAATATGGTATTGGTGAAAAAGAAACAGGGGGTTAATTGGAATACATTATAGATGGTGACCCTAAAGCACAAAAACGACATAGGTACAGAAGGACATCGGGTCGAATTATAAGCTATGACCCTAGTAAAAGGGACAAGCAAGCTCTCGCCAAGCAACTGGCTTCCTCGATGACTTCGACATCTAAACCACTAGAGATGCTAAAGGGTCCCATTCGAATAATGTTACGATTCTATTTTAGACGCCCTAAATCACACTATCGTCAGGGAAAGTATTCTCATTTACTAAAAAAGACCGCACCTTCCAGCCATACATCCACACCGGATATAGATAATCTTGTTAAATTTGTTATGGATGCTGGGAATAAAATAGTATGGAAGGACGACTCTCAGATAGAGGGAGTTTTTGCATCTAAAACCTATACTAACTCAAAGCGACCAAGAACAGAGATTGAGATTTGGGACCCGAAGAACGATTAAGACGATATGTGTATAGTAAATATGGAGATAAAATGTCCTGTATTATAAAAGCAACACCTAAAGAATTTAATAAAAAATATTGTGAAATGTGTAGTGCAGTTATAGCTATGAAGAAATCTTTTCTGTATAGACCATTAGCTCAAAAGATTAGCGGCTCACCTGATATGACGATTTGCGAGCCTTGTGCTAAAAGAGAACACGGTCCTAAGAATAAGTATAAATGGAAAGATTTAATAAAGGATTTAAATGATAAATGAATCTTTAATAGCAGAAACCTATAAAAACAAGCAGAAAATGGGTAATTGGGCTTGTTTTAAGCCTTTTAATTATAAAGAGATAGAGGCAATTAGAAAAATAAAGGAATCTTTAAGTTTTAACAATGGAACGATAAGTACCTCAGATAATAAACTTGGGATAAATGAAGACTATAGAACAACAAAGGTTTCGTGGATATATCAACAGCCTGAATATAAATGGCTATATGAAAAGGTTATGTTTAAAATGGTTGAGGCAAACAGTCATATGTGGAATTTAGATGTCTTCGGTTATTACGAGGCGTTTCAATATGCTATTTATACACAAGGCTCTCATTATGACTGGCATATAGACACTGGACCGGGAAAGTTTGTTAGAAAAATATCTGCATCTTTACAGTTATCAGATGGTAGCGAGTACGTAGGTGGAGATTTAATAATAAAGAATGGTAGAGATGAAATCCCTGTGGATAGGACTAGGGGCAGTTTGATTGTATTTCCATCAACATCTCTTCATAAAGTAACGCCCATAGTAAGTGGGCAAAGAGAGAGCTTAGTAATATGGCTCTCAGGACCACCGTGGAGATAATATGAGTAAATCTAATTATAGCGGAGCATTAAAACTAAAACAAATAAACAAGCCTGTAACAACCGAGCTTAAAGAACCATATCATTGTCCTGTTGGGCATAATGTGTACACTAAAGAGTGTCCATCGTGTATGGCTATTTATGGTTATCACGGGCAAAAAAGGAGAAACCATAGTGAGTGAAATATTAAAAGCAGACGGCACCCCTTACCAGTACTTAGTTTGTTGGAAGGGAATGCTAAAGGGTTCAGAAGAGCCATTACCTTTAAGACCATTCCCAACTAAAGAATTAGCTGACACATATATTTTAGGGTGTGCTGATGTGATATGTATCAATTCTAGGAATGAGCTTGATGTGGCAGATGTTGTTCGTGACTTTATAATAACAGAGGCGTCTTAATTGAGGGAGAACATTCAGAAAGATGTATTTAACTCTGAGGTTCTCCGTGCTGAAGATGCTTTTATAGAACATATTAAGAATAAATGGAGCATACGTGTTGAAAAGCTTCCGATTGTATATGGATTCGACTATGCTGTATTAAAAGATAGTGACCTAGTTGGATTTATAGAATTGAAAAATAGGAATTTCAATACAACAGACTTTCCAGACTCTATGATTAATTTAAATAAATGGCTAAAAGGAAAAGAGTTGAGAGATGGGACTGGATTGTTGACGCTCTTGGCTTGTAGGTATAAGGATAAGGATATTTATTGTAGCTTAACTGATAAAACAGAGAGAAAAGTTAAATGGGGGGCTAGGACTAAAAATACGAGGGATTGGCAAGATATTGGACCAGCTGTTCATATAGATATAAGGGAGTTTAAAAATATATAATGGATATAGTTAAAGAGACTAAAGAATATTTAAAATATGTAAGGTCACACCCTTGTTCGGTGTGTCCTGAACAACAGGTAGATGCAGACCATTTAGACGCTCGGGGGAGAGGTGGCGGGAAGAGAAAGGGGACACATACAGGTACTCTTATTGATTTTACCTGTATTCCCCTTTGTCGCCTGCATCACACAGAGAGGCACGCTACTACACTCAGAGAGTTTGAGGAAAAATACAGGACAAACCTTTGGAAAATAAGTAGCAAAATGGTTAGGGATTTTTACGTACTATGAGTGTAGCTAAATCACAATCATTTAGAGGTACCGTGCATCCTGAAACAAGAGTGTTAAAGATTCTAAATAGAGAGCGCTTACACGAGTTTTTAGCCACTCTTAAGGGAGAGGTTGATATAACAATATCAGAGGTTCATTCTAGGTCGTTTCATCAAAATAATTATTACTGGAAAGTTGTTATAGGAACTATGTTGACAACAGAATCATTTGGTGGATATACTAAAGATGAATTGCACGATACATTAAAACAGCACTTTAAAATTGCATCCACATCAACATTAGATAGCGCTGAATTTACAGACTATATAGATAGAATAACTAGATGGTGTGCTATTGAGTTTGGTATTCATATTCCAGACCCTGATGGTGATTGGGAATTAGAGGAGAAAGAATGAATTGTTGGCACTGTCGTTCAGAATTAATATGGGGTAGTGATGCAGATTATGATGATGCGGGTCTTGATGGAGAGGGAATAGTGAGTTTTTTAAGCTGTCCTAAATGTCCTACAAATGTTGAGGTTTTTTATACTATAAAATCTGTTGATGAATAAGGGCTAAGTATTGTAAGTTTGACTTTAGTTTAGTTGATGGTTCTCTTAGAAAGGTGTTGGTTGTCCTGCTGACACCTTTTTATTTTTTCATAGATAAATCAATATAAACTTTAAGGTCTGATTTAATTTCACTGCACCATTTCTTAATCTTCTCAGTATCATCTCTCTCTTGGTCAAAGCGAAGGTGCATTTCTTTCTTGATTTCATCTAGCTCTTTTAAGAGAAAATCGTGACGAGAGTCAAAACGGGCAAGTGTCCCTTCAACCTTGTCTTTTAAGATATACCTCATAACCCAAGCCAACATTCCCATAGCCCCTACTGCCATAGCAATAGGAAATCCCAGCTCTTGAATTAATCTTATAACATCATCTGCCATTCATTTCTCCCATTAAAAGTCCCAACCGTCATATTTATTTTTCTTTTTATCAGGATTCTCATACCCTGCACCAAAAACTAAATGCATTAGCCAAGACCATCCTCTTCTATCTATATTTTTCTGCCTATATGGAGTTCCTGTTAACTCTAAAATAGGCTTAACTTTATCTTTGCCTACTATGGTTTGCATTGCCTGAGCCAGCAATGCATAATAAGGGATATAACTCCTTGAGGTGCTTTCTAAAAACTTAGAAAATTCATCTATAGCTTTTTTATCTCTGCTAAATGGAGAAAATGCAATTCCAAATATAGCCTGTGCGCCTTCTGTAATAATCTTTATTTGGTCCATTTGTATTTCTCCGGGAGCATATATAATAGCATCAGGGAATCTATATCCCCATCCATATTTACCTTCCTCATCTCTAAATCCAGCCAATCCATTTAACACAATGTTCTCTATAACCCACATACTTAATACCCTACCTAAAACAGATTTCATACCCTCAAACATTTGCTTTTGATTTCCTGTATTATATCCTCGGTATGCATTTCTAAAATCCCTATAATAAGCCTCTGTTAAGCTCCTTGGGAAAGTCCATAACCTTAAGGCTGGTTTCCACGAGGGGTTATTTCTTTCAATATTTGTTCTTCCAGTCCTGTGATATTCCCAGTTAATCATAGGTCCAGCCAATACGTGAGCCATCCTCATAGCTGCAAATTTCATAGATTTTTTATTACCATTTACAATGGCATTGTCTATTTCTGCTCTCAGCATCTGTTTTAGCGATGCATAATGGTTCATAGCTCCATCCCAAAGTAAAGATTCCCTTAAGCTACCGCCAATATGAAATCCCTTCGCTTTAGTATTAAAGTCTAAGCCAGTTTTATGGGCGTGCTGTAAATCATTAAGTATTGCGTGATATGCCCAATCATAGATTGAAAAACGATTTGATGTGTCTGACCACTTATATGCACCCATATTGCCTTTTATATATTCGCCTAACTTGCCCATCCTATCTAATATACCTCTAGATGCCATATTTACAAATTCTTCATCCCAAGCCTTATCGTTTGCCACTACATTGAAGAAATAATCTTTAACCTCAGGGTCCATTTCTTCATATCTCTTGCTTTTTGTTATCTTAATAGGTCCTTTGTGAATAAATTTATTCAGATAATGCTTAGTAAATCCAACAGCTCCCTTAACAGGAAGATATGCAAAAGGGAATGTAATTGGCTGTGTTAAGTTTCTTAAAACCTTAGCTGGTTGCGCTGTTACAGCCCTCATCAATCCAGTAAACATATGGTTAAAATACTGTGAACCAGCTCCATCATCTGGACGTGAGTAAATCTCTGTAATATAATTTTTTATTTGCTTTCTAATAGCTACAGGTAAATCACCTATATCGTGTATATCTCTTAGCTTTTTAACACTTGGCTCTAAATAATATAATCTATTTTGTTGTCTTATTTTGCGTGCAAAGTTCTCAAAAGCATCTCCCTCGTGAGTTGCTCCAACCTCGGCTCTGCTCTTAGTTGCACTCTTGCTAGAGCGCATCTTAACACTGCTCGGCATACTCGTTAAACCTTCAAGACTTTCAATATGGGACAAGTTAGGCATATAATTTTGAGTTACCAATAAAGACTCTGATATCTCTTTTAACCTCTCTTCAAAAGCATCATATCCTAAGTTGTCTAGCGTTTCTTGTAGGTCTTTAAAAGTATCTGTATCATTCTGTTTATCATACTCTTTAACACCTTTTGGCTTAGAGCCAGATAATTGCCATTCATTGAATCTTAAAAGCATTATTTTTTCTCTTTGCTTTGGACTGCTATAGAATTTTTGAAGGCTTTTTAATATAGCTTGGTCACTCTCTGGTAAATCTTCTACCTTATATCTACCTTGACCAGCAGCGTGTATTCTCATACGCCTTGTTTTATCAAGTTTTCTCCAATCAAATAACTTTCTTGGACCAAAAATACTAGAGCCAATATAGTCTTTATCTAGATATAAATCTGGAATTGCCCCAAATACCTCACTTAGCTCTTTTTGATTAGCCTCTTCCATTTTCCCCATATTCCATCTTATCTCTTCGATAATATCATACACAGGAACACCTAATTTTTGCTGTACCAAATCAGCCCAAGCCTCTGTACTTGTAATATTATAAAGAACTGCATTTCTCCCTGATTTACTACCGTCATATATATCTATTCCTGTAGGGGCTTTAGAGTCTTCTATTAAATCTTTGCTTTGCAGTTTATAATCTCTATGATTCTTTATAGTTCTAGGGTATATTTTTTCACCCTGCTTAGCTCTATGGCTTACCATAACTGGGTCTGGAGCCTCTGTAACCTGTTGACTTTTCATAACAAGTTTTCTTATTCTTATAGGATTGGTCTGTCCATCTAATAATATTTGCGTTGTCTCTAGTGTTCTAAGGGCTTTAATATAGGTATTTAGTTTGATATCAGCCTCATTATCTATAACATTACCTTCAGCATCTTTTTTCATTATATCTGCCAAACTCTTAGTTCCCAGAATTTTCTTTCTCATATCATATTTTTGACGCTTAGTCAGGCTACCATATTTTTCAAGGTTGCCCTCAATCAAATGTATAATACGATTTCGCTTTAAGGTGTATCTGTTTAAATCTGCCTTATCTATAGATGAGCCTCTCCTATCTACCTCTTCTCTCCAATCCTTATATTTGCTCTCTCTATTTTTCCACCAATTCCTCATATGATTAAAGATTTTCTTAAGAATATTTGCAACTTTTTTAGGAGCTTCTTTTAGATTGCCCATAAAATCAGAAATATTCTCTGAATTTATTCCAACTCTATCTGCTTGCTTTCTAATATGAACTGGCAAGTCATTATAGACCCACTTACCACTATCCACAAGCCCTCTTGCTAATAGCTTCATATTAGCTGGAGTAAATGGACCCATACCCATAGTGCCAAGAACCTCTTCAGCCAAACTATCTATTTCCTTATCGTTCCTAAAATATTCTACATCATTATTTAAAACAGCTTCTTTTTCTGCCTCTGTTAGCTGTTTGAAGGGTTTATTTTCTTTAATTCGAACAACCTTGATGCCGCCCTTACCAACGACTCCGAGCTGTTGTCCTTCCAATAACTGCTTGATTCTTTTATCATCGAGTCCTCGCTCTCTTGCGATGTTGATAAATTCTGCTCTATAGTCTGTTTCATTTATACTTTCTCCTTTAATTCCAAATTGTCCATATAGTCTTTTTTGCGGAAACCATAGCTTAGCCTGAGCATCAGCTATAGACTTTTCACCTGATATTTCCACAACTCTTGCCATTATTGCCCTATATCTATTTCTTTCAGTGCCTGTCCTTGGCGCTTCTTTTGGCTCATTTACCATTGCATCTAGGTTTTTAGCCCTTTTGTTTAAAAGAGTCTTCTTTTTATATCCACCTCTTGCATATTCCCTATGTAACTGCTTTGCTATATCTATCAAGGCGGCATCGTCTTTTAACACCTCTGTGGTGATGCCAAATCTTTCTCTAGCAGACTTATTGCTCCTTATGACATTTTTAAAATTCTTTATTTGCTCTGTATAATCCCTTCCAAATTCCTTGCCTCTACCAGCCTCAGGTAATAAATCTCCTATAATCCTTTTCATAGTTCTGGTAAAGTGTAAATCCATTGTTAGAGGGTCAAAATTTCCTTCTACATTTTGAAAGAATGCTCCTCCAACTTTAGGACCAAATATAGTACTACCCTTGACCACAGTATTCGTAAGCTCGTCATTTATAGATTTAATGCCAGCATCTCTCAATTCTTTAACTGTAAAATCTGTATTTAAAAACTTTTGTAAGTTTGATTCTCCCCATAATTCTGCAAGTTCGTTATATAGCTTAAAAGCCTTTCTCATTGCCGGCATTTCTTTTCCAGCACCCATAGCTTGCTTTTCAGCTATAGATATATTCTTTCCAAAATTCTCATCCCATCTTCCATTTTCCAGATAGTATTCAAATTGTTGCATTGCTATTCTACTGTTAGTAGGAACTCCTTGACCGTTACTAGTAATAGCTAAACCAAAATTAAAAGCTGTTTTCTTAATAGGGTCTTTCATTTGCGGGTATAAACCTGTAGCTATTCTGACAGCTCCTTGCATTTTCTCACTGTACCAGCCATCAGCATTCCATTCTCGCTCATTTTCTGCCTTTATTTCACTTGCCAATACTTGTGCAACAATCTCATTCGCCTGAGGTGAATCTTCTCTTAAATTTATCCCTAATTCTTTTTGTATTTTTAAAGCTCTTTGCGTTAAATGTTTGGATAAATCTGATACATTATTAAATTGGGGAATAGGCTCTTTAAGCTCTCTTATATTCTTATTTGATAGCCTTGTTACTGCAGATTCCATAATTTCCTTTGGAACTTCAGTAGCCTGCTTTACAGTCTCCTTAGCCATTTTAGCCTGCAAGGCTTTCCTTTGCTTTGCAGTTAAAGGCTTTCCATCTTTTCCTACCATCTGTATGCTTGCGCCCATTCTTGGATGAGCCATATAATCTTTAACATAGGCTTTAGCGCTTTTGAATAATCTATCAAGATATGGTCTAATTGCATCGCCCAATTTCTTAAGCATTTCTTTAGAGAATTGAGCAAAATTCTTTATACCTTTTCCTAATATATGTCCTGCCACTCTAGCAGCATCTTCAAATTTCTGTTTACGTGTATACTCTTTTCCACCAGTGCCAAAAAAGTTCTTATTTCCAAAGAGTCCATTCTCTTCCATCCTAGCAAATGACTTGTCAGCTTCAGTTATATCAGCCTCATCAAATCCTTCAAATTCTTTTTCTATACTTGCAAGTTCCGCATCTGTAGGACCTTCAGGCGGGTCAAAAGTATCTTCTACAGGCTTGCTCTCAACAGGCTTTAAGGAAACAATTTCACCCGGGACCATATTACCATCTGACGCTTTATATGTAGTCACGATTCCGTCATATCCATCCTTTATTAACGCATCAGTAAGCTCTTGCCCTGTTTTTCCATATTGGTCAGATAACTTTTTCTTCCAGCTATTATTATCGTAATTAATAGACGTCTCTATAACCAATGGATTTTCAAATGTTTGAGTTCCAGTTTCCATACCCTTTACAGCATCACCTGAGGGTTTTAGCGTCATATATTTTCCAGATGGCTCTATATCTTGCTGGAATGTTTTTCCCATATTTGGAGACGACTTTGGATTATGCAGATAATTAAATGTAGCTTTTTCTCCTGTTTTAATTTCCATACCTGCATCATCAAAACCCTCAGATACAGATACTTTATCCAGTTCTTTTTTTGCTGGCTTTTTACTTTCCTTAGCCAATTTAGCCTGATTAGACTTATCTACTTTAGTATATTTTTTTAAGGTTTTCTCTTGCTTTTCAGTTAAAGGTAAATCATCTCCCTCATACTTTTCAGATATCCCAGATTTCTCCGCCTCTACAACCTCATTGTCTAATTTTTTTGATTCAACTAAATCATATATATTATCCCTATAAGCTACAGCTTCATCTATCTGTTCTTGTAAGTTCTCGTGCCTAACAGTTCCTTCATTATACTCTGCTAATTTATCTTCTGATTTTTCTATCCATTCATCTAGTCTAGCTATTTGAGCATTTGCCTGCTCTTCTGTTTCCATCTTTCTATCAAATTGCTTAAGAACTCTACCAGTTTTAGGGCTGATAGGTCCTTCTCCTAAATCAAGAATCTCATCCTCTGTAAATGTTAAAGCCTTTGCTTCAGCCTCAATAGCAGATTCTTCAGCCTGTACTTTCTTCTTATCTGCTATTTGCGCATCTGCAGCTCTCTTCTCCAAGGCATCAATCTGAGCATCTATCTCCATAGCCTCTTCAGCTGTGACTGGTTGCACCTCTCCATCTCGAAGAACATAACCTTCTGCAAGGTTATTTCTAAGGTCTGCTATTTCATTCGTCGCTTCAGATAAGGGAGGGGCTTTGGAGGGATTCTTCTCAATGGCAAGAACTCGTTTTTTAATTGATTCAAGCTCAGGGATGCTACCAGTCTTTGCTGCTGTCGGGGTTTGTTCCATAGGAACTGCTGTCTCATCTAATTTCGTCTCTTTTTGAACACCAACCGGTTTTCCATTTACTGTTTCCTTGGGGTCTTGTTGCTTTTGTTTTGCCTCCTCTGCTTTCCTCTTTTTTGCCTCACGGGCTTTCCAAGCTCGATACTGAGGTTCTGTCTTATTTAAAATGTTTTTATATAAAGTTCTAGTAAAATTTAAGCTAAGATGTGCTTCACTTGGAGCTGCTTCTATGGCTGTAAAAACTTCATCTATCGCTTTATTTAATTTCTTTTGGTTCTTGGCTGAATAAGGGTCTTTTGATGGTTTTGAGGCAATAGCTGTTCTCTTATGTATGTCAGTAAGATTTTCCTTAACCTCTTTCTTAATTTTATTGACATTCTTTCTTTGCATCCTATGACCAACGCCGTGCATAGCCATAAACAATAAGCCGTGAACCCATTTATCTGTTTCATTCATTGGGTTGCTTTCATCATCAGCCATATTGTATCCAATAGCAAACATTAATGGATATTCTGCGGCTCTTGCTCTTTTAACCCAACGTGCGTGTTTTGCTAAGTCTTTTAAAGGAGTTTTACTATTTCTAATCATTCCTACACTAGCTTCGAATCCTAAGTTTAAACTACCTACTAATCCGAATGCTAAGCCCATTATAGAATCGTGTCCTATTCGATTAATCCTATCATAGATATCAGAGCCATCTGGCTGTTTATATGCTTGACCGTGTAGATTAAAACCAACTACTGAATTAATTGTATTTTTAAAAGCTCTTCCTGTCTTTGCATTCCTAACCCAATCAGCAACTTTATCAAGTTTAGTAGCAGTTTTTGCCTGCTGAGCTGCAGAAACAGTATTTGCAACCTTCTTACCAGAAAAAAGTCTTTGCGCACCTTTAAATGCAATACTTGTTCCTTTTTTAGCAAGTCCCATTGCCCCTGCAAATGGAGTGAAATGTCCACCAAGAGTTGATATTACCCTTGAATATTTTTCAGCGTTACTTCTATTTGGTAAAAACTCCTGTCCCTGCATTGAATACCCAAGGCTAAATGCTTTTAAAAAGTCTTGAGCGTTTCTTGCAAAAGTGCCTTCTTCTTTCATTCTATGGTCATACTCTGCTCCATAAACTTCTCTGAATGCTTGCTCTTGAGCCAATGCATCAGGAACTCCATTATCTTTCCATTCTTTCATAACTTTATTGAAAAGCACGAAGCCCGGATTTGTAAAATTAGCACTCCCTTTATCGTTCATCGGGTCAAGCATAATATACGGGTCTTCTTTTATCATTGCGTCAACATCTATTGGCTTCCATTCACCATCCTGCTTTGATATATAGCCTGACTCGTTCCAACCTTGATAATGTTGTCCGCCTAGTGTGCCTTTGTCGTATGGTACATAGGAATAGCGAACTCCATCTTTCCAATCTTTATCATATACTTGATTTATACGAGGGTCCCATTTCCCTAGCATATAATCTTCGTGATTTACACGGCTGTTTTTAACACGCATATTTATATATGCTTGCCTATTATAATCATCGCCTGAAACTTCATCTAGCAGATTAATAGGCTGACCACTCATTCCAGCCTTAACATAATCATCTACCTTGCTTTTATCTTTCAATGTATCTACATATTCCTGATACATTGCTTGTTGATTGTCTAAGGCACTATTAATAATATTAGGGTTGTTTAAATCAGAAGCTTCAATTCTTCTCTTAACTCTCTTCTCTGCATTTTCACGCTTTACTGCCTCATCAGCCCTCTGCATCGTAGTCGCATTTGCAAGTTCTTCATCTAAAGCTATCTTATTAGTTTTTAGCTCTTTTTCTACTCCATCTCTTTCGTCTAAAAGTTCATTAAGATAGTTAACATCATTATAATCGCCGATTCCACTCACCTTATTATTCCTTTACAAATTTGCTCGGGTTAACATTTGAAACAAATCCACCTTGTGGGTCGCCTAAGTCTTTAAAATGGTCAGGAAATGCTCTTTTGATTGAGCTATATTTCTTTTCAAAATCTTTTATTTCCTCTACGCTCATATCATCAGGATACCTGCCCCAGTCTTCAACTATTTGATTTAAAAAGTTTTTACTTGCCAATAGAGCCATTCTATTTTTGGTAGGGTCAGGATTTAATTGAACTGGATTCGCACCACTTATTGCATTTATTATAGTTTTTTCCAAGTCACTATTAAACCCGTGGTCTATCCAATCATCATCATTAATATAACCACCTTCTAAGTTTTTGTTGGGAGCAAGTATCTTAACTATATCAACACCTAGTACTTCAGATGCTTTTTTATACTTAGATTTAGCTATTTCCCAGCTACCTTTATCGGTACCACTTTCATTGTTTACATCAAATGTTTCACTACCAGTATTAGTATCTTGTCTGGCGTTTAAATATATTTGACCATATTTAAAGTAATCTTCAAAAGCTTCCTCTTGCTCTTTTGGTTCATTTAGCTTATCAACTACATCGTCTAATTGTTTTTTCTTTTTAGCTTTTTGGAGTATTTTCTCATCTTCAGACATACCAGCGGTCTTTTCATCTTCTTGAAGAGCTAATAAATTTCTTTTGTGCTGAACATTTTGCCTTTTTTCATCTTGTGGGTTATAGCCACTATAAAACCCTTCTCTTATGCCAACAGTATTCTGATTTTCATTTGCCATCATATTTATTATACTATTAAGAGCCTTTTCATTTTCCTCTGGAGATATTGTCCCATCAGCATCATAATCCCAAGCAACATCTTCTTCCCACGAACTTTCACCATCCGTCCTTGGCTCTTTTATCATTCTAAACTTGTCACCACCTTGGCTTTCTCGTAACTGTTTTCCATACATCATATTATTGTATAAATCGCTTAATTCGGTCAAATAAGTCATTTGTGTCCCTACTGCAGCTTCTAAATGAGCATTGTTAGTTTGTAAGCTATTTTTAGTTGTTATATCTGTAGATTCTACTATATCTGAAAACTGAGTACTCTGCTCTTCTGGCTTTAGCTTTAAGGCACTTGCATTCATATTCCTAATATTCTTCTCTAGCTCGTCTATTTTGCCAGCATTTTTATTATGAGTATCTTGCCAATAATCGAATCTATATTTAGCCTGTTCAAACGCCCTATCTTTTTCATTTTCTATCGCCCTAAGCTCATATTCTCGCTCCATTAATTCCATCCTATTTGGCTCAGTCAATTCTTTTAACTGGGCTATAGCCATAGAAACACCTTTCCAATCTACATATGACATTCTACTATCTCCTAAATATTTACGTATTATCGCTTAATTTATTAAAACTCATAAGTTTTTCTATATAGTCCGCCCAAGGTTCAGAACCTCCTCCATCTGACTGCCCCCAAGAACTGTTTTTATCTGTAAAAGAGGTTATTGTCGATTGAACTATTGTTTGAGCTTCTGATTTAAGCCTATCTATACCTCTATCTTGTTCTTGATTCATTTTAGCAGTAAATGCGGATAAGTCTGATTCAAGATTGCTCCTTGTTTGGTCCATTGTAAGTTCTGCTGTGTCATTTTTCTGGGTTAAAGATAAAGCCTGATTGTCCAAAGATTGAGTTCTGTTTATATCTGCGCTTCTTATTTTATCATCTATTGCGTCTTTTTGTTGAGTAAAGTCTAAGGTCATCCCTCTAATATCTCTAGCTTTACTACTATCTAAAGTTTTATCTCTTCTTTTACCACCTCCAGCTAATGTTGTCTTCATAGCATCATAGCTAGCATCTGCAGAAGAAGCTCTAGCATTTTGCACGTTTTCAATCTGTTTCTCTTGCATCCTCTTTATATCGCCTTCAGTTGATGAGACCATCTCTTGATAGTTTCTCTGCCCCTGAGTTTTAGATAATTGATATGAATCTTGCGCTTGGTCTTTCTGGAGATTAAATGTATCCGTTGAATCTTGTATCTTCCTCGTTGTATCTGCTTCCATTCGCTCTATTTCATTTGCATAAAAACTATCGAAGGGGTCTGTAATTTTAGTCATCTGGTCGCCTAAATGTTCTAACTGGGTAACGGCAACTTCAATCAGCTCATCATCATTCTCTCTAGCTTTATTATTACCCTCTCTTCCTCCTGCCCAAGCATCACCCATAATTACTCCTAAATAGTTAACTTTATATTATATCTACTGTTTTCTTCATCATAGTCAACAAATTCAAACCCATATCTTTCAACGTACCAGTCTTTTAGCTTTTCACTAAATGTCCTAGAGTAAATTGTTTTAATATTATTTAATCTAAAAACATCTATCAAATCGTGCCAAATACCTTCAATTTCTTTTGTAGAATCTTTTGACCTGTAATATGATGAAATAATAACATCATCATTTTCTTTCTTGTATAACAGGAATCCTGTATCGAATATAACAACTTGAACATTCTCTTCTGACATTTGTTCTCTTAATATACGAACTTGCGTGTCTGAGGTTTTAAGCCCAAACTCTTTTATATGCTCAGCAGTTATCGTATTAGAAGGCATAAAATGTTCTTTCATCTTGTTTGTATAAACAATCATCTTCTTCTTGAACTTCCAGCTAAATATTTTACCCCTGCTCCAACAGCCAACAATCCTAATGCTGCCCATCCCACAGGTCCCATTCCTAATAATGTCCCGCTAGCAGCCGCTCCACCTCCAGCTGCTGCTCCACCAGCTGCTGCACCGGCTGCTGCTCCACCAGCTGCTGCACCTCCAGCTGTTGCACCTCCGGCTGCCGCACCTCCTCCTAGCAATGTGCTTGCAGCACTTACTGTTGCAACTCCAGAGCCTGCTGTAGATATAACATCTCCAGCAATCTCTCCCTCTGTTTGACCATCATCACTTATATCTCCTGATATTATATCGTGAACTCCAGAAGCAAAAGAAGCACCACTAGTTATAACATCTAACCCCGGAGCATTTACTACTTTTGATAAAGTTTCAGCTCCCGTTTCTGCACCCTTTTTTAATCCTTCTTTACCTAATTTTTTAAAAAGCTGCTCGCCTGCTTCAAAACCAGCCTCTCCAATAACAGCTCCAGACTGAACCCCAGAAACTAAAGCACCACCTTTGTCTACAACATTTATATCAGAACCTCTACTACTGTCTCCCACAGTATCAAAGCTTTGTTTTACATTTTGTAATGCATCTAATTTGCTTTTCACGTAACTACCAGCACCTACAAGCTTCTTCCCTACATTTAAACCTTTACCAGCTATCTCTCTAACTGATTCTGTAGCTTCTTCAATTACCTCTCCTAACTTTGGAGGTTTAGGCGCAGATTTCATCATCTCATCTATTAATAGACTCATATACTCTCCTATTCATCACCAAAAAGGTCAATCTTCTGATAAGTTGTATTTACCTTTGCTGGTTTTATTATTTTACTAAAATCTAAACCCATAGAATCATTTGAAAAGCTATCCTTAACACTTGCTTGATTATCTTGTAGCTTTTTAATAGAATCTTGAACACTTTTATTCTTGGATTGAGGATTTAAATTCCTTATAGAATCTTGAAATTTTTCAGTCATAACACTTACAGGTATATCTACGCTCTTGCTTGCAGTGCTTGTTTCTTCCTTCAAGAAGTCATCTAAAGAATCTGTCTTTACCTCTTGATTAGATGTGCTAATATTAGTCCATTCTTTATCTGGCGGCAAGTCCGCAGAACTGTCATCGCTAATACCTAAAACATCAAGAGAAGCTCCCATCGTCTGATTGCCAATCATCCCATCAACATCAATCCCAACATTTTCCTGAAAATTCAACACTTCATCTCTTGTCGCAGTACCGCTTGATATCTTTTTAGCTAAACTATACGAATTATTCTCATCAACAGGAGGGGATGTGTCTACTACAGGGTCTATTATTTTATCACCATCACTAGGTGTTTCTATGGTTACATCGCTTGTAACTGGATTGCCTGTATCATCATACATCTCTTCACTATCTCCAACTACGGAATTATCTGCGTAAGCTTTCTTCCTACCAAATACGCCTCCGGGACCAAACATTTTTGGCTTTACCTTTTTCTTCACCTCTGCCTTTGTAGGAACGCTTCCATCATCCAGCTTTATATCTCCTGCTTTCCACCCAAATAGATTCTCTTTTGCTTTTTCCCAAGCGGTCAATTCTGTAACTGCCTCCTTAGGGACAAAAGAAGCAGTATCTCCGTCAGCAGTAATCCATTTCCCAAAATTAGGATTTTTAATCTCTTCACCGCCCTGCATTATAGTCTCTCTCTCGTCTACCTTAGTTCCCATATTTGATATAGTTCCAAGAGAATCTCTTCTATTCTGTATATACTTATCTCTTATAGACTGAGTAGTATCACGAGCCGCAAGAGCCATATTTAAAATAGCCATATTCCTTTCTCCGAAAAGACTATTTTCACGTCTATCCTCTTCTAAAAGCTCTTTTTGAGCCTTCATAGCCTCTAGCTGCTCTTGAAACTGCTTAGCATATGTACCATATATGTACTCATAATCCTCGCCAGCTACTCTAGTAGCATCAGGGTTAGATGGATTTATAAGTCTATCTGGTCCAAAGACATTGCCTTCTTTTGACATTTACTTCTCCTTCTTTTTAGACTCCTTTTTAGCCGGAGCTGAATTTTTTGACTCCTCTTCTATAAGAGCATTTACAACCTCTAATGCCCCTTCTACCTTCATAAACATTACTTTTAAATCTTCCTTTTGCTTCATTAGCGCTTCTTTACGTTGTTCTAATTGCATTATTTCTCCCATTTTTGTTTATATTTACGTAACATAATTTACATATATACCCGGTTGTTTTCAATCTTTTTTTCACTCTTATACCAGTCTACACTTGTTACATTAGTTACTATCATTGAATATGATTTTTTAAAATATCATTTTTTTCTTTAAGAATAGACTTGTAATCAGCCTCTGACAATGTTGTATCAGATAGCTCGCCCAATTCTATCAATTCTTTTTCTTCTCTATAATTTTCTATATGGTCTTTTGTAGATTCTATATAATAATGCTCTTTATGTTCTTTGTACGGGATAGCCATATCTAAACTATGATATGCACATATTCTGTGAAATCCGTCCGCAGAAAACCATTTATCTAAAATACTATTATAATATGCTTTTATAGGCGGAATTTCTATATTCTCTGATATAGCCTCTTTAAGTAAGTTTATCTTTTCATCATCATTTCCTGCCCTATAGTTTAAATCTATAGCTTTATAATGGTTATGGCTATAATACATTAATTTCCCTATATCAGATAGCGGTATATCCCCATCTTTATCTAAGCTTTGATTGCTCGGCAGAAGATTGTCTATTCGTCTTTGATGTACTTTATTGCGTTCTATTTCCGCATATTCTTCTCTAGTTATTTCAATAGCATAATCAGCCTGTTCGTCAATAAAATCTCCAAACACACACCAAGTATGACGCTCTTTGCCTTCCCTAGAATCTTTAAAGTATTTACGTGCCATTTTTTATCCTTTAATTTGAATGTATTATTGCTACTAACTTATGTGCATTAAAAGCGCCATTTCCATTACTATCAACACTTATTCTAAATTTTACCTTAAATTTATGAGTACCAGTAATGTGGATGTCATCAAGTGTACCGTGGTCCACCGAAGTTAACCAAGTTCCACCAATATCAAAACTATGGTCGTGAAAGTTTGTTTGCGATGTTTCTGCTGTTCCGTGACCAGCATCAATAACATCTCCAAATGTAGTCCAGCCTGACCCGTAATTAACTTCAACTCTAAGATTGTCAAAATCGTATGAATGGTTTTTTGTAGCAACCATATATATAATAAGAACTTTACTTCCTTTTCTTACATTTTGAAAAGTAACATAAGTATCAGTTGGAGTTTCATCATTGTTATCAAAATACCCTCCGGTTTGAACTAGTGGTCCAGTACCATATGTAGATAAATCAGATTCACTACTTCCGTTTAAAAGAACCTTTGAAGCAATAAAGGCATCTGCATCTATAAATCCACCGTCTATATATCCACCTTTTATTCTTGTTCCATCTATTTCCCCTCCAGTAATAAGGTCTCCAGATATAGTACCACCATCAATAAGGTCTCCAGATATAGTACCACCACTTATAAAGTTTGCAGACATTGTTCCAGAGGTAATATTGTTTGCTTTTAAGTTGGTAACATTACATAGAGATGCATTTAAAACTCCTGTAGTTATAGAAGAGCCATCTACAACGGTCTTCCCGTCATCTAGAACTTCTATTGTATAGCTATCTATTTCTGACATCCCTGAGGTTGAGCTACCAGTGTAGTTAAGTATTATAACTGGGCAAATATAAGCAACATTTGAGTGTAATTTTAGTGGAGAATTCGGATTATTATGTTGCGATGTAGAATAATTACCGGATGCCACTCCACCACCTATATAACCAGTGAGTTCATACCAATTACCATTGATTAAAGAAGCTCCACTCATAGCTACATATGCCATACTACCGTAAGCGTTTGCCTGCTCATAGTTTGAAAAATCTCCACTAGAATTAAATGTTGACACTCCAGCATATGTAAAGCCACTACCAAGAGACTTTCTAATCCTTACAGATATTTTATAAACTTTATTTGGATTATATGGAATACCATACCTAGTTGATGACCCCATTTGAGTAAAATTTTGCTCTGCATAATAATTGCCAGTTCCATTAGGATTTCCAAATATATTAATCCAAGCCCTATCATCACCAGCATAGTTTCCAAATACTGCCGTTCCACCTCCAAATCCAGCGCCGGGAGCCTCTGTTACCCCCGGGTCGTGATTTCCCATATATACTAAAGAATCATAGGCATATGCACTATTCTGTCCAGTGCCAATATCTCTTCCATTCCAAGAGAATAAAATTCTATTTCCAGATGCATCTGAAGAAAATGTTGTAGCCCCAGTTATTTCTAATAAATTTCCCGATATCCTTGTAGTCCCACCATTAAGATTGATATTAGCTGCCGTAGTCATATCTGCGCCGGGGAATGTGGCAAGCGCAAGATTGATAGGCTGTATCGGAACTACCCATTGAATATTATCAGCTGCGCTAGGGTGATAAACTCCTATTGCAATATATTCTCCATTAGATTCATCTAAATTGCCTTGCGCATCTCCAATCGCTACTCCAGTAGCATTAGGGTCAAAATACCATTGTTTACTGCCTTCAACCTGATACATAGGAGCCATTTTTATATCGTTCCCGTTATTATGATTATAAAATCCGGAGTTCGCAGCTGAACCAGTATAGATTACAATAAATCCTCTATGAGTAGTTTGAGTTGCAATAGTATGGCTGCCATCCCAATTATCACGAGGGATTGTATACTGAGCGCCTTTATAAAAGTAGAATCCACTATTATCCCAATCTGGAGTTCCATCTGAATTTTTAGCAACTATTGCAATCTCGCCCTGCGCAGGACTTCCAGTATTTTGTACATTAGGAACCATCACATAATTTACATCTGGCTGCGCAAGTTCGTTTGCCCCTAGATGGATTTCATCTGCCCTCATAACGAGCCTTGATGTGGATGCATCATATGCTAAGAAACTAGAACTACTATCTCCAACTTTAAAATTGCCTGTTTTGTACCAATAATTATTATTAGTAATCCATATTCCAGAGTTATTACCATTTACATTAGTTCCAATCTTGAAATTACCTGCAGACATATAGCCTTCAAAGTCTCCATCTGTAGCAATTATTTTACCAGTTATCTCTAAATCATCTCCATCGTATTTTAAAGACTTAGTTCCATTTCCTATTGAAAATTTGTATTTTGAATCGCCAGAATCGTATCCTAAGAAGAATCCTACACCAGTATCATATGCTGTCTGACCACCTTTTATTATACCACCTGAAGACATTGTTATCCCGCCGCCAGATATATTAACACCCTGATTGAGCATTTGCTGTGTAGCATCTAGTGTATCTGTTATATATCCTTGACAATATAATATAGCTCTTCTTGCCGTTTCAGCACTTGCGAGCCTAGTTGTAGGGTCTTGATAGTGATATATCATACCACCGCTAGGATATTTAATAGCCCACTGATTAGACCATCCAAAATCTTTTCTTACACCAAGAGAAGCTGTTTCATATAGGTACATATTTGTAAAGGCTATTTTATAATTATCTGATGAACTATCGCCACCTACTCCCCCTAAATAAAAGTTTACTCTAACATTTGAATACGTATCTCCTGTTGCTGCATTACTATATCCAGAAACAGGGGTTAAATCACATTCAAAATCCATTCTATACCAATTCCAACTTTCACCATCAGACATTGCGTCTGCTTTGCTAGTAAAAACCTTTTGGGCTTGTGTATTTTGGAATATCATTCGTCTGTTGCCATCTGAGGCTCCAACATCTGGTTTTATTACAAATACATATGGACTCGAGTTAGATTGTAAAGTAACATATGCATTATCCTCATATCCAGAGCCGGGTGTTGCATAATGGCAAAATCCAAATTCTAATCTATAGGTCTGTTTATGCTTCACTGTAAATGCGTTAGAATACATTTGCCCGTTAGAATTATTAGAACCGCAAGAACCCTCAAGCAACATAGCCCTTCCAATGCTAGAATTTTGTGCCGACTTTATTGTATCTATTTCTTGTGAGGTGTGGGACATATTTGAACTTTCAGTCTCTGAAACTCCGTCCCAAAAAGATAAATCAGTATCTGAACCATTATATCCAGCACTATCAAGAAAGGTACCAATTTCCGTTCCAGAGGCTATATCTGTAGCGCTAAATATAGCTTGCCAAACAGTTGAAATTGGCGCATTGCTATTAACTACAGAGTTCATATTATAAGGCATTAATAGATTTATATCATTCCCTGTGGTTCCTTGTATCCTTATACATTCCTCTGATAATTCTGCTACTATATACATACCATCAGCATCACGCTGAATATATTGCTCTTCATACATAACAGGATGCTCTGGCTGTATTTTATAAGATTGAATACTGTTTAATACATATAATCCACTTTGATTGTATCCAACCCTTTCTGTTGTATTGGTTTTATAAATATGTCTTTTAATATAACTAAGGTCAGTTGAATCAAGGTCATTACCAGATACAAGCACCACCTTACCACCAGCCGCTACAGCCCTTATATCGCTTTCATTACCAACATTGCCGTAACCTCCATCTATAACAATTATATCATAATCACTATCAATAACTTCTTGCGCAGACATTCCAGCCGCTACAGTCGTACTACCGTCTATAGTGATATTATAGCCCCAGTCTGTTAGTTTTTTAGTCCAAAACGAATCTTGAGTAGTTAAATTGTTACTTACAGAATGGTGCCATATAAGTATTTTTGGCTCAGGCGGAGATAGACTTGTTCCATAATTACCATTTATAACATTTAAATCACCTCTAATTGTAAGTTTATTATCAGATGATGTCCATCCTAGCCAACCATCTGTCGTTGTATTTGGCTCAGCAGACCCTCCTAAATAAAAATTACCGGTATTATCCATATAGCTTGTCCAAGCACCTGAATCAACAAAGCCAAAATACCCTTCAGGAGATAAATAATATCCTGTAGCATTCGCTGGCGGGTCAGATGTATTAGCTAAAAATTCCCAATTTGCTCCTGTAGGAGCTGGAGGAACATAAGTTGAAGGCATAGCGGTTCCATACTTTTTCTCAAGCATTAAACCGTCAAAGTAAACAGTTGAACCATTTACATTGTTGTCAAATCTCCAAACGCCATATGGATTACTATCCCAATTTGCTGTAAATGTGAATGTTATTCTTTCCCAAGTATCACTAGATACTATTGTATGAGTATCTCCATTCATAGATAAAATATTAGATACTTTTACATCAAAACTTACATTTGTTCCTGCATCTCCATATACATATACACTAGCTATATACTCCTGATTATAATCAAACTTTTGGTTATAGTCCTCAGCAGCATTAGGAGATGTTTTTCCTAAATATACGTGACCATCATTATTTGCATTGCATATTAATTTTAAACTCCTTGTCCCTTCAAATGCTACTGTATTACTTATACTAGCTGTAGACCAAGTACCATCGTGATATCCTCCTGCTCCGGGACTGATTAAGCTCCAATTTTCAAATCCTGAGAATATAGGATTTAGATAATTAACCCCAGAATCACCGGGGGCGCCGGGGCTACCACCGGGTCCGGGACTACCACCGGGTCCTGTCGGTCCAGTTGGTCCGGGACTACCACCGGGTCCGGGACTACCACCGGGTCCTGTCGGTCCTGTCGGTCCGGGACCACCACTTGGTCCAGTTGGTCCGGGACCACCACTTGGTCCAGTTGGTCCACCGGGACCGGGACTGCCATCTAGCGCTTTTTGGAATCTAAAATATATATTATATGTAGTCGGATAGGGTATTGAAGACTCTCCGGCAGATATATTTTCACTTATGAAATTAATTTCCCAATGATGTCTTGACCCTAAAATTGAGGTATCTACTTGAACTATTTCGTACATATACCATCTAGTTGGACTTATCCAATATATAATTGTATCATTTACACCTAATGTATCATAATAAGAACTATGGTCAGAACCTGCCATATCATTATTATTAATTATTAAAGACTTGGCTGCACTGAAATCTTGTAAAACTGCATCAGCCACTGCATAATTGTCATCTGCCTGATAATTATATCCAAATTGATATTCCGCATTATCTGCAGCATCCTCGCCTCTTTCTATTTTATTATAAGGAAATGCAAATGAAAAACTTGGCTCACCTGTGTCTCCGGGACTGCCGGGATTACCACTCGGTCCAGTTGGTCCGGGGGCGCCATCGCTAGAATCAGCAAAACTATCCGACCAGTCATTGGCTTGAATATAATCACCCCCTGATGATGCGGTCGCAAATGCTTGACGCTTCCATAATGTTGAGCCTGTTGTATTAGCTTCAGCTAAAATAGGTGTAGAATACCAATTATTTCCTAAATGTGTTATTCCTCCCTGCCAAGTTGCTGAATAAAATGAATATAAATAAGGACCATTGGGACCAGTTGAAGGTTCAGTATCTGCCCTTTGATAAACATAAACCAAAGCTGTACTAGTACCAGAACCACCCGGTCCACCGGGTTCTCCTTGAGAAGCCATTACGTCCCAATTAGAATCTCCTGATGTTGGAGGCTCATTATTAGTATTTGAGTTTATTAATGATATAAATGACTGTCCATTATGGGTAACTCCCATATTCTGATTATAAGTAGTTGTACTACTCCACGCTCCTGTATAAACATATGCTGGGGCAGTTGTCCCATCACTTAATGGAGTGAATAATGTCCCTGTGATTGTAATATTACCTGCATTATCTGCTACAAACTTATTTCCTAGACTAAAATTACCTGCTCCATCTATGTAAAACTTTGTATCTGCGTTATTAAAATTGCCGCTACCTATATACATTTTTGTAGTTGCATCATTTGCAGCATTAGACATACCTGTAGAATTTATTGTCCAACCCTTATCTTGCTCACCTATATATCCAGAGGTTGCTTGTATCTTTCCACTTAAATATACATTTTCACTTACAAGACCGTATCCAGCTAATGTTTGACCATCAAAAACTGTTCCAGCTACTTTTCCAAGTTTTGCCTTTGTTTTAGAAGAACTAGCCCATTCAGACCAACTTGTAACTCCATCAAATATGTCTATAAAGGGAGCATTTGTGTCATCTGATGTTATATATACCCCACCTTGCCTACTTGCATCGTTTATATTACCTACTCTTACAAAGTCTAGAGGGCAATCTGTTGAATGTATAGTATCTTCACTATGTATAGTTGCTTTAAATTCTTTTGAAGATAATGAAGAGCCTGCTGAATTAGATGTCTCTGTTACAGTAGCTCTAACTCTTTTTGTTATAACTGCGTACCCCTCAGAGCCGCTACCTCCTGTAAATTTTTGCGCTAATATTAAATCATTTTCTCTGAAATGTATAAAATCTGTCGAATCATCTGCTTCTATTGTAAGTTTATAAGTTGAGCCTGATATAAGCTCTGCATCTATAACCCTATCTGAACTACCTATAATTAAGCTTCCATTCGTTGCTCTTATTTGCTGTATTAATAATTCGTATACAGACATTGAACCTCTCACAGAAAGATTATCTATCTCTAAATTATATTCGCCTGACGTTTTCTTTTGTAATTGCCATCCAGAACCTGCCCATCCCGGATTATAATTTTCATTTCCTAATCCTAATGCAGAATCATCTATAGAAACTATTGTGTTTTCTGATGGCTTAAGATTTATATCTCCTGCATTAGATGTCCCTATGTAAGAAGATTTTGGTCCATTAGAGTCTGTAAGTTTTATCTTGTCTGAATAACTACTTTCTATATGTAAAGGGATATTATCACCCATAACAGTGCATCCTAGCCCTAAATTAGCAAAACGAGGTTTATCAGCAGTTGATAAGTGTTGACCTGTATTAAATTGTAATTCATCATCTGTTATTGAATTAGCAACTACCGAATATTTAGGAGCTGTTTCAGCTTGAACACTACCTTGAACCGGAGCTATAGTGCTTGAAGATTCTGGTGTTTTAAGTCCATATACCTCATAATCGCCCCATTCAGTATTGATAGCTTTTACATTTATTGTTCCGTCTGCCTCAAATCCATATCCTGTCGAGCCTAGTGTAATAGTGGCAGCTTTAACATCTCCAGTCGCCTCTACATTTTCAGCTTGAACTTTACCATCGTTGCTTACAATAAAATCTTGACCTGAACTTGTTCCTATATGGAATATACCTTCTGCATTAGATGGAGATACATATATACCAAATTTCTTAGAAAAAGGATTCCCTTCACTGGTTGTATAATCTGGATTTCCTATAAAGAATACATTAGAATTTGATGTAGGAGAAACGCCTTTAAGCATATACTCAGCCGCAGCTCCAAGTCCGGTACCACCTCTTACTAACAAGCTTCCATCTAAAGTATCTAATCCTGCATTTTTAAGATAATCAGAATGAGCTTGTGAATCATCAGTTGCGTGATTAATAAGATTAGTAGCATTTATAGATACCCCAGCCTCATCTAATACATTGTTTTTTATTTTAATATTGTCACATATAATACTAGTAATTGTTTGAGAGCTTAATGTTTCTGATTGTATAGATATCTTTTTTATACTTTCATTTAAAGATTCTCCCACCCTTGTCGTAAAGGGAATAGAGTTCCATTTGCCTTTATACTTAACAAATAAATAAAGGAGTCCTTGATGCTTACCAAATCGCAATTCACCTTCATATCCATCTTGTTCCTTGGGTAGTCCATCTTTAAATAATATCTTATTTTGAGCTTTTGGGTCTATCATTATTTAACTGTCTTGTTCCTATAAATTATTGTGATATCATTTATTTCAAATCCATAATCTAATTCTTGTGACGCAGTAGATGTGAATACAACAGATGCTGATTTACAGGTTAAGTTTCCGCCAGAAGGCTTAAGCTCTACATTAACCCATTCATTATTAGTACCATTCATAGTACCTGTCAAGGCTTTTGACTGAATGCCTGCGCCGGTATTATAATTCAAAGAAAACGCACCATTAACCGCTGTTGAATTGTCTTTATTAGTTTTATATGTGACTTTAATATTGTATATCTGAGAATCTTGACTTGGATTTCCAAAATCAAATTCTTTGGATTCATATTTATATTCATCTGTTATACTTTTCCCTGATGGAAAATCATTAGTCCATTTCATAAAAGCTACAGTATTGTCGGTTTGCTTAACCGCTTGAACTATTTCACTATCCACATTAATTGTTTTAGTCTTTTCAGCTGTAGTGCTGCTCCTAGTACCATCTCCTTCCACCCAACTCTTTGTTAGCATATCATATACATAAAAAGTTGCGCTACCAGCTTTGTTTATAATTACAAGGCTGTTCGTTGGATTAAAGGAAACTATAGGAGGATTACTAATATCATAAAAGCTTGCCCAAGTACTATCTATCTTACCTTTTAATAGCTGCTGTATCCCTTCGCCATTAAACATATAAACGCCGTGCTTATTAGCAAATACAATACCAGTATCAGCTTTTGCTACAGATGCTCTGCTAGGGACGCCTCTATATCTATATGTTCCTGCTAAATATTCTGGCTCATTGGTAACGTCTATAACATATAATGACTCTTTTTTAAACTGCAATAATCGTCCACCAAATGTTTCTAATAAAACTATTTCATCTCCATCATCTACAACTACATCAAGAGAATCATACTCTGGGAATACATCAAAAGCATTGGGAATTGATTTCATAACTCTATCAGGATAATGCCTATACGTTCCTGTATTATCTTGCATATGAACATTTCCAGCATAAACCCTTCTATTTATAACAGTTGCTGTCTTCCATCGTAAATCTAAAGACTTTGTATCAGGAAATACTCCAGTTCTCGCCTGATAGTTATCTACAAATGTTGAGCCGAAATATGTTGAATATGAATACTTTTGGTCAGTTTGAGTTAAGTCTGAAGCCCAAGCGTTAAACACTCCATCATCTTTAATAAAACCATTTGAAAGGTCAAAACTGCCTACAAAAGCATAATCCGTCTCTCCTCTTTTAGGCACTGTACCAGCCTCATCTTCATATTTATTTGTGTAAAAATTAACGTGTGTTATTCTAGCTCCACCATATTCAGGACTTACAATAGTCTTACCCCAATTACTAGCACTTGCATAATCTTTAGGATGGAATCCTAATAGTATTCTAAATCCTAACTTTTCATCTAATTCATCAATTTCTCCGGGAGGGTCATAAGTTGCTACTGCTCCGTTAGCAATATCTGATGCAGTCCAAGAAGATTGTTGCGATGAGGTGCCTTTATTCGCACATAAAGTTTCTGTTGATAATTTCCCAGTTATTGAAGCTATTGCTACTGCCCTATCACCTTCCGCTATGGTTTCACCATTACTAGGTGAAAAACTTATTTCTGGAACTGTCTGATATCCATCCCCATAGCCAGTAATCTCTATAGACGTCACGCTACTTCCAGTTAAAGATGCTGTGGCAGTTGCCGCTGTAGTGGGGTCTCCATTATTATCACTTGCTCCGCCATATCCGTGAAAATTAACAGTTGGAGCCGCTGTGTATCCAGTTCCACCATCTGTTAGTATAATACTATCAATAGTGTATCCTATAGAGCAGAATCCAGAATCTACCCAGCCTGTTACACCTGTTAACTTTGACCCATTTAAATTAATTGTACCACTTGTTACCTCTGTTATAGTTTCACTGTCAGGCATAGTTATCGTAATTGTATCTGAATCAGTTACTCCTGCTACATTATGAGCCTTATCCCATTTAGCTTCACTTGTTCCAGCTATAAGAACAGTATCGCCTACTACAAAATTATGTGCAGAAGAGGTGCTTACAGTCAATGTAGTGGTAGTTTGTGCTGCGCTACTAATATCTACGGTATCATTTCCTGATATATTAGCATAATTTAATGTTTGCGTTTGTTCAGTATCATCTTCTATAGTAATTGTTCCTGCAGATTCCCAGCTAAGCCTAGTATCCACACCGGTTTGATTATGAACTGGTGTGTATGTAGATGTCGCTGAATCAAAATGCCCAAGGTAAATAGTAGTATCTCCATACTCGACTGCCCTTTGGATTTTAGCTTCATATCCTAAAGATGCTTCAGTTGGAGCAGGCGCTAATGACTCTATATTAGCTTTTTCAAAGGTCATTATAGGCACAGGCAATGTTTCCTGAGAATTGTCATATGTATATGTAGCATATAATTTCCTACCTATTAATTGTATACTTCCATCACCTTTATCTCTTTTAAAATCTACAGATATTCCAAATGTTCCTGCTGCTAAATCTGGACCTGTATTCCCACTAGAGAATGTATTTGCCACAGAATTATCAGTTCCATCAGCCATTTTTATTCCAGCAAATGTCTCACCTATGGGAGCTTGTAATACTGCAGGTAGAACGTGCCAGCTATCAACTGTTAATGCACCACCTCCAAATGTTCTATCTATAAATCCAAACCATAAGCTAGATGAGCCTGAGGTAGTTGCGAAACTAGCATTCCCAAATTTTGTATCACATACTCTTAATTTACCATCAGCAAAATAAAAAGATGCACTTTCATCTATAGAAGCTCCTAATACTCCGGGAATACCTATAATGCCTGTAGTACCCCCGCTTAGTTTCTTCCAAACGGGGGTAGCTTCTGATAGAGGTAAACCTAGTAATTGACTACCACTTCTGTCAAGATATACAATCCAAGTTTCATCTCCAAGCGAACCATCAGCCTGATGGTCTGCCTTGAAAACTAAAAGTTCTTCTCCTGAGCCAACAGTAACTTCACCGCTTGCACTCCCTTCATCTGCTGGGATAGCGGTTATATCAGAATGTACTTCAAACATACCTAAAAGCTTCATTCGTCCTACTCGGCTCACAGAT
>CETC01034216.1_pt1 | contig 44556 bp, 21 predicted proteins | sample 326911 | NCBI WGS metagenome assembly CETC01 (sample SAMEA2622694, study PRJEB7988) | marine metagenome | isolation source: saline water (ENVO:00002010), including | reverse complement strand
GCTTCAGCTTCTGTTATAGGAACGGTTCAGCCTGTTGAGTCTGTAGCAAATGTTTTAAACATAGTTAACATGAAACCAGGCGATGGCTCTTCTCATCAAATTAATAAAGATAACAAAATTATTATAGAGTTCTCTTCTGCCTTAGAGGCAGAAAGTGTCACTCAAGATAATGTGACTTTATTATCTTACCCTGTCTCTGGAAATTTTAATAGTGGGTGGGGGCTTTCAAGAACCGATGAACCAAAAGAACTTTTTAAAAAACTTACTGTAGACGGTAAGTTTTTAATTATTGAATTATAGGAGCAATTATGCCTGGCAATAGAAAATGTGTTGCGTTTGGAGAATCAGTAACTCTCAGAGCAATCTTTACAGATAGCTGTGGAATACCTACCGATGTAGATGATTTTTTAACTGTTCCTGGAGATGCTACTTCAGCGGTTCCCAATCTTAACGTTGGTATATACGATCCAGTTCAAGATGAACTAAATGTAGACTTAGATACTGAGATACTTGGTGTTGATGATACTCTTGGGACTCCAACAGCTCCTGGTGACGACTTTACTAATGCAAATAATAACTTGTGGGAAGATATGCTTGCTGGCGGCGATGCTGCTGCTGCATGGGGTTCTGGCATAAATAGAATTAGCCAAGGCTTTTATGAAATAACTTATACTTTACCTTCAGACTTAGATGCCGAAACACAAACTGGATACTGGTATGATATATGGGTTGGTGTAGTAAATGGCATTACAGTATCTCAACAATTTAAATTTAAGGTTATCGAAAAAGGTAAAATTGAAATACAATCGATAGGTGATAATACTCTCGTTGTGATACTTTTGGGACCTGAAGTTGCTGGCACAAATGGTGCTAAGCTGAACGAAGAAGTTCAACTTGCATACTCTACTAGATATAATCCTTATTATGCTTCACCAGATTTAGTTAGGGCAGAATGTGGATCGTGGGTCAATGAAATACCTGATGACACTTTAAGCCTAATGATACACTGGTCCTCTATTGAAGCAGATGCTTATCAAGGCAAAAGTATATCTAACGGTTCTAATTTTTACACTGCAAGAACAAAATTTGTAGTTTATGAAGCAGCTGTAAAGGCGCTTACATTACCTGCTGACCTGGGAGGCCAGTCAAAAACCTTAGGGGACTTAATGGTTGAGCGTGATGGCAGCTTCATGCAAGTCTTACAAGAAATAAAAGGAAAAAGAGATGAGTGGCTTAGAGTACTAAATGCGGGTGGAGCTATTGTGCCCGGCCAAGGTCTCGGACCCGTATCTGCTTTGCCTGGAAGACTTGATCCCAACAGACCAGATTTTGGAAGGGGCTGGCATAACCCTAGTGAGGTATTTTTCTCACAACCTTCTCAAAGAAAGAAATTCAAGATAACAAAAGATGGTAAATCTAAATTCGGGTGGTAGCTATGAGTTTTAAAAGAAATCTTTATCCTAAAGGCAAATCAAAAAACAACTTTGTGCATGGTGGAAGAGAAATAAATCTCAGAGAAGAATTTGATGAGTTCGTTTTCGGAGATGGCAACTCAATGCCTCACGGGAGAAAGATTCTTTTAAGGAGAATGAGAAGGGACGATAAAAATAATTTAGTTAAGTGTCCTTGTACTGACTCAGTGACTCAAGAACCTGGAACAGAAGAAAGTTGCCCATATTGTCACGGAGAAGGTTTCTTTTGGGATGAAACATGGGCCACGGGATATGCAGTATATGTGGGAGCCGATGGAGGCCAGGCAAGAAGGATCAGAGGCTTGCCTGCTGGTACCGTAAGAGCTGATTATAGAATATTTTATTTAAGATACGATACAGAAATATCCTATCGAGACAAAATTGTAGATATCAAGCTTGATGTTGAGGGTGCTCCAGTAGTACCATATGCTAGAGAATCTATTTACAAGCCAAGCACTATTGTTCGCTACAGATCTGACTATGGAAGAATCGAATATATAGCTGTTTATTGTTATGAAAGTGATGCCATAAGGGTGGATGAGTAATGAGTGAAGACAAACAGTTATTAGAAGATGTAAACAATGGGCTGCTTGGTCAAGATCCATTTACAGTATATATAGTTGAACAGGATAAAGTCATATCAAAATATGAGACTCCAGTTCAGCTTGAAGATCCATTTGCTTTTGATGCGAAAAGCTTTCTACCTAATGCAAAAGCAATGGATCTAAATAGATTCTATGAACTTGCTTCTTCTTTAATTAAGAAGTCGCAAGGCATGGATAGTGTTTCGAAAAACAAACAAGTAAGACTGGTAGAGGAGTACCCTCCTCTACCTTTTGATGATTTTGGTGATGAAGTTATAGTATTTAGACTGTTAAGGCGAGAGCCCGCGTTAATGAACGCAAAGGGGACCGGTAGACCCCAAAGAAAGAGTAATTATTATTATGATATAGTGAAACCTAATTACCCAAATAAGGTTATTGTAGTTGAGTCAAGACCTATAGACCATATAATTGAATTCGCTTGTTGGGCCAAAAGTAATAAAGTTGCTAATCAGAGAGCACTCTGGCTAGAAAAACTTTTTGTAAATTACTCCTGGGTTTGGGAATCTCAGGGTGTCGAAAGATTCTATTTTAAAGATAGAGGACCAGACACTTATATGACAAGCGGAAATCAAAGACTTTTCTATAGGCCAATTAATTTCTTTGTTAGATTCAGAGAATTTGAAGTTAAGGCTCACAGCAAACTTCGAGAAATCGATTTTGATGTGGGCACTTAATATATTAACTTTTGAGGACTTTATGGAGATGAAAAATGCCATATGAAAATATTCCCGGCGTAGGAGTTGCTTATCTAGATGGGTCGTTCCAAACACTTCAAGCTTCAGCTCAGCCTCGCGTTTTAATACTTGGAGCCGCACCTAGCGGTATTTCGTACGAATTATTTCAAGTTAATAACGTGTCTGCTGCAGAAGATGAGTTTGGTTCTGCTTCCGAAGTTATGCAAGGTGTGCACGAAGCTTTAGCACAGGGTGCTGACAATATTGCATGCATGCGAATAGGAGGTCGAAGAGGTTCTGTTGTTCTTACAGACGCTAATGGCGGAACTTTAACGATTAGACCAGAGCTACGCGATGCTCAAGCACTTCAAAGATACGCTCTTATTATGACTACTAACGCTGCTGGCGAGCAGCGTATTCTTGTTCGAGATACTGTAAGTCTTGAATGGATCTATGACTCTGAGGAAATCCTAGTACTTGATACTGGACTTGTTGAAGTCATAGATGGAGGATTAGCTTTACGTCACATTGGAGATATTAATTCTCCTGATAATGAAGCAAATTCACCTAGATTAGAAGATGAGAATGGCGGCGACTTAGGAGAAGCTGATTTCTTAACTGATGCTGGTGCCAACATTACTAACGGTGTGCCTGCAGGTGGTGTTGCATGGGCAGCAGCAAACTCAATTGTTGTTGCTCCAGGTGATGATGGTCTTACTATGACCCAAATGGAACGGTATGCTGCTCTTTGTGAAGCTTACCAGTACATGGATTATCAAGATGCTGACCTGGTTGTCCCAATGGGTGTGTTCCAAAACACGCCTAATGCTGCCGATGCTTTAGTTCATGGGATACCTACTGATTTAGATCAGATTGTTCTTTTGAATGCTAACGCAGATGCTGGCGGTGTTGACGGATTGCTACATTGTTGGAAAACAATTCATCGTGGAAAGCCTTACGTTTTCTTCCTAGATAGAAGTGATACCAATAACAGTGGCGGTATTGATGCTGGAGACGGCTTCTTACCTATTCCGAATCCTCCAGGTAGCGTTACTTTCCACAACTCAGAAGATGGTGTTTTAGCAAATGCTACTTCTGCCTGGACTGTAAGGCCCGCTACTTTGAGAAATGGACCCGTTCATGTTCTTCATGACGACAATGACGGGGGTGACGTTACTTTCACTATTCAGGAAAATACTCCTGCACAGGGAGAGACAACTGTTATAATTAACTTTGATTATGACAATGCAACTGTAAACGGTGGCATTATAGTAGAGCTCGGTAACGACGCTGCAGCAAGTGCGTTAATCACCATTGTTGATGCAGAACCTGGCGGGAACCCCTCTAATGGTGCTATTAATCCAGGTGCAGTAGCGACACAAGCTATTGAAACTTCAACGCAGATTACTGTACCTGTTGTTTCTCATGCAGATTTGACTGGAGACGAAATTCCTGTTGCTGTTTGGGACAAATTAGACGCTGCAGAAAATGCTGAAGTTAGAGAAGTAAACTTTGCTCATCAGCTTGCGACTGCGATGGAAAGAGCTTCTACCACCTGGTCGACAATGCTTGGCTTTATTTCTGTTATGGAGCCTCCCGCTTACTCAAGATCTGCAATAGCTGAATGGGTTGGTGAAGAGCCTGAGTACTCGTTTACAGGTGCGCAACTTTCTGTTGCAAATGCCGCTGCAAACGGAGAAGGCCTTCTTGGTGATAAATTCCATGCTGGTGCTGCATCATACCGGACTGCTTTAGTAACAGAAGGCAATGCAAACGAAGGTATTGCCTTCGGAGGTTACATAAAGACCAACGGTGCAGCTCTTTCTGCAGATGAAGCTTACGGCGTAAATGCTGATGATGAAGCTACTGACTCTAAGAGTCAGCCAGTTGATCTCGGAAAGCATATATTAGTTTGTGCTTCTTGGCCTGTATTGAGCAATGGGTTCGATGGCGGATCACAGTATAGAGGTACCCTTTGTGGAACTCTTGCTGGTAAGCTTGCAATAACTCCTGAAAACATTGAGCCAATTGGTACCGGTGGTTTCTTAAGTGGAGTTAGAAGACCCCCTAGAATGAGAGCACCACTTATCAATTCCTTAGCTAAGCTAAGATATGTCACCACCAGAAGAGAAGAAGGTGTTGGTCATATTCTGGTAAGTGTTAAAACTTGTGCACATCCGAACAGCGATTACACGAGACTTTCCACAATACGCTCTGTAAATAGAGAGCTGAGTGGTATCCGTGATATATGCAGGCCATATATTGGTACGGAATTTAGTGCTAGAAACTTGCAAGCGATGCAGACAGCTATTGACGGATTTTTACGTTCGGAACAAGCTGCTGGATTTAATCAAGGAGCGATAGCCAAGATGGAGTATACCCGAACTGATAGAATTATGGGTAAGCTTAAGATTCGTCTTAAGATGATACCTCCATTCTCACTAGAGGCTATTACAATTGAAACAACCCTAGCTGCCGAAGAGGCAGAGCTACAGTTTTAAGGAGTAGAAAATGTCTTTTTCATCTTTAGATTTAACTAATACTTTTTCTAGCTATGCCGGTGTCGATATTCGCGTTATGTTTGGTAGTAAGACTGTAGGGGAAATGCAAGCCATTTCTTATGCTGTCCAGCGTGAAAAAGCCCCGATATATGTTATGGGAAGAGTTGACCCAATTTCCTTTTCAAGAGGAAAAAGAGGTATTGCTGGAACTATGATCTCACTTCTACTTGATCAACACTTGATGAAGAGTGGAGTTTGGGAGAATACAGGTTATATAGCAGACAAAGACGAGATCTTTGCGTCTGATACTTTAAAAAGCACGGATTTGCCGGCTGGTGCTGACTTAACAGATGTTGCTGGTGGCGATGCTGCTGGTGGCCCTACTGAGATACTCACTGGAGCTAATCTTGATAGTATTGTAGGAAAAGCAAATGCTTCTTACGTAGACCAGCTACTTCCGTTTGATGTAACGATTGTTGCTGCTAACGAGTATGGTTCTGCTTCTGCAATGCGCATCTATGGCTGTGAAATTCTGAATGAAGGTTCTGGCTTCTCAATTGATGATATAGTCATTGAGAATCAAATGACTTACATTTGTAGAGTAATTGCACCATGGAAATTGCTTGGTTCATTTGATCCAAGCAAAAACTTTGCTTGGACTAGTGCTACTGATCCCGTTGACGCCGGTGCTGAGTAATATTTGATTAACGGTGTGGGTGGCGCTTGCCACCCACACCTTTTTATAGGTTAACATGTCTTTTTCATCTTTAGATATTTTACAACATTCTTATTCTGGCGCAGATTGTCGTGCCTACGCTTGGTTTCCTCAAAAAAATCATAAGAAAACAAGAGGGGATATAAAAGGTATAGAAGCAAAAATAAAACAGCTGAATAACCGTATAAAAGAAATTCAAAAAGAAAAAGAATTGGCTACAAGAGTTATCGATACAGCTATTAAAAATGGAGAGCCACTAGCTGTAAATATTGCGGACACAATAGGTGATACAAACGCATTGCCAAGTGGCGGAAGTCAAAAAATTACTACAGACATGATTGCAAACAACCCTGATGGTGTCAGGGCCATGTATATGAATAGCATTCAAAGATATGATAGAGAAATACAAAATATAAATCAAATGATTGATAGCCATAATGAGTTATTGTCTTATTATGCAAAAACAATATTTACTGATTTGATTGGATTGCAAACAATATCAGTTTCAGTTCATGAGCCAAAGGGCATGGTTAGAAGATTGGGGCACTCCAGCGTTTGTGGTTTTACAAGATCTGTAAGAACAATTGCAGGGAGTATGATTTTTACAATCATAAACACCAACCCATTTGAATCACTTATGTTTGCAGACCCCCATATGAGCAACTCAAGTTCTGGTCCTGACTTTCCTTATACTCAAGATTCTCATATAGGTTGGGGTACTGAACCCAGCACTGGGGGAGTATCTGGTCAAGCATTTTATCGTCCTGTTGGACGAATATCTCCATTCAATATAATGCTACAATATATTTCTGAATATGGAGACAAAAATTTTATTGCTGGTCGCGGAGCTGATTTTAGTAACTTAGGTGCTGGAATGATTCTAGAAGAAGTAGAACTTATAGGTCAAGGAATCGTTACATCTGTACATGATATGGTTACTGAAGTTACTTATAATTTTGTAGCAAAAGAATATAAACAATTCCATGCTAGAGATTCGGCTAGCTCTTCTATTCCTGAAAGAATAAGAAGTTTAAAAAGTGAATTAACAGGACCAAACGGTTTCCTCGGAAGTACTCAAGAGGAAGCTCTCGAAAGCTACATAACAGCTACACAAGAAAAAATTCTAGAAAGAGAACAGGAACAGGCAAGAGCAGAAGCAGAAGCTGCAGCCAAGTTAGCTAAAAAAGAAGCAGAAGCAAAAGCTATTGCTAAGCCTACTGCAGGGCTTAGAGCAGATGCGAATCCTGAAGTAAAGCGTGAGAGAAAAGGCATTGAAGAAAAGCTACCTGCAACACCAGCTGTGACAGATAGCAGCGGGAGCAACGGGAATGATTAAAGAAGGTAATAAATGAGTAGTTTTAATTACGAATATTTTTGTGGTGCTAATGTTACAATTGCAGTAAACGAACAGCCTCTACTCGAATGTGCAGGTATTAGCTATTCTGTTATGGATAGCCAAACTCCAATATATGGCTACTCTTCGAGACTTTTCGATGCAGTAGCACCAGGACAAAAATTAGTACAAGGTTCTTTTGTAGTCAACTTTGTTCGCCCTTCTTATGTCTACGATCATATAGCTCAAGGTCTTGAAAATAGACAAGCAGCTATAAGAGCTGAAAATCAAGCTTTAAGACAATTAGATTTGGTAAAAGAACAAGAAGGTGTAGAAATGACACCTGAAGATTATGAAGCTTTTAGGGAGGGCATAAAAGCTGGAGATCCAGCTGCTTATGCAAAATGGTTAAGTGAGGAAGAGGATATAGGTGAAGCCGCATATGACGCAGCTTCAACTTCTTTAAGAGAACTTAGTGAGTATGACTTACCTTCAGAAATTCTAGCTTCTGATCGCGGAAATACTGACCCGACTATGGTCGGCCCTTTCGACATATATGTTTATTTTGGAGACCCCACATTGGGTCGCAAGCATATATTTTATGGTTGTTATATTACCGGACATGGTAGTACTATACAGATAGACGAAAATGTTATTCTTGAAGAGTATAACTTTTTCGCAAGGGACGTAGTCCCTTGGAACTTATCTAGATCTTTAGGATAAATAAGGAGAAACTATGTCTAGAATAAAACTTAAAAATGTAGACGGCAAACTTGTTGCTGGCGGTGTCTTAAATGATCAGCAGAAACAAGCTTTGAATTCAGTCACACCAACCGCTGATGAAATATTAGCAAATATGAATGCTTACAATGAACAAATTGAAAGCATTAACGATACCAATGAAGAGGTAACAAATACTTTACCAAAAGCAAATAAAGTAAAAAGTAGTAAAACTGTCAAAAGCAAAAGAAGAAGTAGGGCTAAACAAAAATTCGATGCTTCAAACAGGGTTAAACCACCTGAGAAGCCTAATACTACTATGGAGAATATAATGAATTTTGATCAAGAATTAGAAAATATTTCTGAGACTTTAGATAATAAAACTGCAACTACTACAGAAGATACAGCGACTGTGACAGAGACTACGCAGCAAGATAATTTTGGACCAGATATGAAATCTCAAATACTAGAGCTACTTGGTGATAGAAAGGACGCTCCCAGTCAACAGCATATTAACTCCTGGAAAGCTCAACATGGCCAAAACAGTGTCCACTGTATGGCACTGGGTGAAGATGATATTTATATTTTTACTCATTTAAAAAGAGGGCAATGGCAAAAGATACAAGAGATTATCGCTAAGGCAGCTGAAATCGGAAACAGTGAGGCAGAAGATAAGCTAAAAGAAAAAGTCATACAACATTGTGTGTTGTGGCCTTCACTTACTCTTGAATTTTTCTATAACTCAAAAGCTGGTGTAATTGATAGCTTATACCAAGTTATATTGCTGAATTCATATTTCTTAACACCTCAGCAAGCGATGTTATTAACTACACAGCTATAATGATATGTCACTAGTTATTGATCCCGATACCCATCCATGCCATAAATATAAGATACCGGCGAATCCAGACCCTAGCAATAGATTTAGTTTAAACTTTAGTATTGCTGAATTGGATCATCATGGCATTAGTCGAGAGACTGACAACGGCTGGACAAAGAGAAGAAAAGCTTCAGACAAAAGTACTGTACGAGTCAACTTGCAGAGAATGGCGTATTATTTAGAGATAATACGCCATCATGTAAACCAAGATCCATTTTGGGGTAGTAATGGTGGATCTTATATTAAGATCTGTTCGAATTGCGGCTTTCAACCAAGAGCTTATATTAATGATGGTCCACATTCTTGGAGGTGCATAGACTGGTACGGTAGAGAAGGTAGTCGAAAAGGACCTGGCGGAGTTCCGTATTCATCAGCACAGCAAAAACAAGTTTTTGGACCTGCTGGAGTTAAAGGAAAAAAGGGACACGATGGGAAACAGATAAAGCCAGATTGGGATGGAAGCAAATGGACTCCAAGGCCACGAGTCAATCCTGGAGTTTATGGCGTTTTTGGAGGAGAGGGTGGCAACTCAAGAAATAAGCTGATAGCACAAGCAAGAAAGATGCCATTAAACACCCCTGTATCAGTTCCTGGAAGTCAAAAGACAGTAGAACTAGACTGCAAAAAAGAAGATTTGCTTAATGATAATGGTCACCCTTTTGTAGGTTGTAGATGCAAGCAAGCTAAAATGTCCCTTGGCCCTTGGCCAAAAGTACAAAATCCAACAGATGTTGATAGTAGAGGAAAAGGAAGTCAGCATAGAAAAGGTGCTGCTATGGATATAGTAGTTTGGCATAAAACTAAAAAAATCAAAATGGATCCAGTTATGCTCCATCACAAAATACAAGAGCTTATCTTAGCAGGGTGCATTCCAGAAGGAGGGCTTGGTTTATATGCAGGATCAAATGTTCATTACGACTTCAGAGGTATAACAAACAAATGGAAAGGAGGCAATAGGGATACTAAAAAATGGATTAGATATTTTGAACATCTAGGCAGAGCAACTCATGGGCTCAAATACTCTCAAGACGATATAGATACTATGTGGCGCAATAGGTACGATGAGCTTCAAGATATGTGGCCTGTGCAAAGTTCTTTTTATGATAATATTGCAGGAGGCGATAGGACTTCTCTTCTTCCTTTGGAAGATTTACTCAATATCGTCAAAGCTCCAAACTATTACAAAGATACACCATTGTGGAAAAGGTTTATTCATTGGAATGCTGGGAGACATCCAATACCTGGAGAAGACTTAGATAATATAAGCAGCATTATTCAAGCTTTTGTTCAAGATAAGCAAAGCTTAGATAATTATGGTTATGGCAGTTGGGATTATACTACAAACCAACCTGGTCCTGATTATATGCAAAATTTAAAAATTCTAATGGGTTTGAGTAATAATAAAAAACATACTTTCACTTTAACTATAGATGGTGTTACTACCAAAAGAACCTTTCGGGGTCTTGGCTGCACTATGGCTCAATGGAAACCAAATAAAGATGCAAGAAATATAGCTCAAAAACATTTTACTAGCGGTCGATTTAAGGGAAAAAGCAACAAGGCTAGTATGTACTGGGTAAGAAAAGGTAATGATAGAATCTATCAATCAGATGGCACTACAAGACCTGAGACTCCTCAAGAGAGATCAGAAAGAGGACAGTTTCCTGTCGCTTTAGTTGTAATGAGTTGCTATTACAACATAATGCAAATTAGTCATAATATTAAATTTGGAATGCCTACGAAAAAGAAGAATACTCCGCTTTGGGAAATAATTGATTTGCAAAATAACACTTATAGCGATGTTATGTATAACGCTTGGCTTCAAAGTGTAACTCTTAATCAAGCAGCTCCGCCTTCTGCTAATCCCGCTGGCAGCTCATACAATTCTGCAGGTCCAGCAACTCAAGCTGGTAGCAATAGTTCTACTGGAAGCAAGTTAAAAAGTAATAGGGGCAGTGCGAGCAAAGGTAAATGGAAGAAAGGCATAATAAAAGCTAACCCAAACTGGATTTTTCCTGGAAGCAAAAAACCTTAGAGGCGTAAAATGGATATAGATGTTTTATTAGAATCAAGTGGAAATATTTTTACAACCAGTTTTATAGATTCTGAAGTTTCTTTTACCTATCGCATTCTAAGTCAAAAAGAATATAAACTTTTTAATGGTTTGCGAAATTCCCAGTTGATGAACGAGTGGACTCTTTATGATACTGTTTTCGATAGATGTTATCTCGGCAACTCTTCATTAATAAACGAAGACATTCCTTTTGGAATGACATTAACAATTGGTAAATTCATTATGTATTTATCTGGAGATTGTGATCAAGAAACTTTGACTAAAGACATCTTTACAGCTAGAAGCATTCACCCCAATAATACAGTTCATGAATATATGAGGGCTGCTATAGTTATGGCATTCCCAACATATAACCTTGAGCATATGGATGTTTGGACTAGATCTGAATTTATTAGAAAATTTGTTATTGCAGAAAATATTCTTTCTAAACAAAATCCTGAATATAAGATGCTTGACCTTTCAGAAATAAAATCTGTAGAAGAGTATAACAAAGAACAATCTCAAAAAAATAACAATGTTAAGAATATCGATTTTGCTAGACAAAATGCTCAAATACAAAAAGCTATGGGGCCTTGGAAAAATGAAGAAGCAGAATCGTTAGACCGGAAACATGCAAGAGCTTTAGATCGAAGAAGGGGATAGGTTATGGCTTATAACCCTTTTGGTCAAAGAGGAATAATATGGAGTGCTGAACCAGCAACTCCATGGTTAGACCCACAAGAACAACTACTTAATTTAACTCTTACTGGTGCAGGTGCAGTCGGTGTTGGCTTGGGCCTTCAAAGGATGCAAGTTGGCAACCAAGGGCTTACTGCGCTAGACCTAGTTCAGTCAACAGTAAGAAACATAGCAATGGCTACACCATTCGGGTTAGGCAATACACTACGCTTACCTGAATTCATGGCACCTTATATGTCATCGACTGCTTTAGGACTCAAGCAGCAAACTTCAATTAGTGATGTTGCTAAAACTGTAAGCATATTCGAAATAGGCCCAGAATATTTAAGAACAAAAGAAACCCATATGGCTCTTAAAGGAGTCGTTGGTGAAAAAGCTTTCTATAGTGCAGGCTTGGATCTGCATGAAGACTTTAAGCTTAGGTATGAAACTGATTCTGGTGCAGGCGGAAGAGGATCTTTATACGCTCAACAAGTAAAATGGAATCCTGAAACAAAAAAATATGGCCCAGCAGGAGACTGGAAAAAGCTTTCTAATGCCATTAGCCTTTTTGAAGTAACGGGTGCACAAGATATCATTGATATAGCTGGTGGCAGTTGGCATCATAATCGAACAAATCCAGCTTTAATGGGAGTGCTTCAGTCACTTGGGGTTACTGAAGCTTTAGATTCAGCAGAGAAAGATGTAAATAAAATATTTTCTAAGCTTGATAACGAAGGAAAAGTTATTGGCAGGTCTAGATACGGTTTTGTTCCTAGCGTAAGTGGGCCTGTAGGAACTTGGGACGACATAGCTAGACGCTTTGCCATTCCAGGTGCTTATCCAGCTTTTGGAATGCAGCGTTTTAATAGGCTTCTTGATGCTACCGCAGAGCAATTTCCTGGTTTGCAAAAAGTTGCTTCTTCTCTTTCAGATGTAACTGGAGTAAGTCTTAAAGCACCTGCAGGCCCAGCACATAAAATGTTTGCACATTATGGTGTAGGTGCTGCAAAGGTTGGAGCTATATATTTAGGTGTAGAGCAACTAGACCATTGGCGTAGACAATATGGTCTTGGTGGCGAAGTTATAGTTTCTGGTGCAATGTCAGCAGGAGCAATGGCTGCTTATAAAAGAGTTTCAAAAGGAAAAACTATAGGCACACCGTGGAGGGTGGGTGCAGCTGCCTTTTTTGGCCAGCTACTTTTGCCTGGATTCGATCAAGGACTTAAAGAAGGTATAGCTACCATAGGGACAAAGTTTGATATCGGAGGTGCAGGCATATCTGAAGTTCTTGGGATTAACGCTTATAGAAGAACTTTAGAAGGCTTTCTCCCAGGAGTAACAGATTGGACAACTGGTGCTTTTGTTGGCGTAGCAGCACTTACTGCTTCCTATACAGGGATAAGAGATAAGATTTGGAGCAGTGACAGATCTTTCCTCCCTTCTTCTCTTACAAGAAAGATAGGTATTGACTCTGCCTCTTTCAGTAAAGGTGGAATAGTAAGAGACCTTCCAGTTCGGCTAGGTGATCAATTCTGGGATGAATTAGTTAGCATGGCTGAAGGCCGCAATATGATGTTGCAAAAGGAAGGCACTTCGGTTCCATGGCAAATGTCAAGAGAGCAAATTAGTTCAATTATTGGCAAGTCTCCATCAGAGGCAAACATCCTTGATAGACATCGACTAAAAAGAGAAATGTTCAAAAAAGTCTCAGGGCATGTTGATAATACTTACTGGTTCCAAAATGAATTATATGCTCGAAAAGAAAGATCAATTGCGAATATAAGAGAACTCTATCTTAAAGACAACCCTGTTAACGATTCATTAGTAAAAAGAATAGGTGACATAAATCAAAAATATTTTGGCAGTATAGTTCCCCAAGAAGGTGTTAAACTGCCAATGCTTGATAGGGTCGGAAGATTTTTAGAAGTGCAAGGCGCAACTGCGTACCATGCGTTTTTTGGAGCATCTCTTAAAGGTGAAGAATTTCTAGACACAATGAAAACCATGAAAGCTAAACCTTTCATGGGTAGAGCAGGTACGATATTTGCTAGTATTTTAGGAGCGCAACAAATATTGACCGGTGGCTTATTCGGCTTTAGTGATTTAGAAGGTCCAAGCAGCCTTATGGATATCTACAGCGGCAAAAAAGAAGTTGCTGTAAGAAGAGGAAGATGGTGGGAAGGTGGCGGTACACCTTACCATGGTGCTGAAGATAGTTATTATAGGCCTCATTGGTACCATCTTATGATGTCAAGAGGTGACGAAAGAGCTGTATGGGGCGAGAATGAAGACGAATTATCTCCAATAGAAAAGTTCTTTTATAAGAACTTTACTTATGAAATGGAAAAAAGGACCTACTATGATAGGCCTTATCCTATGACAGGTGCTGCTTTTCAAGATGTTCCTATTATCGGAAATATCTTGGCCGCTACTATAGGTAAGCTCATAAAACCTCCTAGGCTTATGCATACTGGTGAATATATGCGAGCGGCACCTGATGGAAGCATAGAATTCGCACATCAACCAGAGTTTCATGGCCCAAGCATGGAGCTGGGAGGAAAACCCTTAGGAATACCTAGATCTCCATTTGATTCAAGTTTTGTCTTAGCAGAAGCTCAATATAAGTTCAGAGAACTTGAAGGCTTAACTGGCTGGGCAAAGAATATGATTCAAAAGAAAATAACAGGAGCAGAAACTTTTGGTACGACTCTTCCCACTTTTGCTCAAGCCGGCTCTATGGATTCTCCAATAGAAAAGTTTTGGGATCTTGATTTGGGTGGTGCTGCTTTTATGTCTGAGCCTCTTAGACGTATCTTACCAAGGCCTAGATCTGAAATTGATGAGTACAATCCACTTGTAAACAGAATGCCAAGCTGGATACCAGATAGATTAAGATATGGCGATCCTTACAGAAGCATCCCTATGGGTTGGGCTCGCCTTCCTGGCGCAGGCTATGCTGCGCTACATCCAGAGCTTAAAGGTTTAGATCCTGAAGCTTATCCACTGATATATAGGTATAAAATCTTAGCTGATGTGGCTCCAACTTCGACTCAGCTCTCAAGGACTAGACAACAACTTTATACGAGAAGAGCAGAAGGAATAACTTCTGAAGCTGAAAATATTTTAATTGATAAAATCGATGAGAATTTAAGAAAAGTTGCTGTTAAGGGAGAGTTCGATCATGTACATCCTAACGCTATTCAGCTTCCAGGATCTGGAACTACTCAAGCTGGCTGGTCTTTTCTCCAGAAGACTATAAGAAAAACTTTATCACCAGCTGAGTACTTAGTGCCTATGGGTTTCAGACCAGCTCAAAAGCTATTAAGTGATAGAGGCATGATTGAACAGTATGAATATGAAAGGCTATATGGCTCGCCAAATGCTTTTTGGGATAAGCCATGGAGAGACTGGTTTAGACCATCTTTACTTTCTGCTGCAAACGCTATGGGCTGGGAAGGCAAGCCTTTGTGGAGGCAAGAAGCAGATGCTAATAACGAATATTTTGATAAGTTAAATTTCTTAAAATACATGAGGTTGGCCGAGGCAGCAGGAAGTAAAAGAGAAAAGAATCAATACCTTAGGATGGCTCAACAAACTAGATATGGCGTCAACCCGAAAGGTGACGCTATGTCTGTTTATATGACGTTGCCAGACAGTGAAAAGAAATTCTTTGATGCTTTTGCTTTTGCGGTAGGTGATGACAGAGCAAGAATTAAAGAAATGATTCCAGAAGACCAAATAAACTTATATGAAAGTATATGGTCAAGAGTAGATCAAGGAGATCAAACTTTAAGATATGGAGGATCTCAATCTCAGATTAATGAAGATTACCTAATGAGAAGGTACGGAGAGTTAAAAACAAACTTTACTGACCAGAATCTACCACCTGAAGATTGGATCGGATGGAATGAAGACGTTGAGATGGACGACGTGAAAATGAAATTTGTTGATGAAAGTGCAAAAGATATACACGAATATGATATGTGGCATTCTCAAAAAAGAAAAATGGTTAGAAAACCTTATTTGAATGATTCTACCGCTTTTATGTATAATGGTCCAAAACCTTCTAGGTCAGAAATTTTAAGAGAAGCATATTGGATGGCCCGTGGAGGCGGGCCACAGCCGCTTGAATTTTACGGTCATACAAAAGCTGGAATAGAAGGAACAACAAGTGCACAAATATATTACAACCATAATATGCTGGATAAAATCCACAGTGGTATTGACAAGTGGGGATATTAATAAATGGCCAATCCATTCTTAACTAAAATTTTAGGGCTAAATGCTCAAGATCCTGAAAGAGGTGAAAATGCAATTGCTACTGGCAGTGATTTCGCAAGTAGAGCAGCAACGCTACTTCCACTTGGGGTGGGCGTAGGTATAGGCGTTGGCAGGCTTAAGTCTAATAATCCATTAACTCCTGGAGGGTTGGGAATAAATGATAATTCAAATATTGGAAGAACAATGGGAGAAAATATTCGAAGACTTGATGCCATGAAACAAGCTGCAAGCGAAAGAAGCGGTCAGAAATTTGCAGAAAGACTTTTCAGAGGAAATGAATTTGAGCAAATTGCTTCTGAGGGTGGAGACAAAATGAAATCACTTCTTAGCGCAATGTCTGAAATGATTGATGCAACTGGTCATCCAGATTTAGCTGACCTTAAAACAAGATGGACTGAATTGATAGATGAAGTTGATAATATCAAACAAGATGATTTAAGAAAAATGAAAGAAGCAGCAGCAACTATGTTTGAGACAATGGGTGAAGCTGATAAATCTCAATTTAGAAGACTCTTTGGCGGGTTTCAAGAAATAGCTTCTCAATTGGAAGCACCTTTACCTGGGCTAAGAGGAACTGGTCAAGTTTTTAATCCTATATCTGACACTGGAAAAGCCTTTAGTGGTTTAAAAGGTAGAAGAGCAGTTGCTGAAGGTATCTTTGGCCAAGTGCAATCAATGTTTGGTGCAGGTAGGGTTGAATTAGGTTCAATCGATGAAGGAGTTGGAAAATCACTTTATGCACGAGTAGCTTTTCCTGGATCAGGAACACAAACTAATTATTTAAATATACCTATAGCCTTAGCAAGGCTAGAGGGTGGTTCGGCTATTTTCAGAACTGGTTCAAATCTATCTACTACCTATCTTGGCAGGCATCATTATCTTGATGCTCTTGGAGTACAAAATGAATTTATAACTGGAAGCGGTTCATTAAGTAAATCAAGAATCAATCAAGCTATTAATACTCTTGGTGGTCCTATAATGGGTATAGAAGAAGCTTTCTTTCAAGAAGTTAGCAGAACTGTTCGAAACAGAGGAGACGCTAACCTTAGTGGAGCAGACAGAAGAGATATATATAGTTTCTTTAGACGTTTAGGCATAGGCCTGGAAAGAGGAAGCCGGCCTGGCACTTTAGCTCATTTAGATAAAAGGATGTCACAACACTTAACACAGCAAGCCATACGACAAGGCTCGACAGCTGGCGTGATAGGAATGGAAAAGTTAAATGCGCAAGAACAAGCAAGATTTGCAGCTCAGCTTGGCACTGAATTTCCTTACTCTCAAGGGGCAAGCGCGGAGATAACAAGAACTCCCTCAGGTAGAGCTTTTGGCCAGTTAGCTTATATGGGAGAGGGAAATTCTGTACTTCAAATGGTAAGAAGCTTAGGCACTGTGGATGCATCTGTGCTTCCTGCAACTGCGAGACCAAGACAAATGGTTGGCAGAGCCGAACGTTTCGTCAATCCTTTTAATGGAGTTGGTTCGACTCTTGGTAGGGGTAAAGCAGTATCTATGTTCGGATCGAATATAGGCTTTGCTGCAAGCAATATGGGTGGAATCAATACCGCTGTAATAATGGATTTAGAAGGAGGCCTTCAGCGATTGGGGCTTGGAGACGGTATGGCTTATTGGGGAATGAAGCCAAGTGTGCAAACTCAATTTACAAAAACTGTTCTTGATCCATCTGAAGTTGGTGGACCTTCTACCAAATTGTTAAATGAGCTAATTAGAAGAAAGAGAAGCGGTGCAGGTCCCATGAGGGTCGGAGGTAAAGGAAATATCAGTATAGATGAGTTCTTTAGTACTTATGGTACTAAAGGGCACGGAGGCTCAGCGCTGCTTGGAAGACTTGATGACCGCTTAGTTAATATACCCAAGTACACAGGTCTTGAACAAATGGCATTTGAATTAGTAGAAGATACTAGTGCAATGGGAAGACAAAGATATCATGTGTCAGGCTACATGACTAGAAATTTTGGAGACGACAAATTATTCTCTCAATTATTTAAAGGCCTTACCTCCAATATAGGGGAAAAAGAATTTACAGATATCTTGGGTAGACTTGGAGTTGAAAAAGCTATTAGACAAGATATCGGACTTTCAGCAAAAGAAACACTTATAAATGCAGGTCAAATGTTAAAGAAAGCACCTCACTATTTAGCAACACAAATGGCTAGTGGCCTTGCAATGGTAGGAGATCCAGGCATGGGCAGTATCGAAAGACTTTATTCTGGAATTAATATGGAAGTTAGCCATTTTTTAAATAAAAGAAATTACTCTAGTATGACTGCTTCCCAACAAGGAACAGCTTTCTTAGAAGAAGTTATAAGTTCTGTTGGTAGAAGAATGTCTGAAATGAAAGGAGTTACTGCAGAAACTGCTGGAATGGTTTTCGGTGGCGCAATGCACTTAAGTGAAAAAGGTACTCATGGGCTTCAAGCAGATAACGTGAAAAGACTTATTAGCGATTCTCTAAAAGGAAGTCACTTGGACACAGATGAAGTCATAAGGCATGCAAGAAGAGGGATTGCAATAGGTGCAACAACTGCTGTCTCGGGAATGCCTAGCACAGAGTATAGATCTACCTTGTCATCGGTAGAGCCAAGATATTTTCAACTTCTAAATCATAAACTACAAAACACTTTAGGATTGTCTCCAAATGTTGCTTCTGATTTCCTTAGTGGAATGTTAGCAAGAAAGGGAACCACAGGTGGAGAGCTAAAAGTATTATCCTCACTTGCTAGAACTATGGAGACAATGGGTGGAATGACACGTATGGCTGATGGCTCTATGTACAAAAGCTTACCAAAGGTTTCAGTTTCAGATTTTATTGCATCTGGTGCTGATGTAGAAACAACTAAAAAGTTTCTATCTAGATTTGATAAAGGCTTTATGCTCGATCTTGGAGATGGGGCAACAAAAAAAGTTGCTCAACATTTTGAAGGTTCAAGCCAGGTTTTTGTTGGGGGTGCGGATGTTGTGGAAGGTTTAAAAGGGGCTAGAATTAAACAAGCTGGAGAAGAAATTAACATACAACACGAATACATAAGAAGGGTTAATGAATTCGCTAAAAACTTATCTTTAGTTGACAGTGTGCAAGAACAGCGGCCATTGGAAATAGATAAAGCAGCTCAGAAAGCTGGCGGTGGCTTCAGGTATGAAATGAGTCAGATATTCGGACAGACCTGGAAGACATTGTTAAGTGGCAAGCTAAAAGGAAGCACTTACGCACTTGGACAAGGTATAAGCATCACAGGAAGCAACTTGTTTGCTGGCATAAGTAGCGATAAAGCCAAAGTTATGGAAGCTGTTTACAAAAGGCAAAGCGGTCAAGCTGTCTTTGTTAGCGGTCAAGCATTCCTTGATGCAATGAGAACTTATATGGGTGGAGCAAAAGATGAATTAATTTCAACTAAAGGTATTGCTCCTGGCCGTGCAGAAAGACTTGCTAGAGGTGAAACAACTCAAATGTTTAAAGCCTTCTTTCTAGGAATGGAAGAGACTGGCATAGCTTCTCAAGCTGCAAGAGCAAAAGGTGTTGAAGGAATAATTACAAGACATCCTTTGCTTGGCCCAGGGCATATGAATATTATGAGTATTTTTCGTCAAGATTTTGGCGCTGGAGCAGGTGGTGATATTTGGTCATCTTGGACTAAAAGTGCTAAAGGACAAATTGCAGTTCAGCAATTAGCAAGAGCAACAGGAATCTCTTCAACTGCTTTAATACATGGCGGTTTTAAAGGTGTAGCAAAGCTAGCTAAAAATAAAAACTCAGGCAAAGCTATTAATAAATTTTTTAGTGCTATGTCTAACAATATCTCTTCTTTTGCTGGAGAAGGCGGAGGAAAGATATTCTTCCCAAATATGCAAACTGAAGTACATTTTACTAATAAAAAATCACATACTCTAAATCTTTCAAAAGCTGCTGCAATGATTGGTGACTTCGATGGTGACTTTTATGGATTGCAAATTACCTCTGCAAAAAGAGGTCTTTTGCAAGATGATGCTGTTAGAAAAATGATGGCATCATCAGAATTAGCTTATGGCTTGCAGTCAGAGCTTTTCATGGAAGAAGGCCAGGCGGGGATCAAGCGACTTGCACAAGCAATTGATTCTCCTTTAACAGCAAAACAATGGGCATTTGAATCTTTACAAAAAGAATTCTATGGTAAGCAAATTGGACAACTTGACGTAGCTTTAGATTCTTTACGTATGGGAATGATTCACGGTGCAAAGACTAAAGAAGAAGTTGCTTTAGCTCAACAAGGTTTAGCTATGTTTCAAATGCTAGAGGAAGTTGCTTCTATAAAATCTAAGAAGCTGCCTAAAGCAATGCCTCTGGCCGAGAAGACAACTATGGCAATCAATCAGCTAATACAAAGTGGTGGAGAAGATATTTCTGGGCTAAGAAATATCATAAATAATATATTTTCAGGAAGTGAATTACTAACCGATAAAGGCCTTTCTGTCAATTGGGAGAAAACTAGAGCAGCTGTAGAATCATCTGTGCCTGGTAAAAAAATGCAAAATGCTGTAATGGAACAATTAAAAATAATTGAAAATTTCAATTTAGACGACCTTATGAAATTTACTCAAAAATCTGCAGAAGTTACAAGAGACTTTGGATTGGATCGTTTAAAAACTATTGGCAGGTCTGGTGCTCTAGCTGGTATGTCGGAAAGACAACTTAAGAACTATTGGCAATATCTTATTCAAGATGGACATACTTTGCGTGGAGCAATGTTAGCTGGAGAAGAAGGGAGCTATGTTAAAGAAGCTGCTTCAATGTTTAGAGATGTAGAGAGAAGAATAAGTGGAGCTAGTCAGAAAAGTATGAATAGAGCGTTAGGTCCAGTTTCATTAGGTGTAGCAGCAACGCTAGGGGTAGGCGCTATGCTTGGAGATAGAGGTTTTGCAGCAGAACCATTAATAATGCCTGGAGAAATTAGCGACCATAGAGTTAATTCAGCAATAGCATCTGGCAGTTTTTATGATCAAAATAAAAGAGATCAAGGGCCCGGAGACCTCCCACCGCCTTCACAGCAATCATTAATCGGGAGACCGCTAGATCCTTCTTCAGCTTATTTTCACAAACAAAATGCGTGGCAAATCAGAGGTGAAGCAACTAGTATGAGCGGAATGATGGGAATAAGTAATTTTATATCTAGCGCAGGAGGTAGCTCTTCGGTTAGAATAAACGACGCGAGAAGACCAATAACTCCATCTTATATTGATAGGTTGTTAACAGATTAGGTAGGCATATGGCTGAAATTAGTGATAAGGGAAATGAAAAGTATATTAAAAATGCTGCTCAAGGTGGAGTTGTAAATCCCATTTGGCAAGCTGATGGTACTCCAAATCCCAAACATGTATTTAAAATTAATGATGTTGTATTTGAAATACCACCTCAGAATATAACAGTTCACAAAGAAGATCTTGTTTACCAATACAAAACATTAAGAACTTCTAGCTCAACAAAAATACAATCTGGACATGGCGTTTGCCATGTCTCAATAAATGCAGTTTTTACTCCTGACCTTCTACTGCATCTGCACCGTTTAATCGTTCAATTTCGACACTCTCCATTTTGCTATGTAGAGAATCGTTTTCTAAGAGATTCTATAGTTCCAACATGGCCAGTTTTTCAGAACATGGCTTTTACAATGACTTCTCTAAATGTACATGCCATGCCTAAAAATCCTGGTAGCTTTCATGTAGAAATAGAATTGCGTTGGTTCAATTATTTTCCTTATGCTACTAACTATTTATTTAGGGACGAATGGAAAACGCTTCCAATGGATGTTAGCGGTATGGTTGGTGAAAGCACTGACCCAAGGCATCAAAAGAAAAATTTACATTGGGACGTGGAAGCTGCTGATGGTGCAGGTGCTTGGGTTTCTGGCGACTCAAGTAATAAATCGGGAGAGCCTGCTTTAGACGCACAGCCGGCTTATGGCTGTGCGACTATACCTATGCACCAAAGACGCTTAAAAGATTTATCACCAGTTTTGCCTTACACAAGTACAGATAATCCAGACAACGTGGTCGAATCACTAAAAGGCGCTGCTCTTAATGCCATGAATAGAGATGCTCAAAAAGGCCTAATGGTTCCACCAATATGGTCTAATGAATATATTGGTGACAAACAGTTTATCTCAAAATGGAGCAATATTATCCAGTCAAATGTGAAAAAAGCTACATATACTTTAGAAGATATGTATAACGCTCACATAGGAACTGTTTTCGATTTGCAACCTTTGCCCAGTAGAATGATGCCTGCTGTTCCAGTGCAAGATCCTTCTTACTCAAGGATATATGTTAGATATATAAATTGTCTGCAGATGCAGGCACTTGCTGATAACTTTAACATTGATATCGCTGAAGGCGTTAATTTTTGGGCAAGAGCTAATACGAATAGGCATGAATATCAAAAGAACCCTAATGATTATTGGGCTGATGTATTTATGTATGGAAAATATGGTGGCAAGGGGCTTGTAAGCGGCATTCATACCGGGGCTTTGCCTTCAGAAGTTCGCTCTAATGTCATAAGGGGAATGTTAACTCATACTCATAAAGTATATTTTTATTGGGATCAATATAAGAGCATACAATACCAGCCACAAATGGCTAAATATTTAAAAATTGCTATGCGCAAAATTCGTAGGAATGGTGTTGCATCTTTAGGACTCGGTGGAAGTATCGATGGAAATGTTCTAGCTATAAAAAAAGTGCAAGACGCTCCTGATGAGTTATCTAATCTAGATACAGATATTGTATTTAACGATTTTGATATTGTTGTTGATGACAGTAGACAGCCAGAAAGATTTTTTGAAATATTTGGTGATTTTTATTCAAATGAACTGAATAAAAATACTCGGGGTCCATGGAAATTTAACTCAAGCCTTACACATGAAGAAAAAACAGGTTGGTTCTTACAGCAATCTACAGAAGATGGGAAGACATATCATCTATCGCCTTACTGCCATCCAACATCTTATACTTATATTCAGTATGCAAAAGACGAAAGATCCTATTTAAAATGGTATCCACCAGTAGCTTCAGGAAGAATAATTACACCAACTTCAGATTCAGCTGATCATGATGTGCATTGCATGGGTGCTTTTGGCAAGCTAACCTTTGGCAGTATTGAACAGCGACATTCTGGAATAGATATTAAGCATATAGTTCCTAGCGAAGGATTAGGGATGCCTGTTTTTGCCATAGAAGATGGCGTTATTACTAGTATGGAAGGTGTTTCTGGCAGTAGTCATATGGCAATGAGTAGCCAATTAACAATTCAACACTCAAATATAAATGCTGATTTATACCTAGAGGAAGAAGTAGGCCGAACTTATCAAAGCATTTATAAAGGTTTAGACCCAAGCACATTGAATACATTGATAAGTTTGGGTGGCGTAGGCGTTAATAGAGCTGTAAGAAGAGGTCAATTGATAGGCTTTGTAGGCGACTCATTCAGCAATGAACCTTTTCTGCATTTAGAGATTCATAAAAATGGAGTTCCTGTTGACCCTTGGAAAGAATTGAAAACAAGTCTTTTCGAAATGCTTTGCGATAATTTTGATCCTGCAGATTTAATAGAGGCAGCAGACAATACTGTAACTGATGAACAGATAACTGCATCAATTGCAGATGAGCCTCCTGAGACCTCCCCTCTTACTGAAGATGGCTTTGACAATGAATGGGAATGGCCAGATGATGAAGAAGAACTTTTAGAAGCAGAGCTAGAAGAGCAAGGCTATGACCCTGAAGATCCAGTGGTTGCATTACAAGTTGTTGCTGTTCCATGGAGTTCTTTTGATGATCTTTATATGGAAAAAGCTTTCATGCCAGGGCTAGAAGTACTTATAGGTAAAGAGGATGCAGAAAATTATAAAGCCACTTGGAATCATATAGTATTTTTTCGATGGGTTGATGTACCGCCAGAAGGAATTGATCAGTATGACATGAGTAATTCGGACAATTTTGAAGGCCTCTGGATACCGGTTGATGGAACTGGAGATGATTATCCACCAAATATGCTAACAGACCTAGATCAAGAAGCTGAAAACGTAACTCAAGGCAAGTTATTATATTTTAACTCGCCACCTGTAGAGTTGAACCCAGAGACTACCCCTCAATATAGCCTTGATAATTATCAAGAAGATATTCAAGAATGGCCTCCAGTACAAAATGAAAATTATGAATTTTTTGTAGACGCATTTCGTACGGATAACAGTACTGTTGATAGCGAAGGTAATGTTCCATCAGGAGATTTAATACTTGAATACTATCAAGGAAGCACTGAAGAAGATGTTCCCGTATATTTTAACGCAAGTTCACACGACGATAAGCTTACATTTTGGGATGCTGATTTAGCTGTATGGGTGGATGATATTCCAGAGATAGAGCGAGCACCTGATCGTGGCGAAGCTGGTAAAACATTAGATGAGTATACACCACCTGAAGCTTTTGAACCACCAAGACCTCCTTTTGATTTTGAATTAACATGCGATAAGCCAAAAGAAGGTGTCTTGCCTATTGAAGCTGGAGAGTTTGACCCGAACGATCCTTTATCTAAACTTAGCGACAAGCAAAAGAAAATTGTTTCAATGCTTTCTATGATGCAACAAGATGGTTGGAGTGTTTACGAAGGTAATATACATTTAACTAATATCTGGCAGAGACCCGTGGCTCTGACAGTAGACAAGCATAACTTCCAATACGAGCCAGGCACTCAGCTTGGTTATAATACTTATGCAATTCTTAGTGAAGAAGATATACCGGGTGCATCTGGAGTTTTTCCAAAATATTTTTCTAGACATGGTTTGATATCAAACGAAGGCGTAATCCTCACTGGCTCAGCTGGAGGGTTAAGACATATCGTTGCTACGATACCAATACTGGGTCATGAGTTTCCAACTCACCAACACCTTGGCTCCATAGAGCCAACTTATAGCTTAGAGTTTACAGCTATAGATAAAACTACTCCTGGCGGTGATGGGCTTGGTAGTCATGGAGCAGAAATAGAAGCTATGCGAGCTGAATTGCAAACGCATAGTAGGTCCTTTAGAGGGATACCTGATGGCTCCAATCTTTGTTGCGATACTTTTATGACAAGATTATTTGGAAGTTACACTTTATATGACATGTCTTCTGGAGACACACATGCTTCAAATAGCGATAAGGATTTCGATCAGGGGGATCCTATAAACCAAGACAGAAATGCCGAGGGCAACCTTATTGAAGGATCTATTAGGCTTTATAAAAGATCTATTATCAGCAGTATGACGACTTCTACCGTTGAAGGGCACCCTGGCACTTCTATTATTACGATGCAAATAGAAGAGACAAATCCTCATGATACAGAATCATTAACATCTGTTAAGCCTCAAGGTATAACAGATGAAGAATCATATTCTTCAGTTTTAAATGCTTTGATAAACATGACTCATCTTCACGATGAAGATGATGGGCATGATAGTACTTTAGAAAGTGTTCAGGGAGAACTTAATGCGCTAAGCGATGCGCGTAAAATGCAAGATATAATTCATGGTCTAGGCTATACAGCCATAAATAAAACTGAAGCAGAAGAACAACATAGCTCTTGGTGGAATAATGATTCTGAAGAGGAATGGGAGGATTTTTTAAAGGATGATTTTGAATTTAAAGATAGCTCTAGCAAAGTAAGAGGGCCTGATGGCGGAACAAGAATCCTTACAGTGTTTAGATCTGATGAGAAATATATAGTTGATGGCAAGCCCGTAACACCTTATATAAAACCAAAAATTTCTGATCAGCTAGATGAAGATGATATGCCAATTGACGCTAGGGCTGCAAATTATGCTGCAGATTTAACTTATACAAGTCATTTTTCTGAAAAAGTTGGCTTAGATATTGTTTCCCCGACTCAGAATGATCCAGATTTTTGGAGTTATCGAGTATATACAGATCCTCTCAATATGAGGGATCCGAGAACTGCAGAACAACTTCAAGGCGATCCAGTATATGTCAGTATGGAAAGTGTTAAAAAATTCTTTTCTGATATGGCTGTAAAGCATGAACATTGGTTTACTGAAGATTATCCTTTTGCTTTTGAAGGCCAAGATAGTGATGGTGACGATAAAATATTTGCAATCGATTTAACTAAGTTTTACGAATCTAACCCTCACTTAAGGGTTAATAACAAAGCTATGATTGGAATGACTGGGAATACAATGACCCAGCACAAAGCATATTATCTTCTTTTAAGAAAGATACAAAAGATGGCATCTTTCATGCTAGCAGAAAGCTCTATTGGCGGAATTCAAAAAGAGCTAATATATCATGAACTTTTTGAAGTTAAGGACACAAGAAAAAGCAAGCAAGGTTTCAGCTCGTATGCTTTCGAAGGGAATATGTATAAGAATTTCTTACTCTGGATTTGGATGTATATGTTCAATTATTACAGAGAAGGAATCGATCAGGTTGGCGTAGATCCTATAGCAACCAGCCTGCTAGAAGGTGATTTATCAACTTCTTATCTAACTGATGTTTTTGACCCAGACTATATGTTTGATATGTATGTTGAAGCTCAACGCTCTGGAGACCATGAATATTATCAAAGTCAAATGAGTGCACATTTTGATGAAAAAACAAGTTTAAAATCTTACCAAGACTTAATCGCAAGAGGTGAAATTGATCCTGATGCTGATTGGAGTGATGAAATCCAGCAACAAGTTATTGAAAACATGCCAGAATGGCAAGGAACTGGAGGCGATAAACAAAAATTTGATGATAATCTTAAAGCAACTTTTCAGCGTATGACTTTTGGAGGCGAAAGCCATTTGAAAGGCATAGATATCAGTGATGTTTTTCCTGGCGATAGATATGACATGGAAAGAATATTCTCAAGTGATTTTTATACTCGTGTTGGAATTTTGAGTAAAAATGATCCAATATGGACTCAGTTAAAACATGCATTTCTTAATTCTCAGATACTTGAGCATGAGTCCAGAATAATAGCTGCAGAGGCTATTGTTGGCACTATTCCCTTTCGCTCTTCTGCACATAGTAGATTAAGTTCACTTAAACAAAGATTACAATTAAGAGTAATTGATATAAATAAAGATATTACTCAGTATGTAGAAGAATATATTTATTCTTTTATCGGGCCTGCTAATAATAAGACAGGTCTTAAAAAAGCTTTTGTTACACATTGGCTTCCTTTTGCTGAAGAAATGTTAACGCCAGGTCATCATTCTGGTTCTGATGGAGATTGGGATGCTTCTAATACACCTAAGTATTTTGGTGTAAATAGTAACAATCAGTTTGGTTTATTTTTCAATTTATTAGATACCGCTAGATGGGCTATGATGCCTAGCATAGAGCACATAGAAAGAAAAGCACTAGGAGATGCTGGTGTAGCTGATATAAGAAAATGGGAGCAAGGCACAGGAGATGTGCCTTGGTCTCGAAAGCAAAGAGAATTTGCTGCTATAGTAAAAGAGCTTGCTAATGGTAATTCATCAAATCAGAAAAAAGTTAAAAGCTCTATAGAAACCTTAAGGAACATGGGTGCTGGAGCAGGGTTCTTACAGGATTATCAATCTGAAGCTAGCGGTGCTAATGGTAGCGGATATAACTATACGAAACAACAGTTTGATAGTTTTCAGGGCACAGAAGAGTGGAACAGATTGGCAACAGATAATTTTAGCATTTGGGATGATTTAGTTAAAGATGCTGAAGAAAGCCCAAATGCAGAATCAGCTGGCGCATTAGTACTTAATACAAAAGCTTGGCAAGAGTATAAGGGCGATCAACTTGAGCCTCAGGCTCATTGGAAAGCTTTAAAAGCTAATCCAGAATGGGAAAAAAATAAACTTAATCACATCAAAAGAATGTTGATGCAACTTGGTGAAGCCTTAAGGAACGATACTGAATTTATGGCTCGTGCTGGACTCGCTGAATTGCATGAAGGGATTGGTAAAAGCTCATTTGCTGGCAATGAGCTCGGAGGTATGGGTTGCTATCCTGATCTGAGATTACCGCCTCACCCATATTATCCAATTAGTTCTCATGCAGTTAGTCCTGATTTTTACATGTGGTCTGTATATGAAGACGCACCTGGTTGGCTTAGAGGCAGTTTGGTTAAAGCTGCTTCTGATCAAGGCTTTGCTTTATTAAAAGGTTGCTGGGATCACCTAAATAAAATGCAAGGTAGCGGGATATATAAACACAATGAGTTGTTAAAAACTGTTGGTGCTAAAGATGAATACAACAGATCTGATTCAGAGAGAAGTGCCCATATTCAAAAAATTCTCTCTTCTAGTGATAGGGATTCTAGTGGAACTAGTGTAAAAAGAGTTGGTGGCTTCACTAAGCTTAGCGGCAGTTTTGAAAATTCAAGCAATCATAAAAGCTTTATTTATGATCAAGGTGATAAAGACACTACTTGGGTTGAAGAAAAAGATACAGGTGGTCCCTTAGGTAAAGAATTAAAACATCTTGAAAATTTTGCTGACTATGGACCTAGCATAACTCCTTTCAGGCAAGCAGGCGATCAAGTTAGCAAGGAAATGTCATTTGGTGGCAGTTCTAGTCCTCCGCTCAGGCCAGGTGAAAGAAACTTTCTTATGAATTCTGGCAAAGGCGTTGAGCTTGTTCCTTTAGATACAAGCGAAAGCCCTGGGTCAAAAATAAGAAATATTCAAGGTGAAGCTGCTGCTGCTTCTTATAGAAATGTAGAAGCTTTCTTTAAGGAGAGAATGGATTACTTTGCCAAGAAGAAAGACGATGGATCTTTACCTGAAGAAGACAGAGAAAAATGGGAGGCAGCTTATGAACAAGCAAAAGATGAATTTGAATCATGGAATGATAATCTTGCTAATTTCATGATGAAGTTGCCTCCGCTTTCCATTACAGATGGTAGCCCTCAGTATCAAATGCGAGCACAACCTTCTGACTATGTAAATTTACTTCAAAAGAAATTCACTTCTATGGAGAACATGTTCGGATCAAGGGCAGGTTATCTTGGTACTTACATGAGGCCTGGTTTAGAAGAAGATGCGATGGATGATACAGCTATAGCTGCTTTAGATAGTTACACCCATGGTTACGACACAGAAAGCTTAAAGAGGATAGCAGAAAGCTCATCTGTTGATATCCTATCCGAGAAGCTTACCATGAAAAGAGCTTACCCAACATTTAAGCTCTATTTTGTTGAAGAAGATGAAATGCAATCGAGGTGGTTAAACTTAGATGATTTCTATTCGTACAATGCAGTCAAAGAATTTACTGTTCACAGAAGCAGAAAAATTGCTGCTGATACTGCAGTAATTACTTTACAAAATATATCTGGAACCTTAGATGGAACAAAACGAGATGTAATAACAGACTTAGATTATTTAGCTCAAAATAAATCAAAAGAAGTCGCTGATAAATTAGAAACCTTAAGAGGCAAAAGCCGATCAAAAGAAGGATATGATTTAGATATTTGGGATGGAGCTGGAGACAATGCTTTAGCTGTGGCAGGGGGCGGCTACAGAGAAGCTGGATCACAAGACACTCCTTTTGGTGCTCTTGTCATGCGACCTGGCCTTAATGTTCAACTTCGTTGTGGGTATTCAAATGATCCCGAAATGCTAGAAGTAATGCTTAGCGGTCGTGTTACTGATATTGCATGGAATCAACCTGGTGATATGTGTGAAATCACAGTTCAATCTTTTGGGGCTGAATTAACAAGAATAAGAAAAGGCCTTGATAGTGCTTACGGAGTTAATGGCAAGCAACTTGTTGGTCAGAATGGAGGTCAAAAAGATGATTGGGAGTTTCCAACGACACATCATCTTTTAGGAACATTAATGCTTTCTCCTGAATTGGAACATTTTGGACGGTGGGAACATGGCCGCTTATTTCAAACTGGTGAAGCAAAAGATGCAGCTTTAGATTTTTACGATTATACCAGAAAGTCTCCTTGGGGCATGGACGCTGTGGATTTCATGTCTGACTTTGTTCAAAATAACTGGGCATGGGCTTTTGGCGCTAGCGTTTTATTAGATATATCAATGTTTGTTCCTGGAACAGCTGCTATAAGAGGAGGCATCGGAGCTGGCGCAAGCTTTATAAGTAGAGGCCTTGCAAGAGCTGGAGGCTCTAGAGTGTGGGGTGCTGTTGGAAATGCCATGAGGAGCACTCGATTGCAAGGCATTGGCTTGAAGATAGGAACTGGTTATCGCAATGTAGTTAATTTTGCTTCAGAAAAAATGGGCAAGATGGGAATGGCTAGTTGGCTAAGTTCAAACTTAGCTGAGAAAGGTAGCAAATATGCTTCTGGTGGTGGGTTTCTTCCTTGGATGGCAAGCTGGCGTTTTGGAAGAAGTAGAGCTTATACATTAAGGAATATTATAACGCCACATATGGATGACTTACTAAAAGAAGCAATGAGGATTAGAAGCGTAGAAGCCTTAAGAAACATAGTATACTACGGTGTTAAAAAGGGTGATAAAATTGGAAACATAACTGCAAAAGTAGATTTGCCTTCTATACTACAGTGGGCTGGAGGTCGCTATGCTGTTATGGGAGCAGGAAAGGTAGTAGGAGCAAGTGATGATGCCGTTCATGCTGCACAGGTATTTTTAAAAAATAATTCAGGTATCAGAGCCTGGTTCGGAAGGCTTTTCAAAGGTACACAGGCTTACAATAGTGTCCATGGAATGGATGTTTTAAGACAAACAGGTTTTCTCATAAAGTCTAATCCCTTAGCTCCTGATATTAGAAGATTATTATACCAAGGTGTTGATAAATTTGATCGAGTTGCAATCAATCAAGCATTGAACCTGATACAGCAACAAGCTAGATTAAATTCTTTTGGTTATCTTACAGGTATAGCTGGAGGCGGTTGGCAAGTTCTCAGGGCTAATGGAATTAGTAGAAGTCGGATTGCGGCTAGCAGTCTTGGTGGTTTAATTACTGTAGCTCCAGGTATGGCAATTAGAAGACTTATACTCTTGACTGCTGGCTTAGAAGCTGTAAATCAAATGTGGGACCGAGTTTTATCTCCAATGTTTAGCTTAAAATTAGATAAATACAGAAGAGCATATGTTAAAGCAAAAACTTTTTATATGCTATCCCCTCAAGACGACAACCTCTTCCCGCCAAGTCCTGTAAACTATATGGTTCTTTCTGCAAAAACCAATTGGGATTCTTTTGTAGACGTCACCACTAATACTTTAGGAATGCTTCTTTCAGTCGGAACTCTTGGTATGTGGACTGATGATGATACAGAAAGCGTTCAAGAGTATTTTAAAAAAGTGTCAAATCCTCCTATTAAGCTTCTCGACAAGAAGCTTACTATGCGTGAAGCTAAATATACTCTTTACAATTCTACGATATGGGATGTTTTCCATGAAATGTCTTTGCGACATCCAGGACATATTTATGGTTGTAGACCTTATGGTAAAAAATTTGAATACAGAATGTTTTTTGGTATTCCAAGTCAAAGATACTGGGCAAGGCCAGCCAGTAATGGTTTCGTAAGAAGAATGAATACTTTAAGAAATGCAATCGAAGCTGGTGGATTTGGTCATGGAAGACAAGAAACAGGTGCAAGCAGTGCAACTGGAGAAATTGGCGAAGAGATGTATAAACAGCTTTATGGTGATGATATAAATCTCGATGCTATAAATAAAAAAGTTTGGAAATTATTAACTTCTACTACAAGCAAAGCAGTGCTTGGGGGTATCGAAACAGGTCAAACTACTATTGAATATGATGATTTTGTTGCAGGCGCTGTTCCCGATGGTATTGGAAGAGATGTTTGGATAAGAAAAGTAGCAGCAGCAAAAAGTCAGCTATTCGCTACCCGAATTTTAAAAGAATATTTAACTGGCTTGCAAACAAGATTCGAACCTTTCAGGAGATATCATGCATTAAGTGATAAAACAGATATTATTTCAAACAATATAATATCTTCTGAGCATAATGTTATTAATGCTGTTGATGTTACTCATTATGACTGGAGGGCAAGCCAAAGAAATCCTAAGGGAAGTACGATAATCAAAGCTCAATCTTTTATACCAGATTCTGAACTTAACATGGCTTCTGTTAATTATCCTAATTGCAAAGGTTATAGAGCGTCACTTCGATATGGGCAAGGTGCTCTGCTACATACCATGAGAGATATGTATAGGGGTAGCATTATGATACTCGGTAATCCTAGAATACGGCCTTGGGACGTATGCTTACTTGAGGATGAGTATAATGATATGGCGGGTCCAGTTGAAGTTGAAGCTGTAACGCATTTATTTTCACATGAAACTGGCTTTGTTACTGAAATCAAACCAAGTGCCTTAGTTACTGCTAATGAAATGTCGACCCTTCCCGTTCTGGAAGCAATGAAAGCTTATCAAATGTTAAATAGAGAGCGACTTGACGGTAAATTTGGATTCGATGTAGCTACGTTAGCAAATGCCGGCCCTTCTACTTCTGTTGGATTAGGTATCACAGCAATGATGTCTGACGATTTAACTTTATGGCAAGTATGGAAACATATGGGCTCTGATGACATGGATAAATGGAGAGAGTATTTAGAAAACAGATATGGTAAAGGTTTAGTAAATGATGGAGAGGATATATCCAACTTATACGGTAGCAAATACAGAGAAGGTGAATACAGGTTTGGTATTAATGGAGAAACCCTGAGTAGAAATAAAAGAATGCGAGAGCTTGGTCCGTCTGCACATATGCACGATCCCTCTTACCCGACATATATTAGGCCAACCGCTATGTTTGGAATGGGTCTTGGGGCTTTGCTTGCAGCTGGAGTTACGAGAAGGCTAGGGATGAATTTATTTGGACATGGAGATAAGCTTCTCGGAAGATTTGGTAAAGAGGCAGTTAGAAGTGCAGAAACTGGCCTTGGTACAAAAATTGGCAGTTCAATGATCCAGGCAACAGGAGGGCTGCTTGTTAATGGTTTCGCAGCTACTGCTGGCTATTATGGCGGTAAAGGCGCTTACAATACTGAGCGCTCACTATTTAGATCAGAAGACTATCAGCCAACTAGTCCAAGCTTTATATCTTGGCTTGTCTCAGGGCCTATTTTATTCGCAAAGTGCATGGAAGAAGATGTTATACAAATCGTTCCTTTAACAATGAACGGAAGACCAATGATCTCTGGCTTAACCACCAGAGATCCAATTCTCCAATGGAAAAACAAGGTTGGTGATATGGTTAATACTATTGCAGATACTATTGATGGAACATATGATGTCGTAAGAGATTTTAAAGCTGAAGGCTATTCTTTCTGGAGGTCTTTAGGAACTTACTGGTCTAATGAAGAGACTGGTTTACTAGATGATGAATAAGGAGATATAAATGTCTAATAATATGGGTGGGTTGCCCAACCGTTTGGGTGCTGCTGCTACTCAAATTAATAATTTAAAAAGTGAAGTTGTTAAAAGTGCTCCAGCGCATTTTTTTGCAGATAAGTATATCGAAGGATATATCGTAGCTTGTGTTGGTATGGAAGGGTGTGCTCAAAATGCTAAAGGAGGAATTCGAATGCTTGAAAGTTTTGGCTTTCAAGTTCGTTTAGATATTGGAAAGACCATATATATAAAAAGCCCTTATTGTTACTCATTTCTTGTTTCAAACATAGGAACACCTGGAAATCTGGTAGGAAAACCTGTTAGAATAAAATATAGAGGTAACACTTTAGAAGACATGGAAGGAGGCGAATTATCCTTCACAGATATACAAACCAAGAAACAGCAAGAAGCCAGAATTGCTCAACCTTATTCAATAGGTTTCATACACGGTAATATGGGCGGAATGCAAGGAAGAGACCTCTTACACAAACCATCTGAAGTACGTGGAGAGTTCGTAGTTTAAAACAGGAGATTACAATGAGCAGCGAATATGATTTTCCAGCAAGAGTTTTTAGAAATAACTATAATAGCAACTCCCCTGCTTTTATTGCGTTAAGAGACGATCACGTAAGCATGGGACTTCCTTTTCAGAATATAGAGATGTCTGAAGACGGAGTAAATATTAATGCCGGTGCTGGCGGTATGGTTGCTATTAATTGTTTAACGTATATGGGGCCTTTCGTAATGAAGACACCATGGCCTTTCGATATGATACCTGGAATAGTTAGTCCTTTTCCGGGTGGTCTTAATTATGCTTCTGGAATAACAGAAATAGCAGAATTAGCAAGCGATGCTGCAGCTTTGATGAGGCTTGCTTCACCTTCGCCAGTTTAGGATTTAGCTATGAATATTAATGTTAGAGCAGTTGATGTTCATTGGACGGCAGATGGTGACCTCTTTATCACCGATGATGGCGATATGCATCTTGCTACATATGATCAAAATGAAGTTCTTGTAGGAGCTGTTGCCAGAAGGCTTATGAGTTCAAAAGGAGATTGGAGCGGACAGCCGCAAATGGGAACAGATTTGATTTCCATGATGGGTCTGCCCAATGATGCAGAAACAGCTAATATGATTAAATCGATTATAACAAGTTCGTTAACTTCTGATGGCCTTCTTAAGGGTGAGCAATTAAATGTTCGCTGCTTACCTTTAGATAAATATTCAATATTAGTTAGTTTAGTTATAACAGCTCTGCAGGGAGACGAGCCATTGCTTTTAGCATTCAGTTATGATTTACGAGATAACAAAATGATACCAAGAATTATTACGACTTAGGAGATATAGATGGCAAAGTTACCAAGATTACAAAGCGACATGAAACTAGCTAAAAGTGTTAAGCAGGGTTTAGCAGAAAGAGCGGGGATTACTCATTGGGCTTATGACTCTATGGGCAGGGTCATAACTGATGCTTTTACTAAAGAGATTGGCGAAACACACGCAGAGCAAAGAAGAGCATTTGCATCCATCCAATTGAGTACAGCTACTGGATCTGATTTAGATGATATAGGAATGCAATGGGCTGGGATGAGAAGAAAGACGCCAACATTTGCAAACTCTGCTTACACAGATTTAAATGTTTATTTCTACGTTACTGCAGGTACATTTGGAGATGTAAACAATGGTTCGGGAATAGAAATTCCCAGAGGCACACAGCTTACTTCACGTCCAGATTCAACTGGCAAATCTGCTATCATATATACAGTTACTAAAGATTACTACTTGCCTTCAAATGGCACTGTTGCATACTGTTCAGTAAGAGCATCATCAATGGGAGCAGGTTTTAATATAGCTGAAAATGTTTTGAGATACCATAATGTCTCCTACGCAGATTCTATTTATTCCACCCTTAAATGTAATAACTTATACCCGATCCTAAATGGACAAGATCCAGAAGATGATTCTTCTTTTAGATATAGAATTTCTCAGAAAATACCTGCAATATCTGGAAACAATTTATCTAATATTAGATTACAAGCTCTTTCAATTCCTGGAGTTAAAAGAGTAAAAACAATAGATGCTTATTTCGGTATAGGAACAGTTGGAGTTATTGTTTTCGGTGCTGATAAAGAAACTAATCAAAACCTTGTTGAAAGAATGCAAGAGAAATTAAATTCAATTCAAGGGCCTGGCTCTAAACTTTTAGCAGTCCAAGGTACGAAAGTTCATTTTGATTTTGATATTAGAGCTTCTCTCGTAAGAGATTTAAATGAAAATGAAAAGCGTTCACTTGAACGTGGCATAAGAAGATCTTTTACAAATGCATTAAAAGATCAAGAGTTTACAGGTAGTGTAAACATTGCAAGAGTTGCTAATAGAGTACTTAAAGATAACCCTAAGATATCAAGATTTATTTCTGGCGGTGATGATGTTCCTTATTTTGAAGCCGTTTATGCCAGAAAATCCTGGTCTGGGTCTTCTGGTTTTGTAGAAAGAAGAAGAATAATAACCAATCGTTTCGATTTAAAAGATCATGAACATGTTGGATTGGGTAATTTAGATATCAAATACGAATTGGATCCTTAATGTCTTATTTCACACAAAGGCTAGCCAATACTTTTCCTATGTGGTCAAAAGTACGAAGCGACCCTTCTTCTAATGGTTATCGCTGGCTTGAATCTTTTGCCAAGCAAATTGAGCTTGAGCGTATAAATGCAATTAGATTGGCTAACTTTGGCTTCTTTTCAAATGTTCAGGAAGTTGCTAATCTATATTTTATAGACTTGGCACAGCCAATTGCTGGTGATGATGCTCAAACATTCATTGATGAGGAAACAGGACTTTTAGTACTTCCCGAATATGTAAAAGTTCGTATTGCTGCTCCTATGCCAGATGTAGCTAATGGCGGTTCGTTTCCTGAAATTGAAATTGCAGATGATGGCACGGCAACATATTGGATAACTGTAAATCCTGCAGGTGAGGGAATTGATGAAACCAGGTATTACGATTTTGTTTATTCTCCTCCAGATGAGCTAGTAGTCAAATCTTATTTAGATAGCTACGATAATGATCAGGCAGATCAAGGTGTTAACCCAAGTAATCCTTTTGATTATGGTTTCATGTTAGATTTTGGTGAAGACGGAAATAGCAATTCTTTATTAAAGAATATGTTGCCGCCGTATCAAAAGCTAAATGGAGAAAAATTATTAGCTGGGTTTCCAGCAGATTTTGATACTGATAATGAAGCCATTCCTACTATCTCTAAAAGAGATATGAGAATATTTTCATCAAACGAGATTGATAACCCTGTTAAATATAGTGGTTTTTATGACTTCTCAGAAGAGTCCAGATTGCTGCCTAGAGTACCTGAAGCTCCATTGTATTTCACTGGTTGGCGCTTAGAAGTTAGAGTTAAGAACAGTAGACATTATCAAAGGTGGTCACACCCTGATGTGACACCTGCTGATGATGCGGATTTTAATTTTAGTGGTAACCATAAAGTAATAATTTATGGTTACGATATAAATGGCAATCCTGTAGGTGGGACAGGAGCAGAAGGTGAATTGCCTACCGACAATAATGTCTATGGCGAGTCTTTTGGTAAGCAAGCTTTTATTCCAGATGATGGTATATATAGGTCAAAAGAAACATACTCAGAGATATGGCGTATACAATGGGAAGGTTTTGACGGTGAAGTAGAGGTATATCTCGTTCCTGGTTACGTTAGTGAGCATATAAATCCATTTCATGCTGCTATAACTTCAGATTCTTCAAATGCTTTTGGAGATCTCCCAGACAAAATGCAAGCTTTTACGCCGGCACAAATAGCAAACTCACTAGAAGGCCCGTTAAGGCTGGAACTGGAAGAAGCTAATGGTGGCGCATTTTTACATTCTACTTATCAGCTTTTCTTAAGGGGAGAAGAGTATCGAAGGAATAATATTCCATTAGAATCTGAAGATGACAATAGAGAGCTATTAGCAACTCAATGGCTGCTAGACGACGGCAATCAAAACGGAGATGGGACTTATAATAATGTAGAAGCTAGCTGTTTTAACTATTTATGGTCTGATTCAAGAACGTGCATGGTTGGCAAAGATGGTTGGTTCCATTACTATAGTTTAGGTTTTAGTGAGTTTGAGCCCTGGCTTTACAATAGAAGTAAACTCACTTCTATTGATATATTGCCCCTTGCTCATAGAGTTTCAATAAATGAAGAAATCCCTTTATGGACGTGGCACAGATTAATAAGATCGCCTATTGAAAGAGTTTGCATATATAGGCAAAAGCCAAGTTCATTTGGAGTTCTTGGAGATATTGAATATCTCCAATTAGATAGAACTTGGTCTAGTGATAAATCTTATTTTTATGGGAACATAAATGACATACCTGAAAGGACTTGGTCTGATTTTAGATTCAAAACTACTTTTGATGAATTAGGACAATGGAATTTTTATTGTGAAGTATATGTAGTTAATCCTACTTATACTAAATTTCAAGAATTAGATTTTCAGCTTTCAAATGGTCAAATATCTGAAAATGAATACTTAAATTTAAAAAATATATACATACAAGAAAAAGAAAATGATGCACTATTCAGAAGCTGCACTTCTGTTATGTGTGAATCTTTAAAAGCAGTTAAGAGTATGTATCCTTTCGCAGGTTATTCAAACCTAAGCGCAATACTTTTAGCTGCTGCAGGGGAAGGCGAATTACCTGAAGCTGAAAAGATTGATTATTGGTTACATTTAAGAGACAAAGTTGCAGAACAATTGCCAGCAATTACTGATTATTCAGTAGTGCCCAATCAAGATATAAATATAGGAGATTTAGCTGTAAAGGATTTTATTCAGTTCAATTCAATCTTTGAAGGTATTGAAGATTATATTTACGTAATGGCAGATAGAACTGGAACTTCATCACCAACGATGATTGTTTTAGAACCCAAACATTGGAAATACTTGCCAATAATATCTCAGGATATGATTTTCTTTAGAGAAAAAATACTTGAAGCAAAAGTTAAATTCCCTAATAAAGAGGAAGTAAAATACTTATTGTCTGAAAATGATTTAACTGCAGTTGAGAATTGGATTGCCTTTAAGAATAGTCTTGATTTTCAAATGGAAGAGTGGGATTTTGTAGGATCTGAACTTATCGAAGATATACCAAAAGGCCTTCCTTTTGAAATGACTATTTGTAATATAGATCTTGTCCATATCTTAATGGGCGATGATGATACTAAAGATGCTTCTTTAAGAATTCATTTAAAATATAAAAATCATTTAATTGAAAACGCTACAGATGGCGATGACACTCAGTATAAAGTTGATGGCTTTCATATTAAAATGGATCTTATGAATCCTGCTTTAGGCGAAGAAAACAATGTACTTAAAACTTTAAAAGAAACTATAATACCTAGAAGTCTATTTAGCAATTTAGTTAATGATGGCAAGATAACTGATGGCGATCTGACAAAAGGAATAGTTATAGACCTTGTGGATACAGGCTTTGATTATGCTGATTATGATTACCCAGATACTGCAGATGCTGGCTACGACCCTGAAGACCCATCAACCTGGCAAGTTTTCAATCTTAGCGGTATAGAAAAAGTTAAGATTACTGTTACGCCAATAAATATTTCTGCTGGATTGCCAGCCGATGGAAATGTATGGAATATATCTGACCAAGAACTTTACGAAGACGATCTAGCTGCTGAATTTGATTTAGATAAATGGACTCCTGAAGAAATAGAAAATGTTTTATCGGATCCAGATAATGCATGGCCGATACTTCTTCAAATCAAAAAGAAAGTTCTCACAACATGGCATTCTGATTTCATATTAGACTTACCATCTCCGCTAGAACTAGAAGACAAAGATATAATATTGCAAGCAAATGGTTATCAGGTTTTCCCTGAGGAGTGTTCATAATGATAGATAAAATTATAAATTCTACTTGGCTAGATGAAATTGGATTAAAATTAGGTTTAATTAGATTCAGAAATGAAAGCTTAGAAAGCTTTCATCAACGTTGCTTACTTCAAGCTAGAGATTTGCCAGAGCCAACTCAAATATCTTTTGTTCGGACTTTAAGCAGAACAATAGGAGAGCAAAATATTGATATATTTAAAATATCTCCTATAAAAGTTAATGAATTTAGAATCACAGCTAATGATTTGCGGGTTGAAGTAGACAGTTGTTTCTTTAGAGTTTGGTCAGACTATAAAAATAAAAAAGAATCTCCTGATCTAGAGTTGAACATAAGAGATAGAAATGGAGCATATTTTTTAAAAGATATCTACGAAGAGCTTAAAAAATTAGATTTTATAAATTTAAAATTAATGCCAAGAGGCAAGTGGAAATACTTGAAAAGTAAAAACCTTATGTATGGCTCTACAGATAGATATGTTTCTTCTTACTCTCTTGAAGAAGGATCTGGACTTACAAAGCTTAAACATAATTATATAAAAAATATTAATTTTTACAATCAAAGCCTTGAAGGTTCTTTTGTAAAAGAAGTTTCAAGTAGAGCCGAGGTAAGAAAGAAAGGCCAATATTACGTTGACTATGTCAATGGAAACGTACATTCGAAAGGTATCGACGTAGGTTCGTGTGACTACAGTTATAGTCAGCTTCCATATACAATTAAGTGGCAACCAGTAAACACCATTCCTGTAAACGATAAATCGTACAGTTATATAAGTAAAGAAAATTTAATTAATGAAAATGGTAAAGAAGAAAGGTTGCTCTTGAACCCTTATGGTGCTAAAATAGCTAACAAAATTTTGTTAGCACATTCATTACAATGGGGTGAATAATGTCAAATCATTTACTTAAGAAAACTTATACTGTCTTTGTTGATGGTGAAAATTACGGAGGCGGTAACGCTCCAGGTGGCCCAGTCACTGGTTTGCAGCCTACTATAGTAGTTATGATCGGTATGGATTCAGGACGCATGTATCATACCGCTCCATATAATTTTACTATGGATTTAACAGAAATCGATCCTTCAGGAGGAGCTCCTTACATTGGAGGTCTTTATAAATTCACAATTGATTGGTCAGATTTTGATCCTTCAAATAAGCAAGTATCAGAAAGTGAATTAGATAAAAACTTTTATGTTGGGGTGCATCTAGATCCTGGAGGAGGAACTCTTGGGAACCAAGACGATATGTGGCAATTGCAAATATCAGCAGATGATATTGCTGGAAGGTTGAGTACTTCTATGCTTCACAAACTTTACGAAATGGAAACTGGAGACTGGCAGATAGAAGACAATGAGCTTTCCATAAAGAAAGAAAATAAAGAAGTAGCTAGGTATAAGCTTTATGACAAAGCTGGAAGCCCTACAAATACCAATGTATTTAAAAGAACACTTGCCAGTTTATCTGATTTAACTTAGTGGAGCAGCTATGTCTTTCTTCGCAAATGGTATGCCTTGCAATATTTTAACTAAAGGCCTTGGTGAATCTTGTGAAGCCGAAGAAGATATTTGTCTTGAAACTATACTTCCGCTAACTAATATTGTTACCACAACTCATGACTACACACCACTCACAGGTGTATACTCCATAGACGATAATATTGATGGATGGCTTTGGGACAGAAGATTCATCGAAGAATATAATGTTCCGGCTAGCAGATATATGGAAACCATAGGTGGCCATTCTTTTGGCTTAAAAGAAGGCACCAAAAGAATGTTTTGGAATTCTGGTACTATACAAGGAACAGAATTCTTAAGTATTACAGGCCATAGAGTTAAGGGTGAGTTTCTTTCTTGGACTCCTAAGGTTAGTTCAGGAAAGTATAGTGTATTGTTTGAGCCCAAGAATCTTTACTCTGATTTCTCTTCTACAAGTAAAATAGATCCTCTTCTGCTTGAAGATGGTGTTAACTATTTTGATATTCCTGATGACTGTAGAAAAGATACAATCTCTGTTGTTCTATATAAGAGGGATGAACTTTTCGTTAATTGGCCTTGGAACAATTATGAATTTGCTAATTCATTTAGAGGCAAAATGGATGGCAGCGGAAATCGCCTTCCAACTGAAGACGATTCTGGCAATATAATTTGGCAAAATGTTTCAGATAGGCATATGCAGTATGTTTTAAGAAACGACAGAATATACTTAGATAGAAAATCATCTATTGTCGTTGGAAACCTCCCTACTGTTCTGAGCGCTGATACAATTAGATGCAATTTAGAAAATAAAGGACCTGGCAATTCTTCTGGAAGAGATTGTTTTTCAGAGTATTTCCCAATTATGAATGATTCTGTTTTCGTTTATACTGTAAAAGGAAATTCTTATAAAGAATGGAAGCAAGTTGAAAGCCTTAAATTTAGCACTGAAGATGATTTGCATTTTATGGTAGATCATGATTTAGGAATTATTACGATGGGAGGTTATAAAGCTCCCGACCTCATATTAAGAGAACCATTAGGCCTTCTTGATACTGAGATAACTTTTTATCCAAATGACTCAATTGCTAAATCTTTTCCTGATCAAGGTATCCTTACTATTGGTGATGAAAAGATATTGTTTTACTCAAAAGGAAAAAACAGATTTTACGAATGTATAAGAGGTTATCAAGGGACTATTCCTGCAGAACATAAAATTGGGTCTGCTATTTCTGATGTCCAGCATGGTAAAGCTGTAGATAAGTTTGAAGATATTTATATAAGCTACGTTGCCACCCCAAGGGTTGAGTATGAAATAACTGATCACAATGAAAGGTCAGCAAACGCTGCACCTTTTGTTGACTTAAAAGCTATATCAAATGTTAATACAAACAAAATATTTCAAATAAGTCCGATTGAAACACATGTTTCAACTATTACGCTTGAATGCGATGCTCCCAGAATAGCAGGTAGGAGGCATGGGCCTCTGTACTATGGCACTGACTGGACTAAGCTAACTGCAAGAATTACAAATTCTTCGGAAATGCCAGTATCAGGCATTGATGTAACAATCCATTTAGATGGGCCTGGCGGATTAAATGGAAATTACAAAGAATTTACCAATCTTTCAAATACCTTGGGAGAGGTATATGCTTTTTATAATTGCCCTTATGATTGGGAGTCAATAAGGAAGGAAGTAATTAAAATCTGGCATGACGATGGCGACACTTATATGAACGCTGTTAATATACCACCAGGAATTGATCCTAAGCAAAGTGTAGTTTTTCAAGTTCTAAAACATGACAAGTTCTATGGAACTCAAGGTGATAAATTAGAAGTAATATCGTTTAGTACTGATCCAGAGACGATAACTATGGGGAATGAAAATATTCCTTATGGACACTCTTCTATAATAGTTGATGCTCTTTTTGAAGATGTTAGTTCTCAATGGTCCAGCAAGCAAACATTGTTTTCGCCTGAACATGAACTTGATGCAAATCTTGATACACAAATGTATAAGAATGGAATTGGTGAAATAATTGGACAAGATCCAGGAGCTGGCGATTGTGCTAAAACAGTTCGTGGTAAAGCTTTTTTAGATATCATGTATGTCAATAAAGATACTGGCGGTGTTACTTGGCGACAAAGACAGATTAGAGATGCTGTTGAATGGTGGGAATCTGATTGCGATCCAGACTGTGGCGAGCCGCTCAGAAAAGGAACTAAGTTTCTTTTGGCTAAATCTTTAAAGCCGCTTCCTCCAGAATGGGAAATGAAATATGTTTGGGCAGTTGAAAAAGATGCCAGTTACTGGAGTAAATATTATAAAAGCGGAAAGTTTTTAGATGGTGTTCCTGTTATCGTTTATGAATGGAATAATAAAGCTTTACATCCAGTTACTGGTGAGATAGGCGCTTATGCGCCTCTTTGGCCTGATATATTAAATCCTGGCCAAGCAATATTTAAAGATAAAACATTAAGTATTCCTAAACCTTATGATAAGGATAATAATCTTGGAGGGTATTACTTAGTTTGTGGAGATGTGGTATCATTATATGCTACATGTGTAGACCCGATTTCGGGTAAAGTATTAATATCTAATACTATTGAGATAGAGTTACGTTTGCCATCTTATTTAGATGGCGTTGACAAGAGTGGAATTCTACCAATTCCTTATGGTTTTGGGTTTGTAAGTGAAGAGTTTAATGTAGGTACAGGTATAGGTGGAGGAAATTTCTTAACAATAAATCCAGTTGCTGATGGAGTGCCATCATTCAGCTTGAATCTAAATAATCTTGGTTAATTAAATGGCAGATAAATTACAAAAAATTATTAGCGTTTTTCTTTCTTTCGTTGATGGAGAACGTCCCTCTGCTGCTAAATTTAATGCTTTAGTAGCACAAACGAGACTGGGCTTTGAAGTCCTTGAGAAAGCAATTGGTGATATTCATTCCAATTCTTGGCCTTATACAGCAAATCCAAATGTTTCAGAAACTTTTTTAACTATCCCTTACGGAAGAACTGGTAAGCTTGGTTATTTAATCGATGAGGATGGAGGCAGTGATACTGATATCGGATACGGTATGGTTGGTGGCGCCTCAAGAAGCGGTAGGCCTCTAGACATAATAAATCTTGCAAGAATTATTGGTCCTGCTTCGAATTTAAATCCACAAGCTATTACTTCTGGCACTTGGGGTGGGCCGAGATTAATAAGCCAAGAAAGCCTTTCTGAATTCACAGGTAAAAGAGAAGGTAGCCTTAGATATCCTTTGCTTCCTAGTGAATTGGGTTACGGTAGAGATTACTTAACTAACAAAGGCCTTTATGACGAAACGACAAATCCTATTGAGCCAGACGCTTGGTCTCACCCAGCAGGAATGTCTAATCCATTTGTAAATTATAAAAGTGATCCTAAATACATTAAAAAAGCAGGTGACTTCCATATTACATTAGAGGGTAAATTCTTTACACATACGCCTCTGCCTATGGGCTGCTTTGTAACTTATTGGACAAATCCTGGAGCTTATGCTGGCGGACCTAACTACGCTGGTGCCACTTTCAACGTTATGCCTGATATAGCTCAAGCTACTAGTGGTGTGCCTGGCGCACAACTAGTTATTACAGGCCCAGATGCAGAAGGTGTTTATGTAGTTGTTTTGCCAGAAGTTACACATCAACAAAAAAATTACGAATTAGATTCAGCAGAACTTGAACCAGGTAGTGATTTAAACCATTACCAGCAATTAAAATTACCTAGGTGGATAACAGAAAGCTTTAGCGTAGGAGAAGTTATTCCCGGCAATAGCATTGCATTGAAATGTATCACTACAAACGAAACTTATACTGATGCAGTTTACGCATATATAGATCCAAAAACAGTTCAAGTAAGTAATGTTGATCT
>CETC01070448.1_pt1 | contig 46142 bp, 37 predicted proteins | sample 326911 | NCBI WGS metagenome assembly CETC01 (sample SAMEA2622694, study PRJEB7988) | marine metagenome | isolation source: saline water (ENVO:00002010), including | reverse complement strand
TTGACCAGAGACCATCTCCATATCGTTTCCGGCCACAGAGGTTTCCCTAGAGCCATAGCTGGCAGTGTACTGACCTACCACGGCCTCGTTAACTGAGCCGGATACATCGCTCTCTACGCTAAGGTGCTTCTCCTGGTACGGTCCTTGTGTCTCTACGTATCTACCTCCCTTACATACGTCTACGTGATCCCCGTCTGTTGCGTACATCCGATCGCCGTGAACAATGTCTGAAGAGTCTTTAGTAATCTCTGCATGCCTCTGCCCCGCTGCCCACCGGAGCAACCCCTTTACCTCAACAAGTTGAGATGCCTGGTAGTGCTCAACAATAGCCTTCTCGTACGAGCGAGAGATAGTACCAGCCTGGTGGAGACTAAGGTTGCCCTTCTTATCAATCCAAGCCTTGAAGTGGTCATTTACGTTTAGAGAAACGACAATCTCACCGTCAGACGAGTTTCCTATCAGCCTCTCTTCGTCTTCCTCTTCTATACGGCCCATCTTTAGGCTAATAATAGGCGGCTCTTCCGCAAACTCCTTAACGTCCAGGCTGAACTCAACAGGAGTCTTTAGTACTTCTGTCTCAACGCCTTCTTCGTCTGTTTTTGTAGTAGTGCCCCAGGTGTCCGCACCCCTTCTGCGGGACCAGGCCATTTGGCCTCCCGCAGCGTTCATCTCATAGGTAGAACAAAAGTCACGGATAAAGTTTGAGATAGGTATGTAGTACCGGCGAGCTACTTGGGATGAGCCAATTTCGATAACTCCCCCCTCTCGCATGATTAAGAAGTTTCCGCCCTCAGACGACATCATAATGTCTCCCTCATTAAGGGTGGGGCGATTGCCCGCAAAAGATGGGTCGTTAGACTCTCCGCCCTCTATGACGTTACCGTCTTCGTCCAGAGCCTCTTCGCCGTCTTTATTTTCGTCAGAGAGGACGGCGCCACCAATAATTACTGGCATACTCTTATGGCTGGGCCAAGCGACGTAGACTTGAGAGCCGACTTCAGGAAGATAGAACAGTCCGTTGCCTGCGCCACCTAGGTACACTGGCATAATCTCAGCATCGACAGGATTGCTCTGGAAGTCGGTCTTTACCTTGCACGTCCAGTTAATTCTATCGACAGAAGTAACCATCCCATCTACTAGACGTACCGGTGTATATCCGTCTTTAGCTACTCCTTTACTTACTGCCTTCCCTGCCTTTCTTTTCATCAGTACTGCCCCTTCCAATCCTTAACCTTACTCTTCTGCCCAAACTCTGCTGCATAGGTAGCTGCCGGAATAGGGTGGAATCCGTGAATGTTTGACCGCCACCCCTCTCTGGCTGCTTGTGTAAGTGTAGTCTGAAGTTTATTAAAGTTCATCCTAGCTACCCAGTCCTCTTGCATCTCTAGGGGTAGAATATCTACGCCCTTCAACGCTGGGGTATGGTGAACTCGCTTCTTACCTTTCTTTGAGTTGTACGCCCTTACTTGAGAATAGGGGCGCATATCACCTACAACCCAGTCCGGGTGATCCCCAGGATCGTCTACGCGAGTCACGTTGGTAAGCGCCTTAACCACTACCTCGATATTTCTTCTCCGTACTGGGGCAGCAGTATTAACCACTCCCCTAATCTCATCCGTAAGGTAGTCCTGCACGCTCTGTAGTCCCTTTAGGACAAGCAGCTTCTTGGGGTCTACTACGCCGTCAGACAATGAGTCTCCCTTGGACACCTTCTGGTGCAGCTTAACTTTCCGCTCTTGACTAGCGGGTACGTAGTGCTGCTTTCCGCCAATAGTTACGTACTCACCACCCTGCGGGGCCTTTTCTATTTTCTGGACCTTACCGGAACCGAGAGCTAGCGGAGCGGAGTTTGGCAGCATCTTAGGCATCCTAAGTAGCTGCTCGAGCCTCTTAAACGTCCCTTGGCTCTTAGCTCCCTTACCCTTGGCCAGACCGCCTGTATGGAAAGTATTAAGGCTGAGCTGAGTAGAAGGCTCCCCAATGGCCTGTGCAGATATAATGCCTACGTTGCTTCCGATATCCCAGTCCTTGCCTCCGGATGCCGTACCCATACAAGATTGGCAAACGCCGTGGGCGGACTCACATCTAAGAGGGCTTCGAACAAACAACTGGTCCCTACGGCCCTTCCTAGCAGACGACAGAGTCTTGGCAGTAGTCACTGTGTTTTTACGATACCTCTTACCTCCGGTACGAATACCCTTAGCCAATCTCCTGTCTACAATATCCGGATCGTTTACGTCCATCCAGATTCCTTGCGACGTACCACAATCCTTCTGAGTAACTACCTGATTCATGCTAGAGTTTACGATCTGTTTCGATATATAGCCAGGGTCTCTAACGCCCTGAACTTTCTGGATAGTTCCCTTACGAGCACCGTGCATAGTAGTCCAGTAGGAGGCTACGTCCATACCCTCTGAGTACGACTTAGGGATCAGGTAAGGGACGACTCTATCCTTAGAGTCCTTTACTAAGATCGGGCTGCTAATAATTTGCTTGAGCTGAGAGAAGCTCCCTCGCGAGCCCGAGTCAACCATAGTAGATATGTTGGTAGGAAACTTCTTAAGATGGAATGTATTTAAGCGGTCTAGGTCGTCGTCCACCTTAGAAAAGATATCAATAATCTTATTGTTCTTGGCCTCTGTTGACCCCCGGCCACGGGCTATCTTCCTAGCCTGCACGTTTGCCTTATTGATTAGCTTATCTCTGTGGCCTTTATTGATTACCGCAAAATCGTCTAGTCCTACGGAGTAACCTACTTCATAGCTGTGTTTATTCCCGATATCCTTTAGCTTATTGGCCACTTCTCCGTACATATGAGGGTGATTTTTAGCAACGTCCGTAAGGACTTGCTTGGTTACGCCTTTATCGAAAATTCGCATAGAGCCAATCTTCTTCCTTCCTGTCTCTCGCATCTTCTTGGGCAAGGTAGACTCAATATCAAGACGCCCTATGGTTGTTTCGTGGCCACCAACCTTAACTACGTCCGTATACCCAATCTTGCCTCGCTTAAACTCTTTGCGGGCCTCAGACTCTGTCTTGAAAGATCTACGAGTCCTCTTTCCTGGCTTAGACGCTAAGTAGAGTCCCAGCAACGCTTCGTGACCTGGGGTGTATTGAACAGCACCCGTAGTAGGGCTGAACAGATTGTTAGAGGGGTACATTCCCTCGGCCTCTTTTGACGCCTTAGACGTAATGGGAAGGTACACATTCATGGCGTCGCCATCAAAGTCCGCATTATAGCCAGCGGTCACTAGGGGATGAATCTCAATAGCTTTGCCCTTGACCAACCTAGGCTTGAAGGCCATCACATTATGTTTGTGTAGGGCGGGATCTCGCTTGAGCAGAATGGGGCGCTCATGAATAACCTTATTGAGCGCGCTCTCCGCAGCCTTAGTCTTTTTGCTGATAGCATCAAAAGCATCTAAGGGCTTGTAGTTGGCGCGGATCAACTCCCTAGATACAAAGGGCTCATACAGTTTCCAAGCAATACCTTCGGGCAGACCTAACTCGTCGAGGCCCATCCTAGGCTCAGGGACGATAGTAGAGCGAGCAGTAAAGTCTTGCCGTCGTTTGATGATCGATTTTTGGAAGAATCCGTGCTTCGGGCTTCCCGAGGGCTGGCCAGAAAAAGACTTACGAGTTTTGCCAGAAATAATATCAATAATGCCTTTATACTCACCTTTTCGCGTAATGCTGCCGCCCATGCCAGTGAGCGCCTTAAGGCCGTCATACAACTCACCACGAATGTCTTGCATAAACGCATCTGGAACACCGGCTTTTTTGTTGCTCTTTAAGCTATCATTAACTGCACCGATGTCTTTATATAAGTTGTTTAAGTCATCTGTAGAGAGGTTACCGTCCTCCCTAACAATGATGGGTCGGAACACGGGAGGGAGTACTGGCACTGAATCCATCATGTAAACAGTGGCGTCCGACTTATTCGTCTCTAGAGCTTTGAGTATACGAAGTTTGCTGTGGAGCTTATTGCGAGTCTCCCCACGAACGTCTTTAATTCTGCCCTCAATCTTCTTGCGCTCAGAGGACACATCAACATCAGAAAGCATGCTTTGCAGAGCCTTACCTCCGGTCTGCCCTTTGTACGGGGTGCGGCCACGAACAACGTTTTCGTACTTCTTCTGTGTTAGGCCCAAAACCTTTTTGATAGCATCTTCAAACAGAGGGTTGGGCATAGGCTCAGACAGCTTAAAGTGCGACCAGCGGGTTCCTTCTACTCCACCGGTCACTTTCTCATCAAATAGACCGCCCTTCTCAGGCTTTAGGTCCTTACCTCTTAGGGCCAGTCCGGGTTGCTGCAACTCGCCTGCCGAAAGTGCCCTGACTTGCGCTTCTGTGAAGGGGGATAGGACCAGGTGATTCCCCTCCTTCTTCACATTTACTCGCATAGCATTCATGTACCCGAGGAACTTCTCGTAAGCAAAAGGCGTCTTAGGGGGAGGTAGTGGGGTGCCTTCTCGTAGCGCGTCCCATAAATCATCGTTCTTCGTCGACTTGTACGCGAACATTTCATGGAGATTCTCTCGAGCGCCGTGGGCTAGCATTGAGTAAAGACCCAGCTCCCCCAAAGACATGCCGCCATGTGGCGCTCCGCCAGCAGGCGCATGATTGATATTGTAAGGGCTACCAAAACCACCGGACCTAGCCGACATCTTCTTCTGGACCTGGTGCCGTAGCTTAAACGTGTACTGATTACCTACCAGTATCTCTTGATCAAAAGGCTTTCCAGTCTCTGGGTTTATGAGAGTTTCTTTATCTTTGAGCCCTGCGCTTTTGAGATCTTCCTTTACTTGGCCTAGGTAGTCTGATCCTGGGGCAAAGTTCCTTACTTTGTAGATACCCTTCTTTTTCTCAGCCACCTTTCCTGCAGCGGTCTCTAAGACCTGCCCAATGTTTATTCGACCAGGGATGCCTAGCGGGTTGAGTGCGATCTCAATGTGCTCACGCTTACCGCCTTTACCCTCTCGGTAAGGCATTTCTGAATCCGCTACAATCTTAGTAATAATTCCCTTATTGCCGTGCCTACCTACTAGCTTGTCTCCGGATTGGGCAGGTTCCTTAGTCTTAACGAACACAGATACCTTATTACCCCTACGAACGACGTCGGTAACGATGCCGGGGTAGGGCTTGTCCCACACAACAGACCTGTCCCTGTACTTATCGGGCCTACCTCTACTGAAGGTTTTTAGATCAGACCGATACTTCGTCTCAGACGGCTTCCTTAGCAGAAGGACCAGAGGGTCTCCCTCCTTTACCTCTGCTCCGACCTTTATAACTCCGCCATCCTCAATCCCAGAGATCTGGTCCTTCTTGAAAGAGTAAGGGTGCTCAGCCAAGAACTTCTTTCGGTTAATGACGGCCTCAGAGTCGGCCTCAATTTCCTTCTTGTACATGTGCAACGAAGTGAGTTTCTTCGCCGCCGACTCTGAGATTACGATGCCGTCCTCGAAATTATATCCCTTAAAGGGCATGTAGGCGGTACGGAGGTTTGTGCCTAACGCAAGCGTACCGTCTTTAGTAAAGCTGCTATCAGCTATTAGCTGACCTTTCTTTACTCGATCGCCTGCCTTTACCTTTACCGTAGAGTCGTACAGAGTCTGTCCCTGTAGAGGGAAGTTTCGGTAGAGCTGCACTTCGTATTTCTTCTTACCTTTGCGAATTACAATAGCGTCTTTCTTTACCCTATCTATAACTCCATCTACTGGAGACCTGCGGGACGCATACTTACCTAAAACCTGCTCAAAAGTGTTAGCGCCATCCGTCTGCACCTGAACCAGAGGAGCCTCCCTATTATCCAGAGGGACTGCCTGCTCTTGCTGCCTTGCAGCAGTCATAGCGCGGTTGCCCTGATTGTTCTGTAGAAACGGGATCAGGTTTGAGCTGACGCTAAAGATGCCTCGAGCACTCGGTATTATGTAGTCCACCTTTTTCGGGTCCACATTAACTATCTCACCGTTTACCGTTGCCTTTACCGTCTTCCCTCGTGGCTTTGGCTTACCCCCAACAAACTCGTACTGATCGGGAAACCCTACAGTAGCGGTCAGGGCCTCTCCCGGATCCAACGCTTTCTTCTTTCCAGTCTTAGCGTCCATAAACGTCGAGTTAAGGGAGTTACCTTTCTTCGAGACGCCGATAGGTAGTGTAAGGGAAATGCCTGTCCGTTCACCCTCTGGAGTATGGATGGGGTCCAAAAAACCTAAGTGAGACGGGTTGATTAGCTTTGAGTCTTCCGAGATAGCGTGGATAGACTTAATACCACCCTGCTCTCCCATGATGGTTGTCTTTCTCTGGCCAGCAAGCATCTCTAACGGATTGGTTTGCTCGCCCTGAGATACCAAGGATGTATGGAAGAAGCTTTTTATCTGCTTGTCGAACTCAGATGTAGGGACGATGCTCCGTACGCTCCTCTTTCTATCCAAGCCATTTATGATCTTTCTACGAGTCTTCCATGCTGCGTCCCTGATCCTGCCTGCGATTAGGTCCTCAGCAGAATGGACAGAAAGAAAGTCTAAGGACGTCTTATCGTCCCCAGCCCGCTCTCCTCTAGACATAGACAGTAGATTTTTAGTAGCAGATAGTATCGTGCCTGACTCAACGGTCTTGTAGCCTTTACCCAGAGTCTTTTTGGTAGTCTCCTCTAGCAACTTAGTCTTTTTAAGTAGGTCACCTAGGAGGCCGCGAGCCTCCTCTATGTTCTCCGGCTTTTTGCCATTCACAGCTTTATAGAAGTTAGACAAAGCCCTATCGGGAGGCATCTTGTCTCTGTTTTTTCGAGCGATCTCTTTACCCCAAGTACGCTCTAATACTCGATCACTGACTCCCAGATCTTTCATTAAGGGGTACAGGGGTATGTGGGAGTTCTCAAACTTTAGGTAGAAGATGGCATCCTTGGGATCTACCTGTACTTTGAATGACCTGCCCTTAGCAAACTGATCTCGATTGGCTAGGTTGAACTCAGCTAGCAAGAGATCATTAGCGGCCTTTCTGTGGTACACGCCGGACTTAAGGCGAAACTGGTTCAGCGTTTGGTACTCATTACCGTCAACGATGTAGCCAAATCGATCTGTAATTTTAGGTATGTGGGCAACAATAACTTTCTTTCTATCGACTTCCTTACCGCCCCTCCGTAGGGATAGGTCAGCATAGACCGGTACATTCCAGCTCCGGCCTCTCATCAGGGCGTCTTTCTGCCCACGGACATCAGTAGACTTCTTGCTGTCGTCTACCCAAACGTCGTGCAGCTTTATTTCCGACTTCTTCGTAGATACCGGAAAGTTGTCCCTGATAGCTTTCTCTACCTCAGTCTTAATGGCCGAAAACTGTTTCTCTGGAACAAGCTGTGACATTTATACTCCGGTAATCCACTAAGGATTCTCGCATAAGACTAATGGGTAAGCATAGTCGCTGCCCTTAGGAGATTAACATGACTCATGTATTTAACGATCCAAAGGAAGAAATCCCTGCGGATGAAGAGGAAGTAGAAGGAGATTGTGGAGATTACGAAGAAATAGAAAACGAACTTAATAGTTCTATATACCCAGACTAAGGATAGTAGCCGTGATACCTATCTTTGTACTAGCCGTTATTCACGGCGTCCTGCTCTACTTGAGCAGTTAGATGACCCCACCGCTTCGGCGAGGCGGAGCCTTCTCTGGAAGAGGCTTTTGCTCAAGGGAGTCAATAACCTGAACCTTCTGAAGAATTAACTGATGAAGGTTAGGGCTCTGATCCTCCATCTGCTTGAGGATCGGAGCCCGATCCTCAACAGGCATCTTAGATATTTTTTTCGCCCAGGCTTCTGCAAGGTCTACGACATTAACTGTCCTCTGCTCGCTGCCAGACTGTTCTTGCTGCCCCTGCTGCTGTTCCGGCGGAACCTGCTCGCCCTGCTGCTGTTCAGCAGCACGCCTCTGGGCGGCCATCTGGATATCTTGAGCCTTCATCTGGTACTTAGTCGCAATCTGCTGACTCTCTCCCTGAATCTGCGCTTTATACATAGTATCCAGCTTGGTGACCTCGAGGTTTCTTCTAAGCTCCTTCTCAATGATCCTAAGCTCATCGAGAGCATCTTTATCAAACTCAGCAAGAAGGGTCTGATCAGATACCTTACGCATCTGGTTGAGGGACATAAGAAGCTGCTTCGATTGGACATCATCAGCCATCTTAAAGGCCTTCATATGAACGCCAATCTCTTTCCAGCCCATGAACCTAGCTACACTTGATATCAGAAAGTGCTTCAGGAAATGTTCATGCATGTCTCGGTAAGACAAGAAGTTGTTTTCCAGCATACGGAGGGACACACTCGATCCAGTCCAGCTCAGTCCACCGAACGCAAACTCTTGAGGTACGCCCATACCTACGATAATGTGCTCACTCCAAGCCCTTACCTCTTGCGTAAGCATTAAGGCACGACCGTTACCGCCAACTCGCTGGTACCCGACAGGTAATGGGAGGATGGGCTTATAGTTAGGGTCGCCCCGCCACTTACCTAACTCTCGCTCAATCCGAGTCTTCCAATCAGACAAGTTGATGGTCGTATACGGGTTTGCGTTAGCGTCCGTAGACGAAGGAAAGAGGATATCAAGAGGCACCAGGTGCTCGAGCATGACGGCCTCTTGGGCCTTCTTCATTATCTGGAGATAGAAGGAATCCTTTAGGGCAGGCAAGATTGGGGGGTACCCCCAGCCAGCGTCGTTGCCCGAAAGAGAGGGCGTCGGTGCCTTAAAGTGAAAGATGTTCTCCCTAGTTAGGACGACCGGCCTCTTGCTTTTCATCGCTTCGATAAAGCGCTTAGGCGTCTCCTCTAGGTACTTAGAGTTCTTCTGCAGAACCCTTCTTCTCATTCCGTCAGGGATACGATAGGCATACTCTGACTTTTGAGTAATCGGATTAAAATCGATGTCTAGATCGGAAGGATTCCATCGGATGAGCTTAATATCTCTATAGGACCTATAGAATACGTCTTCTACTTCAGCCTTTCCATGAGCGCCGCATTTAGGGCAGCTCATCGTGTACTCAAAGTTTCGGAAGTCCCAATCTTTTTTCCGCTTCAGCCGCTTGATCCGTTCCTTGAATCCGCAGGAGCCGCACTTTAAGTGCTTATGGAATGGGTAGAGTATGGATACCACACAGTTCCCATACGTGTGATAATCAAGCCCCGCCTCAATCTGAAACTTATTGATATCAATTACTCGAAACAGAAAGTCATTCCACCTCTTGTAATTTTTATCAAAACCCTCTTCCCCCTTATCGTCGACGATTACTTTCGTAATTGGGTACGAAGCCATCTTTCGCGTAACGGAACTGATGAGCGGATTTACTAATACGTGGTAACGGCACCAGCGAAAGAGCTGCTTTACTGAAGTGGGCAACTCCATATGAGCAATGTCCCACCACTGAGATGGGTACCGGAACGTGTTGTTCCGCGCATCTAGCGATCCGTGCCTAAACCCAGACCACCGATACGAACTGCTCGGGCCAAAGCCCTTTGTGGAGATGCCCGCCATTAACTATCCTTACGTAAGTGCTGCAGTAGTACCGACAGCGCCAGTGCCGGCTATTGCGGTAGCCTTGCGTGGGTTCTTACCGGCCCACATTAGACCCTTACCGCCGTAAAACTTAGCCAGATCCTTCATGCTATTGCCTGTGTATTGTCGGCTCGTAGCCTTACCCACGCCTTTAGGAGCTACGGGCCCAGCCGCGCCCCTAAGAGCGCCCTGGCCGCCGGATACCTTCTTAGATACTCCGCTCAACATTTTTGCCCCTGACCGAGTAGCCGACCGCGCAAGGTTAGCGAAAAAGCCTAAATTAGCGACTTTTTCAATCTCTTCAAGTTCCTCGACAAAGGCCTGGGCGATAAAGCGACCTTTTAAGTCCATATCGTTTAGCTCTTTAAGGTCGTCCATTTACTGCTCCATAATCTTAGGAAGGTTTAATAACTGTTTTTCTATCTGCCCGTTGTACTCGGCAAGTGCCTTCCTAACGGAAATAACGTGATTGACTTGTACATCAATAGCAGAGTTAGGCTCTTTTATATAGTCTGAAACTTCTTCCAGTCTACCAGCTACGGCAGCAAATGCACGACTAATACCTTTTCTCTTATCGTGTTCTGTCAAAGCAGCCTCAGCTACTTCGATGTGATCGTCGAGATACCACAAGCCGTCAAAGAGACAGGCAGCAGCCATATACCCACAAACGTCATCAGTATATTTGTGGTTAGCTACCGCAGCTGCAGTGGCGATTGCTATAGCTATCTCCTCTGCTTCGGGAGGCTGAGAGTAACTAAATATAGGAGGCTCACCCATAATCGCAGCAGTGACCTTCTCAAAAACTTCCCACTCTTTCCAAAAAGAGTCGTTAGCGTGCAGCAGCCGAGCAGCCTGAATCCGCTCCCAGGTAACTACGCCTATGTCTCCAAAGTCCTCTGACAGCTCCGCCTTGAGAGCCTCTGTGTCCCAGCCTATGTATTCAGGGCCGATATGCTTTATGCATAAGGCATCTAGGACGAGCAGATGTAGACCATACTCATCCTCTAGAATACCTGCGGGTCGCAGTAAAGCCTGTCCCACTACAAAGAGGCTCTCATATCATTAGCCATACGAGCCAGTACCTTCTTCTGAGGCATGGGCATGGACTCAAACATGGACTCAGGATCTTTTAAGAACGCGTTAGCAAACGACATACCGAAATGATCAGAGACTTCTTTGCGAGCGGTAGCAAGACGATGCAGTGCCTCTCCGCTAACAGTGTCTGCCCCTACGGTATAGGACTTAGCAGACTTAGGCTCGGGGTACGCCTTCTTAGTCATACCAAAAGTCGAGTACCAAGGATCGGACAATGTGCGGTCCCAAAACCGATCAAGTCCTGCCTTCTTATCAAAGTCGTATAGCCCATCAGCAAAAGAGTCGGGGCCGTCAGAGGCGCGAGACTGGGCCAGTTTCATAAGCTCTGTTCGAAGCTCTGGGGCGGCATCCGTGTCCATAAGGTGCTGGTACCTAAGCGATAGGTGACCCTCTAAGACTGGGGAGTAATCACTCCCTGAATACTCTCGCACAGAATCGCTTACTGGCATGCCCATTTTGTCTGCAACGGAAGCCACCTTAACCGCAAACTCTCTACGCTCTCTAGGAACAAAGCTGCCTTTATTAAGAGAAAAGTACTCGTTCGCAGCAGCCAGCTGCTCTGCGTTATCGAGGGGATATGACTTACTTCCATCTGCCCGTTCGATGGCAAAGTTTACGTCTTGCCTCTCTGCTACCTTTACTGCGGGCATAACGTTCGTGACATCTACAACATTAGTAGTTGGGGGATCGTCTCCAGACAGATCATACAGGTCAGGCTGCGCGTCGATTCCGTAATGCTCACAAGCTACTAGTAGATTTGCGGCGGCCACTTTCTGCGCTTCTGGAGGTAGGCGGTCTTTCGTCATAGAAAAGTACAGAGAAGATAGCCACGTATTACCTTTATCAGCCGTAGCAAACTTCTTAAGCACCTTACCGTCGTCTACCATGACAAGAGCAAAGCAATTGCCCGGGTCTTCGTCAGTAACAGAAGCCGCAGTCTTAATGAAATCCGGCAGATCGGCAGAATCAGACACGGTATCTTTAAGGATTGCTCCCATGTCGTCGTAAAAATCGAGAGTTGTGTGCTCGTAACCCATTATTTTCCTCGGTAAATTCGCAGATTATCTCGCATAAGCAAAGTGATCGCCATTAAAGCACCATTTTGTGCAAAGGAGGTATGATGTCAAATTCACGTCTGTATGATGAACTGCGAAAATCATCTAACGGACCTAGATCAAATAGCCAGAGAAGGGACTTCTCATTCTACCAAGGAAGTAGCACGGAGAACAACACCTCTGCCAGTAGGTTTAGAACAAGATCTACAAATTCGTCCTCGAATAGGGAGCAAGTAGCCCAACGAAGGGCGCATAATAGGCAACAAAATAGGAGAGAAAACAGCGGAGATAGGCCCTTTGCATATAGGCAAGAGCCGTCTGGAGACGTAGGGCAGTGGAATCCTCCAACCCTCAAAGAAATATTAATAGACTTAGGATTAAGGATGCTAGAGGTAGCTATAGGAGCTGCCGCGCAAGAAGTAGCTTACTACTTCCAGAAGAGAAGGTTTATGCCCTAAGAAACTTTCTCCAACCAATCACGTCGAGCAGAGTCGTAGGCCCTAGTAAAGTTGCCTATGGCAGTCATTACTCGACGTATATCTTCTGCGGAAACGCCCTCAGTCTCTGCCTTCAGAGATAGATATTCGATTATTAAATCCAATGTCTGTATCTCTGCATCAAGACGATCAACGAGAGTCTCGTCATACCACCCTCTATCAGCACTGGTCTTATCTACGGCCATAGCAGTGTTATAGGCTAAATAACAAGTGCAGTCAATGGCAGTTGACTGCACTTGAGGGTTGTGGTAGCTAAAGGAGACGAGGTAAAAGTGGACATTAAAGAAGATCCCAAAGTTCAGGTTACTGCCTACCTTCTATTATCTCAGAAGAAGCAGCTATCTAACTTAAGCAAAGAAACCCGGATTCCCGAGTCGGCACTCCACAGAGAGGCCATAGATCTACTACTTAGCTCATATGCAAAGAAGGCTAAATAGTGAAACTCGGAGACCTGATACTAAAAGCTCGAAAGAGATTGGCCCGTTTTAGGACGGTCAAATCGCTGGCTGATGAAGTCGGCGTATCTCTAGAGCACATGCGTCGGGTTGAGTCTAACGATTCTAGACCATCCGGGCAGCTGCTGCTTAAGATAATAGAAGCCCTAGAGATGTCTGAAACAGAGGCAATGAAAGCCTGGGTTCTGTTAGCCAAAGAGCAGATAGATCCAATAACAACAAAAAATGTAGTCATCAGTACCTCAGAGGAATCTCGTCAGGTAGCTAACAAATCAATAGAAGTCCTCAGACAGTACTATGAAATATCTGATGAGGATGCCGAAGACTACGTTCAAGAAATCTTGAAGAGATTAGGATGAACAACAGTACGTTACGGCGAGAAGCATCGCCGGATAAAGGGTACCGCAGCGATCAGTTGTGGCTACCGCTAAAACACATAAACAACCTAGCCGGGGTGAAGCAATCCCTGACTTTCCAGATGGATGCGCAGCCAGATATCCACGCCTGGTCGTTAACGGAGAGCCATATCTGCGTGCCGAGGGAGTACATTCCTTACGAGAAGTATTCGGAGATGCCGTTCGAGATAGAGAACGTAACTCCTCACACATTCCCTGAGATAGTAGTAAAGCCTACGTTTACTCTGCGAGACGAGATCCAAGAGATAGGGAAATCTCACCTAGTAAACAGGGGCAGCGGCATACTCTCCCTATCGTGCGGAAAAGGGAAAACAGTAATCTCCCTCCATGCGTGGACAGAGATCGGAACACCCGCACTAATTGTCGTACCTACTCAAGACTTAGCCCACCAATGGATAAGTCGAATAGTCGAGCATACTGACATACGCAGAGAAGAAGTAGGGTGGATACAGGGAAATAAATGGGATTGGGATAAGCCGATAGCCGTCGCCCTTATTCAAACATTAGCAAGCAGGTCCGACGAGATCCCAGAAGAAATGCGTAACCATTTTGGTGTGGTCATTTATGACGAGGTACATCGGCTGGGGGCGCCCTACTTCAATAGAACGGCATCGCTTGGGCAAGGAATACGTTGGGGGCTATCCGCAACACCCTTCCGAAAAGACGGTCTAGACGCTTTGTATCGATACCACACCGGCGACATCCTCTACCAAAACTTAGAGCAGGAAGTAATACCCGAAGTCTTTTTCAAGAAGACTGGAGTAGCTCTTACGGCAGAGGATGCAGATAAGCTCAAAGATAGGTCAGGGGAGATTAATATGCCCCGACTCTATACGTGGCTAGGAGAGCACGAAGATCGAAACAAGAAGATCATCTCTATGCTTGAAATGGCTAAATCAGATGGTCGAGTAGTGCTTGCCTTATCTGAGCGAGTGGAGCACCTGAAGTACCTGCACAGTAAATTCGACGACGCAGGCATTATCTATGGGGCAGTAAAGGGAGAAGATCGCCCGAATATCCTGCAAGACAATGACATGGTATTTGCTATCACACAACTGGCCCGAGACGGACTAGACAGAAAGGAGTTGGATACCGTTGTCATTACTATGCCCTTTACTGATCGAGGTAGGTTTGAGCAGATTATTGGCAGAAGTCAGCGAGCCAAAGAAACAAAACCAGTAGTTATTATTTTTGAAGACGAGCGGATACCGGGCTGTAAAGCGATGTGCCAGAAGCTAAGGGCGCACCTTACAGACCTCAAATATCCGTACTACATATCGGACTAGATATATGGACACAGAAACTAAGATAGAGCTCCTTGAGGAGCTTGTGGATGAGTACGCAAACTGCGATAAGTGCGGACTCTGCAACCCTACAGACAGGAAACGAAATAACGTAGTATTCGCAGATGGTAATGTAGACGCATCTCTAATGATTATAGGCGAGGCGCCTGGTGAGCAGGAGGACTTGCATGGAGTACCTTTTGTAGGACCGGCAGGAGATCTATTTGAGAAGCTCCTACGCTCATTTAATAGCAGTAGAGACGAGGTGTTTATAACAAACGTCGTTTGTTGCAGACCCACACAAGAAGACAACCCGAGGAAAAACAGAGCCCCTAGCAAGGAGGAGATAGCTGCCTGCTCCGACAGGCTTCATCAAACGATAGAGATAGTAGATCCATTTGTCATACTCCTCTTGGGGAACGCCCCGCTTAAGTCCCTTACTAAAGAGCGAAAAACACTGACCTCATTATCGAGGGATGAGAATCACTGTGCAGTAGACGTGTACACGAATGGCCAATGTACAGAGGTAACTCGGTCCGGCATAGTGACATTCCATCCGTCATACCTACTCAGGAATGACGACATGTCAGACTCGGGTGACATGGCAAAGTCCTACTACGCGTGGGAAAAGGCGTTCGCATTAGCGGACAAATACAACGAAATTTACAAAGGAATACCAATACCTATGAGAGATACGGAGTAGTGCAGATGAAAGAAGACGTTACTCGCCTAGCCCAAGAGCTGAGCGACCTTAAGAAGAAAAAAGAAGAGATAGAAGAACACATAGAGGCCAGTCTAGAAGACCTTTACGGGACTATTAGAGAGCTGACAGATAGGCAGGGGCAGATAGCCGAAGAGATAGAAGAAAACAAAGCCAGAGCAGAGCAGGCCGAGCCAGAAGCGTTCGAGGACCTTAGAAAAACTGAGGCGGACATAAAGGCAACGGAGACTGCCATAAAACAAACTGTCTACTCTATGCCTATAGCGGACGTAAAGGACGGCATGAAGCTGCACGTAGGCAGCACAAAACTAGTCGTAACTCGACCGCAAACTACCGCACGGTATGACGTAGAGGGCTTGCTAAGTAAGTTTCCAGAGATTGAGTCAATGGAGATTGACGGCGACCCCTTGGTCATCCAAGAAATAGACGAAAGCATAATGGAGCGAGCAATAGACTCAGGCAGACTAAAAGTAGAAGACGTAGAAGACTTCAGAATTGTAGTAAAAGCCAAGAACCCATCAGTTCGCATTTCTGAACAACAGGAGAAGTAAATGAGCAAGTTTAGTAGTAGATCCGGTCGAACTGGGTCGAGAGGATATCGAGCATCCGTAGAAGAAGATAAAGTAGTTACCAGCGAAGCCGGGAGCGGCACACAGCCACTCTTTACGGAGGACATGATTGGAGAGAGCACTGCATCTGTAGGGCTGTCTGTGTCTATGGGCTTCAGTACTCAGTTTGCCCGAGAGAAGTTTGAAGTATCTACTTGGGTAACTCGACCGTGCAAAGACTCTGAGGCCGACCGCGCCGCCGTCTTTGCCGAGTGTAAGAAGGAAGCTATCGAAAAGGCCATAGAAGTCCGCAACGAAATCGTAGACCAACTTCTGCCCCATATGGAGTACGTAAAGGACCTCCAAGACGATTGGGAAGCTCCGGAGTAGGCTGCCTTTCTCAGATCTATTTGACCTGAGTACCGGCACGCCATACTCTGTAAGGGCTGACCTAACGACTATAGACCACGCCTCCCGGTGTGGTTTGTGTGTCTATTTGTCTGTGGAGACAGAGGATGAATTATGATCTAGGGCTGATATCGGCCGTTTTAGAATCCAGAGATATTACTTCTGCCATTACAGCAGGAGCTGATACTCCAAACTTACTTGAAGATGAAGCACAGATTTACTGGGACGTACTAAAGGACCAGTATGACAGCTTCCACGAAGTGCCTTCTATAGAGCACTTCAAGACGCTGTGCCCTACTTATGAGCACGTTAAGCCGTCCGACTCAGTAGAGTCTATAGTCCATGAGCTTAAGACCATGCGACTTGGGGCTGAGATCGAGAAAGCCATACACGACTTGGCTGGCGTAAATAGAGTAGATCCTTGGGATGCTCGTACTCGCCTAATGAAGGCTACTGAAAAGATAGTAGCCAGAAACAGTACCGGGAATACGGACCACACAGTAGGCCATAATCTTGATGCACTCTTTCATAAGATCGAGCGGCTTCAGAGCGGCCAAGGGCTGATTGGGTATCCGTGGCCTTGGGACATGTTTAACTCCCAAACGACAGGGCTATGCCCAGGAAACTGTATATACATATACGGTAGGCAGAAGAGTAGAAAAACCTTCCTACTCCTGTACCTGGCCCTGCACTACTGGTCCTTGGGACTAAAGGTTCTCTTCTTTACTCGGGAGATGACTCACGACGAGCTTATGTGGCGAATACTCGCACTGCTCGGAGATCTAGACTACTTGTCTACTCTACGTGCAGACATATCTACAGAAGCGAAGAAGAACCTACGCGAACAGCTGCAGGCAATTGCTGACAGCGATCGCTTTATCATCACCGACATAGGCGAAGGTACGTCTGCCTTCAAAGCAAAAATAGAGGAACATAGACCTCAAGTAGTTTTTCATGACTACTTCAAAGCTATGGCAGACGATATGATGGGAGATAAGACTGGCAGCGAGCATAGATACGTTGCTAGGGCGGTCGACCAAATGGTTAACTACGTCTCTACAAAGGCGAAAATACCTCTCTTCTTTGCAGGGCATGCAAACAGAGAGGGCGCAAAAAGTAGAGGCACTAGTAGTACAGAACACGCCTGGTCAGACCATATTACTCGACGAGTAGATATGGCAATGAGAGTCGTTACTGACCGTAGAAACGACAGGATGGCTCTAATAGTAAACGCCGGAAGAAGTATACGGGAAGGCATCGGAATAACTCTGGATGCAAACCTATGTACGGGCTTCGGCGAGGTTATCGACGAAGATTACAGTTGGGTAAAGAACTTCGTAGAGCAAGAGGAGGAGGAGCAGAAGAGCAAAGCTAGAACAAACAGCACTCCGTCTGGTACTCCGACTAACTCTAAGTTCTCACCTGGCTCTTTTAAGAAGTCATTTAGGAGGTAGCTTGGAAAGACAGATACAGAGGATTATCCAGAAGTATCTACCTGACGCCAAGCCATCTGGAAGCTCTAACATCGTAGCTTCCTGCCCTTTTCACAATACAAAATCTGGTAGGCCTCTATCCATGGATATGTCTACAGGCCTGTGGATCTGCTTTTCTTGCGGAGCTACAGGCTCTATACATCAGTTTTTGTACGGGATGGGCCTAGATAGGCATCAGGTAGATAAGCTCGTATGCGTAAAGAATGAGCTTCCTGCGATCTCTAAAAAGACGCAGAAGAAGATGGACTTACGCAAAACTTGGGACGTGCTCCCAGAGTACGTACTCACTGCATACGATCACTGCCCAGTTCAACTACTGGATGCAGGATTTAGCATGGAGACTCTCCAAGAAAACGATGTGGGATTCGACTTTAAAGAAGATCGGATCACATTCGGTATACGTGATTACCTAGGACGACTAACTGCTGTAAGCGGTAGATCCGCGCAAAGTTGGGTAGAACCAAGGTATAAGGTATATGATTCCGCCTTCTACGATATCGTAGCTGGGTATGAGCCTAAGAATAGGCTTCATTTATACGGAATGCACACGATCTACCCTACGAGGTATTTCGACAGCAGCAACCAAGACCCCATACTCATTGTAGAAGGGTACAAAGGCTGCTTATGGGCGAGGCAATTAGGCTTCTCCGATACGATCGCTCTGCAAGGGTCATTTATGACAGAGCACCAAGCTATGACACTTCTTCGTATGAAGGGGCCGTACTACATTCTCTTAGATAATGAGCCAGGAAAGGCATTTCCTAACGAGAAAGGTACGTGCCAAGCGGTTAAGATTGCTCGACGGTTATCGCGGTCGGGCCGCACTTATATATGCCAATACGAAGAAGGAGAAGAGATAGGTACCAGTCCCGATGACCTGACAAAAGAGCAACTACAAAAAACAATCGAAAAAGCAAAAACAATAGGACAATACTGGGCCTCTGAGCCCAGAGAAAAGTGGAGTAGAAAATACAATGGGATTCAGTAGATTTAGGCGGCACACTCCGCCAGCAAAGAAGAGATATAGCGGTGGCGGATCAGATAAACTGTGGCCACCATTTACCGCAAAGAACTTCATCCTTGATCTAAACGAGAGCGCAGAGATTAGGGTCTTGGAGCCAGAGAGTGGGGGATCGTATATCCGAAAAGTAGTATGGGTAGGGTTCCCGAGGACCGCTACGCAGGACTTACCTATGTTTGGAGGCCGGGATGTATATAACTACTACTACCTCAAGGATAAGGAAGAGAAGCGGGAAAGCAATCTGTACGCAACTACGAAGGAGATCTTTGAAGTCATAGACTTTAGGTACTTCCACGCGCACGTAGTGGATGACCCAAAGAAAGACGGCCGTAAGAAGCTGATCTACTCTCCGTGCTCTGTAGAAGGACCGGACGGAAACCCTAGGAAATGCCGCGACTGCGCATCGAATGATCCTGAAGTAGCCAAGAGAATATTTGGCGGGCATAAGGTGTGGGAGCTGAGCAGTAAGCAGGCCTCTGCGCTCTATGCTGTCGATGATCGTCTATCCGAGACGTGTCTTGCGGACGTACCTGATGGAAAACTCCCAGGAGGTCTTTGCGGAAAGGACATCTACTGCATCGGTTTCGAGTGCGAGAACTGTGGTGACGAAGTAGTGTCTGAAGAAGAGATTCGGAGAATGGATGGAGTTGAGATAGAGTCAGTTGCCTATGATGACGACTACTCTTGTAAGAACTGCGGATATAAAGGTAGGCCGAAAGAGGTCACTATTTGCGAGTACCACGAGGAGGGTCATCACGAACCTGTACGCGCCTCTATGCTAGACAAGAATCTAACAGTTACGCGTGCAGGCTCCAGAAGCTCTGACGGGAAAGCTACTAGCTCCCTTAGCTTCGATACTAGCGACCGCTTCGGCGGAGTAATCGATAAGCTCCGAGAGCACCGATTCTCGGATGAAGAGATCAACGAAATGTTGGAGCCGTGGGATCTCTCAGAGTTCTTCCGCCCGGAGCGGGTCAATCCCGACAAGTTCGATTCCGACGAAGAGTACGTCATGGCTGTACTAGACGCACAAGCTAAGGCGCTCGGAGTAGAGAACCCATACCGAGGGGTAGGAGGTACAGACGGACCTCCATCAGGCTCTAAGAGAGCGATACCGTTTGGCAACAGCAGATTTGCTCGTAGATAAGCTACGATAAATCGATGGGCTGGACAAAGCGCCAGGAGGCCTTGGATCATCTCCGAGGTCTCCTGGCCTACTACTATGTGAAGTCAGGGTCTGCCCTTTCAGAAGGACGCCTGACTGACGGAGTAAACAGCGTAGAGATGTACCTACGCATAGCGCGGATGCTGGCAATAGAGCCGGATCCACTACTAATAAAATTTCAACGAGAACCAGAATGTTATTCACACCAGAGATTCAGAGAGATCTGGGGGAAGCAACTGCCTTACTCGATGGAGACAACCTTCTAATAGGAAATGGCCACTGGGCGGTAGTAATTGACCCAGTGGCTAACTTCCTTTCGGAGGAACTCCTTGAGAAGGTGTTTGTACCTCTAGAAGGTCAGTTCATAGATTACCGAATACTAAACGGAACAGAGATAGACACAGAAGCAAATATGTTTAGGCCTGCCATGTCTAAGAAGCTATCGAAGATAGTTAAGAAAGAGTGGGTAGGTACACACAAATTTAGTGTGGACGGCCTATACAAAGTAATAGACAACCACCTATCAAATGGTGAGCGGCGTAGCCTTACGGACTTATTCTACGCTGGGAAGGCTAGGGCCTACTACCCAAACAGCGACGAGGGATCGACCTTCGGCGCTCGGATGAGAACACAGTCTGCAGCTAAGTACGTATTCAACTTTGACAACAGAGTAGTAGCCATATCCGGAGGCTACTTGCGTAGCTTTGCTGAGATGGGCATGGAGATTCTGTGCCCAGTAGAGAGCTCCGAAACTATACCGGGAATGGAGATTTACTTAGACGGCCGAGTAAACATAAACGGGGCAGTAATGCCTACATCAGACTCGGGAGTAAGGGAGTCCGTAGATGGGCGTAAGCTATACTTCGATGCAGCGGAAATATGCTGGTCTACGGAAGATGACGCCATCCATGAAATATCTACACACGAAACTTCATTCCACCCAATCAAAGTTCAAAATCAACAGATAGACGTAGATGAGCTAGATGTGTTCTTGTCTCGCAGCTATGACGGGCTTCGGAAGGCTGTGAGTGTACTGAGGTGGAATGGCCACCCAGAGGCGAGCATTTATAAGCTCCTTCGTGACAGTCAGTATGACGCATGGTGCGTCATCTACAAGAAGGCATTGGAAGTAGCGTCGGAGATTCTTGATGGAGATAAGATACCCCACGTAATCAATGTGCTCGGTGCGCATGGCCCAGGAAGCTGGGCTGTCCAAGGCGCGATGTCCCGACTCAAAGGCGAGGCAACTACCCTATGCAAAACGGTAGAGGAGTTATCCGATCTAATGGGCGAGCCTCTTGGATATGGATCGCTCCCAGAACTAGTAAGGCAAGTTGACGAGTTGGAGAACGAATGCGGTTTGTAACTGACGTACCAAGACCATCATTTGTAGATACGCCAGAGAAGCTAGAGGAGGCCATCAATAGGTGCGCTTCTTCTAAGCTTCTTGCCTTAGATACAGAGACGCTGGGCAAGCAGTACAAAAGTCTAGATGACCAGGTCTTGTATATGGGGGCCTGCCCCGATGAGTCCGTCAGGTACTTTGTACCTAGACATTACGTACACCACTTTAAGCCCGTAATAGAAAGTCCTCATATAACTAAGTCATTCCACAACTTTAAGTTTGATGCACATAGGCTGGCAAATGCGGGATTGACCGTAAAAGGCCCTGTCGCAGACTCTTTAGTATTGGACTGGCTCTACGATGAGGACACTAGAGAAAATAGGCACTCTCTAGACAACTGCTCTTGGGACTACTTTCAAATCCCTATGGCAAAGTATAAAGCCATCGTAGGGAACAACGACCCTAGAAAGATCCGACCTGGTCACGAGTCTTGGGAAAAGTTTTTAGACTATGGGTCGCTAGATGCCTGGGTAACTAGGAAGCTAGCTCTATACCTATTCGACAAGCTGGATAAAGTTCCTCTGTGGTCAGGCCAAGACTGGACACTGACTGATCTCTATTGGGACATGGAGGAGCCCCAGCTCCGCTGCCTCTATGAGATGGAGCGGCGAGGCATCAATATCGACACAGAGCGGCTAGAGACAGTTAGTAAGTCTCTCGAACTCGATATGGAAAGGATCGCGGGAGACCTCTGTAAGCTAGTAGGCAGGCCCATAAATCCGCAGAGCACTAAGCAGGTTGCTCAGCTACTCTTTGAGGAGAAGGGCATTAAGCCAATAAAGACCACTCCTAAAGGTGCTCCCAGCTGCGATGAGGCATCCTTAGACCACTACGCAAACGTAGATGGGCTTGAGGAATGTAAGCTGATCGTGAAGTACCGTAAGGCAGGTAAGCTATTAGGTACTTACGCCAAGGGCTTGCTCAAGCACGTACAAAAAGATGGACATATACATACCAGCTTTAGTCCGCTAAAAGTAACAGGTCGACTGTCCTCATCAGAGCCAAACCTCCAGAACATTCCTAGACCTAACTGGGACGTTCATGGAATACGGGCGGCGTTCATACCCGATGAGGGTTGTAAGCTGATTGTGTCTGACTACGCTCAGCTAGAGATGCGTATTATGGCAGAGGCATCAGGCGATAAAGCGATGATCGAGGGCATCTGCGCAGGCAGAGACATGCACTCGTATACAGCTAGCCTGATGATGGGAACTTCATACGAAGATTTCATGAAGATGAAGGAAGCAGAAGATCCCGCAGCGAAAACAATGCGGCAAGCTGCTAAAGCCGTAGGGTTTGGGATTATCTACTGCATCGGACCCCAAAAGCTGGCGTCAAACTTATCTAGCAGCCTCAATAGAACCGTATCGGTAGAGGAGGCTGAAAAGTACCTAAACGGATACTTAGCAGCGTTCCCTGACGTGAAGAATCAGATTGACTGGTTCAAGAACCACGCCAAGAAGAAGGGTTACGTACAAACTATCTGTGGGAGGTTTCGTAGACTGAGTAAGCTCAAGTCCCGTAAGTGGGGCGAGAGGGGTCATGCAGAGAGGCAGGCCGTAAATACTCCGATCCAAGGATCCGCCGCAGATATCGTTAAAAAGTCCATGATTAAGTGTGCGCAAGATGCATATCTAAATAGTCTTGGATGTACGCTGCGGCTCCAAATTCACGATGAGTTGGTGTTCAACTGTCCTGAAGAAAACGCAGTAGAAGCAGCAGAAATCATAAAGGACTACATGGAGAATCCTTTTGTAAACCCTCTGCGAGTACCATTACCCGCAGAACCAGTAATCGTAGATAATTGGAAGGAAGCCAAATGAGTGAATCTCACGAGATCGCGTCTATCGACGTGTTGTTTGAGGATACCCCTGATCTTGCATTTTTAATAAAATGTACGTGTGGGGTATCCTACAGATTCGTAAGGGAGTTCGACCCTGAGTGGAACTTCTGGAACAGACATTACTATATGAGGGCCGTAGAAGAGGCCTACTCGGTATCATGCCCCATGGAGGATCCAATGGAAAAACGTGCAGTAGTGGTCACAGAAAAAGAAAAAGAAGCCCAAGAAGCAGTAAAGAAGCAGTCTAAGAAAGAAGAGGAGACACCTGATGCCAAGAAAGAAGAAGCAAAGCGCTGAGGCACTTGCAATAGCCCCAACAGCAGAAGATCGAGAACAGCTAATAGAGAATTTAGTTGCAACGGCAGAGAAGCAGTTTGGGAAAGGATCTATCGGAACGCTTAGAGGTAAGTTCGCCGTAAGAGAAACTGCGAAAGGGTCCATCTCTACAGGGTCTATTGGATTAGATCACGCTCTAGGGGTCGGAGGACTGCCTAGAGGCCGTATCGTAGAGGTATTCGGACCAGAGGCCAGCGGAAAGACTACGCTCACGCTACACCTACTTGCTGAGTGCCAGAAGGCGGGAGGCGTAGCCGCGTTTATTGATGCGGAACACGCCCTTACGCCAGAGTACGCAGAGGACGTAGGAGTAAATCTCGAGGAGCTGCTCTTTAACCAGCCGGAATCAGGGGAGGATGCTCTATCCCTAGTCGATCACTTAGTGAGTACCGGAAAGGTAGATCTAATCGTCGTAGACTCGGTAGCTGCCCTAACTCCTATGAAGGAGTTGGAAGCAGACATGGACGAGCTGCAGGTAGGCCTACAAGCTCGGCTTATGAGCAAAGCTATGAGGAAGATTACTGGTACCATCGGTAAAACAAACACTACAGTAGTATTCATCAACCAAATCCGTATGAAGATCGGAGTAAAGTGGGGATCGCCTGAAACTACTCCTGGAGGCAATGCCCTCAAATTCTACTCGTCGGTAAGGCTTGACGTTCGAAGAATCGGCTCGCTGAAAAAGGGCGAGGCTGTCATGGGCAACCGAGTAAAAGTAAAGATCGTAAAGAACAAAGTGGCTCCGCCACATAGGACCACAGAGTTTGATCTTATGTTTGGTCAGGGCATCAGCTGGGAAAGTGAGTTGATGGACTATGGAATTGCGTGCGGAGCAATCGAAAAGAAGGGCGCCTGGTACTCATACAACGGAGAGTCGGTAGGACAAGGTAGAGACCGAGTCGCCACGTACCTAAGAGAGCACCCAAAAGTAGTAGTAGAGATTCAAGAAAAGGTAAAGGAGTACTTAGATGGAAAGGAGGACTAAAAATATCAAAGCTACTTGCACCCTATGTAAAGCAAGAGGCAAGGTAGCAATACGCTACTTAGATAACGGAACCGTCGACGTAGTTGACTACATTACGCACAAATCTACGTGCATCCAAAATCACCGAAAGAGGCAACCTAAACATCTGAGAAGAAAAGAGTGGGTAGCCCAAGAAAAGAGAGCAAACAGTCTCGTAGAGGCCAGAGAAACTCTAATGTCGGGTGCCGTCAATGAAGATGGCGATGGACGTGCTTTCCATGAATGGCGGGTTGAGTGTAAGAAAACCAAGACTAATAAGTACAGGCTTACTCACAAAGTATGGGAAAAACTCTGCACTGGCGCTCTTGAGGCAGGTGAAGAGCCTCTCCTACATCTCCAGATAGGCAGTATGCCAACACGACTAGTAGTTGTTCGAGAGGACTGGCTAGATAGCAGCACCAAAGACAACGCGGGCGGTTGCTTAGAAGTAAAAGGGAAAGGCATAAGTATCTACGACCACCACATTAAAACTACGCCTATGTGGATCGAGGGTATGGAGTCATCCCCTTGGATACTTGCAGAAACCGAATTTGAAGACATAAAAAGGAGGCGCGATGAATCTTCAGTTGGAGATAAATAAGTCTCTACAAAAAGACAGCTACCCACAAGACGTAACTTTGTCTGACATAGTTAAGCGTCCCTGCACGTACCAACAATACTTACGCTTCCTCGGCGAAGAGACCGTAAGTTTAGAGCCTGCTAATAGAATAGCTCTAAGGAAACTTTCTGTCGGACTACGGGAGATGGTACAAAAGTATCTTTCAGGATGCTACGGCGCTCGGTACCAAGAAGGGTTCTCTAAGAAACTTAACGAAGTCATAGAAGTAAACTTTGACGGAGTTATTGATGGAGATGTCTTAGTTGAGATTGTTCCTCTGCCGGATAAAACTTTCAACACGATCACAGAAAGAAGGCGACTACCTCCTTGGGTAGTAGAGACAGTAGCAACTAAGGCACACCTACTAAATAAGGAGTCGGCTCTAGTTATTACGATGAATCGTAATAGCCTCAAGTGGTCTTGTTGGAACGTAACGGAAAACTTTGAGGACACAGCTAAAGCCGTTCTTAGGAAAGTTTTATACTTTCAAAAGTTAGTAGAAGGGTCTGCGGAACTGTCAGGAGTCGAGTCTGAGTGCCGTAGCTGCCCATACGCTTCTGTCTGTGATGCCCATAGAGGTAGCCCTCACCCACAAGTAAAATCAAAAGTAGGCGTAGCACCGGAGTTTGGCGTAGCAAAAGTTTTAGATACTTACTTAGTAGGGCTGAACAACAAACCTAGTGGGCGGTCTACTCACTGCATACACCCGTCAGAGTTTAGTATCTCTGAGTGTGACCGTAGAATAGCCTACGGCTTGGTGGGAGAGAAAACTAAACCAAAGATAGGTGCAGGGCTACGCAGAATCTTTGATGCAGGACACTCAGTACATGACGTTATTCAAACTGCACTAGAGGACATATTCGGTGACGAAGTTGTCATTGAGGCTGAAGTAGATGACCCTGATCTAAAGATACACGGTCACTGTGATGGGATGTTTGAAAGTACCGGCTTCGAAATCAAAAGTATTTCGTATAAGGGGTTCGACAAACTTTCAAACGCAAAGTCTGATCACCAGAAACAAGGAACTTTGTACGGCAGCATCCTAAACTTAAAGGAGATGCAGTACATCTATATAAACAAAGATACGGGAGAGATAGCTTGCTACAACGTACCAATAGATAAGAAACTTTGGCATCGACTAGCAGGAAGGGCTGAGCGGATAATTAATACCGTAGAAGCAGATAAGATGCCTCCCACAATCGATAAGGACTACGTATGTAGAACATGCCCTTATCAATGGAAATGTAAACCAAGACTATGAGGTAACTATGTCAGCAAGATTTCAAGTAGCCCGTAATATGAATGTCGATGAACTTATCGAACTCTATGACGGGATTATTAAGGACGTCTCTGAAAGTTTAATAGAGAGTCAGATATCAGAAGCTCTGCCTATACCTGCAGCACCTACAGGCATTGAGGCTGTAGTAGAGTATGGAGAAAACCAAGACCCTCTGATACCCGAAGATCTTACAGAGTTAGATAGTGTATCTATCGGTAAGTTATTTAGTTTCATATCAAACTGGGCAAACTATGTTCAGAGTGAGCTAACTAGAGCAAAGTGCATACATCTTACGATGAAGAGAAACTGCAAAGTAGTAGAGTCAGCTCTAAGTATTTACTACAAAGAAGAAAAGGAAGTTCCAGCCAACCAGGTCCAGGACCGGGTAGCTACCGACAAGCGGTATGCAGAAATAGACGGAGCTGTACTGAGAGCAGAAGTATTCGTTAAGAAAGCTGAGACTAGGTATGAGCAATACAAAAGAAGCCTAAACTTAATCAGTAGAGAGCAAACTCGTAGGGGGGAGGAGTTTGAAAGAAACTCTATCTCAGAAAGTTCTGGTTCTAGAAACAGATGGAAAAGGCGCTAACGTGGGAGTAGAGATAAAGTTTGAGTTTGCAGAGCTGCCTGTTTCTGTAAATAGACTCTACTTCCATAAAGGCGGCCGAAGAATACTTACGTCCGCAGGTAAGAGATTTAAGAATAAGTTTATCTCTGAAAGAGGTGGAGCATCAGAAATCGATTTGATGTCCTTTAGTGCTGACCAAGAGTCGATGTACGAGCTCCACCTCTGGTTCTATATGAAGCCCGAAAAGTTATACAACTTTACTTACGGCAAAGATAAAAGAATCAAAAGTCCATTCAAGGACATAGATACCTCAAACATGATCAAACTTGTAGAGGACTGTATAAGTCAGCTTGTAGGAATCCGAGATCGAAATAACTTCACAGTTTGCGCGCATAAGAGACCCAGCGAGCAAGAAGGTCTTGTCGCTATCTTGAAACCTATGGAGGAGTTTGACGATGAAACAATCTGACCTGATCAAACTTATCCTTGAGCATGATGATCGCCTCTCTCGAATAGAGGAACTTCTCTTAGGAGAGGCTCGGGCATCGCTAACTTTACCGGAGCCGAAGAAAGCTACTGAGGCACCTGCCCCAAAAGCTAAGAAGCCCCGGAAAAAGAAGGCACCAGAACCTATCAAAGTAGACTTCTCTAAAGTTTACGAAATGAGCGATAGTGAGCTGGTACTCATCTGCAAGGATATGGGAAATAAAGGCGCAAGCCGACAAATGCTCAGAGAAGATTTGCTTGCGTTTGTATTAGGAGACTCCATACAAATGGATGACCCTCTGAGCGCAATACGGGATAAGACCTTTGCTTACGTAAAGGGAAATTCGACAATGGTTAAATCGGTACAAAAGTGCAGCTTAGACTGCCCTACGTGCCCCAGTAATACAGTAGTAGAGTGCTGGTCCGTAAACTCGGACCTAATCGAGAAGGAGATATAGAATGGCACAAAGTATTGAGATCACCGCAGAGACACCGATAGACGATCACCTCATCAAAAGAAGGGGCCATCTAATCAAGCTAGGGCAACTAGTTTTCGGTATCGACGGTACTGCAGTAGTAAGGGCGCTTACGCAGTTTAAGACAAACGCACAGTTGGCAGACGTGATCGACGCAAAGCGGTCACCTCTGTTCGCCGTTATGGACTACTCTAACTTTATAGAGAAGACAGATAGCGGCTGGGCGTGGCCTACAGCAGACGATGCTATCGCCATGCTAGATGAGAGAATGGCAGCTAGAGATGAGTTTATGAAGGCGTTTGAGGCTAACTCAGGCGTTGCTCCAGAAGAGCTGCAAACATTTCTGTCAACGTTCTGGAGCCGTCAGGACTTGACTAAGCTATTTGAAGAGTTCGTAGCTACAGGGAAATTACCTAAAGAGGCCCAAGCTGCAAACACTGCACCAGTAAAAGAAGAAGTCAAAGAGACTGAAAAGCCAGCGGAGGAACCAGTGGCTACTAAGAAAACCGGCAGAGGAATATCCGACTTACCTAAGCTAGCAGAGCTGCGTGCTGAGGCCGACAGATTGGGAGTAGACATCTCCGATCTAGGGAGAAAGCGGTCGGCTATCTTTGCTCGTCTGCAAGAGTATTCTTCGTCCCAGGAGGAGGCTCCGCCAGATCTGCGAGTAGTAGAGGATGAGCCTATCCAGCTACACGAAGATCCTCCAGCAGAGGTTATCGAAGTGTTTGAGCCCGACGAGTCCTACACAGAAGAAATGCCTGTGATACCCAACCACACAATCATTCAAGATTCTATAGATGATCTGAAAGAAGAAATTGGGCGGGTCCAGACAGCTCTTAGAGGTATCGTTGGGTACTTAGATACCCTGATGCAGTCCCATACCGCTATGGTGGATATGTTCGTAAAGGATGGGTATCTAAACGAGGGCGGGGAGCTGCCTGGTATAGACAACGACATCAAGAACGATCTATCTGCACTATCTGGAATCGAGGACAGATTCGGACTCGCTCCGGTAGAAGAGGAAGAAGAGGTAGTCGTAAACGGTCACGTAGGCTCTGCTATGCCCGATATCGTGACTGAGATAGAGCAGAGCTTGGTCGCTCCTCCTATACAAGAGGAACCTGCTATCGAAGATGTAGTTATCGAAGCGTCTCCATCTGTCGAAGGGCCGATCCTAGATAAGATTAAGGACGGTCACGTACCTGCAAGGGACGAGCTGCGTTCTCTTGACTTGGAAGAGTTGAGAGAGATTGCAGGGTACTTAGGAGTACCTGATCCACACACGAAGGTGTATAAGCAAGGTCTCATAAGGCAAGTAATCTCACTTGCCTCTAGAGGGCCGCAGTAAGGTATTCCTTACTGACTAAGAGGCCGGGTATCTGCCCGGCCTCTTTTTTCGCTATCAACCCTCGGTGGTCTTAATCTTAACTACGTTGAATATGCCACGACCTAATGGGTCGGCTCCAGCATTTTGGTCGTCTGTCCATACTCCGTGACTCGTGTGCTCTGTCCAACCAGTGATCCAAGTTCCCTCCGCCTCGAAGGGCTGATTATCGTGCCACTCCCTACCTAACGTGCTGGAGATATCCGGATGATGAGTCACCTTATAGCCCCCCATCCAGGTGCCTGAACCCACACCGGCCCCATAGTTAACGATGAAGCCATCATTCCTTGCCCCGGGGTCGGCAAATACTCGATCAACTGCCGTACTTCCAAAGTTGGTCCCCCAGTAATCGTGCTTGTCTTCTGCGGTTCCTGCCGTAGGCATGGCGCCTACTCCGGTTACTTTAGTTGTCCTAGCGAATAACGCCCCACCGCCGTTCCGAGTCATTGGCATGTCAAATTCTATGGTTACTCGATCTCCGTAATTACTTTCGTTGTCTCTCCAAGTACGCCTAACTGTAGCTATGTTATACACATCCATAAAGCCCTTAACGAGCGTGGGCGTGTCGCCAATCCCATGGGCAGCGGTGGGGAAGAACGCCTCAACACCAGTCCCTGCCTTTATTTTTAAGTTACCGTAATCCCCGTAGGCAGCCGTCGAAGTAGATAAGGTAGTGTCCTCGGTGAGTAAGCCTAAGTGCATAGTTATACTGACTTGGCCTATAGGTACGTTGGGCATAAGCGCGTACAAATCTAGAACGGCCCCTGGGTCTCTCACATTCATCTCACCAGAGGCCGACATGGCCCCACCGGTAGGAACATTGTACGACGCAAAACCATTACGGTTCTGGCTATCAGATCCCTCCGCCCAACCGGTGGCCGGCTTCGGTCTCTGCTCAAGGCCTACGCCCGCGCTATCTCCGCCGCGCCCATCTACTCGGGCGTCCTCTTGACCCCAGCCCTGGACTAAGTAAATCATCGTCCGCCGGCCGCCATCGCTGGCATCGGAAGAAGAATCCCAGGTATCGGCGGCAGCAGCCTCATTTATTTTAGGGTTAAGTGCCCGGTTAGGGTGCATACACCTCACGCCTGCCTGATAAACCTTATCTATTCGAGGCAGATAATTATGACTGACGTAAAGGGGTTGCTGTAACCTAACCGAAGACCCACTTTTAGTGAATGGAATTACCCTTACGTTATCGGGGCTAAAGCTTGTCCACTTAAACGTCTGAGGCATCCACCACCCGTCCCAGTCAGTCGGCCTGGAAGTAGCGTTTGCATAACTAACGCTGCCGCTTATTCCAGATCCGCCAATAACGCTGTAGAAAAGGTAGCAAGATCCTACGCAGAGCCAAACCCCCTCATCCTGGTAGCCTACCTGAGAAAACTTAAAATCCCTAGTTGCCTGACCTTTATGTGCCCCCTCAGTCGTGTACTCAGGGGGGTGCTTAGATATTTTGAACTCCACTTCGTTTGAAAACTTACCGCCGTCATCCATGATACGTTTGGGAAATCCGTCGCTTTTCTTAGGGCGGATATATAAGTAGTTTTTACCGAAGAAAGCGTTAAAGCTGTTGGTAGGACTTCCTGAGTCATCTTTGCCTTTAACTGGCCATAGGTGGCCCGCATAGTAGCCAGAGCCGTTGCCCGTTGCGCCTATATGCCCGCCGCTATGCCAATTACCAAAGTCGGATTGGGTGTGAGCAACTCCAGTGTCTGTGCCTCCAGTAATGCCTCCATTTATCCCAAACCAAAGAGATTCAATAGTAGATATTCTATGGCCCTTCTCATTATTATTGGAGTCGGAAGGCGATCCTATGTAGTTAGAGGGATCAGTAACATCTATCTGAGCACCGTCGGTGTCAAATACCCAAGTATCTCCAAATATAGCCATACCCCCGTTTATAAATATGTACTCAGACTGGATGTTTCCACTGGCGCCCTCATTGGGCCCGCCCGTACTGATATGGTCGAAGCCGCTCATTACCTGAGTAATGTGCGCACCATCAGTTCCAAGCGGTCCTGCAGTCTTTTGGCCAGCCAAAAAGGGTATGGAGAACCCCGCCTGCTCTAAGAGCTCCGGTTCAGTCACGCCTTGGCTGCCCCAAAACGTTTCGTTGTCAAATGTTGTACTGGTTAGACCGCCGCCCTCTCCGATCATGGCGCCGTTCCACAAAACGAAGTGATAGTCGGAAGAGCTGCTCCAATAGAGCTTGGCTATAGGAATAAAGTAGTCATCTACATGAGTCGGGTGGGCATCGGTAGTAGCCTGAAAGTTCTTTCTTACAGCCACATTCGTCGTCCCACCTCCATCCTGCCAGGTCACTCCGATAAGTGCATAGCCGGGGACTGCTGGAAGTTTGTTTATGCTGGTGGAATCGGAAAACGCCGTCACATTCTCTGAGTAAAACGTGCCTGAAGTAGTCACCTCTAGGTGCCCGGCTCGGCCGGGTCGGCTAATTACTATTGGACCGCCCTCTATGTGAAGCTTTATAGTGTCCGAACCGCCACTTACTATCTCGCACTCCATCCGCCCTCTATGAGAGTATTGGTAGGTACGCGCACTGGAAACATCAAGGATGGAGCAGGAGGACCCAATCCAAGCAGATCCCCCCGGCTCTATTAACGTTCCGCATAAAAATACGGGTGTGTGGAGATCATCAATAGAGGAGGAAGAGTTATTAAGGTGCCTATAAGCAACTACGACAGCGTCCTTTGCGAGGGATGAGTTATCAAAAGCGTCAATCGTTGTTTTAGTAAGGACACTACCTACACTGCCCGCCCCATTATAATGGATAGACGCAGACATATCTCTGTCCAGGACAAAGTACAGCAACTCACCTTCCAAGAGACGGGGACCCTGGCCGCTGCCTTCGAGATCAATAGTAATAGTTTTCGATGCAGAAGTTAAGCCGGGGACGTTTACGTATATCCAGTTTTCGCCCTTAATTTCAACCTGGTTGGAAGCAACTCCACTCCCTTCTCCAGGAATACCAACCATAAACTTCCCTCCATCCGTATGGGGGGCAGAGAAGGAAATGTTCCGGTCTTGCCAGTAGTAGTCGTTCGTAACCTTTATTTTTCCGTCGGCGCCTTCGGAGGATACCGTTACTCCTTCGCCCTCGATCTCAATGTTACCTTGCCTATGTACGTTAGTAAGGGCGGCTCCTTCAGCCTTAGCAGAGTCTCCTGCCGTTACTGATACTACAGTAGTACCCCAACCAGCCTCATCGCCTGATTTAAATGACGTCAGCAGCTCTGTCTGCACTACCCCATCAAGCCAGTGAAGGGTCCGATTACTTGAAGTGCCTCCGCACACAGCAATAATGACGTAGTCATTACCGTCATGCTCAAGGGCGCTGTTAAGGAAAGAGGTGGCTGAAGGGTCACGAACTACCGCAGGAGCTGTCTGCGTAGCAGTAGATATGCCCGCAGCGGTCAACGCCTTCTTACTCCTACCTGTAATAGTAGCTGTCAGTATTTCCCCTGGAGAAAGAGATAAACCAGTAGGGTCCGTTACTATAAGCTTAGGGCAACTAGGGATATTTAAGTCAAGGTCTGAACTCCAACTGACAGCCCCCGTGCCTGAGTTCCAGGAGCGTGTGCCGCCGCCCGATAAAATCGCACCATTCTGACGGCCCATTACAGCAGGAGCATACATGCTGTTGAACCCTTTACCAGAAATGCGTTCCCCTTCTTGTATAGAAGCGCCGGTAATTAGATGGAGTACCTTGTGGGTGCCTGAGTCGCCAAAGGAGTACCCAATAATTTCATAGTCTGTGAGCGGAGTAGATCCCGATCTCATAATATTCCGCAGGGAGTCAAAGCCGGGCGCTGACTGTAGGGTAGCTGTAGGCGCGGCGCCGCTAGACCTATCTATGACGGCATAAACTATGTTGTCGTCGCCCATATCGATAGAAGATTCTACAGTAAATCCAACATTATCTGCCTCATTCTCAATCGGTGATATGCTCAGAAATCGCCACGTACCCGAAAAAACTAGCGTGTCGGCAGTACTGCCAAAGTCAATATAAGCGTCGTCCTCGTCATCCTTTGGGACCGCCGTGATCCTTGTTTTGGTAGCAACTAGCGCATCTAGAATAGCGTCTGTGTTGTGGGCTAGCCTGGACAGAGGGCGATTAATCCCCGGAGCCCGAGCAGACGCAGTGGACGCAGCGGACTCCGAGGGAGTGCCGGAAACGAGTCTTTCGAGGTACTGGATGAAGTCATCCTCCGTCTCCATCTCTGCCCATGTTCTAAATTTATCTGAAATACTCATCAGAACCTCAGCGTCCATCGAATCTCAAGCGAGAACTCGTTTGTCTTGGTAAATGTAGAAAACGTCTTTCTAGCAATAAAATCCCTTGGATCCCTGCCAGAATACAGCCCAACTTCGGATAGCGCGGTATTAGCCTGAGACTCTGACCACTCTGCCACAAAGGTAATGTATGGATTTGAGCTGTCTAAGCTGTACGAACTAATCATAATCTCAGTGGCTTCTGTATCTCCAGTACCGTCTAACGGAGACTTTAGAGCAAGGTCCGTAGCATCTTCCGCAGTAGAGGACGCCCCGAGCATCATATACTTGACGTAGCAGGAAGCTACTCCAGACAGGGATGTACCTCCAGAAGCAGTAATGGCCGACTCACTGGCCGGAGGCGCTAAGAGCCGCCTCATCAAGTCGCGCCCAGAGGTATGGGAACTACCGATCCAAGACGTAACTACGTTACGGCCTTTAATCTTTTTATATACCTTGCCTTTATTGGGGCCTTGGGCGTGGATTAGGCGGAGCTCGACCATCCCAGACGGGCGAAAGCTATCGACTATAAGATTGGCAGTCTTTCTAAGACCAAGCCACCATAGCCGAAGGTTATTCAGCAGAGATGTCATTAGCTTTTTCCTTTTTACTTAGTTCGGGAGATACAAACTCTTTTTTACCCTCTACATAGATACCAGCAACAGGCTCTCCCTTTTTCTTTAGGAGAATGTGGACCGCGCCGTCTTCTACTTTTATTTTATCCACAGCCTTCATCGACGGTCTTCTCCGTAATTGTATGGGTAATAGTATCCCCTGACCCGTGATTTATCCAATCGGTAAACGAACCGAAACTGCCTATAGAACCAGAGATAGACCTGCCCCTAACAATTAGCTTAGTAGTACACGATTCTCCGGTGTAGTTTACCTTAGTAGATATTGCCGCATCAACTCCGCCGGTAAGGTTGGTGCCGGAAGCAACTACGCCGCCGTCACTGCTGCTAATGGTAATAGAATTACCTGAAGCACCAAACCCGGCTGCTAGGGTAGTCACCGTCCCAGATGCCTCTGCCCTAACGCCACTAACGGACGCAGAGTTTACTGCGTTCTTTATAGCTACCGCCGTTAGGGCGGACGAGGTGTCGGCCGTTACGGATACTGCCGTGCCTGCGATAGTTACTGTAAAGCTCCCACTAGGGTTTATATTAACAGTAAACGTGCCTTCCGCCTGCTCTGGCTCTACGTCAACAGACATCATAAATACCGGAGATCTACTTAAGGCTTCGCCTGGAGACGTAGTCCAATTGGCGTAGCCTTCAGCGTCATCATGGTTTGTATCAAACCTAGTTGGAACGCCCTGTACCCAATCATTATTGTTTAGCTTACCTGTGCCAATAAGGGTATTAAGACTTCCTATCGAGCCCGTAGAGACAGCGGTACTTCCGTTAGTAAGAGTAAAGCCATCCGGGAACACCTCATGAGGGAACGCTGGTGCATTACTCCGTAGATTTATTTCGCTGTTTATTCGTGAACTGAGGTAAGGTACTCCGTTTATCTCATTAATTCCGGATGAACGCGGAATATCTCTAGTGAGGGTTGCAGTAGTGTGTAGCGGCAACCCGCTGTGGCCAGCTTCCCAGCTGCCGCTATAGGACCCCGTGGATGATGAGGCAGGTATATCGTAGTAGTCAGCGCCTGTAGTATGCGTACTATAAGTGTTATTTAAGCTCGATATCTCGTGCCATACTCCTGCTTTGTCCGACACTACAAACCTTCTATCGTCTACGCCCCCAGCATCTCTGACGGTGTATACGAGGTGGGCTGATCCTGATCCACCACCGCCCCACTGAGCTTCCATAGCCGTCGTCAGGCCCGTAGTACCAGGAATGGACGGGTGCTTTGTGGCTATGTTCTCCGCATCATGGAACCTAAGATGTACTTGGGTAGCGCTAATCACATCATATACTTGAAGGGTATAGTATCTAGGATGCAGCTCCTGCCAATCTGAGAGTGTCTCTGAAGTATTCTGATTCTCTTCGATCAATATGAAAGTGGGGCTATTCGGTCTGCCGTCGGAATCCCTTGCGATGACAGTAAAGTCTGCGCCAGTATCCTCAAATACAAACATATCTGAAAAGGTACCGTCGTTAGACGCAGTCCATGAGGTTCCCGAAGCGGATCCCCCGTTTCTTCTACTTATGATCTCCCTTCCACATAAGGGTATTAAGAAGGAATTACGAAGTGTCCTGCCGAAACTCTCAAACGGGCTGAACCACCTAGATGCCATGTAAGCGTTATCTGCAGCAGAATTGGGCCATATCGCTCCCGACTGGGAACTGGCCCTATACGGGCCGAGTACGCCTCTCGAGTACCCGTTCCGTAGTACCAGAGATACTTCTTCGTCGGGCGACAGCTCAAAATACCGGTCGTAATAGACCACCCCGTAATTGTTGTCTACGAGAGACATTGAGTACGAGTGGTTAAAGCTCTCGTACTGAACCCCGGCCACGTGGGAGTCTCCCGCAGAGTGGCCTCCAAAAGACGTCTTTGAGTAGAAGTCTACTGTAGGGTAGGGTTGATCTCTAAAAGAAAGTACCTCTGGAGAGTGTACGTACATTACGGTAGCAAACAAATCCGGCTGCCCGTACGTCCTGTAGGTCACGCCAGTGGCGTCAGCAATAGCGGTACTCAGCACTACGCTAGTACTTAGGGGAACCTCATCGCTCTTGACTCCCCTAGAAACCGCATACTCTCCAGGCAACGGGCCGTCGTCAATTACTACAGTATCACCTGCCCGAATGCGCCCAAATACAGGCCTTCGAATATTAGCGTTTAGGGCGGTTATTGCTGGAAGCCCATGAGCAGTATCGTCAGTCTTGTAAGTAGCCGAGAGCGACTTTAGGTGCTGCTCTAAAGGCGACAAGGCAGGAGACAGGACCTTATCTGCATCGGTATATGACTCTACTATCACCCAATCGATAGTTCCGGAAGAACCCGACTCCTTAAGATTAGCTACGCCGATAACTGGGTAGCTACCCGCAAGGGAGACTGGGAATACCACCTCCAGAATGTCTCCAGCCTGTATTCCGACACTTCTCGCCCAAGATCCGGCGGGCGAGAAATCGTCTTTGTGGAAAGCTATGCAATTGCGCGTATGCATATCGCCCCATGAATCTACGGGGCTAGATGCAGCAGCATACTCGTTTAAAGCGTGGAACCTGCCTGCAGGGAAATACCGCAACTGAATACCGACCTGTAGAGACCCAATCGTAGAGACTGTCGAGTCCGATATCTTGGTATCTTCTTCAGTCAGTACGCCAGTAGATCTGGTAGGAGTACCGTCACCGAGCACCAATCGCGTATTGGGGCAACGAAATAGCTCCCATCGATAGCCAGACCCGAAAGATGAAGGGGCGGTGCCTGCGAAGGAGCCGGTTGGAGTTCCCTCTAAAACAAGCTCAGTAGCAGAAGCTACGCTAGCTACCTTCGCTATGTATACGTCTTTGCTCTCTGTAAATCCACTACTGGCTATGTTTGTCGCATGTATAGCGAGGTAGGTAGTTTCTACAGGGACACTACTTCCATCCACTTCTATAAGGCTGGTGAAGTTAGCCGACGACCCTGACGTAGTAAATGAAGTGACGTCGCTTCCGCCGCCTCCAAATACGCCACTTGCCTCAACCATCCCGTCAAACAGCACTTTACCGGACGGGCCTGAAGATCGAATCTCGAATAAGAGGCCGCTTTCGCCAGAGATTCCTGAAGGTATTGCCCTGTTCTCAGGAGAACACCCGGCACTCAAGACCTTAATTTCCGTATCAGACACCACCTCAGTAACCGTAGTGGACGCGTACTCAGAGCCGTCAGCTTTCTTCAACATAATCCGGACGTGAGCACGGATAGGTACGCCAGAACCGTCTGAGGGAATATAGTCGTCCGTACCCGACGTATTAAAAGTAGCGCCGCTTACGGTAACTAAGTGCGAAGGGGCGTGCGCTGTTCCATCATCTATACTGCAGGTACCCGAGGCGACTTCTCTCCCAAGAAGGCGGACAAATCGACAAGGCTCGTCCGCATCTTCCTTATATCGGAACCCGGCACCCTCGCTATCCACCCGATTTTCAGGAGTGCCTACAATGTCCTCTACATTAAGAATGCCGGTAAGCCACCGGCTTGCTTCGGCAGTACCTTTCCAAAAGAGCGATTGAGTAGCGTCATAGGAACTTTCGTGTAGTGCTCCACCTGCCTTTTCCCATTCATGGTGGGTCGTAGCACTATCGTATAGCCAATCGTAGTCTATATCTGAGTCAACCAGGTATGCGCTGTCATAGTAGGGATCAGGGAATCCACCGAAAGTATCTACGATTCCCATAGTAGGTCGGATATGTATTCCGTCCTCTACGTCAATGTCGTCAAAGTCCGCCATGTAAGCCTGCAAGAGGCCGTTCTTCCAAGTAGGCTTAACTGCACGGACAAACGCAGCGGCGTTCCCGATTAGGGTGGGATCGAACACATCAAGATTCATGCTAATTCTAAACGCATGGTACTTCTGAATTTCGTGATCAAACACCACGCCGCTATCTACAAACCAGGTCGGGCTCTCTACGTAGTCTTGATAATAAATTCCATCACATAAGGGCTGGAACTGCTCTACTTCGTCACCGACCTCTAACTGTGTTCCTGCTGCGAGCGGGTATAGATAGCCCTTAGTGCCTATAGTTATCCTCCCAAATACCCCGGAGTAGCCTTCGTTAATGGCAGTGACCGTGCCTGCATGGTTAGCTACGGGAAGGCCGATGTGGATATGAGTACCTCTTTTTAGGGAGCTGACGGTAGGACCAGTAAAGTATGAGTAGTAAAGACCTTTGACCTTACCTAAGTAGTCCTCAGTAGACTCTCCTGTAAGCCCTACATTTACTCCAAAGTTACTCTCTACTCGCCTCTCGTCGTATGCCGAATACTCGGCATATAGGGCCGTAGCCGGAGGCTCAGCAAACTGCACTACCTTGCCCTTAATGTCGTAGTCTGTGCCACCGTATAAGTAATCGGAGGGCGACAGAGTCTCAGTTAGGGTGGTCTGGAGCCTTGGTACAGATAAAAGGTCAGTATCTACAGTGGGGTCTAAATAGGACCAGCCGTCAGTTGTGCCACTAATAGATTTACTCTGCGCCTTGGAGTAGTCCGATGCGGTCCCAAACAGTCCAGAAGCCGCAGTTAAATCAAGGCAGCTCGTACCAAAAGAGTTCACCTTAAACTTGTAGTCTCCGGCCATAGAGCGCAGATTTATGTATGCGGAGCCTAAAAGCTTTTCTCCTACAACAGTGTAGCTAATAGAGGAAGCTCCTGAAGGAAGCTGCGCTAATGTTGTAGTAAGAACCGAGCCAGAAACGGTAGCAATCTCATACGCGTCTCCGTCGTAATAAATAAGATCTCCGGGGATTACTCCGAGGTCATCAAAGTTTTTAGACGAGTCAGTAAGCTCAGCGGTATAGCCGTCTGAATCAGTATCCGGAGCAGTAGAGGCGGTGCCAGAAGCCTTAGTGTATTCTCGGTCGTATACCGTACCTCGCAGCGAAGTATCAGAAGCCGAGTATGCCCCTGCCAACCTTAGCTTCTTGCCCGCTGCTTTGGGTATAATAGGTCCGCTGCGCCGTATAGTAATCGCCCCACTGCTGGACACCTGCCCTACTATCAGCGATGCATTATCGCCAGAGCTACCAGACTGAGGGCCCTGAATACCGACGAACAGCGCGTTAGATAATGTAGTGGCAGAGGTACCGGAGTAGTAATACCCAAATAAAGCCGCTGAGTTCGTATCTATAGCCGTAGCAGACATAAAGTTAGTCGACCACGACAAGCTACAGTCATGATCTAACTCTGACGTAAGCGGCACTACTGCAAGATCGGGCCCGCCAATCCTACTTGCCCAACTCCCTTTGATGTAAGAAGGACTGTAGACAAACTGATCGCTACCAAAGTTTTCCGTAGTAAGGGAGGGATCTACCGTAAAATCTACTGCCTTAGTAAAGTCGTACTTAAGCCACTTTCTTTGGGAGTGCGTAGGGACATCGCGCAGACTCTTCGAGTAGTCTGTCTGCCACAGATTCAATGAATCCGCTGATAGCCTATGCATCACTCCTTCCCATATATTGCTGAATATGGCTTGGTCATCCATAAGGGTGCGATAGAAAGAGGGGAGCAGCTGATAAATAAACTTAGCGTCGATCTCCTCTCCGTATGCTGGAGAGTAGACTTGTTCCCGTATAGACAGAATAGAGGGTATCGCAGTACCACCGCCAGTAGAGCCAATCCAGAATGCCATCAGCTAATCTCCTTATCTGGAGGCCCCTCGGGGTTCCTAAAAGATACTAACGACTTTACCTTACTAGTTACAGCAGGTGTAGACGTGGAGTCAAAGTCACGAAAAGCATGATGAATAGACAGGTCAATCTCAGTAACCGCAGGAGACGAGTCTCCAGAAGAGACTAGTACATGGCCAGTCTCAACGTCGACTACTACCGCATGGCACTGCCGGTCATCAGTGCCGCCGCCTGCAAGTATTTTATACTTACCTTCACCGCCCTTGACGGAATAGCGCAGCTCCGCGTTGCCTTCTGACTCTATGTCTGACGTAGCCGCGAATACGACACCCTCAGAGTTAGATACGTATACGTCATTATCCTCCCCAAGAAGCATCATGTCAGACACGTAGCGGCCCTTACCTATCTTCGCGTAGTTTGAGCTACTGTGAAAGCCTGGGCCTGCTGAGCCGCCCGGGAGCCAGTCTTCGTCAGCCCTTACTATCCTCGTCTGGCCCTGACAAAAGTACAGGTACCCTTCTCTCGAAATCTTAGCGGCGGGTACGGATCTATATATTTTATATTCCCCGCCACTCCCTGCCTCGTCTAGACCCAACTCAGGAAGTACTTGTAAGTAGCCAGAACTTACGCCAGTTATCTCAAAGAGACCAGATGGGTGGGTGGGAGTAGTACTCGCCCCAGGCAGGGAGATCAGATCCCCTGGACGTACCGGCCTATCCCCGCCATCATAGTCAGGATCTCCGCTTATATTCGTTATCGTCGGCGTCGTAGTATCCCCGTCCCCGTCGTCTACTACTTTCCAGTCTGTAGTTTCCTTACGAATAAAGCCCTGGGAATCGTCCGCTGAAGTTCTGAATGTAGTGTAGCCGTCTACTAAAGGCCCTCGAGGAGGGGGTGCGTCGATCCCTGCGTCAGTAGGTATTGGGACAGTAGGCCTAAATTCTATTACAGTCATCCCTTTCCAATGCCCAATCACGGCCCTGGGTACTGTGAAATCTACTCCATACGACAGATCGCCGGTAGGTGGGCGAACGCCAGAAGCCTTCTTAGTGAACGTACCCGAAGTAACCGAGATACATTGGTTATGCGTAAGTCTAGGCCTATCGTCATATCCGGCTACGGTAGTATCTGAGAAGTGGTTGTGTAACCAAAAGCCCGCTGCGTTTCTGCCAACCAATCCGTTAGTAGCCCCGTCTAGCACCGGGTTCATAGATAACCAAAAGTTTGATTCAGCTAGGCGGTAGGCTACGTCAAACCTAAAGTCTGCGATACGTACGCCGTGCTCGCTGGTCGCAACAATAAGGACGCCCTCAGAGAAGGAGGACGCCACAAGAACAGGCTTAGACGTCCAGCTCAGGAACGTGTGATTGCTCATCCCAACAGACGTAGTGCTAGTCACGCACCTCATCCAAACCGACAAATCATCGGCGTCCAGTATGACCACTTCCTCTGGCGTAGTGACCAACAGCATCCTGTCAGGAAACCTGTCGAGGAGGCCTCTGTTAGAGGTAGCCGTAGTATGCTCACCCTCTGTAGCCCAACTAGACTTAAAGTAGCTCTTAGACGGATCAGCTACCCCCGACTCATACCAGTACCCATCTGCCGCATATCCGGTATAATTAGGCCCTGGATTAGCAAAGGTAGACGTAGTCAGATCGATATACTTAAGGTCAACTATGTCGTTATTAATTAGATGAGCAATACCGTTAGGGTCAGTAGTGGATGTGCTAATGTCTGCCATAAAAAATCTACCTTCGTGCCACGCAAAGGGCTGTATGTCTGCAGTAGACCCTAACCCGCCCCAAGCAATCAAGGATACTGGACTGCCTTTCTGCGAAAATCACATTCAGTACCTACTTGTCCTGCTAGATGAAATCAAGAAAGATGCGGCCGACTTACCTGAAAAAGACGACTACATACAAAAAACTTTTTACCAAGAAGCGCAGGCACTAGCATACCCTATACCGGGCTACGCTAGGTTTTTAGTTATTGAAGGAGGACAGCAGGATGGGAGTACAGCAGAGACTGACGCTGAAAGATATACAGGAACTTCTTGAGGACCAGGAGGTCCTAGACAGCATAGCCACTCCAAAAGAGTGCAGAATTTGCTCTCTGATACTCCTCCAAAACTTAGATGGTAGCTTCCGCTGCCCTGAGTGCGATGAGGACGATCTCTTTTAAGGAACCACAGTTATCGTGATGGAGTCCGTAAGGAAGTGCTGTATGCGATTAGCGAGAGCAGTGTCCTGAACAACCTCTGAAGTTACATTACGGAGCTGGTCGAAGTTCTTGATAGTTAGGTTGACCGGAAGTTCTACGTAACTCGCACCTGCTGTGTATAAAGCAGATACTAAGTCAGATACCTCTAAGTTGGTATCAGGCTCTATAGAGTTTATGTAGTTGGTGGCGGCAATGAGGCCTGCGTCTGCCGTAATCCCCTTCACCTTAATCGTTCCGCTAACGAGCCTCGGCAAGAAACTCTTTGCTAGAACGTCCTCGGACACAATCCTATACTCGTCACGCTCTAAGAAGGTTTGAACAGACCTAATATCGTCGGTGTACTCATACAGAACACGGATTGCGTATGCAGTAGATACATACCGAAGGTACTGGTCCCTTACCCAGTTAGACAGCTTCAAGTAAGGGCGCTCTTTAGTTGAAAAGGCGTAGCCTTCCCACCTAGACTGGACAGTCCAGCCCTCTGCATAGACATTCTTGGCAGTAAACTTTGTGCCCTTCGGAACAGTGGCAGCGCCGCTTTCAGTCTTTGTTACTGGCACATCGAAGTAGTACAACCCACTCGTAGCGTCTTGTTGCATAGAGTCATAAGACTGGCCCCAGAAAAATACCAGCGAACCTTTTCTAGCGTCATAGCTAGTGCCTTCGCTCTGACCACCTTCTAGCCCCCAACCATACGTGCCATCTAGACTAGGCGGTGTCGTATGCGCGCTTCCAGTATAGTCAGAGAGAGGGTCTACTTCGTCCGGCATAGCCCGCATAACTACTTTAGTATTTCCGCCACCGAACGTGACAGATGTGATAAGCCTAGGCGCCTTGTTACGATCAAAGTTTACCCACATACCTTTTGATATATGCGCCCTATGGTCGCCTGAAATATTAAACTGGAACTTATTGGACGAGTCTTGCGCCCCAGCTATTCTCCAGGCAGTGAACCCGCTATCGAGAGTTATAGGAGTAGGGATGTACGTATGGGAACCGAAAGTAAACCTAGTAATAGGTAGGTTACCTATATGAGACCCCGCCTTTCTTCTGCCAGTACTCGACTCACTAAGCAAAGACGGAGATATACCCGTCCTATCCGACGTAGCTGGAGTTGACGATCTGTCCCAGTCGTTCTCCTCACCTCCGTCTGGATCATCGTCCGTGCTGTCTACGTGGCCATAACTCCAAAACCCGAGAGAGGGCGTACAAGCACTTACTGGGTCAGCGAAGTAGATACGGAGGGTGCCGTAAGACCGGCTGCTGTAGCCGGTATCGGTGAAGTCAGACAGCGCCTCCGCGTACAGTACATCGGCCCTCGGAAAGTTCTGTCCGGTGACGACCTCCAATGAGGTGGGGTCGAGACGATCTATTTGACTAGCCCTAAACAGAGGTAGGTATACGTTACCTCCTACTGAAACATTATCATCTTTCTCTACGTAACTACCGTCTCGCGCTACGTCGTCCGGATCGAGCGGGTTTCTGGTGGTATAGGTCGCAGCCGAGTTAGAGACATCACCAGGTACTGGGTATACAGGATTACCATCGGCATTAGTTACTACTGCTCCGGTAGAATCGACGGCAACCATGTCATATAAAGGGACGTAAATAAAGTTCCTTAGCGACTCGGTAGTCGCATCATACTGAACAATCTCATAAGGTACGTCAGTTAGTCCTGTAGGTATCCCACTACCGGCCAACGTAAGGGCACTAGCGGCTACTCCCGAGATCTGTCTTTGGGTAATTACCAGAGCATCAGAAGAATCTACTTCTGGACCCAGTTTAAGCCAGTCACCGACCTTCACTCCTTGGAGGATAAAGTTTCCGTGCCCGTCCTTAAATGTGTTCGTAGCATCGCCCGAGTCTGAAGTAAATCCTGTAGTACCAAACATCACTCGGCGACCTACATCAGTGATGTTTGTTATGTTTAGGCTAGTCGGAACCTTACTGGCCTGCTCAATATAAACATCGGTTTTACCACCGATATGAACAGAGTTGGCGCTCGTACTTATGGGGGCAGTGTCAAAACCTCCAGGTACTCCAGAGATGTCGGAAATGCCAGTAGCGACATCTCGAATCATCTCGGCGTCTCCGAACCCTATGACCTGGAGGTCTGAGAGAGTAGGGAAGTTATCTAAAACTACGGTGCTAACTCCTCTCGTAGTGGAGAGGGTACGTGTAGTAATAGACGCCTTTGCGCGGGCAACTGCCTCTTCCATGGTCTCGTCTGCTGTACCTGCAGATATAGCGGCGGTATTCGTCAACCTCACTACGCCATCAACGCCCGTAACTTTGGTTATCGAGCCAGCAGCTACGTTGTACTCAGTACCGGTAGCCGCAGATGTAACGTCTACGTCCATGTAAAACAGAGTACCTTCTTGATTAAAGGACATCTGACCTGACGTAAGGGCCGTTACAGAGGACGGGTAGAAAACCAGTCCACCCTTAGTAGAGAACTCGGTAAGCGACGTTACGACTACCGCCTGCGGAGTACTAAAGTACATGCGGACAGTACCGGTCGCTAAGGAGCCGTCTTTTATACTTAAGAAGTAGTTACCCATAAGAGCATTAAGCTCTGCTCGAGTCATTAAGGAGTGGTTGTTAAAGCTCTGGGAGTTCTTTACCGCCGTTATTTCTCTACTGATAGGCGCCAACATTGTAGCCATAGGCCGAATGACCAAATCTCTGATACCAGAATATTGAGTAACGTCTAGATCCGGGTGCTCCTCTTTTAGGCGATCAACTAGGAAGGTCTCCAGATCTCCATCTAAGGGACTATCGCCAATCCTCTTTAGGAAGGGGTCAATAACAGTAGTCCTAAAAGTAGAGCCAGACGTAGTTGATATCGTAGAATCATACGTCTCCATCAGTTCTTGCAAGTAGGCCAGTAGTGTAGCGTCTGCCATGTCTACCTCAGAGGGTTACTGGAAGGTCAAACTCCTGCCCTGCGTAAGTAACTAGCAAGACAGAGGCAGTGACCTCTCCAGAGGTTCTATTAAAGGATAGTCCGTTGAGGGTCAACGACATCAACTTCTCGTCTAAGAGAAGCGTAGAATCCCCTGCCTGAGAATCAACTATCTGATCTTGTACGGTCTGTATGCACTGAGCCAGCGCGGTCGAAATAGCAGACGACGACGCCTCGCTAAGATTTAGTGACAGCTTCTGAACAAGCCCAGCGCCCTCTTCTGGAGAGAACCGGTTTGTTCCTGGCGCAGTTAAAAGATTCTTAACTACCTTCTGAATCACTTTTTGTATACCGGAAACGCCAGTGATCGTAGTGGTCGGACCAAACAGTAGAGTAGCCGGCTTGTTTACTCCAGAGTGCCTACTCGACGCTATCTGAACAGACATCTCGGACACCGAAACCTCGCCCAAAACTTCGGGAGGGTAGACGTGCAAAGTTTTGTTAGAGACTACTAAAAATGAGTCTACGCCTAGCCCGTTTATGATTACTCTAGACGTATGCTGAAGTCCGTCAGGTCCTTGTATCTTTAGCGTTCTAGGAGAAGCTCCGACTATCTCCGATAGCCCAGTTACTTCTATGGCATCTACTAAAGATATTACTTGAATGTCAGTAGACACCGTATCCTCCTACGTATCGTCTGAGGATGCAATTAGGCCTACAGACGTAAGCTCCGTATCGTCAAACTTATCTTCATTTTCCAGTATGAAGTCTATGCTATCTAACAAGGCTTGGGCAATCAAAAACGTATCGTGAGACTTCCCTCCATAGGAGTCAACCGAGCCCTCCTCGGCCTCAGTATTAGCAGGCTTGACCCAAGGCAACGTGTCGTCATTGTCATAAGATACCTGACTTACGGTCTCCCCAGTTAGCTCAAATACAGCACGGTTTCTCAGCTCCTCCATAGAAATAGATGCGGAGGACTTCCTTTTAGCATCACCACGAAGCTCCGATATTCCGTCATATAGGGCTAAAAATACGTCGTCCCTATCGTCAACCGTAACCCCAGACTCAGACGTAGGCGGTACGTCACCTATCGCTACTGGAGCATCTCCCTGTACGTCGTCTGCCATCAGCTATCATCACTCTGAATAAGAGTTTTCCCAGTAGACTGAATAGCCGTCTTAGCCGCCCCTGCGTAACTAGCGTCTTGATAGGTGAGATCAAAGAAGTTCTCTATTTCCCCATCAATAAGTAAATCCCTGGCCCGATCCATTCCCTTTTCCTCTAGTAGCTTAAGTACAGAGTCTACTACAGGACTGGAATCTACCGTATAGTTCTTAAC
>CETC01067431.1_pt1 | contig 47218 bp, 66 predicted proteins | sample 326911 | NCBI WGS metagenome assembly CETC01 (sample SAMEA2622694, study PRJEB7988) | marine metagenome | isolation source: saline water (ENVO:00002010), including | reverse complement strand
CATGGTAAGTTTGTTTCAAAGTATCATTCTTGGAAACATTTAGATGTGTATGGAGAAAGCATTATGTATGGACATACACATGATTTGCAAAGGCATACTAAAACAAATGCAGGAGGAACTATAAGTGCCTGGAGTTTAGGTTGCTTAAAAGATATAGAAGAAGATGAAGATTGGTTAAGCGGAAGACTTACAAATTGGAATCATGCTTTTGCAATAATAGATTTTTATAATAATGGTAACTTCAACGTACAGGTCGTTGAAATAATAAACGGTCGGACCACATTGTGGGGAAGGCAAATTAAAGGAGATTAACATGGCTTTTGGAGATAAATTTACAGATAATGAAGGCCTTTTCCAAGGTGGTAGATTAGGCAGATTTGGAGGAAGGTTTAGAGATTGGTGGGAAGATAACACTCAAGATCCTTATGGACATAGAGATAGGCGTGCTAGAGAAAGTCTTTCTAAAGATATGGGTCAAGATATGCCAGCAACTTATAATAAAACTACAGTTGATAAATGGCATAGAAATAAAGAAACTGGAGACTTAAGAACATATGATAAAGAAATGCCTTTAGATCAAGCAGCTTCTATGGCTAGAAGTCATGCCTTAGATTTTGATGTATCTAATCCAGATTCTGTTAGAATATTGCAACAAAGATTAAATGAATCAGGTTATACTGACCCAGAAGGAAATCCTTTAGAGGTTGATTCTATGTTTGGAGAAAAAACTGAGTTTGCTTTAAGAAACTTGCAGAATGATTTACAAAGTCAGCAATTTGGATTTCAATCTCAACCACAAGCACCCAGTCAATTAAGTACTGCTTCAAATAGGTTACCTAATAATGCTTATGAAGCTAACTCTGGGTTTGCTAGTCATTCAGACGTAAAACCATTTGGTCCTGCAGCTAGTCATTCTAACGTGAATCCATTTGGACCATATGCTACGCATTCTAATGTAAAACCATTCGGACCTTATAATAATTATACAAATAGAGGGCAAGGTGGTGGAGGAATGTCTTATGAGGGAATTATGGGAAATAAAGAACAATATTAAACTATGCCTAAAGATAGTATAGAAATAAAAAAGTTTGATAAAGGAGTTATAACTAATTTCGACGCTAATGATATTCCTTTAGATGCAGCTTCTCATTCTTGGAATGTAGATCCAATATCTGAAAATGGAAGTCTTTCTGGTATAGAAGTAGATCTAGACGCTACAGGCGATACAGATATGCCTTTATACTATGAATCGGCTATTATTAATAAAGATGGTCAAAATACTTTAATAGGGTATCAACCTAAATTATATAATAATACTGATGCTTCAAGTGATGTCTTTTCATACATTAAAAATTTTGATGGCGAATCTGCCTTACATGCAGGGGGCATTCAGGTTTTAACTCTTGATAATTCTCCAGGCAATAATCCTGTTCATGCGTGTACTATGCAAGTTAATAATTCTGAGGTTCATATTGGAATAGGTAATGCTCCTGCTAAATGGGCTGGGTATATTGAATACAAGCAGTTTGGTAAGGACCATGGAATAGTTATGGAAAACGCAAGGCTTTCAAGACCGTCTACCTTTACAGATATGCATAAGGTAGTTAATGTTGGTGATTATATATATGGAATTAAGTGGATGGGTAATTATATTTATAAGTTCCATAAAACAACTCAGGCTATTGAAAAATCTAAAAAACGATATGGATCCTTGCAAGCATTATGTTTATTTTCAGGAGACAGTAATCATTTGTGGGTTTACGATACTGCCGAGGGATCATCTGGAACATTATATAAAGTTCATACAGATATGACTAAAGACCCTATTTTAGAATGTGCATTAAACCCTGTAGCTTCAGCTGGATGGAAACTTAGTGAAGTTACAGACATAATTCATACTGATGGTATTTGGTATATCAGACCTGTTAAAAAACTTCCAAAAGATAAATTAAACCAAGATATTAATGCTTGGATATGGAAAACTGGAGCTCCAACTGAATCATTAAGCCTTAGCGTATCTTCTAAAACTCCTTTATTTAAAAATAATAGTGAGCAAACCACTACTGCTGGCGAATGGCATGGTTTAGAAGAAGGGTTGTTCTACGAACACGGAACTACGTTTACAAGCGCTAATCATGACAATCAAAGTGCTCATGGAGTATTTACATTTAACCGTCGTACAAGTTCTGATAGTTCTGGTATGTGGAATACAGGACATACTGATGTAACTCTTCCAAGTGTATTAGATAGAAGATTTTTAATTAAAGAGCAGGGTGAAAACAATATAACAAATATAGATAAAAATTCAGAATTTACTACAGGAACAAATGATTGGTTGGCTTTTGAAGTTGGAGGCACTCCTACTCCATCAATATCAGAAGATGATGGATTGAAAATAACTGTTAGTACTGCAACAGGTAATGGATGGGTGGGCGCAAGATTACCTGCAGCTCAAATTGGAAATGATTTTGGAAGTACTGCAAACAACACCCGTACTAGAGGATTTAGAAATGCTTATTTAGTTAGGGTAGAAATTAGGCACGGGTCAAGCACTTTTAATGCACATAACCCTAAAGTATTTATAGGAAAAACTGCTGTAGATTTAAGAAAAACATCTATTAATAATGAAAATTTAAGCGATAGTTATGATTGGCTATACACCGATCAAACTGAAACTACAGGTCATGTCCCAACAACTGAATGGGAAACATATGAAGCATATATATGCCCTACTTCTACTACAGGTAGTGATGTTGGAAACTATTTGGCAATATTGTTTAGACAAAACAGTTCTAGTACTACTGGAGATGTTCATATAAAAAATGTTCAAGTTTATACTTGTAGAACTGCTTTGTCTATTGGTCAGTCTCAAGGAAGTTACCATCAAAGTGGTATTTCTGGATATAAAACAAGAGATGTTAACGGAATGCCAACAAACGATATTCATTATGATCCAGAATTTGATACTTATTATGAGGTTTTATGGGATAACAGAAGATGTACAGATACTGGTTCTATAGAAAATGATTGGGGCGGAAATGATTCTCAATGCGCAGTTTGGGGAGTTAATACAGACCCTGCTAGCATTAATTATGGTAAATTAAATTTAAAGGCTATTTCACCTATAGCTAGTGGGTATTCTACTCTTAACGAATCAGACGGTGATAGCGATGGAGACTATCTTTATCCTGAGAAGCCTTGGTTTTTTGATAGCTGCATAGATACTGTTAATAAAGTTATATTTACAACAAGTAACGAATATATATTTGCTCAAGGATATACTGCTGATTCTGTAAATATGAGAGGTACTATTATACATGATGGCGGAGTTGCCTATGTAAGGCATGGAGCCGCATCTTATTATGGAATAGCTTGTGACCCTTATAGTAGAAAATTATTCGTACTAGAAGATAGCTCAGCCCCAAAAATATTTAGCTATTCAACTGGAGGCAAAATACATGACCAAACTGGAGACTGGGGTTCCGCTAGCAATATGACTGGTCAAAGATATAATGGGATTGCTGTAGATACTGATAGGAATCTTGTTTTTGTAACAGATAATGCGCAAAATAGCGATGGTACTTCTAGAGGAAGAATATCTTCTATGAATTATTCAGATTCAGATGAAGAATTTCAACCATCTATGGGAGCTGTAACTTACGGTCTTCCATTAGTAAATAGCGGATATCACTCAGGTGTTCCTATATCTGGTGGAAAAATTGATATCGATACAGAAAATAGGTTAGTTTTTGTAAACATACCATACGATACTATAGGAGATATATTTTTAAACATATTTTCATATGATGAAGACGGACATCTTACATTTGTAAGTTCTTGTGAATCTAGTGTAACTCATTTTTTAACAGAAACTATTGGGGACACTGATGTTGCAGGGAATTTTGTAGGGTATGTATATAAAAACGGGACACATTCTGTATGGCATTATAGTATTATTGGAGATAATCAACCTTTAAAAATTAAAGTTGATGTAGATTCAAATTTAGTTTTTGTGCATACAGGGCATTCTATTGTTTCTGTTCCTTATAATATTGACGGAACTTTAGATCATGATAATTTTGCAGATTTCCCTAATCCAGAAAGAAGAATTATTAGCGTTCCGAGATTATCTAAACATACTGCTAATTCGCAACAATGGATGGAAGGATACATGGGAAGCTCTGTAGGCACTATGACTGATAGAGGTTTAGGTTATGGATTTGCTATAGTTAAAAGCCCAAATACATTTGACCAGAATACAGGTCAAGGAATGCTTTTATTAGGGTCACATAAAGGAATAACCACAACTAAAGGTTATTCTAATAATACACAGCATGTTAACATACCTAGAACTCCTTTAATGAAACCTAGAAATGATTCAGGAATCCTTGAAACTGGTATTGTTTTTCCAATGGTTACTAATAATGGATTAGGTGATGGAACAGGTTCTGCGGGTCCTAAATCAGGAAACCATATTTATTTTGCCGATGGTTCGTCTAAAATTAAAAGTCAACTTTATTGGATATACGTTTCTAACAGCTTAGAGCCATCAAAAACAAATGGTACAGAAACTTTAAACGGAACAGTAGGAGATGTTTTTAGAGGCTTAGCTAATGTCAATACAGGCTTTACAGATAAGATACATAGTGTAGCTCAGTCTCAAGAAACTAATAATAAAAAGATTGCATTTACATCTTCAGATAGGTCTGTTATAGGTCAAGATGAAGTTGCTTCAGAATTTTCTATAAGTGTTAAAAATTCTAATGCAGCAATAGATTGGATAAACATAGAGACCGATAGTGATACCGCTCAGGCAATGACAAAAACGTCAGAAACTATGTCTCTTAAAAATCCTTCTATAACTATCTTTGAGTCAGTAGATTCATCTTTAACAGATAATGACGATTTATCTTTAGATATTTTTGAAGGAGTTACTGCTGGAACAGGTAAATGGGCTAGATTAAATTACGACCAAACTATTAATAGCTTTGTTCAAAATGGAACTAGTACTGGAAGTAAAGCGTATGGATCTATTAAACTTTACGACCCAACAAGCACTATTGGTGATGTTATAACTGCTCTTACAAATACAAATGGATTTACTTTAGTCGATCCAGCTGGAAACTCTAAAATGTATATATTTCAAACAAGTGGTGGCGCTAGTGGAACTGATTCTGGCGGTAAAACTATTATACAAATTAACGGACTTAGCAGTCTTGCTCAAATCGCTGCTCAAATAAAAGTAGCTATAGATAGTTCAAATGGTCATGGAAGTGGAGGACATAATACTATTACTGTTAGTGATGGATACAATACTTCTGTTTATCCAGATATTATTATACTTAGCACTAATGCAACGGGGTCAGCTGGAAATAATGATATAACTCCTGGAGCCTTACCAAGCACCCACATAACTTTTGCGGGTATGACTGGGGGAAGTGATACTTCTACTACAGGTTCTTTTGCAACAGGTTTATTAACTACTCCTGTAGATGGTGCCTTTAATTTGATTACAAAAGAACAAGACCCTATAAGAGGTGGTTCTGGAGTTAAACAAGGAAATAAGTATTTTTATAAAATGTCTTATTTGTATGATGGTTATCAAGAAGGTCCTTTAAGTGATGAATTTACATATGTTCCTTCTGAAGATGGCAATTTAGAGATTACTCTAAAATTAAGTAATGCATCAGTTATTCCTAAAAGAGTATCTCATATTAACGTATATCGTTCAGAAAGTAGTGATGTAAACGCTAGTAAACCAGAAGGATATTATAGGCTTTTAAAAAATATTAGGCTTAACACAGAATGGGAAGAAGTTGAATCTTTTGAAGAAAGCAATCCTTCTTATGGTAATTTTAAAAAATTTACATGTTTAGATGAAGGTAGATTATTTGAATCTTTTGAATCTAGAGCTGGGTATTCTTCAGTTATACAAGATATGAATTTAAGGTATGAATTGAGCACTCAATTAAACAATGTGCATTTTGTATCAAACATACATCAAACTGTTTTAGATGGAGAAGGTGAAAACTTTTTAGTTAAGTCTTTCCCTTATAAATTTGATACATTTGATTACACAAAAGACATATTAAGACTTCCTTCTAGACTTACTGCTTTAGAGGCTTATAGTGGCAGAATATGGGCTTTTTCTGATTCAAGAATGTATAAGATAGAACCTAATGGTTTATACATTGAGGATCAAAGCGTTGGGATGGGATGCGTTCATAAAAAGTCAATAGTAGTTACTCCTAACGGAATGTTCTGGTGTGATAAGAAAAATATATATTGGCATAATGGGCAGAATATTTTACCTATAGGCGATTCTATTAAAAAGAATGGTCAATATTCATGGCAAGAATACGCCAAATTAGATGATTTAGGAGAGACAGGAACATGTAGTAATGCAGGTTTTAAAACTGAGGCTTCTTGTGTTTCTGCAGGAGAAACATGGACAAGTAATAATGAAGTAGATGTAGATACCGCTACAGCTCCTCAACCTCCTATAGCAGTATACGATGCTAATAAGCAAAGCGTTCATTTTATATTTCAATATTTTAATGCTGCAAATACAAGCCATGCTAAGCATAAAGCTAGATTTTCATGGGTATTTAATATACCTTTAAATAAATGGGATTTAATGGAAATTAGAGACAATAATGTTGGCCAAAGCCCATCTCCTCTAGGAAAAGTGTTAAGTGCTTTTACAGCACCAAATGGAGATGCATGGTACATTATAAATTCAAATGATTCAGCACATACTACCCCAGCATGGAAAATTAACAAAGGTACATCTAAAAGAGCATATACATGGGAAAGTAAAGACATTACTTTAGGAAAAGATTCTCAGTATAAACATTTTTATGGTATAGATATATCAGGGGTTACAGGTGATTTAAGTTCATATCTAACACTTGAAGTTGATGGGACATCTGTAGCTAAGAGCTTTGAAGCTACTGAAACAGGTGGTAGATATGTTATAAGTTATGGTTTTAGAAAAGGAAAAAAATTAAAGATAAAGTTAAACGAAGTTCCTGGAACTAATGTTATAGATTCTATAGGAATTATATTTAGGTTTAAAGGAAACAAATAATGAGGAGCAAAATAAAGCCACCTCAGTCTCCTTTACCTGAAATGGATAGAGTTATTCAAAAAATATATGATGATTTAAATAATATAGTGGACAATATGAATACAGATTTAGGTGGAGAAAAAGAGCCTGATGAAAAAGCTAATAATGGAAGTATTGCAGTTTCTAAAGACGGAAACAAATACTCATTAAGAGGAAAAACTTCTGACGGATGGGCAAAAGTTAATATGACTTTAATAGGTTCTTCTGCTACTTCTAAAATTGACAAACAAGAATTATTTACAAGTTCAGATAATATAGCTAAATTAACAGGTGTAATAACAGATAGTACATTAAATGAAAAATTAAGTACGGTTATAGAAATTACTAATAAGCAAACTTCTGTAATCAATAAGTTAATAAATAAAGTAAATGAAATAATAAGGAGAATAGATGAGTAGTTGGCTATCAAAAGCTTTAGGAACTAATTCTATTAAAATGGACTTCAATTACGAACCAGCGATGGCAAGTGTTCCAGGCATGAGTTTTGGATCTATTGCTAACCAAATGCTTAAGGGCGAAGGCAGTTATTTTGATTCTCAAAGAGAACAAGGTGCTAGAGCAATACAAGATGCTTCCGCACAAGCTGTTAATCGACAAAATCAAGCAATGGCTATGAGAGGATATGGTGAAGGTGGTTTAAGGAGTTTATTAGATGCTACGTCAGGTATCCAAGCAGGCGAACAGATTTCTAATTTTAATCAAGGTTTGGCTGGTCAAGGATTCCAAATGGCTGGACAATTTGCTAATATGGGATTGCAACAAGCAATGACAAACCAAGCAGCACAAAATGATGCTAAGCAATATGCTTTAACATCATCTTATAATCAAGCTGCAGCCAATAAAGCGGCTAGAGGACAATTTGCTGGTAATCTTATTAGTGCAGCAACCACTATTGCTACTGGTGGCATGGGGGGGATCTAAAGGAGGACACACCGAAAGATGACCAAGAGTGGTCATATGCGGAAGGGCTGGATCATTTAGATCCAGAGGGTGTGAGTGAAGAACGAAATTTTGGAGGAGGTCTGCAAGACTCCTATACAGCGGCTGATGGTTCTTCTGTAAATATATATGGACAAGATGGAGTGACTTACGGTACTAGTGATGATTATGGCGTTACAGACGCTCAAATTGGAGTAGATAATATAGCGGGAGATCCTATGCTTGCCAATACTACAGCTACAGGCGCTAACGATGCAGCTAGAGGCTATGTAGGTGGCATTAACGATGCTACTGTATCTTCAACTATAGATGATGATATATTAGCAACAGGAGTAACTCCAGGCTCTTTTAATATAGCAGATATGCCAACTGGTACTGGAGATAATAATATTGTTAGCACACAACAAGTAAATGATAATGTTGTTGACAATCAAGATATTTCAGGAGATTCTTCTGGAGTAGGATTTAGCGTAGGTTCAGCAATTGACAATGCTGTAAATCTACCTTGGCCTGATGATGGGCAGGATGGAACTCCAATGGTCTATATGCCTAATCATCCACAGGCTGTTAATGGGTATATTCCTGAATGGCTAGCAAATCAGGGAATATAATGGTAAGAAATAGAAATAATAAAGGAGTAGTGAAATGTCAGTAAATGTAAGTATGCAAAGTCCAATTCCTGATTATGGCAACTTTGGGGCAGTTGTTAGTCGGGCCTGGATAGCTAAAGCAGATAGAGATAGTGCAAATTATAACGCAGCCCAAGAAAGAGGTTTAAGGCTTAAAATTCATGAAGACAACTTTGGTCAAAGGAAAGCTGAATTTGACGAAACTATGGCTTATAATAAAGGCGTAGCTATAGGAAAGTTAGATGGTATAGATACTTTGCAAGGAAGACAACTTTTTATGCAAGAAGAAACGCATAAAATGAATATGGCTGAAGACAATTATCGTATTAAAGAAAGAAGCGAAATGAATAAAATTGATAAGGCTAAATTTGATTTCAAAAGATCTAAAGATGTTTTAGAAAATAGATATCAAGACCATTTAGATTGGAAAAGTGAGAATTTATCATTTTGGGATTATTTTGACATTGGAAGCAATAAAGGTTATTGGAATGACCCTACTTATGATGAATGGTTAAAAGAATCTGGTCAATTTGTAACTGATGAAGGAAAAACAGTATCGGCAGGAGATCCAGCGTTAAGCTATAACCCTTCAATGATGACATCAGCAATAGCTCAAAATGTATACACACAAAAACCTTGGGAAAGAACAGCAGGTCCAGCAACATCTGATGAACAACTTTATGAAAATATGTCAAATGATGGTTTAATTAAACTTGTCCCAATGCAAATGCAACCTTATACTACAGGAGGTCAATAATGAGTCAATTAATGAGACCTACTGGTCACGCAGCTACTAGTTTACAGTCAGTTCAAGAATTGCTAAGAAGGCATAATAATGGTGAATTAGACCTACCTGATGAGCAAGTAAGACAACTATCTAATACAGCCGCTGCTTTAGGAATGAAATTTGAAGCAGAGTCTAAACCTGTTAGGAAATTCTTATTTGATGGAGCAGATACTGCTTTATTTGGATTGTTGCCAAATGAATGGAGACCTTATTCTATAGGTCAAGAAACTCATGGAGAGTCTTGGATAGATAGACAAGCTGGAAACTTAGGAACTATAGGTGGTGGTTTATTATCTGGTGGACTATTACTTAAAGGTGGTAAAAAAGCTTTAGGTGGTATTAAAGGATGGTTCTCTAAAGGAACTCAAGCAACAGCTGCTCAAAGAGCCTATACTAATTCTCAACCTGGAGGCCTATTAAACATGCCTTCAGTTCAAAGAGGAATGACTACATCACAAAATTTAGGACTTGAAACAATGACATTTGAGCCTAATTATCGACCTGGTACTTTAGGGTTTATTCCTTCTAGAGATTTAATGGGTAATAGATATTTGAGTCAATATAGACCAAATCAATTTATGCAAGAATCTTATTTATAAGGTTTATTTGATTGTATTCATATAATCCTATAGAACAAGAAGCCTGGAAACAAAGGCAACGAGTTGAAAAATTAGTTTCGTTGTATCAGCGTAATCCTATGCAATTTGCATCTAATCAAGTAGATGAATTAAGGGAAATGGCTGAAGCAACTGGAGTTAATTTTAAAACTAAAGAAGAGCGTTTTGATGCAAGGCGTAATGCCAAGAATCTTATGGGTGGATTCATTGAAGGATTCACCACTATTCCTACTGGAACTAAACCTAAAACAACATACGAAGCCATTTCACACTCAATGGGCCATTTAGCAGGGTTCGCCCCAGGAATCCTGTCTGTGCCCTTTAATTTCTTAGGTAAAGGTGCAGTAGGGTTAGGTCTTAAAAGAGTCGGGAAAGCCCTATTTTCGGCTTCAAGAGGCGCTGCAAAGCTAAATAAATACTCAGTTCCTATGTTTTTTGGTCATAAAGCTGTAGGATTAATGAATAAAGGTTTGTCTAAATCTGGCTTAGAAGCTGCAGAGTTTTTAAAGAAAGGATCTGCAGGTAGAGCTATTGCTGAAGAAGCTACATCATTAGGTATTGCTAGTGGTGTATCTTCAATATGGAAAGGTCCTGAAGTTATGTGGGATGGAATGGTTCATGGTGCAGTAGCAGGTGGTATGTTTGGAGGTTTGGGAAACTTTACTGCTATAGGTAATTACCTTAAATCTAAAAATGTAGCAGACCATCGTAAAGGTGAGCAACTATTAAAAGGTGCTATTGGTGCTGGACTTTTAGGAGTACCAGCATATTTAAGAGATGAGCCTGTAGAAATGATAATGTATGAAACTTTATTAGGAGGCTATTTTGGATATCAAGGTAGACCTGCTAAGGAGAGAGAGGGAGGAAAATTTGTAGAAGGACTTGCTTATGAAGAGGCAGGTACATATATGTTTAGACCTGAAGCTCACCCTGAATGGAATAATTATAGTAAGGGTGCTAAAGATTATATTAAAAAGCAAGTAGACGAATATACATATAAATATATAGTTCCTAAAATGGAACAAAGCTCTGGAATGACTGAGCGTCAAATAATGGATAACTTTGCAGAAATGGCAAAGAGTCGTTATAAAACAGAAATTCCTAGTGAAGAAATGATCAAGAACATGATCAAGGAAGAAGCTGAACAATACTGGATATTTGCTAGAAAAGGATATAGAATGGATTGGGAGTCTGTATCTAAAGAACACAATATGGAGTATGCCCGTGAAGACATAGACCAAGATGTAGTGGTTTCTCCTCAACCTAAAGCAGGTCAAGAGAAAACCCCACTTGAGAAAACTCGTGGTGAAAATCAGCAAGTTAAAGAAGTTTATATAGCTGAAGTTAACCCAGATGGTACAGTTACTTTTGTAAAAAAAGCAGGTACTTATGGTTCTAATACAATAGTTGGTGAAACTAATTTCGGTAAAACTCCAGCAGAAAAATTAGAAGGCACTACTTATTTTACAATGGATAATATATATGTAGCTGGTTCTGATGCTGGAACTTTAAGAAAAACAGTTAAGCCTATGGAGTACCAACTTAATGATAAAGGTTTGTTTGAACATAAAGTTAATACTGAATTTAGATATAATATATATGATGGGTTAAAAAGACAAGGTAAATATATCTTTGGAGGAATTAAAGACAAAGGTGTTTATACCTTAAGAGATTATCATTTAGATGCAGAAGCATTTAGTAAAGATCAATTAATAAAATCTTTAGCTAATAATGATAAAAAGTCAATGGAAGAAGCTTATAAAAGCTACAATGAAGGATTGTCTATTGAGCTAGAATGGCTAGGATTAAAAAGTTCTAAAGAAGGAATGAACTCAATTGATATGAATAAAACTGAAGTTAGAAATGTTATAATGGAATATAACAAGCAATGGAAATCTAATGTTCTGGCTGAAGCTGAAAGACAAGGCTATTATGTAACTGGTTCTAAGAATACTTCTAATCTGTATAATTTAATGAAGGAAGGTCATACTAAGAATGTTATTGATTGGAATAAGCGTCAACAACTTTATCAAGATAAAAGCTATTCTATAGACCCTAACGCTGTTAATAGCAAAGGTGAAAGAATATTTGCTGGTTTAGGAGGCAAGCTACAATATCAAATATTTAATGATGTAAATACTTTTGGAGAATACTTTAGAAGAGGCAAGGATGGTAATCCAGAACTTGCCAATTATGAAAGTTGGACAGATGGTATTATTGTATTTAGACCAGAGATATACGATAAAGTTATAGAATCTGTAGGACTACCTAAATCAAATATGAATAAGCCTGTTATCACAGTTAGAATGCCTGATGGTGGTGTAATGATTGTTAAGTCTGCTGGACAAAGATTATCAAATAAATCAGATAAAAGTATGATTGATATGATGAATGAAAGAGGATTAGATTCAATTATATTTACCTCATCAGCAAAGCATACAGGTAATACTAAACCACTAGATATAGGGTTTAATAAAGAATCTGGTACTTATAATCCTCCAGAATTTAGACCTTTAGAAATGCCTATAGATTCAATTAGAATGAACTTAGGAACTCTTGTAGATCCAAGAAGAGCTTTAAAACCTCAAATTATAGTTACTCAATTAAGCAGCAATATTAATGAGGTGCAAGCTCCTGGAGGACAGAAGTTATTTTATAATGAAATTATGGCTGGAGGTCCTAAAGGAACTAAAGAAGCCATTGATATAATAGATAGATATAGGCAAACTTCTGATAAAACAGAATTAAAGAATTTAGATATAGATGATATTCCTACTCAACTCATACATAGTATATTTACAAGAGATGCTAATTTGCAAACTAGAACTAAACAAGATGCAGAGTTGGCTAAAATTATCGCTCGCAAAATAGCTAAGATGGATAAAGAAGGTGGATTAGAAGATGTTTCTGATTTTACTGCAGAGCAATATAAGCAGTATGTTTATAGAAATAACAGAGTATTAGATACAGTAGATTTTGATATGGTGTTTAGACATAATTTAGACTATTCATCTAAATATTTTGATAATGTCTATAAAAAATATATGATTAATAGATATATAAAGCCTAAGTGGAAATATTCTGGTAAATCATGGCTAGGAGGTGTTCTTCCGCATAATCAATCTAACCCTAAAATGAAAGTAAATAAGGGTGAAATTAAACTTGATAACGGTATGGGAGAAATGAAATTTAAACTAAAGCATCCTGATGGTAAAATAGAAGAAACTACTTTATGGGAAGCCTGGACTAAATACGGTAAGAAAAAAGGTTATGAAAAAAACTTTGAACTTACTGTAGTCCGTGTTCCAATGGATAGTTTATCAGGAGCTAGAATATTAAAATTCACAGGCTTTACTAATTCAAAAGGTCACTCTGCTAGAACACATGCTAAAGATGATTGGTATTTAGGCGGAGCTGATAAGGATAGTGATAGCATATTTATCTATCAAGGCTTTTCTAGTAAAGTTAAAGATATTTATAAAAAGCAAACCAATGAATGGGGTGAAGGTACGTTTGAAAACCCTATGGTTGAAAAGAAATCTGCTGAAATGGATAAATTATTTGGAATAGATTTTGAACCAAGTAATTGGAATGCAGAGTCTTTTTCAAATCCTTTTAGTCAATTTAATCCTAGTATGAGAAAAGTAGTTGCTGACCAAGCTTATAAAGGAACTACTGTTGGATTAGGTTACGGACTTAAAGGTAAGAAATCAGTAATGCAATTAATGGATTTAATTCCTGAAGGTCAGGCTATTTCAATACAAATAAAAACTGGCTCTGGTAAAAATGATTATGGTACTATGACAATTAAATCTAAAGAAAATGGTCACTATAATGTAAGACGGTTGGGAATGGAAATTGTCAATAGAAGTGCTGATTCAGCTAATTATCCTATTAGCAAGAATCCAGGTGAGTATAGAGATATGCTTATAAAAGAAGCCTTTGATATTAAGATTAAAAATCATGAAGGCAAAGTTAGTGATGGCAAATTTAAAGATTTAGTTAAACATTACAAAAATATTCAAATGGATAATATGTTAGACCCTAAAGCTAAAAATTGGAATACTGGACAAAGCTATAATTTAGAGCAATGGCAACGTAAATTAGATAAACTATTTACTGAATCAGAGCCAATAGATTCTTTAAGTTGGTTAACATCTAATGCTATGGCTACTGACGGTATACTTAAAAATATTAAGCCATATTCTGCTAAAATTGAAGAATACGCTAAAGCTATGGAAGGATTTAAAGAGTTTATTCATTCAGATCCATTCTATAGAAAGTTTGCTGTTATAGGTAAAATTAGTTTTGACCCTATGAAAGCTGTTAAATCTTATGAAAACGCTATTAAAAAAGGCGTTGATCCAGAAGCAGCTTTAAGGTCATTTGAATGGAAAGTCAATAATGATATGTTTACTATTGGTAGTTATAGAGCCATAACTAAGCAAGGTTACGATATATATAAATACATGAGAGATGAACTGCAGCTTAAATCTGACAAAGGCAAAGCCTTAGATGATATAGTTATTGAACAGGTATTAAGACCTATAAACGAAAAAGTTCAAAATATTAAAAGGATGTTTGACAATATTAAGAATGACGCTGAAAAAAGTTCAGCTATGGTAGAAACTTTTGATTCAGCTGTTAAAGACCTTAATCTAGAATTGGGAATATTCGCTAATAAATACGCTAAAGTATATGGAGCAGATGCTAAAAAACTATATAAAATGATGAAAGATTATGTTGATATAGGGCTTATAGGAAACCTAAGGCCTTATGGTGGTAAAGGTGGTCCAAATCAAATCGCTATTCAATCTCAAGAGATTTCTTCTACAGCTTTAAAGAAAATTCTAATGTCTCATAAAGAAGTTTATAAAACATTTACTCAAGCTGCATCTCCTACATTACCAACACCTGAAGGTAAATTATTAGATATAGTTCCTAAAAACTATTATGAAGCCGAAGCTCCAAATCAGGTTGTTAATAGTATAGTCAATAGAATATCTGTTCCTGTTAAAGAAGGAAAAGAAACTCTATACAAAAAACCTATTTATAAAAATAAAGTAGATATGACTCCTGGAGAATTAGCTAAAAGCATAGCTGTTAAAGAATCAGACTTTAAAGCAATAGAATTATTTGAATCTAATCTTAAAAAGAATAAGAATATAGCTGATAATTTTGATGCATGGTTTATAGAATTTACCAATATTAATGAAGGTGGAATCAGGAGAGATGTTAGCACATTTAGTATGAAAGATGTGCACAACTTTAATAGATGGTTTAAAGATATAGATAGAAGATTTATACAATCAGGAAAAGGATTACCTCCATATGCATGGCGTGTAGATCCTAGATATATTAACGAGCAAATGGCTCTTTTTGAAGGTAAAGTATTTGCCTCTTATGAGGCTCCTGTTTTAACATCAGATGGTCCTGTTAAGAGACAGGTTAAAAACTTTACAGGTACTATGGGTATTATTAGAGATATGTTTAGAAGAACTAATATGCAGATAGATAAATACTCTGCTTTAGATCTTGCAGAGAATGAAAGATTATATAAGTTTAGAAAGCAATTAACTAAAGAGCAAGCTCATGGCATTAATGAAATAGTTATTGCTAAACGTAATGGCGAGGATATTCTTCAAAATAAATGGTATGAAAAACTCAAGAATGAGATATTTATATATGATGGAAAAACAAAAAACATGGAACAAATGGTTGAAATCATTGATAATATCTATACCAAAGATTTTCAAAAATTCGGCAACCAATGGTTATGGTCTAGAGACACAACAGGTCAACGTGTTGATTGGTCTAAGATTGATATTAATAAAGAGTATGGAATTGTAAATGACTACTTTAAATACAACGCAGATGGTTCTGTTGATATAAATCATTTTTTAAGAAAGCTTACTAGCGGTTTAGATAAAGGTTTAGATCTACCAAGAATTGGACTTGAGAATTTATTACGTTTTCAATATGAATATAAGATTGAAAAGATTATATCTGATAAAGGTTTAATGGGAGCTGAAGCTAAAAAATTTAGAGAACAATTTAGAGAAGGTAAATTAAAGTTCTCTGAAAAGTTTCAACCTATAGGAGACCAGGGTAAAGATTATTTCCCTCGTATATGGGAAAATACTACTAAAGCTAGGCAAGCTGAAATAGATGCTTGGATGGCTGCTAAAATAGCTGAAGTTAGAGAAAATCCTGAAATGATGGAAGCTATACTTAGAGCTCAACATGAAATGTCTAAATCTGAAACAGGTGGTACTGAGAAGCATGCTATTGATGATATTGTTTCTGGTGTTAATTATAAGAATCTTACAGATCAACAGATAGCAAATCATTTAAATAACATAGGCTTCTTCAATAGACCAGGTTCTTCTTTAGAAAGAACAGGCGAAAAGCCTGGTTGGGATAGAGATTTAAATACTATAGATATATATAAAGACAAATTTATAAGGTCGTATTACAAAAACCTACAATCTATATTGGTTAATAATAGAATAGATACATTTGTTAAAGAAGGTAAGTTCGGAGAACATACAGGTGAATGGGCTGATTTCTTAAGAATATATGCTAGAGATTCTTTCGGTCATCAGTCTACTTTTGAAAGAAGAGTTTTAGATGACATTAATATGTCAAAAGGTGAAAGAGGTAAGATGGGATTAGGTGGTACAATATACTATAATACATCTGACCATAGAATTATTAAAGCTGTTGAATGGATAGATAAGAAATTTGCTGATAAAGGATGGAAAGTTCCTTTCTTTAAGAATATTCCTAAAGTTACTGCCGAACAAGGAACTCCTTTATATCAAAAACAAGTTCAAGCTAGAAGAGAGTATCTTTCTAGAATGATTCATAATTTTGGTAAAATGGAAGCAAAATATAACCTAATGACATTACTTGCTAATACAGGTACTATGACAGCTAATGTATTTGGTGGATCTACCATGACAATATCTCAAGGAGGATTAAAGAATTTTGCCAGGTCTTATAATAATAAATGGTTACATAAAAATCTATTAACTAACGCAGCTGGAGAATATGTTTTAAAGTATACAGATCCTGCTACAGGCAAAATTAGAAATGTAACTAACAAAAAACAATTAAGACAATGGGCTGCTGAACAAGGTATTATTGATAAGTTTATAACAGATGAGATAGGTATTAACCTAGCTCTTAAAACAGGTCTTAAAGGAAGGAATGCTAAAGCATTTGCTAAAGAATTAAGTAAAATACTAAGAAAGAACCCAGATGCCTCTAACGAAACTATATTAGAGTTAGCTAGAAGATATGGAGTTCAATCTAGTGTAGAAAAAGCAGGTGCATGGTTTATGCAAAAATCTGAGCGTATAGCTCGTACAGATGCTTTCCTAACCCATGCTATTCAATTTAAAGAAAGATGGGGTGCAAAGGGATATGAGCTTAAATTAGACGACCCTGCTGTTATAGATGCGGGTTTAAAGGGTGTAGAGGCTACACAATTCCTATATCATAGTGCTTTTAGACCAGCATACATGAGAACATCTTTAGGAAAAGTTCTAACTCGATTTAAGCTATTTGCATTTCAATCTGTTAGAACCCGTAAAGAGTTATATAGGCAAGCTAAGCACTATGGATTTGAAGAAGGAACCCCAGCATTTGAAAGATTTAAAGATTTATTTTTAATAGATATGTTTACAATGGCATTAGGTACTGCATTTACATACAGTCTATTTGATACAGCTTTACCTCCTCCGTACGACTGGATACAGGAAACTGGCGAATGGCTCTTCGGAGACAAACGTGAACGTGAAAGAGCGTTTTTCGGTCAATGGCCTTATCCAGTCGCACCTCTGCAGGTAGCTACTCCTCCAATAGCTAGAATACCCATGGCCGCCTTTAGTAGTTTAATAAATAATGACTGGGAAAGGTTTGCGGACTATCACATTCATACAATGTATCCATTTGGTAGAATAGTTAGGCAAGTTGATCAAACAATTGATGAACCTTACGGTACAACATTTGGACGAGGAATGCAACAGTTTTTTAGATTGCCTACTGATAAATTAGTTAGTAAATTAAACAAGGCTCAGATCGACAGAGACCGCAAGGATCTAATCGATTCTGAAATTGAACAATTAGGAGAGATAATATAATGGCATTTGGATTTATAAAAGGTGCAGCTCAGAAGGCTGGCAAAAAGATGTATGGTTATGGACAGCGTGGAGCACAAGTTGTAAAAGATAATCCTGGAGCAGGAATTGCAGCTGCTGGAGTAGGTGGAGCTATAGGATTAACTCAAGCTGGTGTTCTTGAGGCTGATTGGGATGGATCAAAACAATTATCACACCAAGAAGTAAATTCTAAATTAAGAAATTATTTTGGTAGCGGCACTCATGAAAAATGGTTAAGTCAAAGCTTTGACCCTGAGACAGATTATAATCATTTAAGAGGCATTGCCAACTTACTTCATGTAAGTAATCCTGAAGGGTTTCAACAAGCATATGAAGGGCTTTTAGCACAAGCGTCTAAAAGAAAGGGTTCTCCGAGTATGGAAGAACTGCATGAAATAATTAAAGATATGAAAGGAGTAGGTATATAATGGCATTTGGATTTGTTAAACAAGCAGCACAGAAAGCTGGTAAAAAAATGTATGGTCACGGAAAAAGTGCTGGTCAATGGATTGACGATAATCCTATAAAATCAGGTGCTGCAGCTGTTGGCGGTATATATACTGCAGGAGTTGCTGCTGGAGTTCCTGAGCATAGAATAGAAGAGGTATATTCAGATTCTCACGCAAATATATGGAGAGAATTTGTTCCAGATATACCCTTAGAAAGTGAAGAATTTCAAGCTTTCATAGACCCTTCTAGGCCTATAGAAGAAAAACAGCAGATAATAAAACACTTTGCTAATGATACTGACGATAGATTATGGCGAGGAGAAGACTGGTCAAGAATTGTAAAAATTCAAGAGGAAATAGTTAGAAGGCAATCTGAAAATAATGACAATGAAATTACCTTAGGACAAAAAATAGGCGCAGCAGGAGCTGGACTAGGTGCTGCCTATCTTACTAGGAATCTCTCTTTAGGAAAAAGAGCTGCGTCAGCGGGTGCAGCAGGACTTGGAGCTGGTTTATTATTAAGGAATAAAAATAGTTAATAAAAATGATTGAAGTATTAGACGAAATATTAGAGATAATATATGGTTCTAAACCTAAGCCTAAAAGGGCTAGAGACAGTAAAGGTAGATATAAAGGTGATGATAAATCTACTAAAGATATTAACGAAGCTTGGGAGTTATAATGAAAAAAGAAGTTAAAGAAGTAATTAAGTTAAGTAGAGTTTTATCTCCTCCTACTGCATATTATGTAGCAGGAATACAAAGAACTAGAGATATCGTATCTAAATTTATGAACAAACCTAGCTTTATAGATAAGCTTAAGTAATGTTCAAAGCTAAAGTAAGGATAACACCGAATGAAATTAAAAAAGTTGTTGAAGACTGTATACGCCAAATTCGTCTCGATCTTAGGCGTAATAAAAACGAAATTCAATCAGTTCGTAAGAAAGTTCTTAAATGCGAGCGGATAATTAAAGAATTACAAGAAGAATATGTTACCTGTAGAGGTAAGAAAGTTAAAATCAAAGATTTATAAAGAGAGGATTAAATGAACCCTAATATGGAAGAAATACAAGCAGTTATACAAGCAGTAGCTAACGGACAAGCCTTAGATCAATTTGATCCTAAGATGATTAGTGCTGCTAAACAATTTTCAGCTATGAAAGCTAATGAGTTAAATAAAATGATAAACTCAACAAGTATGCCTCCTAATGTTACTCGTGAAATGATGCGTAACGAATTAGATATGTATCAAGGCTTTGCTGATAAAATAGCTGAAGATGACCCTGAATACGCAACTGCAATGGACATAGCATTTATAGGTGCTGGTTTATACGCAGGTGCTAAATACGGACCTATGGCAGCAGCCAAAGCTAGAACTGGATTCCAAGCTACTTACGGATTTGCTCAAAATGCAATGGGCAATATGGCTGACTTTGCAAGTCGTGGAGTTGAATATGCCCAAACAGGCAATAGACCAACAGCAACTGCGAGTGCATTTAAAAACGCTTATGACACAAGTAGGACATATGCTGGAGATATAGGTCAAAAGACTCATGGCTTTGCTAAATCAGCAGGTAGTGCAGTTCTTAAAGGAGCTAAGAGACTCTTTAGAATGCCCTTCTAATGGATTGGCTCGCCATATTAGAGCAATACGGTATACCTATATGTGTTGCTGTAGCCTTTGGATTTTTCATCTGGAAACAAAACAAGTTCATTCAAGACGAACTTATGGAAGAGCTTGATGAACGTTTTAAACGATTAGAAATGATTGTTATAAAGCTTATAGATCAACAGAAGTTAATGCAGATGGATATTAAAGAATATAAGGGAGCTTTAAGAATGTTTGTAAGGCTTGTAAAAGATTTACGTAAGAAATAAAAAAAGGGGCTCAAGGCCCCTTAATCTTTATATTTTACATAGTAAGCCATAGCTATAGCTCCTAACATAAAACCTAATACGAAAATCATTTTACACCTCCTAATCTATCTAATGCTCTTTCGATAATGCTTTGAAGATTATCTGGAACATTATATGCTTTTACTCGTTTAATTAGTTTTTCTTTTTGATCTTCTTGAGTAGATACAGGCTTAGCAAGAGAATCTTTACCATAGTTCTCTTCAAAATATAGTTCAATTTCTCTTTCTTGTTCACTTTTTAAACCTTCTCTATAAATATTACTTAACAGTTGCTCAAGATATCTAAGTTTTTCATAACTCATAGTTACCTCCGTTTTATGAGTGGTATAAAGGGTAGTTCTTTTCGACGAGATTTCTTCACATTCAATTTAATTAAAGTATTCTACAGTTAATTGTTAATTTAATGTTTAGCTACCATGTGTTATACCACTCAATTATGCCTCTGCCTCCTCATCCGATATTATATCGTCTAGTGAATATTCGTGCTCACCTATTAATGTGTCTTTGTAATATATTTCTATATTTACATCACCAGCAATTTCATTGCATTTAACAGTAAAATAGTCTGAATTAAACTCCCATTTTGAATCGCCTATAATAAACATTGATTTTGATAATACATCAATATAATGTTCACCAATTTCGCTCTCGCCTGTAAGGTCGTTAAGTATTAATCTTAACGTATTTAATTCTTTTACTATTTCACTATTTTTCATTTAATAAGTTCTATCCACTTATCCAAATCTAATACAACATATGGTTTTGTCCTATTCTTTTTCACTACTAGCACAGGTGTATGCTCTCCTGCATTTGCCTCTGCCTGTTCTAAGAATTTCCACATTTGTATTCGTTCTTGGTTTTTACATTCAAAACTATAAGGTATTAATTTCCTCGCAGCAGGAGTTAGAACAATGTCTTCTCCTGTCATACCCATAGTTTGTGATTTAATATCGTCTTCATGTAAGCCTGGGAAGGCTTCACGCAACTTATCTCTAAGACAGTTTTGTAAAGCCCTTCCTTTCGCTTTTACTGATCTAGGTTTCACGGTATTAGGTGATTCCATACAGAGATTCCCATTGAACCGCTGATAGGTCCTACACCTATAGTTAACTCTACGTGATTCCCTTTTAATCTACAATATGATAATCCAATCGTGAATATACAGAGGAGTATTATATTTTGTGATATCATATCGTTTTCTTCTTTTGTGCGTATTTGACATAGCCATTTCATCATTTCATTACCTCGAATTGAAAGTTATTGAAGTTGAATTTACAAGCTAGGTTAAACCCTGTTTCATCTCTTGATGCTAAAGATTTTATAATTCGTTTAGTAGACATATCTCTATCGCCCATAATGCCGATGATTTTGTCTGCTTTTTGCTCTATAGCTGAATTACCTTTAGCACTATGAACATCTAAGGTATCTCCATAGCTAGCTCCTTTGCTAATGTGACTTACTCCTATTATAATAACATTGTTGTTTTGTGCTATTTGCTTTAAACCATTTACAATCTTCTCAGTCTTTAAGAATGAGTCGTTATTATAGTTTACTCTAACAGCGTCAATAGTATCTACAACTACTATTTTAGGATTCACTTCTGTAATCACATCACTCATTGAGTCTATTTCTGGACTCACGGTCATAATGTTAATATGGTCAATAGATCTTTGCAGCTCATTGATTTTATCAATTTCCTTATCCATGAATAGCTTGTCAATTTCATACTTGGTTAAACCATTAGCTATTTGCAAAAATCTTCTGAATATTAACGTATCATGTACCTCTAGTGATAGATATAAAGAAGAGAAACCTTTCAGCGATGCTATTATATTTTGTATGAATGCAGTCTTACCTAACTTAGTATCACCTATTAATACTCCAAGTTCCCCTGGGTAAAATATGTAATCATTCTTTAGGTCGTATAAGTCCTTTAAGTTAAAACTAGATTCCGTAAAATCTGTTTGGATAAAGTCCATATACTTATCGACTAATTCATTAGAACTGAATACCTCTAAACCGTAATCTCTATGTTTATAGTATTTGCATAATGGGTCACAGAACTCTACCATAAATGGATCGTTGCAGCTATATCTATAGTTTTTATCAAATACATCATCTACTATTCTGAGCAATTCATGCTGCTCTAATGATGGTACTGATGACTTAGATAACGCTAAACAAGCATTTCTGTTCATACCCATACGCTTATATGCACTTACCATACGTAACAAGAGATTGTGTCTTCGACCCGACTTGTTAGCTGTATACATTTTCTGTACGCAAGTTACATTACCGTTATATTTACCATTTGCTACTTGCTCTCTTTCCACTTCTTTTTCAGGTTTCTTAGGAACTATAATCTTATTATTCCAATATGTATCTGGATGTTCCAATGGCCATGGTTTATTTATATCTCTAATCCATTGACTCCTGGCTTTTTCCATTATATTTTCATAATTCCATTCCGTAATTTCCTCAATTGTTAGTGGTATTTTGTAAAGCTTACTCTTAATATTATAAGAATAACCTACTCGCATTAACCTACCTTTATCATAAATGTTATCTACATCTTTAAACTCTTTATGTAAGGTAGCTTTAACTATTGCTGGTAGATCTGGACTTGGATCAAAGCCGAAATAATCAGGTGTTTCAACGTGAAATCCTGTACCGCTAAACCATATACGAATATGCCTATCAGGTATATCTCTGCTTGTTAAATCATCTATAAAATAGCCTAATCGGCTCAATAGATGGTCTCCTGTGTCCTTTTTCTTATCTATATCAAAAGTAAGCTTATCAAGAGCATAAGAACCTCGATAAGAGCGTATCGTTCCTTTATCTCTAAAATGTTCTATAGCAGAATCATCTAATAAGAATAAGCTACGATACAGCTCTGTTTCGGGTTTTATGTATTTATTTAGTTCGTCAACTGGAATAACTATACCTCTATTTGAAACGCTGCCTAAAGCAAGTTCTACTAATCGGTTATTATCTTCCATGTTGTCTCCGTTTGATTATTATTTATTTCTTTTATTTGGTCAATATCAACTTTAACAAACTTCTCTTCTTGTCGAATCTTTCTCCAAGCTCTAGAATACGTTGATGGGTTGTGGATCTTGTCATAGTAAAGCTTACCATACCTAACCAGCTCTGTTTCCAGTTCATGGCTAGCTACAGTAAGCTCACCTGCCTCAATCCTCTCCTTTAACCAAAGTAGGATTATCTCTTCGCAAGTTGGTGTTCTCAACTATACGGGGATATCGTCAGCAGTTACAGTACTACTTTCAAACTCCTCGTCATCAAAACTTACGTTAGTGTCATTACTGAGATAATCCTTAACGTAATTGTTTTGAACAGCATCTTTAAACGCTGTCTTTAGATCTTCAGGGTTTGAATCGGCTGCAGCTACTTGTTGCCAATCTCTCCATCTATTTGTACCGTCTTGCTTTAGTTTTGTAGACTTATACGATAATCTTTTAAATGTTTTACCTGTTATCGCATTTTCTATTCCGTCAGGAAGTTCATTACCTTGAACTCCACTATTCTTATCTAACATTACTTTAATACCTAATGCATCTAAGAATAGCTTAACCTTATAGGCTGTTCTCCAACCTATAACATTGCCGCTTACATCATCTACTTTAAACTGACCTCCAATATAGAAATCAGGGAAGAACCCTTTTCCTATATCTAATTTCATATGTAGGCTTATGTCGTCAGCTGATGTTTGCCAGCTTTCCTGTACTCCATATTTAATTTCTATAGAGTCTACTTTTACGTTTTCTATTGAGATGTTATCACTAGTTCCACCACTAGTATCTACATCTTGTAAGTATTTCATACCCATTTCCTAGCTCCTTTGTCTTTGTTGATTTGTTATGCCTCTCGCTAATGAACTTTCTGCATCATCATCTATTTGAGCCATATTTAATATAGCTGCAAGAGAATATCTTCTTCCATAAGTGATAGCAGAACCCATAGCTTGAGGGTCTTTCTTAACCAATGGTATATCTAAATGGCTTGTTATGAACTGACCCGATTCATGCATCAATGTTGTGCATACTCTACAGGTAGTTTCACTTGATTCAGAAAACCATTGTGTTACCGCTAAACCATTCTTTGCTAACGCTTCTTTACTTGCCTCTATAATAGATGCTAAATCAGCATATTTAGACTTAAAGAATGGATTACTAGAACCCTTCTTAGCACCTGATACTTCTGCTTGTACTTTGCATAGCGCTTTGGCTAATTCGCTTATTTGTTCAGACTGTATCGGTGTATGATGGTTTCTATGATTATTGCTTATTGTATTTATATCATTCATTATCTAGCTCCTTAATGTACTTTATTTTTTACTAATTCCTCAAACAATTCTTTAGCTTTTATAGGTTCAAAATATTTATCTCGCTCTATTTTCATACCCATAGGTAGCTGAAGTTCTTCTAGTTCTTCCAACATAAAAGAACCTACCTCTACTGCCATTAAATCTACGATTCCCCAGCAGTATCCGTCTTCAGGTGATTTGTTCATTAAATACCAAGTTCCTGGACCTACTGGGTTAAAGAACTTAGCAACTACATTTTGATCCATATCAGCGCCTTTATCATATTGTTTTTCTGCTTTAGTTTTTATTTCTTTTGTTAATAGTTTCATTCGTGCTCCTTATGTTATTATGTAAAAAAAAGAGAGACATAGGGGATGCCGATACTGTCAATCCCATTAGTCTAGACTTCGGCACTATCTCTCTCTTCTTTTGCCTGACAGGGCATCCGTAGGATTATCGTAGTCAGGACTTATTTTACTCGAAGAACCTGTCAGGATAATTTACTTCCATACAATTATCTTCCATTTCTCCATCTTTAGCAAAAGCTTTACCTTCAAATCCCATACCTTCTTCGGTATACTCTAAGGTAAACTTTAGCTTTCTATACTTTTCAGTAACTTTCTGAAGCCAAGGCGTTGGTGGTGACCAAGCTGTATCAAAGCTTAAATCTAACACGTTTTCTGTGTCTTGATTGGTTCCGCTTTCACCAGCATCCCACTTTGTTCCCCAGTTTTCTATTGACCAATTGTACCAATCTTTATGACCGTATAGCTTTTCATTTAACAAAGCTTTCTCACCTTCTTCTATTTCAGATTTAGTTACTTCCTTTTCCATGACTTTAAGTATTTTGACTCTCTTAAGATTAATTTCATCACCTACTTTAAAGCCATAATGTTTAGGAGCGAATGCATATTCTGCAATTTTATCTATTTCTGAATAATCATCTTTCTTCGCTAATAGATATGCAATAGCTCTATCTGTTGTTGATCCTGACGTTATTCTTAATGTGTCAGGCATAGGAACAGTTCCGTTGAATGTCAATACTTTTGTATCGTTATCTTCACCTAAGTTTTTGAAGTTTTCTTTCTTAAATTTTAACAGTTCAGCCTGGGCTTCTGTTTGATTTTCTTCAATTACTTTTGGATCTTCATTCCATTCACCTTCTGCTTCTACTCTTAAGTTGTTATAGCACCAATTTGGCATATTACTCCTCCTTTTTGTTATTGTATTCTTCTATTTCTACTTTATCATAGCAATCTAAACAATTTGCACAAAACTCCCATTCTTCATAAACACCATCTCCATAATCTTTATAAAGTATGGGTTCTCCACAACATTCTGTTACTATCATATTGTTCTCCTTTTGTTAATTCTTTGGGACGAACCATCAGTTACTTCGTGGGCTGGATGAGTGGTCTTCGTGTCGTCCCCGTGTTGTATATAGTGTAAGCATCTGTTATCTGCAGCCACAGTGATCATCTAGTTACACTTAACACATAGACCTTACCACCTGACGTGAATCCGCCTTTACGATACGGTGCCTTGTGTTGGTCATAAGTTTATGAGAGACATCCCCAAACCATTCGTTGGCCTAGACCACTTTTGTGGTATGATGATACTGGTCTCTCAATTATATAATTCTAGAACTTGGGCAGTCTGAAGGAGAATCCCAAGTTATGCCACGCTAATGGCTTATAGACAATTTACTAGACAAGTCTAATATTCATCTCCTAGCTTAAGTTTCTGTGGCTGTTCTGTGAAGTACTCTTTTCTGGTTATCTAGAAATCAGAAAGTTAGTTTCGTAGGGTACATTTTCTCCGCTTAAACCTGTCTTAATATTATTGATTATAAAACAAGCTTGTCAAATACTTGGCTAACATATAATCATCAATATTAATACAAAAAAAAGAGAGAAGACTTTATGTCTCCTCCCTTTTCTAACTTATACCTATGCTACAGCCGCACGCTTTTATTAGCGTAGCTCGTTATGGTACCATTGGCGACGTTTATATGGTATAAGCTATTGTTAAGCATCTTTTGAATGCTTTAGATGCTCTATTAGACCTTCTTCATGATTATACATTTCATTCATACATTCCTTTACAATCTTTCTGATTCTATTATCTCTATCCATCTTAATCATTTCAAGCTCACGCTGCTTATCTTTAATTGTATAAGCTTTCTGAATGTATTCTGTTACTGTCATTTTATCTAATGTATGAAAGTTCTCTAGATCATAGCCCATTTCATAGCCTACATCTTCTAGAAAATCTATCATAAAGTCTTTTACTTTTCCCATACGCTCTCCTTTTATTTAAAATACTGGTAATGTTTCTGATTCGCCTACAGCTAATGCTCCACCGTCATTTCCTTCGTCATCTGCCATTGGAAATATCCAAGTTCCGTCATCTAGCTTTAAACATACTGGTCTTGAACCCCAGCTTAAATTTTCTGACTCACCTTCAGTCATCCATTCTACTGCTACTATTTTCTTATTTAGCAGAAGTTCATCTGCTTTCTTGCGCCAATATTGATGTGCGTCTTTACTCATTGTCTTTCCTCCTAGTTAATTGATTTACTATAACTACAATAGCGTCTGAAAAATCTTTAATAGTGCCTTTATATTCGTCTAGCAAGTCTTCAACAGTTCCTTTTAAAAGAACTTTTCTTTCGTTGTTTCTTACGCACATTAATGATATCCATTGCTCATCATTAGCTGTTCCAGCTATTTCGTTATCATGTTCTTCAGGACCTTCTGATTTAATAAGGTCGCTTATTTTTACTTTGTATTGATCCTTGTATCTAAAGCAACTTAATATTTCATCAATATTTATATAAGTTCCACTTTTATCTTCGACAAGTTTCATTAATTTATGTTTATTAATCATTGTCTTTCCTCCTCATTAGTTTCCAATCACCTTCTACAAACAAGTGGTAATTTATTTTATCAAAGACTTCTCCTAATTTTAGTTCTCCGTCTTGCCATAAATCTTCATCAGGTACTTCTTCCCATTTATCAGCTTCATCTTGAAGCTTATGCAATAATGCATCATTTTTAAAGCTCATCGTTTTCCTCCTTGCAGATTTCGCAGATTAATTCAAGACCTTTATAATAAATTTCTTCATAATCTGAGTCTACTCTTTTATCGCATTCATAACAATATATTATGCTCATAAATCCTCCTATTTATTATATATAAAAGAGAGAACAGACACCTTTTGAGTGTTTATATTATGAATGAATATATAGGTGCCTGTTCTTTGATTTGGTTAGTTTATTGCTGAAACTTTAGTCTCGAATGGTCCTTTAAGCGTTCTCATTGCCTCTAGAACCTTGTTTAGTTCTGAAGGCGATACATTGCTAGCCTCGTGAATAATCTCGCCCGTATGGGCGTTTACTATGGTTATTTTATACTGAGGCTTGTTCGCTAATTCCCTAGCTACTCTTCGACCAATAGCTCCAACAAGATTTAAAGACCTAGCAATAGCCCATACTAGGTTTTTACTTATCTTCGCTCCCGCTGTTCTCATTTGTTTTCTCCTTTTCTAGAAATGCTTGATGATCTTGTTTATTACTATCATAATACTTAATCATTTCTTTTATTCTATCTAAAGGTAATGGCATTTGTTTAAATGTTATAGTGTCATTTTCATAGTCTACAAACGCAATTTCTTCGTTTCTAGTTACACTATAGTTTAATACAAATCCTTTTTCATTATAAGTTACCAATGGCTTTTCCGTTGGCAATTCTTTTACTTTATCACTCATTATGTCTCCTTTTTTAGTATGTTAATTTACTCAATAATTGTTTCATTTACTATATAATTTATCTCTCTTTCTGCAGCTTCTATTGCATTCTTTTTGATTAAATCTATAGCAAATCTTTTGCCTATTCCAGCTTGTTTACAGAACTTATCAAAGTTTTCGTCTGGTATTTCTGCTGTATAGTCTATTCTAATAGCTTTCATTAGTCGTCTCCTATTTCATATTCATGTGTGTTTATTTGCATCCATTCTGCCCAACAATCGCCTTCACCACATAGTTTATTCTCTTCATCATATTGAGATGAATAGTAGTTTGCATAATATACTTCAGTTAGCGAGCATCCACATTGGCTGCATTTATATGCATCATTCATTGTTTTTCTCCTTTTTTAATTCAAACCAATCGTTGTAATCAACATGCTCTTCTCCTATATATTCTTCTACTATGCCTCTATCACTTTCTGTTGAATACCATAAAATAAAATTATCTATAACAGAAATGAGGGCGTCTTCTACCTCTGTAAATCTTTTTGTTTCTTTGCTCATTATAACCTCCTCATATATGTTTTTAAAGCTTTTATTCCATAAAACAATAAAGATATATACATTATAGATTGCATTAGAAATAATATATCATATATCGTATTCATTATTTATCTCCTTTAGCTGCCGCTTGTTCTTCATATATCTCTTTAGCAAATGAAAATAGCTGATCTACAGGCTCTTTTATTTGACCTATAATAGAGCATATAGCCTCTTCAAGCCTATCTAGCCTTCTATTTATTTCTTTTATCGATTCTGTTTCTGATTCAAGCTCTATTTCGCATTGATCTAACTCTGTTACCAAATCATTTATTTTTCTTAATAATTGTCTTCTAGTTTCATACATAGTTACACTCCTTGTTTATTTTTTGTTATTACAAGATAAGTGTAATAACACAAAAAAAAGAGAGAACCGTGAGGTTCTCATCTCTTTAATAACGCTTACCAAAAGGATATCTTTCGCCACACTTACGACATCCTCTTAATGGTATCAAATGGTACTCACCATCATAATATCTGTAAGCTCTAATCTCTGCTTTACAGTCTAAACATTTTCTGCCGATATACCAATTACCGTGTCCTTTATCAGGACATTTACACATTACTTTTGCCATATCTTCTCCTTTTTTAATTAAAAGGTGTTTTGCTAGGGCTAGTGACTCCCTACATTGACTAGTTCTTCTGGGCTTTTGGCCTCACGATTCGCATTGTAATAACTGTCGCTACTTTACTCATAGTTAGCTGCGTGCTCTAACTACATCATAAAATTCACTACAAAATACAATACATATACTAGGCAGAACATTGGATAACCTATAGCATATTTAGAACCGAAATAAATTTCACGTTTATTTAGTTTCCTTCGCCAATACTACGCTTAGATCAGTTACGATCCTTACACCTCGCCATTTGGTCTAGTGTCAGACATCTCTGAAAGCGTATCCCTGTAAGGCTTTACCTAAACCTATTCACAGGGTTGCAAATTAAGTATTAATAAAGAATATAAAGAGCGACTTTATACTCACATTAATACAACACCTTTAGTGGACGTGGTGAGAATCGAACTCACATCTTAATGAAAACTCTTTCAAGTCTTAACATTAATCGACACCTGTCACGCCCTTTTAAACACAAAAAAAAGAGAGGACTTTATGTCCTCTCTCTTAATAACTTAAGCTTTAAGCATAGCTACAAGCTCGTCGGATAACTCTGAAGAATTATCTGTCTTGCCCTGCATATAAGCTATAAAGCCCTCGCCACTAGCAGTCTCTCTGAACTCGCCTTGACATTTAGCCAACTTAGCGTGCTTGTTAGCCATTGCTTCTGTCCAACCTTGTTCTTTCTGATAAACTGCAAAAGATGCTGTTGGATTCCAAGGCTTGTCAGGTGTAGCCTTAAACTCGTTGTTATTATCGGCTATCTCGCCAACTTTTTTAAACCATAGTATTTTCATAAACACTCCTTTAGTTAGTTATTTAAACAACACAAATGCACGAGAAGATGTAGGTTATTTATTACGCTTTTTAAACTCTTCTAGGAACTCGCTCAAAGACGCTATAAAAAACCAAGCAGATCCTCCTACAAATACGAGACCTATACTTAGTGCTACTATATCCATTTTTTACTCCCTTTTTATTTAATAGAATTAAGGAGGCTGTTACACCTCCCTATTCCTTAATTTAACCAATTATATAACATTTCTTCTTCAACACAATCGTTACATAATAAAGTATCATCATTATAACAAGTTAGATTACTTAATTTACACATATAATCACACTTGCTACATTCATACCAATCACTTAGATATTCATCTATAGTGCTATCTATCTTTATCATAGATTCTCCCTTATTTGTTTCATCTCTTCAAGTATCATTCTAACATCATTAGCTAAATCAATAATATCATTCTTTATATCTACTAATTTATTATAGTCAGAAGCTCCTTGAACACCTGGATTACAACGCTCTTCGTATTTTCTCTTACGTATATTTTCACTATTATAACTACTCATAGTATACCTTTTCATAAACACTCCTTTATTTTATATTCATAAAAGAAAGAGAACACCCTAATGAATAGGATGCTCTCTTGGTGTGATATGATTAAATTGTAGCGTTATCGTAGGCATATTGGTTGGATTCTACTGATTCTGGATTCGGCTCAACAGGATTATTCTTAGCCTCTTCTTTGGCTTTGATCTCTTCCTTAGCCTCTCTATACTTTTGTCTTAGTATCTTGCCTTGTGCTATACCATCTTCAAATGCGTCTTGGCATTCGGCAATATTCCTGCCTATCATCTTAAACATACGACATTTAATGTTATGTAACATATTAGTCTCCTTTTTGTTAATTAACTACAAATACACGAGTAGATGTGGTAAAAGAAAAAGGGGCGTTTAAGCCCCTAATATCTTATCTAAGGTCCATATATACCTCATATGCTTGAGATAGCATAAAATCGCTGTCTTCTTCGTCCATAGCTATCAATATATCTATATGCTTTTGTTTCCAAGGCTCAAAGTCCATAGTATCTCTGTCCTTCATCATTGTATATACTTGTCTAGCCTTGATTTGAATTTTGTCTACCTCTTCTCTTTTCATAGTATCTCATAGTTATTGTATTCATATCATAAAAGAAAGAGAACACCTATAAGATGTCCTCTCTCTCCAAAGCTATCTACGACCACTATTGATACGGATGTGATGCAATGCCATATCATAGTCTGTGAATACCTTCTCGGCTACAATGTTGCCATTGCTGTCCTTATGCTGTACTACATACTCCCAGTCATAGAAACAGTCTGTCTCGCACCATTGTGTAATAAGATTCATAGTCATAATAAACACTCCTTTTAGTTGTTAGAATCATATCGGAAAAAAAAGAGAACACACATAAGTATGCTCTCTATCTATATTAATTAGGGCTATGCCAAATGGTTACTTCATACCACATTTCTCCATCTTCTGTTGGATAAGGCTTAGCCTGTATACCGTGCTCTGTATTAGATAACACGATAGAATTTAGTATGTCTGATGTACACATTAAAGTATGTTCATTTAGTTTTATCATAGTATAATCTCCTTAGTTACTGTATCATATCATCAATACAAGAGGACGAAAAAAAAGTGGGAAGGTTGAACTCCCACTTATGTATCCGCTCTGTATCTAGTCGTCTCCTCATAGATTGAACTATAATGACGGAGGTGTCTTTCATCTTAGTATACGATACCTATACTAATCTGTCAACACACATAAAAGACAGAGGACATACATAAGTATGTACATCATACTCTCTGTATCTGTGTGGATTTATAAATAAGGGTGTGTATCATACGTGTAGGGTATTAAGGTAGGATGTGAGGATAGGTTGTCGTTACCGAGCCCTTAAGTTGTACAGGATCAGTTCAAATGAACTTAACCGATTGAACTCAACCGTTTCAACCTAGGCAACCCGTAAACGTAGGGGGGTACCTTACCTATCTCTCTAACACATACATTCTAAAATAACTTTTTAAATTATACTCTCCTATGTATATTATATTATGGATTATGATCAATTCGATATGACTTTAGGTAAGTTCCTTAATCTAAAAGAAGCTGATAAAGAAGATACATATAAAAGAATAATGGAAGACTTTAAGTTATATGAAGCAGAACGTAAGATCGTATCTGCTATAATCCAGAAAAAATTAAGTGAAGTGTCTAGGGAGAGTGAGGATTTACATTAATATGTATATATAATATACTTAAGTGTGTATATACTTAAGTGTAGGGAGTTGGGTAATGAGAATATATTTAAGAAAGAATAAAGAAGCTTACGATAAAGGTTATAATAGCAAGACAGGTACGAACAATCCACTATATCAGGATGTAGTGACTATAGATGGAAAAAAGTTCTTATTTAAGGCTTGGCCATTTAACACTAAGTATGGTAGGCAAGATTTATTACTTAATATGGAGGTGTATGGACAAGATAAAGAGGAAGGTTAATGGGATTAATAAGTTATTCCATGTATATCACTATACTGAGGAACCTAATGTTAAATATAAGCATTGGAGGGATGCAGATAAGGGTGAATATGGAATAAGTGATGATGGATATATAGGTGAATGCTTATCTAAAAAGGTATATACCGATAAGAAAGGTAGAACTAAAACCTATATAACCATGTGTTATGGCGTGCAATGGGGCAGCCCTAACGCTAGATTGTTATATGAGCCTAATAAGGCTGCGGGAATATACAATCAAGTAAAGCCTAAGTCCTGGAAAGAACGTGAGGCTGGGAAAACTAGAACTAAAAATGTAGTTACTGCGTATGTAGAGCAGTTATTGTCTGATAGTAAGGTAGATTTTAAGAAACTAGGGCAGATATACCGCCCAGATCAGGCAATACCAGAGGCTACAGTTAGAAGATTGTTAAAACAAGAGGAAATACAAACTATGGTAGAAAAGAAATTAGGTGAATTACTTACTAAAAAGAATGTTACTAAGGAAATGGTAATTGATTTGCACTTAAAAGCCCTGGAGATGGCTGAAAATAAGGGAGATGTAAGTAATTTCTTAAGAGCAACTGAGAATTTTATGAAAATGCTTGATATGGAGCCTAATAAGAAGATTACTACAGATACATTGGAAATCGACTATACTAAGAAGATAGAGGATGCTATTGCTCAAGAAGATAAGCGAGTTAAGCTATCTAGAGCTACTGAGGAACTAGATGTCGAACCTGCACAATAAATTAAAAGAAAATATGATATTGTTTGGCAAAGTTATTATGAACAATATGTTTTCTGCGCCTTCTCCTGAGTTTCATTATGAAATATCAGAGCAGTTAATGGATAAAAGTAAGAAGCAGATTAATATTATAGCACCAAGGGGACATGCTAAGTCCTCTATTGTTGGTGGTGTATTTCCGTTATATCATCTAATGTATGATAAAGGACCTAAATTAATAGTGCTAGTATCCAGAACACAGGACCATGCTATTAAATTGCTTGGTACAATTAAAGATTGTATGGACTATTCTAGTGAATTTAGAAGCCTTTACGGATATTGGGGGATTAACTCTGCTCGTTCTTGGCAGAAAGCTGAGGTGGAGTTAAAGGATGGATCAATGATTATATGCAAAGGTACAGGTCAGCAATTACGTGGTATTAAGCATGGTAACCAGAGACCTACTTTAATTATAGTAGATGACCCTGAAGATGAGAATAATACTAAAACTGCAGAGTCAATGGAGGCTAATTTAAGATGGTTGCTGCAATCTGCTGTACCATCATTAGATCCAAAGAAAGGAAGAATAGCTATTATTGGGACACCTATCCATCAAAGATGTATGGTAGAAACATTAAAAGAGATGGAAGGTTGGGAGAATATGCTATTTAAACCCGATTTAGACAAAAAAGTTGCATTATGGGAAGAGTGGCAGCCAATTGATAAGTTAATTCAAAAGAAAAAGGAATTAGAGTCTATTAATCGTGTTAGTGTATTCTATAGAGAGTATCTATGCGAAATAGTGGGAGATGAAGACCAGTTGTTTAGAGAAGAGTATCTAAAGTACTGGGATGGAGAATTAGAAACTATTGATGATGAGCATTATATAAGATTTAAAGATAATTCTGGAAAGCCAAGTATACCTGTTAAAGTATTTATGGGAGTTGATCCTGCATCTTCGACAAGACAAACAGCCGACTTTTCGACGATTGTGACCGTAGCTGTTGATAAAGATAACAATAGATACGTGTTGCCATACTACAGAAAAAGGGCAACTCCCATGTCTTTAGCTGAATCTATTATGGAGTATTTCAAACTATATAAGCCTGATAAGGTAAGAATAGAGTCAGTTGGCTACCAAGAAATGTTGCGTGAGTATATAAAAGCAAGGTGTGATGAAGAAAATATGTTTATTCCTGGCTTAGAGATAAAAGAAAACCCTAGAACATCTAAGTCTATGAGACTTGAAACTATGGAGCCATACTTTGCACAAGGTAAAGTTCATATTAAAAAAGATATGCAAGAGTTAAAGGATGAATTGCTATTATATCCTAGAGGCAAGCATGATGATTTACTTGATGGATTGTATTATGCTACTAAAAAAGTATATGCACCTACCCATAAAAAACTAGAGCCTGAGATCAAAAAACAACAACAAAACGAAGAAAAATCGCCAGAAAGTTGGCTTATAGCCTAAAATAACACTATATATAGTTTTTTTTGTTTGGACTATACTATATTTTGTTATTATTTTATATAGTTTATATAAATGAGGATACATGCCACAAGAAAAACATCCTGAAGTAAAGATATCACAGGACCTACTAGATGAATATGCCTCTGCTCGTTCAGAGTGGGCAAAACAAGCAGTTGAAGATAATGAGTTCCGAAATGGAAAACAATGGGAAGAAGATCATGTTAAAGTTCTTAAGAGCAGAAAACAAGAGCCTATTGTTGTTAATGTCATTCACTCAGCTGTTGAGCAAGCTAAGGCCATGCTTACATCTAATAAGCCCCGCTTTCAATCTACTGCTAGAGAAGACTCTGACGTAAAAACAGGTAAAGTATTTTCAGATTTACTTGCTTATATATGGGATTCATCTAATGGAGATGTAGTTTTAAAGCAAGTTATTGATGATTATTATGTAAAAGGAATGGGTGTTATGATGGCATACCCTGATATGTCTACTGATTATGGCAAAGGTGAAATAATGCTTAGATCTGTAGATCCTTTAGATTTATATCTCGACCCTAGCTCAAGAGACCCTTTCTGTAGAGATTCTGCTCATATTATTGTAGGAAGAAAAGTTATGCAATCTCAACTTCTTAATGAATACAGCGACTATACTGAAACAATACTCAACGCACAAGAGACAAGTTATTTGTCTCAACCCTCCACAACAAGGTTCGGACTTTTTGATGAGCAAGTTTCCCCTAAAGATAGGGTCTCTTCACAGCGTGGTCAATTAAATGATGATAAAGAATTAGAGGTAATAGAAAGATATACTCGTGTAAAAGTACCTTATTATCGTGTATGGGATCAATATTCTCAAGAAGAAAAGATACTAGATGACGATACTTTAGGTGAATATCAGCTAGAGCCTTGTTTTATGATAGAGAAAATGGGAGTAGAGCAGCCTGAATATGTTACTAAAAAAAGACAAGTTGCTCAATTATTTGAAATATTTAAAAGATTTGCAAAAAAAGATACGGATAAAGTTGTTCAATTACATCAAACAAAAAATCCACAAACAGGAAAACCTGAACCAGCTCCAGGATCTAGCGAAGGTAATCCTAATGCTATTCCTGGAAGCGATTATACTTTAGCTTTATTGCAGAAAAAAGATTTATTTGATTTTGATTTATTAATATTAAATACTGTAGAAGTTAAAAATGTAAGATGTATAGCGTCTGTAGGTGATGAACTGCTATTTGATTATGTAAAACCTATAGAAGAGTTTCCAATAGTCACGTTTATGAATGGTCATAATAGAAATCCTTTTCCAGTATCAGATGTTAGGCTTGTAAAAGGCCTACAACAATATATAAATAAAATTAGAAGTTTAATTATTGCACATGCATCATCTTCTACTAATGTTAAATTGCTTATTCCTAGAGGTTCTATGAATAAAAAGCAGTTAGAAGAAGATTGGGCAAAAGCGGGTACAGCTGTAATAGAGTTTGATCCAGAGCTTGGACAGCCTGTAGTAGCTGGTCCAGTACCACTACCTAATGAATTATATAAAAACGAAGCAGATGCTAAGGCAGATATTGAAAGAATATTAGGTATTTATGCTATGATGCAAGGCGATGTAGGAGCTAGTCCTCAAACATATAAAGGGACTATAGCTGTGGATGAGTTTGGTCAAAGAAGAATTAAATCAAAACGAGATGATATTGAAGCTGGATTAAATCAGCTATGTAAAGTTGTTATTCAGATGATACAATGGATGTATACAGATGAAAAAGTAATTAGATTGATTAATCCAAATACAGAAGCTAAGAGAGTTGCTATAAATGAACCTCTTTATGAGCCAGTAACTGGAGATTTTCTTGGAAAATTGAATGATGTTACTGTAGGTAAATATGATGTAGTCGTTGTTTCAGGCTCTACATTACCTAATAATAGATGGGCTCGTTTTGAATATTATATGGAATTATACAAAAATGGCATTATTGATCAAGTAGAAGTATTAAAACAAACTGATGTAGCAGATTTAGAAGGAGTATTAAATAGAGCATCTAGAGAATCTAAGCTCCAAAGCCAAATCAATCAATTAACTGAACAATTGAAAAGAACTAAAGGCGATTTACAAACTGCTCAAAGAGAATCTACACACGATAAAAAACGTGTTGAAGTTAAAGAATTTGAAGTTAAACTGGCTAAAGCTGAAGCGAAAGCGGAAATGGCGGCTCAGTTATTCAAAGCGAGAACCAATGACGAACTTAGTAAGTTGAAAGGACACACTAAGGAAATGGAAAAGCTCGAAGAAAAGCAACTGCGAGACGCTCGTAAAGTCATAGGTTTGGAAGAATAGATGTTGCTGATAATAACAAACATCAAAGGAATCAATAATGGATAACATAATAAATGTTGGCAATGCTGCTGACGCTCCCGTTAGTAACGCAGAGGTACCCGCAGGGACTGCAGGTATAGACGTTGCGGCAGGAACTGGAGGACTGGCATCTCCAAGAGGGAACGAAGCAATTGCTAATGAAATGGGTGGTAGTAAAGCTGCTGGTTGGTCAAATGGCCAAACAACAGTAGTAGAGCCTCCAGCCCCTGTTGAATATCAACAGCAGGCTGAACCAAATGCTCTAGATAATCTATCACATGAAACTCCTGCAAAAGAAGATCCTCGTAGATTTGAATACTGGCAAAGTCAGGCAGACAGAATGAGGGGTGAGAATCAAGACCTTAAGCAAGAAATACATGGTATAAAACAGTATCTTGCTGAAAGAGAAAATCAATCGCCCTCCAACCCACAAACTCAAGGTTCCCCTGTGCCAACAGGAAATCCTGAGACTGGATTGCAGGCTCCTGTCCAACCGACAAAACCTAGTAACTATAACGAGGTCGATGCGTTTAATGACCCTAATAGTGCTTCTTTCCAATATAGAACAGCAATGGATTCATATCGTGATGATGTGACTACATTTGTTTTAAATAGAGAAAAGGTAAGAGAAAAACAACAGTTAATGCAAGCTAGACAACAACAAGAGTATCAAGTAAATCAGCAAGCTTATAACCACGCTGTCAACAACTATGGTTGGAACAGCGATCAAGCTAATGATTTTATTGAATGGTCTCGTAATCCAGCTAACGTAACTATTGACCATCTTGCTAAACTTTATGAAATGGATAAGAGAGGAATAGATCCTCGTGCACAAGTAAAGACCCAAGAAATGCGTAATCAGCAAGAGAGAGCGCAGGTACCTAGAACTACGCAAGTAGCTCCAGCTCCTCCTACTCCTCAAATAACTGATGAACAGGCATTTAGCATGGATCTATTACAGCATAGCACAAAACCTAAATAAAGGAGTAGCATAACATGGCTGCAACAGAAAAAAAGTTAGGTGCGTCGGGCGTTCTTTATACGGATAGACGGGATTTCTACATCGATCCACAAGTTACTAAAGAGCTTTGGACAGATGTAAGTCCTTTTACAACTGTAGTATCTAATAAAGAAACTCGACAAACTAATGACCCCTTGTTCAAAATGTTTGAACATAGAAACCCTTGGATTAAACAAGAGTTTCAATCCGCTACAAATGTAGCTTCACTAGCTAATGGCGATACAGAGTCAGATGCAATGGATATTGATAACATTACAGGATTAAACAGCTCTGCTGATGATTCTTATGTTAATTTAATATGTGAAGTATGGGATAGCACAAGAGCTACTAAGCGTGGCTTGGCTATTGTATCTTCAGTAACTGACGCTAATACTATTAAGTATAAAAACTTAAATCCTAGTGGTGCTTTAGATGTGGCTGATGATGACTGGTTTATAGTAGTTGGTAATGCACATGGTGAGGGATCTTCGGCTCCTGAAGCATGGGCTGATGAATTAAGTGTAGTTTGGAACTCTTGTCAGATTTTCAAAACTCCATTGCAAATCACTGGCACATTACTTCAAGCTGCTTTAAGAGGTGAATCCTCTGAACTAGCACGATTAAGACTGCAAAAATCTCAAGAGCATAAAATGCAAAAAGAGAAAGCATTCTTATTTGGTAAAAGAATTGGTGGAACTGGTCTTGATTTACAAGATGGTTCAACTTCTGATTCATTCGCTGATGGTGGAAGAACAGACGCTAATGGCAACTTAATCAGAACTAGCTACGGTATTATTACAGCTATTGAAGATTATGGTAGCTCTTCAGCTTCTGACGACTATCAAAACATATTTACTGTAGATAGCTCATACGCTTATGGCGACTTTGTGGATGATATGGAAAAAGTTTTCCAATACGTTCCTGAAGTTGGTGTTAAGAGAGCTTTCTGCGGTGCTGGTGCAATGGGATATTGGTCTAAATTAGCTGGTGTTTCTGGCATGGCTGGAAATTCTGGTTGGACCGTTAGCCTATCTGATATGAAACGTGATAGCTTAGGATTTAACTATAAAATACTTGAAACTCCTCACGGAATATTGCAGTTGATTCATACTCCTGCTTTAAGAGGAACTTATAACAAGTATATGTTAGTTGCCGATGATAGCAATCTGTTCCATGCTCAGTACAGATCTCAAATGTACCAAACTAACATCAAAACAGATAATGCGTTTGATGGAGTTAAAGACCAATACTTCTCTGATGAAGGACTTGGAATAAGCTTAATCGAATCACATAACCTGTTTAAAATAACAGCATAAGGGGGTAGACAATGTCTAGACCTTATATTGGTGGTACAAGTGGTGCAATAAAAGCTGTGACAGCTTCAACTGATTTAGAAGTAGCTGATCACGGTAAAACTATGGTAGTTGATGGAAGCTCAGCAGGTAATATAACTATTACTCTACCAGCGACAGCTTCAAGCAAAGGCGTTTCTTATTCTATTATATTAGGAGCAGCTAATAATGCAGCGACGGAAGTTTTAGTAACTTCTGACACTAACATTATAGGCTTCTTAATTGATAGCGATAATGGTGAAGCAGCTTATGCTACATCAGGTGCTAGTAGAGGTTTCGCAGACGCAGCTAAAGCTGGATCACGCATGACAATATTATGCGATGGTTCTAAATGGCTTATAGTAGATGCTATGTGCGACTTAGCTTTTATTACAGCATTTAGTTAATAGTTTTACAGAACTAGGGGCAGGTCACTAAAAGGCCTGCCTCAAATCTGTTTTTAACAAATAAAGGAGAGTAGTATATATGTCATGGGGTGCTGTAGATAATTTTCATAGCAGGTTACAAGATATAGTTTCAGCATATACTGGAAGTGCTGGTGGTTTAACTGGTACTGATTCAGGAGCTGTTCAGCAGTTTCTTTTAGATGGCTGTTATGATGTTATTGAAAAAATAAAGCTATCTGATGTTAGCTCTATATGGGAATTTTGCATTAGCACAGCATTTGATAATAATAATGGTCAAGATTTTGATGAAAATAGAGATATTGTAGGAGTAGAAAGAAATGGATATCCTGCAAGATCTATTGATTTTCAGTTAAGACATAGAATATCAGATTCTGACAGTATACATTATGCCACAGAAAAAGACCCTGTGTTTTATATAGGGCCAAATACTAGTGGAAATGGCAGGAGACTATACATGTTACCTGCAGCTACAGGTGGTGAGCCTGGGCGAGTTTTTTACATACCTGAATATAGTCTAACTGCATGGAATAGTTCATCATCTTCTATAGATAACTTTCCTAAAAAATATTACGAACATATAGTTTTATATGCAGCTATAAGACTTTTAGAAAGAAATTATATTGAATTAGTAAATGAAGAAGAAGATTTAGAACTTGCTCAAGGTATAGCGGCAGGTATTCAAATGTTAAAACAAAGATATACTGAAATGTTTATGAAGGCTGATTTAGGAGGCGCTAAAGAATGAAATTAGGTGAAATGCTTGATATATTAAAAACAAGGCATAGTGGAGTTAGTGAGCCTGCTATGATCAAAATGATTAATAGAGCTATGAATGAAATAGCTAGAGAGTCTAAAATATTAAAAGGCTCTTTCACATTTAGTACAATTAGTGGTCGAAGATATTATGATTTAACAACAAGTAATGGTGAAGAAATAATAGAAATTATATCAGTTGATTATGATGGTAAAGATATACCACGATTACAGGGCAGACCAGAAACAAGGGAGTTTACATAATGTTTGGATTTAACGGAAAACCGCAGCCAGTAGGAAAGCATTTTAGTAATTTAAGAAAAGATGAGTGGGATAAAAAATCTCATGGATTTACTAAAGAGTTAAGAAATGTAGGTATAGATCCAGCCGCCAGTCAAGAAGATTTGTGGGAAATTTACAATTACGCAAAAGCAAATCTTGCTGGGAAAACTGAAGAACCTGTAGTGCCTAAATTTAAAGAAGTTTTAAAAGTTTTAGATAAATACTACGATTCGTGGAATTAGGAGAATAATATGGCTGATGCACAAAGAGTATACTGGTTAGAAAGAGGACAGATAGCAATAGCTAGTTCTAACAATTATTTTAATACATTTACCTCGCCTACAGAAGCTAAAAAAGTTAGGGTGTTTTGTGTAAAAAGACCTAATCAGTTTGCAATTACATCTGATATAGATTATGCACAAACAACAGATTTACACGATGACTTTCATAATGCAGTACTTTATAAGGTTAGTCAATGGTTGCATGAAACAAATGCAGAGACTATACAGTTAGCTCAATATATGGAAGTTCAATACGAAAAAGAATTACGAAAAGCCAAACGAATGGCTAATACTGAAAACATAGGAAGTTCTGTTAATATCGTTGGGAGAGAGTTTTAATGAGTTGGACTAAAGATACTGATATATCTACATCTTGGAATGAAGATAGCTTATCTACTGAATGGGGGTATTTATTTAATCAGATAACTGAATCTTTTGATATAATAACTCTTAAATTTAATGAAATTTCATCAGGAGTAACTTTAACAGAAGATAGTTATATATCAACATCATGGAGTGAAGATTAATGGGTACATTAACATCAGCCGCTGTTAAAGATAGATATACTAAATTAGTTTGGTATAATACATCTGATAACAAATTATATAAAACAACAGAAGATGGAACAGATGCTGACTCTCTACTATCTTCAGTATATCTTACTGGAGTTAGGCTTACTGACAATATACTAAGATCGTCTGACGGAACAACAGCAATTACTTTAGATGGGGCAGATACTACTATTAATAATGATTTAGATGTTATAGGTGAAATCAAGTTAAAAACTGATGGAGGAGACATAAGGTTTGGAGAACATGGTGAAGTGTGGTTGAGCCATAACCATAATACTGGTCTTCTGCTTAATTCATCAACAACTCTTACAAATACTTCAGTTACTGCGTTAAATCTTAGCCATCAAACAAGCGGGACTCCAGCAGCTGGAATAGGAGCTGACATGCTTTTTAGTGTCGAAACTACAGCAGCTATTCATCAAGGAATGAAAATATCGGCCATAACAACAGATGTAGGTGATGGGGCAGAAGATTTTGACTATGTATTAAGTTTAATGGAAGGTGGTTCAGGAGCAGCTGAAAGAATGAGAGTTACTAGCTCTGGAGATTTATCTATATCAGGCGATATCAAATTAGCTGCGACTAAAAAACTATATTTTGATGGAGGAACTCATACATATTTCCATGAATCTTCTAATGACATAGTTCAGTTAGTTAGTGGTGTTGATAATACAGGAGCTAATCGAGCATTTAATATGGCTCCTAAAAGCGGTGCTGGTATTAAAAATACTGTATATGGTCAAAATGCTGGTTCTAATATAGATGGAAATACATTAGCTTGTACATATTTTGGAGCAAATGCTGGCGATGCTACTCATGACGACGCTGATGGAAATACAGGGATTGGGTCTAACTGTTTAACTAACTTAACTACAGGAAAAGGAAATACATTTTTAGGAAGAACTTCAGGATTCGAGATAACAACATCTAATTATAGCGTTGGAATAGGTAGTTATGCTTTACAAAAAGAAACTATTGGAGCAAAGAGCGTCGCTGTTGGATATAATGCATTAGGGGATCAAAATTTTAACGGAGAAGGAGATTCAAATGCTAGAAATGTTGCAGTAGGTTATTACGCTGGTAAAAATGCAACTACTGGAAAAGATAATGTTATGATAGGGTGGAAAGCTGGCTATGATGCAGAGACTCCAACAAGAGGTACCACAACAGGAAGTGAAAATATATTTATAGGAGGCGCTACAGAAGCTTCTGCATCTACTACAGATAATGAAATAGTAATAGGTTATAATGTAACAGGAGTAGGCGCAAATCAAATTATAATAGGAAATACATCCCATACAGATATGTGGATATCAGACCAGTTTAATTTTGATATAGCTAATACAGAATTTGTCATACATGATGACCAAGATACTGGAGATTTATTTAGCATACAAGTTGCTCAGCATGGGGCTACAACTATAAAAACCATAGATGATGACGCAGCAGCTGGGCATTTAAATATAGAGCCTGATGGTCATGTAAAATTTGACGGATGCTCTGTAGGCTTTGCAAGACACGAAGAAACTTTTAGTGTAACTGATATAAAGTCTACAGGGGGAGCAGATGATACTGATATAGATTTTAGAGTAAGTAATAAAATTAGATTAGAAATGACTGGAGATATAGCTCAAATGAATTTAGTGTTTCCCGCTGTATCTGGAAATTTTGTATTGGTTACTAGCACTAATGGAGATCATGATGTAACAGCTTGGAAAGTTTGGGAGTCAGATTTAAGTGCTGCTACTACTACAGATGTAATGTGGGCAGGAGGAAGTGTTCCAGCTTTTACAAGTAGCGGAGTAGATATTTGTTCATTTTATTGGGATGCAACAGAGCAACAATGTTACGGAGTATGCTCTTTAGCATTTGCAACACCATAATGAATAGTATAGAGCAAAATGAATGTCTTCAACACTTAGGAACTTCAGATGGAGTCACTATGGAAGATTATTTTGATTATATGAAAAATCTTACAAATGTTGATAAAGATACCATAAAGTTAGAATTTAAAAAGTTTTATTCTGATGAAACAAATTGGAGCTTTTAGATGCCTGAATATGAAAGATTAGCAGATTCAGGGGGAGATTATGGTGATACTCAAATGAATCGTACTTCTGGCCATTCTGACGCAACAGATTGGACGGGTCAAAGAAATCAATCTACTTGCAATTCACTTGTAGAATCTACTGTATTTAATTTCTATACCTGCGGAGCAGGCAAAACATCCTCTCAACCTTTTTGTTACAGAGTTACCCATTCTTTTTCGTTTAATTCATCATATACTGGAATACCAACAAATGCCAAAATTACAAGTCTTAGTTATAAATTTACAACTACAGCTGATACAAGTGGATTTATTATAAGATCAAATACAGGCTCTTTATATATTGCAAAAGGTACTTATACAGACGCTACTGTAAATGGTGCATGGAACGACATGGATGGATGGCAAAGTAGTGGCAGTTATGAAGGTCAAGTTACTAAATATGCAGATAGCGCTGTAAGTCTTTCAGCTTCTACTACGCACACAGTTAGTTTAAATAGCACAGCAATAGCTGATGCGCAAGCATGCGTAACTGATGGTGGTACTGATCAGTATTTAAAATTAATGTTAATATGGGACAAAGATTGGACGGATAATTATAGCGTAAGCGGTTCTGCCTTTTTTGTTTTTAATGGCGCAGTTATTGTAGCATCAGAAGCTTCTACTGCCTCTAGTAGGCCATATTTAACAACTACTTATACAGTAGGTGGAGATGATGCAATATTTTTTGGTACAATTTTTTAGTATGTTCACGGTCTCACCAAAGACCTTTAAATACACTCAAAGGAGGATAAACTATGGCAAATGAAGGATTAACAAAATACACAGTACAAGAGGCTACCAACCTTAAATTAGGTCAATTAGGATTTGACTATATAAGTTATGGTGATGGAGCACAAACAGGCAATTGGATTGCAGTATATAATCCTAACGCTAATTATACAACAATAGATGTAACTTCTTCTATAGGAGATAGTCTTAGTGATGTAAATTTGTGTAGTAATGGAATTGTATATGGTCAATTTACTTCAGTTAAAGTTGAAAGAGATGACTATCAAGTAATAGCTTACAGGGGTTAATATGGCTAATAAAGGAATACATAAACACACAGTTAAAGAATCGTCTAATTTAGAAATTGGGCAATTAGGTTTTGATAAATGCACAGCAAACGCTGATGTTGAATTAGCGACAGTTAATAGACCATTTATGGCTATTTATAATCCTAATGATACAGAAGTAATTGTTTCTGTAGGAGCTAATATTGGAGATACTTTAACTTCTAAAAAAATAGGTCCTAATTGTACTATATATGGGAACTTTTCATCAATAAGAACAATGTCTCCAGGTAAATCAACAATAGGCTATAGAGCTTAATATGTTAGATTCTTTGAGAACTACAACAGCTGGTGTAAGTGGAATGATAGTTACATGGATGGAATGGTTACCTATGGTAGTTAGAGTTCTTGTAGGGCTTGCAACATTTATATATATAATGGTTAAAATTGTAAGAGAAATCAAAATAATGAAGGAGAAATAATGGGTTTAATTAAAGATGTAATGAAAGAAAAAATGCAAGAACTGGAAGATAAGTTAATAAAAGAACTTCCAGCTAAACTTGATGAACCTGAACTTAAAGCTAAAATAGTTAAAAAGTTAAATGATAATGTAAATATTCCTATTATCAATGAAAGCACAGAAGAGAAAGTAATTGGATATATATATGATATATTTGCTTCAGCTATTAAAAAACACTTAACTAAATAATGCCTAGGTTCGGTAAAAAGTCTAAGAAAAAGTTATATAGCTGTGACAAGCGATTAATACAACTATTTGAGGAAGTAGTTAAAACATTTGATTGCACAGTCACTCAAGGCAATAGATCTGTAGACGAACAGTTAAAACTTTACGAGGATGGCAAAACTAAGGTGAAGTTTTCAAAACATAACTATATCCCGTCTTGTGCTGTAGACGTAACGCCTTATCCAGTAGATTATGAAAATTTGGATAGGCACTATTATTTCGGTGGATATGTATTAGCTACTGCTGAAAAATTAGGTCTTAAGGTAAGATGGGGAGGAGATTGGGATGGTGATAGAGAAACAAAAGACCAGACGTTTAACGACCTCGTACACTTTGAGGTACAGCCGCCTAAATAGCGATGCTACCCCTCTTCCTAAATTTTATGGAGGTTTATGCCGAAACAAAAAATAAGAAGAGCGATAGTAACGCCAGACAAACATTTCCCTATAGAAGATAAAAGGGCGATTAAAGTAGTTTGTAAGGCGATTAAAATGGTTAAGCCTGACATCTATATAGATTTAGGCGATACGGGCGAATGGGAGCATTTTAGCACTCATTACTGGAAAGGTAGAAGTGCTAAGCCAATGGAGGATTTAATTCCTTTATTAGATAAAGATGTTAGAGAGGTTAATAAAGGAATGAACAAAATTGATAGAGCATTAGACTCTATTGGTTGCAAAGAAAGACATTTTGTTCAAGGCAACCATGAAGTATGGCTAGATAAGTTTGTTACTAGATATCCATACTTAAGTCATTATATGACAGAGAATGCTTTAAGGTTAAAGGACAGAGGGTATGAATACCATCCTTATAACCGAAAAAAATGTTTAAAGATAGGCAAACTTAATTTTACACATGGTAAGTTTGTTTCAAAGTATCATTCTTGGAAACATTTAGATGT